>VOFK01002567.1_pt1 | contig 28439 bp, 33 predicted proteins | sample 5384121 | NCBI WGS metagenome assembly VOFK01 (sample SAMN12384730, study PRJNA508395) | human gut metagenome | isolation source: healthy gut J | host: Homo sapiens | reverse complement strand
AATGGACAATGGATGAGCAATACGTAACTATTCAGTGCGATAAGAAAAAGGGTCTATCGTGCCCGTATAGCATATGGTACACATGGGTGAAAAGATTACAATAGAATGTACAGATAGTGATATTATTTCATGTGTCTTGTTGTCTGTGAAATGGGAGGACAAATTCAAAGGGGTAAATGTTGTGGATTGTATAAATTGCATACAATCAGAAAGATATAAAAAATAAAGAGATGTGGGTGATTTGTCCCCTTTCGTGTCTCGCTTCCGAGTACATGTCAATTTTCACTGACCGATTTATAGTACATGATCAATGACACTACTTCGAATGTACAGGTCTCTGCTTTCATTTATCCTACTTCGTCTGCTTGAAAAAAAAACGAAAGGCAACTATTGAAACTTATTCCTTCAACAATTGCATTGTCTTCTCTATCCCCGATACTCACTGAGATCTCATCTTCATCAACTCCCTTTTTTGTATTATGAGCAACTGGACTCTGCAATATTTTTTCTGCATCCAAACTACCCTTTAACCAGTCTACAGGATGCAACATTTTTGGTCCACGAGAACTACTATTATTATGAAGTGGTTAATTAAATAGTATAGTTCGTAACTTTTATAGAGATGATGGTAGCTCCATCGTATTCGGTTTTACAGGAGCCGATTACAAATCACTTTGTGCTGCCTTGATGGAAACCGATAGGTAGTGAGCGACAAATGAAAGTCATCCCAAAAGATGGATAGGTGAGTTATAGGGAGATGAATGAGAATGGACTATTGCTGAAGCATCGTTATTGCGTAAGTAGAAGTCACATCAAAACCAAAATCTAAAAAGTAATTTAGGGGTAACTGTTGGGGACACCTGTTTACAACGCTAGATGTGCGATGTAAATATGGCATGAACCTGCGTAGGCTCTATAAAAGGAAGGTGAGAAACAGTATGGAATGCCAAGAGAAAATATAACGCATTGACATGCAAGATAGAAAGTACTGTTGTTCGTATCTGTGTCGGGTTGTTCTGTAGTAATGATAAAAGCTTCTGTAATGGGAGTATACCAACCGAATCATGGCTGGGACGAAGATTAACAGACGAGGAAATTGACTGCTGGTATCCTTTGTGGAAAAAACTCTCGATGAAAATGGCAATCAGCTGGGTTATGGAAGGATAGCCAAACTGATTGGAGTGAGTAAGAATGATGTGAGAAATGCTTTTAGAAAGTATGAGAGAGAAATCGGATTAAGTTAATACGGATAAGGAGGACACCACACACCGGCGCTCTCCTTTCTCTTTTTTAGGGGTGTAAATGCCACTTTTACAGGAGTGTAAATGCTGAATGTATGAGTTTTCATTAATTCAGCATATTATAACGAATTGCATTGTACATCAATTACTTATAAATGAAAAGAAACTATCTATCTCTTATAGGGTGGTAAAACGCTACACCCTAAATATGATAATGGACGTGATGACAATAATTCATCGGCCTTTACACTTCTCTATTCCATGTATAATTTGTTTTTTTAAATCTCTCTCTTTTTTTAATAGTAAATGCACAGACATACATTTTGCCAAAACAAGAGAAAAGATTGTATGTCATAATGTTCAATTTGAAAAAGTCGAGACTGTCTAACAAGTCTCTTTTTTTAACGATTTCTCCCTATCAGAACAAGGTGATTTTTTTCTCGGGTTGTTAGACAGTCTTATTTTTCTAAAGAAGAGTGCTTTACAAATCCTCTTAATATCAAAGTCTTACATGAAAAAACTATTTGGTCACCTTGTAAGTTCCGCTTCCATAGTTCTTTGACTTTATCTCTCCGGGAAGAGTTACGGTGGCGGTCACACCCTTAGGAATGGTGAATTTCCAAATCAGGTGTCTCCTTCATATTTCAGGCGCTTTTGATGAGTCCGGCGGCGGAACGGTATTTGGCAGTTACGTGTCCCAATCGCTTGTCTGGAATGGGCTTCATAATGATATGCTTGAAGCCGGGGGTGACAGGATCGGCTGCGATGCCGCAACGGTTTCCCAAATCCATTCACACACACATCCGTAGGCATAATGATTGAAGCTGTTCATGCCGCGTGGTCCCATTCCTTTGTCTATCATATAGCTGTTCCACCGTTCCCAGATGGTGGTAGCTCCATGTCCCAAGTACAGCCAGCTTGGATTCTTACGTTGGAAGAAGCAGTTCATAGGCAATGTCTTCCATGCCATTCTCCGTGAGGGTAGCCATGAGGATGGATGTGCCCAGGAATCCGGTCTGCAAGCAAAAGATCGTGTTGTGCGAAGTTTTCGCGCAGGCGGTCTATCATCTTCGATTTGGCTTCGCCTTCCACAAGTTGGTTCTTCAGGGCGAACAAGGCAGGAGTTTGCATAGTGTTGAGGATGGCGGTTTTGAAGGTGCCGTCCTCGTTGAGGAAGTTCTCTTTGATGTATGCCTTTGCCGAATCAGCCATTTGCTGGTACTTGCCGGCATCGCGACCGGTGGCGGCGGCCATGTCCCGCATCATGAAAGCATCTATCACCCAGTAGGAAGCACTCAAATAGTTCCAGTAGCTGATGGCATCAGGAAGCGGACCTTGGGGAGAAAAAGCCAGTCCGCTGCAGCTTTCCAACGGTTCATAGCTCAACCAGTCGGCCCATTGGTAGTTGCCGTTCTCACTGCAGAGGTCTCATGGTTATACTTGGTGTCGTTGATATGGTTCATAAACAAGTTCATGGCGTTCCAGTTTTCCTCGATGATTTGCGTATCACCGAATTGTTTCCATACTGTCCAGGTACGATGATTCCGGCATCGGCCCAACCCAAACGCATTTTCTCATCGCCGTATTGTGCCAATGGAGCCACTCCGGGGAATCCGCCCAAACTGTTCTGGGTATCGCGCATGTCACGCATCACTTGTGGAAAACTTCATGGTGTTGCAAAGAACGTACCAGTTTCTGCAAACACTTGTGTGTCTGCTGTCCATCCCAGTCGCTCGTCTCGCTGCGGACAGTCGGTAGGTATGAACAGGTAGTTGGATAGCTGTCCCCAATAAGTGTTGGAGATGAGCTTGTTCACAAAGGTTGTTGCCTGTGGTGATAATGCCGGTCTCCAGTTCGCTTTGTGATGGAAGTGACGGGTATGGACTTTAACGACTTGATGGCGACATTTCCGGTGGCAGTTATGGCGACATAGCGGTAGCCGAAGAAAAGGTGCAGTGAGGATAATAAGTCCACATAATATTTCCGGCAGCAAGGTGTAATCAGACGGATGCCGGTGTGGGGAGATGCGCAGATTTTCGCGGTGGCAGCTTCCTTCCGGACCGTCCATGCCGCGAATCTTGGCACCATTGCCGTCATTGAGCAACTCTGCGGGAAGGCATGTCAACACTGTTCCTCGGCACGCTTTGAATACGAAAGGGTACACCGGCACAATTTGTCCGAAGTCCACCACTAATGTCTCTCCCGGACTTACGGTCATCTCCGTGCCCGATGTGAACTCACGGGTGATAATCACCTTACCGAACTCATTCTCCTTCGCTCCTTCTATATTCTTCCAGGCATATGCTCTGACAGGAGCGAGGGCGAGGATCTGTGCGCAGGTAGACTTCTGCTCCGTCCGAAGGTAGGATGTCGCCAGAAAGTCGGTATTCTCTTCGGGAATGGAGAGTTCATCCACACATTCGTAGCCCATCGGTTCGCGTGCATCGTACTCTTCTCCGTCAAAGATACCGGCATGTTTCACTGGGCCGGCAATTCCGGCTTTCCAGTTTTTTAAGGTCAGTACCGTAGCGCTTCTTGCTTCCGTCAGAAAAAAGCCAGTTCCAGAACACCGCGGAAGGCACATTTCTTGCCTATCATACCGTCATGTCCTCCGGGGGTTATGATTTTGTCACCCCACCATCCCGGCGTCACCTGTACGGAGAGCATGTTTTCGGCGTTTGGTTTGGTACGGATGATATCTGTAATATCATAGGTGAAAGAGCGTATGGTTTGGCATAGTGTGTGAAACCCGGTTTCAGAAACTCCCTGCCTACAGGTTTCCCATTCACATATAACTGGTAAACTCTAGTCCAGCGGTCATCCACTTGGCGGAGACAATTTTCTGTTCGTTTCTCACGGTGGATACGAACCAACTCGCGCCATCGGCTGCGCGCCCGTTGTTATGTCCTTTCACTACAGAAGCGTCTACTGCGGAAATCCATTTGGATTCGTTCCAGGCTGATGCTTCCAATGCGTCGGTACGTTTTTCCGACTTCGGTTGCGTTTTATCAGTCCGCTATTCGAGAAAAATGCGAGAATCATTATCGGGATAAGATTCGCAAAAACAATGGAGACTCATTTTCATACTTATATGTAATTTTTTAATATTAAAGATTAACTTGGGAATGTCGTTTTTAGTTTTTACGGAATTTGCACAACAAAATTACAGAATTATATGATATGACAGACGATTTCTGCATTTTTTTTTTGACTTAACGATGGTTTCTATTCAATCTGAAACTGACTCATAAGTTCGATCCGGTTGAACAGGTGGCAGGGCTTTACGTTGGATGATCGATTATCGGGCAAAACTATGATTATTAACAAATAATATAATAAATACATTCATTCTGTTGTATCAATTGTTTGTCAAATAAGAAAAGAAGATGCCAATTATTCATTGTAATCATTCTCTGTTCTTGACACGAGAAACTCGAATAAACTCTATTTAAGTTTTTAATAAATAATGAGGGGCTATAAACGGTGTTCAAGTCTATTATAAACTCTTTTTTGACATTTTCAATATTTGAAATGGAATTATTGCAACAGAAATGAGGTCATACCAGCATTTTTGAGACCTCATGTTATTTATATTTTTCATTTTGATACCATAATATCAAAATCATGGATAGCTTTTATTCTTTTATTTCCATTATGTTTTCGAAATAAGTTTTCCAGCTTGATTCAGAATAAGTTATATCGGTTCCGGCAAGTACATAGAGTGTGGCTCCTTTCGTCAAATCCGCACTGAAGAAGGAGCTGTCAAATGAAACTTAGGAGGAACAACAGATAGCATCGTAATTGTTTTATTGGTGCTCCATGGAATGTAATGTCTCCACTACCCTAATGTGACATTGGTGAGGAGAGAGCGATTGGCTTAAATGCACCTGAACTTATCGTCACAATATGCTTAGGAATGATAATATGGGTTAAGGAACTGCAAATATAGAATTTTGTATGGCTATAACCTTCATTCTCTCAAAAATCACTGACGGATAAAACTTTTTAGTGTTGACAAAAGAAGGAGGAGATATATTTTTCTGTTTATCATATATTTACGTTCTTGCATATCTTATTATTGGGGCAGACAAAATTAAGCAGGAAAAATGCTAAAAAGACCTATTTGGTCAGTCGCTTACGTTTTTAACCAATTTATTGCTATATTTGAAAACAGGATTCAAGTATAAAAACTGAATCCTGAAGTTTTTCTATTTACACAAAATTATGGACAGTGCCTTTTCAAAATTCTATCCGATTACGGTAAATGTAAACAATTACATCAAATACTTATTGCATCTGCATTGAATTTGTTGCTACCAAGAATGAATAGAGGGCGTTAATACACGCCCTTCCAATATTTGCACTAGGTCTAAATGGCTTCAATATCAGCGGATGACATTCTCCCAGTCAAACATGTCAAGCTCCGGAATATCTCTAATAGAAACTCCGATCTGTTTGAACAAAAACAGAATCATTCGTTTTTTATTTTTTAGATAAAACCATCTTCTATTATCAATACACCCCTGAGGTTTTTGGGAAGTTCATCTATTGAGGTAATACCAAGTGCTTTATGAAGAAGTTTTCATTAAAAAGCTTTTTCTTCCCTTTATGTAAAACAAAAAGATATTTATCTTTATATTTAATCAAATCAGAAGGAAGCTGCGGTTCTTCTTCCTCGGGAATATAAGTATTCCAGTTTGCTGAATAATAATATAACCAGTAATCTTTGTCTCGTACTGATAAACTGTAATAGTCAAAGTGTAATTGGTAACTTTGTCTCGTCAAAAATCGGAAAAGTAAAATCGACATGATTCTAAAAAAAATAGCATTGTAATTTTGTGGTGCGAACTACTAATTACAATGCTATGACCGAGACTTCCAATTAAAGAAGTATCTGATGTGGTACAAAGTTAACGAATTATTTTCAGATGGCCTAAATAAGATACAAATAGGTCAATCCTTAGGTCTTCACCGTCAAACGGTGGCCAAGTATCTGTCCATGACAGAAGAAGAGTTCATTCCAGCCAGAGCTATGACCGTCAGTACGGTCATAAACTTGACGGCTATGAATCTTATGTAGTCAATGAGTTGCGCAAGTGGCTCTTTTTTGTCCCCGCAACTCCATGACCGCTTGAAAGAGCATTTTTGGATCTTCCCTGCGTAATCCCCAAAAACGGTCTTCAACTTCGTCAACCGGTTGCGTTTAACGCACCATCTTCCCAAGGAGTTTGAAAAAAAGAGTTACCGCCCCACGAGAGAAGCAACCCGGGACTCCCATGGCGAATACGCCCAATGCGACTTCGGTGAACGGTGGATGAAGACACTTCAGGGACAGTCTTTTAAAAGTGTATTTCTTTGCGATGTGTCTGAGCCGCAGCAGGTATAAGTTCGTCTACTTTAGCCGTACACCGTTTACCACCGCTCTTGCGGTTTATGCCCATGAACTGGCTTTCAGTTCTTCGGGGAGTACCCCGAAAAATAGTTTATGACCAGGACAAGATGTTTCTTGTCAATGAAAACCTTTGGTGACCTGGTGCTTACCCGCGTTTTCCGCACCCTTGTCCGTGAACATAGCTTTGAACCCGTGTTCTGTCGCAAATCCGATCCCTCAGAGCAAAGGTAAGATAGAGAATGTCGTCAAATATGTGAAGTACAACTTCCTTCGCGGCCGCGAGTTGGTTGACATGGACCTGCTCAACAAGGTAAGTCCTTGGCTGGTTGGAACGCACGGCCAACGGCACGGAACATCACGGCATACGTCGTGTCCCGTCTGAGGAGTTTGAGACGGAAAAAGCACCACCATGCCTTATAAGGGAGTCCCGACTGTTCCTTGCGAAACCCTCTTGCCGCATCACGTGCGAAAAGGACAACGTGATAACCTACCGGGGCAATTATTACAGCGTTCCCACAGGCACCTACCACGGCCATCAGACGCTGGTCTATATCGAAGAAAAAGAAGGCCGGCTATATATCTACAGCCATGAGACAGGCAAAAACCCTTGCCGTTCACAAAATAAGCGGAGATAAGGGGCGTCTGGTAATACCTCCCACCGGCGTGACCGCGAAGCCTCGCTGGATGATTATGAGGCTTTTGTACGCAAAGAACTTCCCGCAAGCACGGTGATTGATACATATTTATCACAACTACGTGTGCATAAGGCCCGTAATTACCGCGACAGCCTCCAGTTTATAGTCCGGCGCCACGCGGCATACTCGGATATCACGCTTACCGAAGCTTTTGACGAGTGCCTTAAAAGCAGGTGTCTTCAACGGATGCAGCCTGATGGAGGTTGCCGAGACCCTCAGGATCCGTGTAAAGGAGCCCCCCCATTGAGGTCCGGACGGAACCGAGCCGGTTCCCGGGGCTGATACATCCGCCATGATCCCCGAGAAAACAGACATATCCACCTTTAACACCCTTTTTCGTATGATAACAAACGAACAAATCAAAAAAACCTGTGCTCGCGTCTGCGCCTGTACGCGCTCTGCCACGCCTGCTGGAATCAGAAGCTCATCTGGCGCAGGAGCAGGGAAAAAAACCATGTAGAGTTCCTGCATGACCTGCTCTCCCGCGAGGTTCAGGAAAGAGACAGCAAGGACTTCCAACGGCGGCTGAAAGCGGCGGCCTTGCCGGCAAGACACGACCTCGACCTTTTCGACCACAACTACTCGCAAGGTATAACCGCACCAAGATTGCGTGAACTGCGCCGGCTGGGGTGGCTCGAACAGAATTACAACCTGATACTCATGGGACCTTCCGGAACAGGTAAGACCTTTATCGCCGCAGGACTCGTGTACGAAGACTGCGGGGCAGGGATACAAGGCGTATATGGTCACGATGGAGGATGTCATAAACACCATCAAGATGAAAACGCTGATGCCTTCGGCCATGAGCGCATACAACCGTCTGCTCAAAGCCGACCTGGTAGCCATCGATGACATAATGCTCTTCCCGGTGAAAAAAGAGGATGCCGCAGGATTCTTCAATCTGATCAACACGCTTCACGAGAAAGCCTCACTGATAATTACCACGAACAAGGCACCCACCGAATGGGGCAAAACGCTGGATGACGAAGTGCTGGCTTCAGCAATACTGGACAGGCTGTTATATCACTACGAGGTCATAAAACTCACCGGGCAAAGCTACCGGATGGGAAACCGAAAATCCATTTTTGAAGAGGAAAAAGACACATCTTTGGCTGGGGGTACCCCCAGCCAAAGATGACCGACATTAAAATGTAATCAATAGTATAAACTGTGATAGTCTCTATTATTAGATGGTGATTTAACTTTACCGAAAAATGACGATTTAAAATTTGCTTATTACATCAAGACTTGTTCTGACAGTTTGTTTACTATCTTACAAAAAAAACTGTCCGATGACATTTGCGAATGTTACATACATTTCCTCACTCTTACAACCGAATGAAGTTTTATCAGCTTCATTCGGTTGTATTGTTTCCTGATTTTGCAGCTGATACTTTCTTGCGACTGTTATACCTTCTATAAAAGTCTGCATGGGCGTTTCCCGAAACAGTACTTCCCAGAGTGGGTTCTTTCCGTGTTGTAAGAGTTCATCCATGTGTCAAGGTCATTTTGCAGTTGTTCTATAGTGGCATAGATTTTCTTTCTGGATGCGATGGCATAGAACTCGTTCTGCACAGTTCTGTTGAACCGTTCACAGATACCGTTTGTCTGCGGATTTTTTGCCTTGATTTTCGAATGGTCTATATCCTCTACAGCCAAATACAGTTCATACTCATGGTTTTCTCTGTTCTCACAGTATTCCGTACCCCTATCAGGTGAGCATACGCATCAACTTCAAAGTCATATTGTTCGAAAAAAAGGAATGACCCTATCGTTGAGCATATCAGCAGCTACAAGTGCATTTTTCCTATCATATAGCTTTGCAAACCCTATTTTGGAGTAAGTATTTATGACAGTTTGCTGATAAATGTGTCCGACACCTTTAATATATCCCACATAATAAGTATCTTGTGCGACAAGAAAAACCGGGATAATAGGTTTCGATTTCTCCATGAGCTTGTTTTCCTCTTTCGCTTTTTCCAATGCCGCTACCTGGTTCTCGTCAAGGACGATACCCTCTTGTTCCACTTTGGTGGATAATGCTTTCAGCGTTTTTGGAAAGTCTCCATATCATGTCGTAACCATATGGAATGTACCCCTCCCGGCGAAATAAGAATACCTTTCTTACGGAGTTCATTAGATACACGGACTTGTCCTAATGCGGGGTTGTCTATTGCCATTTGTACAACAGTCTGTTCGATATGTTCCTCCACACGGTTCTTCATGACCGGTTTACGGCGGAAATCTCCTGCAAGGCAACTTCACCGCCTTGTTCGTACAACTCTTTAAAACGATAAAAACTGTCACGACTGTAGCCCATAATCTTGCAAGTTCGTGATATCTTTCCTAACTGTTGGGAAAGTTCTAGCAATCCCAGTTTGTTCTTAATGACTTTTTTCTGCTGTCGTCATAACTTAATCTGTTTTCTATTACAAAGTTATTCTTTTTTATGCGTAACTGTCAGATTAAGTCTTGACTAATTCATATACAACAGAACAGCATTACCAATTACAGAACGATAATTACGACCTTCCAAATACATATTTTACAACCTTGGCATTAGCTTGTTTTTCTTAAATAAAGTCTCTTTCAATATAGATATCGGTTACTTTCATTGCTTCATCAACATGATTTAATGCCGAGTGGACTGTGTACTTATCAATGCCAACTTTATTGAGGGCAATGGTAGCCCATGAATGTCGTGCTGCATAGAATTCTAAATTATCTACTTTTAACAATTTGTCTATTTCCTTCAAGCCTACATTGATGGCTCTGTTAAGGTTGTTGGCTGTATTGTACATTTGATAGAATCTGAATGCTTTTTTACCTGTGTAATCTTTGTATTTCTCCATGAGAAAAGATAGGATAGGAAGAATTTTACTTTCATTTTAGCTTTATCAAGCCTTCTGCCTGTCGTTTTACTCCTGTTATAAGTGATTGTATTGTCTTGGAAAGCATTACAGCTATGTAAATCTACAGAGTTCATACCTATTAAACAGAAGGATAGAATAAAAGAGTCTTTAGCTAAGTTGAACGGGCGGATTCTTTCCTTACCATTGGCGTTGTAGATATAGGGCAACTTTAATATTTGATTAATTGTTTCTGCTGCCAATGCTTGTTTGCGTGTAGTTTCCTGCTTAGGGACTTCGACATGTTCAAATGGAGAATGTGGTATCAGAATTATATTCCTATCATAATCGTTGTACTTCTTCTTGGCTTCATTAAACAAGTGTCTAATACTTCCTAAATAGAGTGAAACAGTTCTATTGGAGGGAATTCGTTTTCCCTTGTTTCTGTAATTGAATGACTTTTTTTCTCTTTTGAGGTTGAGGTATGTTTTGAAACCATTAAGGAGTTGAGAGGTCACTTCATTTGTCTTTAAATGCTCCTTGCCTAAATAGCTTATGAAAGAATTGAGGGCAGACTGATAATTCTTCTTTCCTTTGATATCTGTCATCTCCAACCATTCCTTACAAAACAGAATGAAGTCTATGGGCTGTGTCTGCTCTCGTTTTGATTTAAGGAAAACTAAAATATCATTTAAAGTGTAGTGATTTATCTCTAACTGGAGTTTGGTACATTTTTCTTGGTAAGTACTGATTAGCTTATCCACTTCTCTCTTTACGGTAGTACCTTCCTTGAAATTGAAAGATTTGGTTAAATCCTTAGAGGTTACAAAACAGACTGCTTGATAGCCTTTTAACCTTTCTGTCCTGTGTCAAATCTCACCTTGACATTGTAAGTTCTATCACTTCTTTGTTTGGCTCGTTGGACTTCTGCTTTGATTGTTAACATCTTAATCTATTAATTGGGGGGTCAACAATAGGTCAACAACAAGGAAGATTAAGCAATATTTAGCATGATTTCAGTCTCCAAATAACCACTACCAACAAAGAAACCCCTCATAAGTACTTAACTTATAAGGGGGGGTGGAAGACCGGACTCGAACCGGCGACATTCAGAACCACAATCTGACGCTCTAACCAACTGAACTACATCCACCATGTCTGCGTTTCTCTAACGCGGTGCAAAGATAGATATAATCTTTAAATCTCCAAAAAGATTCTGCTACTTTTTTTATAAAAAGATATTCTTTTATTCCCCTGATTATGCTTGTTGAAGAGGGTTCGCGCATCATTTGTGAAGATTCTCAGAGAGTTACGAGCATTAACGGAATGGAGTCAGAGGGGAGATTGATGGGTAGTAATTGATGATTTTTTTTCCCGATTGAATCGGACGAGCTGTCCATACTAAACTATATTCACAATGATTGAGTCGGATGGTACTATCTTTTTACTAATTCCATTCTGACCATCAAGCCGCCATCTGTGCGACGGGCAGACATGTTGGAAATATAATTTCCCCAATGAGTAAACTACAAGATGTTTCTCTTTTTGTAAGACTGTCTTCACGAACTTCAATAGGTTGTACGACATGGGGATGAGAACCAATAACATGATCCACTCCTTTTTGAAGCAGCCAGTCAGCTAAAAACTTCTGTTTTTTGCTAGGGAGTGACTGGTATTCGATTCCCCCAATGCATACAGGCAATAATTGCGTCGGGATTCAGTGCTTTTGCTTGCTTCGATATCTTTAGCTATGATTATTGTATCAATATAATTGACAATATTGGGGAGTGACAACGATTCCATTGGTGCCGTACGTATAGTTGAGCATGGCAATACGGAATCCGTTTTTCTCTAATAAAGGGGATATTTGTTTTCACGTTCTTCAGAGTTGATGTATGTTCCGGCATGTGGAATATTCAAGGAATCTATAAGCTGTATGGTTCGTTCCAGACCTTTTCTGCCACGGTCGAGACTGTGGTTGTTAGCGGTTATCAGTACATTGAAACCGGCGTTATGGATGGCCGTCAGATATTCATCGGGGAGCGCTGAAAGCAGGGTAGCCTTTGTATGGCTTTCCTCCGAGGGTTACTTCCAGGTTAGCTATCGCAAAGTCGGCTCTGCTTATTTCTGCTTTGATATATTCAAAAATAGGACGAATAATCGTATCCTCCTTCTGTGGTGCGTGCAGCATTTATTTGTCCTGATGTTGCATGAGGTCTCCTACGAAAAGAAGCGAAAGAGTATCTGTTTTCAGGCTGTCTGTTGTCGGTATTTGTACGGCAATGGTATTCTCTTGTGCTTTGCCGATGCAGGAGAATTGTGTAACCAAAAAGAAGGGATACTAATAGTTTTTTCATGGATTCAAGAGGGGTTTATTGTGTCTTTTCGAGAATAATTTTACCTGAACGGATAGCAAACAGAAGGGGAGAGGGAGATTGTAGTTCTTTTCATAGTAGTCAGATTTAAGGGAGAGAAGGACAGTGAAAGTTACTTCACTGTCCTTCCATGTATTACTTATAAATAGCTTTTTTGCCGGCTAAAAGTGTATTTTTTCATTAGCGATACAATTGTCATCGGTCCCACACCACCCGGTACAGGAGTGATGAAAGAGCATTTGGGTGCTACTTCGTCAAACTTAACATCCCCTGTCAACTTGAAACCGGATTTTTGCTGGCATCCGGAACGCGGGTAGTACCTACGTCGATAACTACTGCACCTTCTTTTTACCATTTCTTCTTTCACAAAATTAGGTTGTCCCAAAGCGGCGATAATAATATCTGCTTCCTGGCATTCCTTTTTATCAGATCTTTGCTACGGCTGTGGCATACAGTAACGGTTGCGTTACCCGGATACGCTTTCTGCATCATCAGAGAGGCCATTGGTTTGCCAACTATGTTACTGCGACCGAGTACTACACATTTCTTTCCGGAAGTTTCTATCTGATAACGTTTCAGCAGTTCGAGAATACCGTTAGAGTGGCAGATACGTAGCAAGAAGTCCGATAGACATACGTCCCACATTGATAGGGTGGAATCCGTCTACATCTTTACGATAGTCGATCGTCTCGATGACTTTCTGTTCGGAGATATGTTTCGGCAACGGGAGCTGTACGATAAACCGTCTACGTCATCGTCATTATTCAGTTCGCGTACTTTTTTGCGAGTAGTTCTTCTTCGGTCACGTCATTTTCATAACGGATCAGAGAGGATTTGAATCCACAAACTTCAGCAGGCTTTACTTGGCAGCTACATAGGTTTCGCTGCCGCCATCATGTCCCACAAGAATTGCTGCCAGATGCGGGCGTTTGCCGCCACGAGCTACAATTTCGGCTACTTCAGCTGCAATCTTGTTTTACTTGTTCGAAATGGCTTTTCCGTCTATCAGAGTCATATTTTCAGAGTATTTATTGGTGATGGACAAAAGTAAAATAAATAACTGAACTCTCCAAAAGGATTGGAGTTTTGTCAGGAGATGAGGCTTGGAATGTGTTGAGGGGGAGTTGGCGCCGAGCGAAAATAGACTGCGATACAGTCTGGTTTATTGGTCAGGAAAATAGAATCTTTTACTTTATTCATTCAGAATATGTTTTTATAGAGGTATGTGCAATATTTGCGTATCCTTACTCTACTGCAAAAATAAAGAGGTTGTGTCAAAATGCTGGCACAACTTTTTTTTATGCGCAAAGCCCAGACTTTCCCAAGCCCGGGCTTTGTTATTACCTAATTTTTTTGTAACTTTAGGCATTACATTTTCGTTATGGCAAAGTTACATTTTCGTCCTTACATTCCCAACCAAACCGTTCTTTTTCCACAAAGAATTGATGAAAACATAGCTGCGAACGACCCTGTCCGCATCGTCAATGCAGTTGTTGATAATCTCAATCTTGATAATTTCAAGAAGCTTTATAAAGAAACTGGGCGCTCAGCCTATCATCCTAAAATGATGCTCAAAGTAATTATCTACGCTTACATGAACAATATCTATTCCTGCCGTAAAATCGAGAAGCTTCTTTTGCGTGACATCCATTATATCTGGCTTGCCGGTAATGAGCATCCGGATTTTATTACCATCAACCGTTTCCGTAACCGTGTAAAGGAAGAGATAAAAACGTCTTCACGCAGTTGGTTCTTGTCCTTGCCGACAAAGGTTTCATCAGTCTTGACGTGGAGTATATCGACGGTACCAAGATCGAGTCCAAGGCCAACAAATATACTTTTGTCTGGCGCAAGACAGTCGAAAGGAACCGTACAAGGTTGATGAATAAGATCCGCATCCTTCTAGAGCAGGTGGATGAAACCATTGCACAGGAGAACTCTGCAAAAGACACATCCGTGGAGTTGACTCCCTCCATGCTCTCGGGCATAGCGAATGAACTTAAAGAAGCCCTGGAACACCAGCCTGCAACACAGGACAAGGAACAAAAGAAAACCCTGCGGGAGAAAAAGAAACAGGTCAGGGAACTTGAAGGGTATCGTGACAAGCTGATGGAATACGACAATCACCTTGAAGTCCTTGGAGAACGTAACTCCTATTCCAAGACCGATCCTGATGCCACATTCATGCGTATGAAAGAAGACGCCATGAAGAACGGGTAGACCAAGCCTGGGTATAATTTACAAACAGGTACTGAAAACCAGTTCATCATAGACTTCCGGCTGTTTCCCAACCCTACCGATACGCTGACCCTCATTCCTTTTTTCCACTCCTTCCGGCACCGCTATAACCGCTTACCTGCTATCGGTGTGGCAGACTCCGGTTACGGCTCGGAAGAAAATTACCGGTTCATGCAGGAGAACGGGATAGAAGCCTTTGTCAAGTACAACTACTTCCATAAAGAACAGCGTCCCCGTTATACGTCCAACCCGTTCCATGCGGAAAGTCTCCATTACAATGCGGAAGGGGATTATTACGTTTGTCCGATGGGGCAGCACATGAACCGCATAGGAACCAAACGTGACAGAACGGTGAGCGGATACACCACCGAAAGTGCCCGGTATAAGGCACAAAAAGATGCGAGGGCTGTCCTTTGCGTGGAAGTTGTTTTTTTTTAAAGCACGGGGGAACCGTATGATAGAAGTCAACCACCGGTTAAACCAATACAAACGACAAGCCCGGGAAAGGTTGCTCTCAAAAGAAGGAATCAGGCATAGAGGCAGGCGGTGTATAGAACCGGAAGCTGTTTTTGGACAAATGAAATACAACATGGCATACAGAAGGTTCCGGCATGTGGGAGAAGACAAGGTGACAATGGACTTTGCCTTCTTTGCCATAGCTTTTAATATCAAAAAGATGTGTGCAAAACTAAGAAAGGCAGGAAAGGGACTCATTACATTTGCTAAATCTATGCTTATTGGGCTATTTATAAACCGCTACAAGTGGAAGATAGCAACGTCTTACCAAATGAATCAGAAAAAAGCATCATAAGCAAAAGAAAATATAGCAGGACTGTAAAACGTAAAAAAAAGGTTGTGCCAACGTTTTGACACAACCTCTTCTATCTGAAACAGAATAAGATTCTTTCTTACTTTTTCATTTTCGGCATCATCTTGCCCATTTTGCTGCTGGTCACCATCTTCATCATTTTTTGCGAGTCTGGTCGAATTGTTTCAGCAAACGGTTTACTTCCTGAATAGTGGTACCGCTACCCTTGGCAATACGTGCGACGTGAGCCATTCAGTAATTCCGGATTAGAACGTTCTGCCGGAGTCATGGAATAGATAATAGCCTCGATACTCTTGAAAGCATTATCGTCAATATCGATGTCTTTGATTGCTTTACCTACCCCGGAATCATGGAAGCGAGTTCTTTTTAGGTTACCCATCTTCTTGATTTGTGCAATCTGGCTGAGGAAGTCATTGAAATCGAACTGATTCTTGGCAATCTTCTTTTTTTTGCAAACGTTTTGTCTTCTTCTTCGTCATACTGTTCCTGAGCACGTTCTACCAATGAAACGATGTCACCCATACCAAGGATACGGTCTGCCATACGTGCCGGATGGAACTGGTCGATAGCATCCAGCTTTTCACCTGTACCTACAAACTTAATCGGTTTGTTGACTACCGAACGGATAGAAAGAGCTGCACCACCACGGGTATCACCATCCAGTTTAGTCAGTACTACACCGTTAAAGTCAAGTCGTTCGTTAAATTCTTTGGCAGTATTTACGGCATCCTGTCCTGTCATGGAGTCTACTACGAACAGAATTTCGTCCGGATTGATAGCTTCCTTGATAGCGGTGATCTCGTTCATCATCTGCTCATCTACAGCCAGACGTCCGGCTGTATCGACGATTACGAGGTCATATCCTTTTGGCTTTTTAGCTTCCTGGATAGCATGTTGTGCAATCTCTACCGGATTTTTGCTGTCCAGCTCTGAGTACATCGGAACTTCGATTTGTTCTGCCAGCACACGCAATTGTTCGATAGCTGCCGGACGGTAAACGTCACAGGCTACCAGTAATGGCTTGCGATTCTTCTTTGTTTTCAGCATGCGTGCCAACTTACCGGAGAAAGTGGTCTTACCCGAACCCTTGCAAACCGGACATCAGGATGACTGCCGGACGGGATTCGAGGTTGATTTCTACAGTTTCACCACCCATTAACTGAGTCAGTTCGTCGTGCACAATCTTCACCATCAACTGGCTTGGCTTCACAGCCGTAAGTACATTCTGACCGATGGCTTTTTCTTTCACCGTGTCAGTGAAAGTTTTCTGCAACCTTGTAGTTGACGTCGGCATCAAGCAACGCTTTACGAACATCTTTCAGAGTCTCTGCGACATTGATTTCGGTGATTTTTCCTTCACCTTTCAGAATCTTGAATGACCGTTCTAGTCTTTCACTTAAATTATTGAACATAGTTGTTTAATTACGAATTAATATTTGAGCCTGCAAATGTACAAAAATCTCTTGTATTTATATCTTTTTATTCTGCCATTTTGCTTTTTTGAGATAAATATAGCTTGTTAACAGCAGTAAGGTATAGTACAGAATCTCAATCGTAAAGCAGATTTCGATCGGTGCTTTGAGCCACATTCCGACAAAAACGATGTAGGAACCATAAATGGCAATCGTGATTGTTTCGAGCAATAAGGCTGCCTGTGTATTTCCTGTTCCGGAGATACCATTGAATACGACATTGGCTACTGATGCTATGAGCATGGCGCAACAGATGACATATACCGAAGGTACGGATTCTGTGATTAACGCTGCTTCGCTGGTATAAACGGAGAGCAGGAACTGTGGAAACAAAACCGACAACCCTACTAATCCGAGCATAATAAAGAACGAAAATCGGGCTATTTTATTGATAAGCGGCATGACGTACTGGATACCTCCTGCACCAATCGCATTGCTGACAAGGCTGTTAGTCGTCGTTGCCAGTGCATTTACCGGAATCAGCAGTACGACATAGATACTGCGGACGATGTTGGCGATTGCCAGTTCCCGCTGTCCCAGCCGTTCTACGGCAACAAAGAACACGAACCATGTTGCCATCGACAAGAAATATTGAAGCATGGTGAAGCATGAGATGCTGAGAATACGCATCAGCAATGCCGGATCGAATGAGCGGAGACGGTTCAGACCGTATTTTTCAGGTCGACACTGATATACGTATAAATCAGGAAGAAAAGGATGGAGGAAGCTTCTGCCAGTACGGAAGCGATGGCGGCTCCTTTGATACCCATTTCCGGCAGACCGAATTTACCGAAAATCAGTGCATAGTCCAGTATTACGTTGGTCAATGCCATGACGACGGCATTAATGGTCAGTACTTTGGTACGGGTGATACCGATGTATAGTGCACGGAACATCACATTGATAAACGAGAAGAAGAATCCGTAAATACGCCAGTCCAAAAATTCCATTGTGCCTTCGTAGATGGATTCGGAAGAAACCAGTAACCGCATGATATTTCCTCCGAACGCTTTGGTAAAGCCGAACATCAAGATGGCTATCAACAGAAGGAACATGACTCCTTGAATCATTACCGGTCCTACATCACTGTAACGTCCTTCTCCATTGCGTCGTGCAATGACGATCTGTGAGCCTGTACTGAATCCGAAAGCGATAGTAAATATACATATATAGAATAGTCCACCCATGGCCGAAGCTCCCAGAGCCACTTCGCTCACGTGTCCCAGGAAGGCGGTATCGGTGACATTGATGACATTTTGCGCCAGCAAGCTAAGTAGTATCGGATAACTGACACTCCAAATCTGTTTGTTGGTATACATAATTAAGCGTTTAAGTTTACAGTTTGCAAAGATAGTGCTTTTTATTCCGATTCTGAAGGAATGCATGGTCTGCCAAAGGTGAATTAGTGATCCGGAAACAGCATGTTTTAATTTGTGTGAACCGGATTGTTCGTGCTTTTCGGTGTTCTTGTGGGTACACCAGTACGCTTATCGTTTGTGTCAGTCGTATTATATCGGTTGAATTTGGGCGTCCGTTTCGCTGGAAAATTCAATCTGGATACCTGTTTCTTGTTCCTCATCTGTGCCATGCTGCATGCTTCCTTGCATAGGGTAGTGGCATATGTTCTTGCAACTGAACTTCTCATCTGAGCTTCCAAACGGGATCGAGAACGTCATTGAAAAGTCTCATTAACTTCTCCGAACTTTTGTGGATGATGTTTGAGTATTCTTGCCTTATTTCCTTGTCTATGTTGGGTTCGCTGGCTATGAGTTGGCTCGATCATTGTTGAGTGTACGGATCGTGCCATAGCCTCATGTTGGACAGGAAAGCGATTTTTATTTCATTGGTCTTCCGCACGTTTTCTGTTGTTTTTCCAGTTTCGTTTTCCGCGTATTTGAGTGCCTTCCGTACCATAAAGAGTCGTGCCATAAAGATAAAAAGCAGAACTAGGATAACAAATATAAAGATCAGATAGGTGAGCTGATCCGTTGTTTCTCTTTTGATCCAGTTCTGTTTTTCGATATTGTATTGCGTTGTATTCAAAAGTATCTGATTGTTTGAGAGTACAGTGGTTGTCGAGTCTCTTTGATGGCAAGTGCCTGTCATACAGGGATGGCTTTTTCCGCTTGCCCTGCCTGTTTCATATTCTGGCCTTTTCGAGTAGCTGTTCGGCATAGTCGCTTGTAAGTCTTTCTTCAACATCGATAAGCCGCGTGTCGATATAATCCGATGCCTGTTGGTAGGCTCCAATTGCCTGAAGCGTATTTGGCAAATGTGTCGAACAGAGCATGAAATAAGTATTCTCGTCAGATATTCTTTAAGATTTACGATGTTCAAAGCATTTGCGGCTGATGGAGTAATAATAGCCAAAAGCTGTAGAACAGTTCATTGAACAGGTATACATCGGCAAATCCCGCTTTTAAGGATGGGTTTTGCACCTCGATGTGAATTATGAAGAGTGTTTTCCAGTTCCACCAAATATTTTGAAAGGTAGTTTTTTATTATCCTTCTTTTCTTTGACAACGGATACTAACTTTGTGACAATACCGGGATACGGACCTGGATTTTCTGTCGAATTAGTGGCTGGTAGGCAGCCTCAGTGCTTCTATTCCCTTTGTCCAGCGCTGGCTGCCGATATATGCATTACTCAAGCATTGATAGGCAGCCATGCACGGTTACTATTATTCATTTGGGAGGCTTGCTGTTGCATCTTTTGAGATTTCGTTGATAGCAAGTTCATTATTCATTCGAATATTGCTTTTAGGTCTATCTGGGGGAAACACGATTTGGCATCAAAAGAGCTAATTCCATAAATCAGTTTCCGGGCATGAGGGCTCCATTATGGTGAGCCATTGGCTACTATCTTGAGATTATTACGATTGTAAATAAGTATAAAATATAGTAGTAAAGCAATAGGACAATGGCATGTTATCCATTTCCAAGTTGCAATGCTTCTTTCATTAATGCATCCATATTGGATACATTGCTAGTTGTTTTGTTCTATTCACATGATTTGATTAGAGAACATTCAAGTCGTCGTATCGTACGGTAATGTTTCCAACACCTTTATCAGGCTGTCGGATTCCAAAACAATCGGTGCTGAAAACTTTTCCGGGGTGAGGGTGCAGCATAATAGAGGGATCAGGAGCAGGACTTGCTTCATTCCGGCTTCCTCCTTTCCTTGTTGCTCATGGTAAATGGGGTGTGTGAACAGGAAACGGGCTCCTTCCTCATAATTGAGTCAATCCATATTTTGCCGCCCAGCTGCTCGATAATGAGTTGGCAGATAGACAGACCGAGTCCTGTCCCTTGAGCATTTCATTCAGTTTCTCAAAACGGTTGAATATTTTATTCTGATTCTCCGGAGAGATACCGCAACCGGTGTCGGTCACGGAGAAAACAGTGCTATGTCTTCTGTCTGTTTTTCCAGTTCCATGGTGATGGAACCTTGCGGAGTAAATTTAGTTTGCATTGATGAGAAGGTTGATTAATAATTGTTGTAACCTTTGCATTGTCTGTCGTCAATTCTAATGAATGGAGAGGTCGAAAAACGGACGTTAGCATTCGTTTGTTTTATTTTCTCAACCATGTCGATAACGTTTCTGCATATTGCCACTGCATCACATCGCTCATATTTGAATTTCATCTTGCCTACTTCGAGACTGGACAAGTCGATTACGTCGTTAATCAGCTTGAGTAACAGTTCTGAATTTTGCTGAATAATATCGCTACACTGTTTCCGGGTCTCGTTGTCGATGGATTCTTCCGTCAGGATGGAGGAGAAGCCGGACAACGCATTGAGCGGCGTGCGAATTTCATGGTTCATGTTGGAAAGGGAAAAGGCTCTTTGTCCGGATGGAATTTTCTTCTTGCTTTTCACTTTTTCCAGTTCCCCATGCTGTGATTGGCGCAGTTTTTTATTTCCTCGTCTGACCAAAAGGATGAAAAAATACAATCAGTATGACTATGAATAGGATGGTGAACCAGCTCCAGTAGAGGATTGTCTTCTGTCTGTTTAAGTTGTCCAGTTCATTTTTATCTATTTGGTAGAGGGTGCAAATTCATTGATTTGGCGAATATAATTCATTGCGTCCAAAAGAGTCTTTTGTACGTATTGAATATTTCATAAGCTTCACATGCTTCCTTGCTGTTTCCCATTAGGGCAAGTATGTGTGCCCGATCTTTCAGTACTTGCAGGGATCTGATGAGTTGGCTGCTTTTTGGTATGCGAAAGTAATTCGTCAAGTGTGGTTAGTGCCTGCGTGTATTCTTTGATTCAGTGTAGTAGCGTGAATACAGGTATTTAATCATTAAATGAAAATATGGGTACTGGTGTTGCCGGCTGATTTGTTCGGTTTGTCGTATATAGTTTAATGCTTCCGGAAGATGATGCATCTGGATGCGATAGAATGCCTGACAATAAACAAGGTGGAAATCGTCTTGGGGATTCGTATCCTTGTTGATAACAGATTCGAGTTCCCGGATATTGTCTTCTATATCTGTCATTTGGTGATAGTTGAGCTTCGTCAGGATAAATTGGGACAAGATCGTTTTGATATATTGGTTGGCATGAGGGGAGTTTCTGAATGATTTCTAATGCTTCCTTATACGATTTGATGGCAACTTGTGGTGTTGACGAACTTAAATAGGTATTTCCAATGGCGTGTAATGCGAGTGCTGTTCCCAAAGGATAGTCCATTTCTCTGGCTTTCTGGTATATCTGATTGGTTGGTTGATGGCGAGACTGATGTTGCCTTCTGTGATTAAGGCTTGAACGGTCAGCAGATTTATCTGGAATAGAGTGGGTATTGTTGTTCCTTTTTGTAATTCCGGTTCTAAAAAGTTTTTCCCAGGCAATGATGCTGTCGACAGGGGCGTCCGGACTAAATGGGATGATTGTATTCAAGTAAAGGTTGTAATAAAGAAAGACGCTCTGAATTTGTGCGTGCAGCATATAAGGTGACCGATATTAATGCGGTTACGACTATTGCAATTATATGACGTCTGTGTTTTTTCACTTGATATAAGAATTGCTTGCTTTGTAAGTTTATCTGCAAAGAACTAAAAAGAGTGAAGATTACAAAAAATCTTCACTCTTTTTTATTTATTTTCTTTTTTGAGTATTTCCCGAACTCCAGGACCTTCGTGGTTGGGGTAGCCGGGAGTATGGTTTCTGCATCGTGGATCGGCATCTACTTTCAAACTCCGGTAATCGTCTTTGGTGCGGGCGATGTAATCATCAAGCATGGCACGGTGTTCGGCGAGGACTTTACTGTATTTAGGGTCTTTGGCGAGATTCTTGCGTTCTCCCGGATCCTTTTTCATATCATATAGCTCTTCTCCGTTACCTTCCAGATAGTGAGTGTACTTGTATCTCGGTCCGCGTACCATACGTCCGGGAGTAACGACATATTCATATTCGCTATGCCATTCGGAAACGACATAAGGGTGAGTTTTTTTCTGTTTCTCTCCTTTTAATATAGGTGCAAGGCTGATTCCCGGTTTTTCGGCCGGAACAGGAATTCCTGCCAAATCACAAAGGGTAGGCAGAAGATCCAGTGTAGGCTGTGTCAATACTTGGTCTATGGGCTTTTTCTGTTGTTTGATGCCGGGACCTGCAAAGATAAACGGTACGTTGGTCATTTCATCGTAGAAGCTGATGTGTTTGGTCACCATGCGGTGTGAAGCCATCCCATCACCATGGTCAGCCATGATAATAACGATTGTGTTTTTCCGGCAGGAGTGGAGTAAAGTGCTTTCAATACGCTGTCTACTTGCTTGGAAACCATCTTGGTATAGTGTTGGAAAGCAGCAATGTAATGACGGTAATTCTCTTCATTCCAATGAGAGGCCTGGGTCATGCGGCGATGACTGCAGCAGATGTATTGCACAGGTTTGGGGATATTGCTCCAGTCTTCTACATCGAAATTGGCTGGTAGTTCCGGAAGGGTTCCGCTAATGGGGCGGTCGGTATGTACTCCTTCGTTCGCTCCTACGAATCCGCAAATGTTGTGAGGGTTCTGAAAATCGGCGATACAGATGAATGGTTCTTCCGGAGGGTTGCTTAGATAAGCAACAGCGTCTTCGCAGGTTCCTACATCCAGAAAACTGTCGTTATTGACCGGGAATTCCGGATCAGTGAATGGTTTGGCTACCGGTTCTTTGTGTTTGAATCCTCTTAGGGAGCCCATGTCGTGTGTTTTTCCGAAGTGTACGGCTTCGTAACCGTTTTCAGAGAAAAGGCTTCCTAATGTAGGTACATTTTCGGGAATACGTGTGTTGATAGGTTCGCTGGAGTTGGAACGTACATTGGTTTGATGAGGTGTCATGCCACTCCATAAAGCTGCGCGTGAAGGTTGGCTGAGAGGGCAGCCTACATAAGCATTGGAGAAGATTACTCCTCGTGAAGCGACTTCGTCAATAGGGAGGGTGCAGCCTTGTGTTTGCCCGTAAGCTCCGACGACGCGTTGTGTCAGATGGTCGCACTGGATAATCAGGAAATTGGGCTTTTCTTGGGCCTGCGCTGTCACGCTGCACAGGGCTAATCCCATGAATGGATAAATAGTTTTCATTACTGGTTAGAATTAAGTAATATTTGATTTGGAAGCAAAAGTAGGAAAAAAGGAAACGTAAAAAAGGGCGAGGTAGTAGTTTTGGACGCAAATGAAAGTATTTTGTACAAAAATGAAAGGTGTGGCAAGCGGTTAGGGGTAACTATCGGTGATGGGAGTTGAATGATAAGTGATAAACGGCAGGTGATAAGTCATAAAATGGGTTACCGAAAAAGAAAACGGTGAATAAACTGCACTTGTTATGGCGCAGTTTGTTCACCGTTCATTTATAAGTTTGCTGTTGATTAGCTGTTCATGCTCATCAGGAATTCGTCGTTGTCTCTGGTTTTTTCCAGACGGTCTTTAACGAAGTCCATTGCTTCGATCGGATTCATGTCGGCAAGATATTTGCGTAATATCCACATGCGGTCAAGAGTTGTTTTATCAAGCAACAGGTCGTCGCGACGAGTGCTGGATGCGGTAATGTTGACTGCCGGGAAGATACGTTTGTTGGACAGGTTGCGGTCGAGCTGCAACTCCATGTTACCTGTACCCTTGAATTCTTCGAAGATAACTTCGTCCATTTTAGAACCGGTATCGATCAATGCGGTAGCAATAATAGTCAGTGAACCACCGTTTTCAATATTACGGGCAGCACCGAAGAAGCGTTTAGGTTTATGAAGTGCATTTGCATCCACACCACCGGAAAGAACTTTTTACCGGATGCAGGAGATACTGTATTGTATGCACGAGCCAGACGAGTGATAGAATCAAGGAAGATAACTACGTCGTGACCACATTCTACCAGACGTTTTGCCTTTTCCAATACGATACCTGCAATTTTTACGTGGCGTTCTGCCGGTTCGTCGAAAGTAGAAGCAATTACTTCTGCATTAACGCTGCGTGCCATGTCTGTTACTTCTTCCGGGCGTTCGTCAATCAGCAGCATAATCATGTAAACTTCCGGGTGGTTGGCTGCGATAGCGTTTGCGATATCTTTCATTAAGATGGTCTTACCTGTCTTTGGCTGGGCAACGATCAATGCACGCTGGCCTTTACCGATAGGAGCGAAAAGATCGACGACACGGGCAGACATAGAGTCTGAATAACCGCCTTTGCAAAGTTTGAACTTTTCATCCGGGAAGAGAGGTGTCAGATGTTCGAAAGGAACACGGTCGCGAACGAAAGCTGCATCACGTCCGTTGATCTTCGAAACCTTTACCAATGGGAAATATTTTTCTCCTTCTTTGGGTGGACGGATAACTCCTTCTACTACATCACCGGTTTTCAGACCAAATAGTTTGATTTGAGATTGTGATACATAAATATCATCCGGAGAAGAAAGGTAGTTATAGTCGGAAGAACGGAGGAATCCGTATCCATCCTGCATAATTTCCAGAACACCTACTCCGTTGAGAATATCGTCGAATTCATAAGGCTTTTCGCGCTCAATAACCTTGCGTTCCTGCTGCTGTTGTACCGGAAGGTTTTCACCCGCATTGTTCTGCTGAGCGGCACGTGGCATCGGTGAGCGTTGTTGGTTTTGGTTCTGGTTCTGATTTTGATTTGGGTTCTGAACCTGATTCTGGTTATTGTTGTTACGCTGGAAATTATTATTGGTGTTATTGCCATTATTTCCATTGTTGTTAGCATTGTTATTACCGTTGTTATTGTCGCGTGGACGGACAATACGCGGGCGTTGCTGCTGGGACTGCTGCTGTTGAGATTGTTGTTGCTGTTGAGGATGAGATGGCTGTTCAGGTGCTGTTTGTACAGGTTCTGTTTTAGTAGCTTCGAATTTTCCGAATAATTCGGTAGGAAGCTCTATTTTTTCAGAAGGCAGATCTTCGATTGGAATAAAATCATCGTCGTCAACGCTGGATAAGATATTGCTTTCCTCGTCGATAACGGGTGCAGCTTTCTTTTGTGGTTTATCTATTACCTTTTTCTCTACAACAGGTTTGTTAGGTTCAGTAGCCGGTTTATTTGTTTCTGCAACAGGCTTATTTGCTTCTGCAGCTGGTTTGTTTTTGCTTTCTTCTCAGCTGTTTGCTGTTGTACCGGAGCTGGCTTTTCCGTAGCACCAGTAGCTTTCTCTGCAACAACAGGTTTAGGTTCCACTACTTTGGGTGTTGCCGGTTTTGCATTTTCTACTTCTTTTTCTCTTCTGCATCAGAGCTCTTACGAGGACGGCCTACTTTACGCTTGGGAGTAGCAGTGTTTTCCGCTTTAGCTTCTACAACAACAGTTTCTTTTTCTTTGTTTGTACTTTCTTCTTTCTTGGAAGGTTGTGATGCTGCTTTTACAGGAGCGGTCTCTTTTGTCTTGTTAGCCTCTCCACTCTTTGTTGCGGAAACCACTTTGTCTTCTTTTTTGGTAGGAGCTACCCGTGAACGCTTTTTCTTTTGTTCTTCATTTTTGCGTTCTTCTTTTAGTTTATCTGCGGCAACTTTCTTAGTAGCTCCTACAATAGCCTGTTCATCGAGTATCTTATAAACAAGGTCTTCTTTTTTGTATGAGTCTGCTTTTTTATGCCTAACTCTTTGGCAATAACTTGAAGTTCCGACAGATTTTTGTCGTTTAATTGGATAATGTTATACATATAGTATGGTAAGTTATTAATATTTCTTTTTTGCTGAATTACGGACAGCATTACTACAGCTTATGGCTACAGATATGCAAGCATACGTTTTGTTTTTTATTCTGAATTAGGGATGTATATGTTGAATCGTAGAATGTTTCAACGGGGCAAAGATAATAATTTTTTTTGGTTTCATGAACAATCAAACATTTTTTTCCACGTAAAAGTGTATCTTTGCTACATAAAAAGAAAATAGTATGACAGTAAATGAAGCTCATTTAATTTATTTTTCGCCTACACACACATCTAAACAAGTTGCGGAGGCGATTGTTCACGGACGGCATAAAAAAATATTTTTCCTATTAATGTAACGCAGCAGATCGCGGATGAAACTGTGATTCCTACATCTTCTTTGGCTATTGTTGTGGTGCCTGTGTATGGAGGACATGTCGCTCCTTTGGCAATGGAACGTTTGCAGTATATCCGTGGAGTGGATACTCCGACCGTTTTGGTGGTGGTTTATGGAAACCGCGCTTATGAAAAAGCTTTAATGGAACTGGATGCTTTTGCTATTCCTCATGGATTTAAAGTGATTGCCGGGGCAACTTTTATTGGAGAACATTCATATAGTACCGACAAATACCCGATTGCAGTGGGACGTCCTGATGAATCGGATTTAGCCTTTGCTGCGGAGTTTGGGAAGAAAATCATGGAAAAAAAAAATACAGGCTGCTGATAGCATGGATACCCTTTTTATCCGGTAGATGTACGTACTATCAAACGTCCGAGTCAACCATTCTTTCCTTTGTTCCGTTTTTTGAGGAAAGTCATCAAGTTACGTAAAAGTGGTACACCGCTTCCCCGCGTTCCTTGGGTGGAAGATGAGGATTTGTGTACCCATTGCGGGTTATGTGTGGTCCGTTGTCCGGCAGGGGCTATAACGAAAGGGGATGAGCTACATACGGATGAGGCTAAATGTATCAAATGTTGCGCTTGTGTAAAAGCTTGCGTTAGGAAAGCAAGGGTGTATGAAACTCCTTTTGCAGCTTTGTTATCAGATTGTTTCAAGAAACAGAAGTTGCCTCAGACTATTTTGTAAATCACGACGCGCTTAGTCGTTTCATCAATACGAAAGCGGTTGTCTGTTCGTTCGCCTATCAGCCATGCGATGTGTTCTCCACAGCAGAGTACCCACTGGCGTTCTTTTTGGCTGATAGAAAATTTGCGGTCGGTCAGATAATCGCTTATTTTTTTCTTTCCTTTCATTCCAAAAGGAATAAAAGTGTCTCCCGGCTGCCATTTCCGGTAATGAATTTCTCCATTCAGTTTGTCGGCATCAAAACAGGCAATTTCCTTTTCACGTGGAATGAGAAAATCCGGGGTGTATTCTTTTTCTTCTTTGATGATTTGAAAAGGAGGAAGAGTCTCATTTTCAGATTCAGCTGTTTCTATTAATAGGAATTCTCTGTCTTTTATCACTCTCCATTCTTTGCTACAGAATTGCTTGCCCGGTTGGCTATGAAGCGAATGGGCGATATCTTTGATTTGTGCGGAATTGAATCCTAGAGGATGCAGGACTTCGAATAAGATGGCTTCGGGTGCCGGTTCCTTTACCAAATCACTGATTCTGATACCTTCTGCCGTAATGATTTTCTTTTTAGTTTCCTCTATACATTTATTATATATAGTGGCTACATCATTCAGATAATTACTCGTATCTATCAGAGTGTTTTTTGACTGACGGATTAATTTCCTGCATGAGGGGAAGGAGGTTGAGTCGGATTTTATTACGGGTATATTCGTCTTCCAGATTGGTGCTGTCTGTCACATAATCTTGTCCGATGTTTTGCAGGTAACGAATTATCTCTTCCCGGTTGATACAAAGCAGAGGGCGTACGATGGTTCCATTACGGGGGCGGATTCCTAACAGACCGGTAATTCCTGTTCCCCGAATCAGGTTAAGTAGTATAGTTTCTATGCTATCATCCTGGTGATGGGCCACAGCGACAACATCTGCCTGACATTCTTTTCTAATTTTCTCGAACCATTGGTAGCGGAGTTCCCGTGCGGCCATTTCAATCGAAATATGTTTTTCCGTTGCATATTGGGTCGTGTTGAAAATCAATGGTATGTAAATGGATTCCGGTTCTTTTGCAAAGTTGGCGGACAAACAGTTCATCCCGGTCTGATTCTTCGCCTCGCAGGTGGAAATTACA
>VOFK01004095.1_pt1 | contig 28461 bp, 43 predicted proteins | sample 5384121 | NCBI WGS metagenome assembly VOFK01 (sample SAMN12384730, study PRJNA508395) | human gut metagenome | isolation source: healthy gut J | host: Homo sapiens | reverse complement strand
GGTAGGCAAGCAATTAAAGAGCACTTTAATCCTCTCCGATATCCTTCAATCGGGCACCTTGCCGAAATCTCTCTATATAAGAAGGTCGCCGATTTGGTTCGCCGTAAGAAGATAGATCGTATCATCGGTATCGGCCGCGACTTAAAAGGAATATGCTTCCGTCTTCGAGATCGAGAAGGAGTTTTACACGACCACCGAGGAATTTATCAAGTCTCCTTCCTTCAAGAAATTCAAGGATGAGTTGATCTTGATTAAAGGTTCCCGCCATTTCCATTTCGAGCAGATCTCCGAGTTGTTGGAGAAGAAAGTGCATGAGACGATCCTAGAGGTAAATCTGGACGCGATCGTACACAACTTCAATCAGTATCGTTCCAAGCTAAAGCCGGAGACTAAGATGGTTTGTATGGTAAAAGCTTTTTGGTTATGGAGCCGGCTCTTACGAGTTGGCGAAGACCCTTCAAGAACATCGTTGCGACTATCTGGCCGTGGCGGTAGCCGACGAGGGAGCCGAATTGCGTAAAGAAGGCATCTCGATCCCCATTATCGTCATGAATCCGGAATTCAGCAGTTTCAATGTCTTGTTCGAGAACCATCTGGAACCGGAAGTCTATAGCTTCCGCCTATTGGATGCCATGATCCGGGAGACCGAGCGCAGAGGGATCACCTCTACCCTATCCATATCAAGATCGATACCGGCATGCATCGCCTAGGGTTTCAACCGGAGGATGTCCCGGCGATCTGTGAACGCTTGAGAGCGCAATCCGGGTTATCGCCCGTTCCGGTCTTCTCTCATTTAGCCGGAAGACTCATGCGTCTTCGATGATTTTACCCATCAACAATTGGATAAATTCACCAAAGCCGCAGGGGAACTAGAAAGCGGGTTAGAGTATAAGGAATCAAACATATCTCTAAACTCCGCGGGAATCGAGCGTTTCGCCGCTTATCAAATGGATATGGTACGTTTAGGTATCGGTTTATATGGAGTAAGCGCATCCGGACAAAAAGGCTTACGGAATGTCAGCACCTTAAGACAACGATCTTACAAATACAAAACGTACCCGCAGGGGATTCGATCGGTTATAGCCGTATGAGTTATGTGAAACGTGATTCCGGATCGCTATCACCCGATCCGGATACGCCGACGGACTGGATCGCCACTTCAGCAACGGAGGTGGAGGTCTTGATCAATGGACAACGCTGTCCGATTATCGGCAACATCTGCATGGACGCTTTGCATGATCGATGTCACCGACATCCATGCGCAAGAAGGCGACGCCGTAATTATTTTCGGCGACGAACTACCGGTGAGCGAACTTTCGGATAAACTGAAAACAATCCCTTATGAGATATTAACCTCTATCTCGCCTCGGGTAAAGAGGGTTTATTTCCGGGAATAAGAAGTAACCGCCAACAAAGAATGGCTCTACCTTGTTTTAATATCAAGGCACATATTCAAATGTCAGGCTATGATATTCATTTGCGTATGTTGCACATTTTGTATGTTTGTGCCGTAATTAATAAAAACAAGAGGTATGAGTCATAATTATTGAAAGGCAAGAGAGGCATTATCTTCGGTGCGCTGAACGATATGTCTATCGCCTGAAAGTGGCAGAAAAGAGCCGTAGAGAAGGTGCGACTATCACGTTAAGCAATACGCTATCGCTGTTCGTATGGGTCAGGTAGATGCTTTGGCGGAAGAAGAATGCGCAGGTAATCCTCGGCGGACGCAACCAGCGTAGAGATCTGGAGACCGTGATTCGCGAAGTCAGTGGAAATATTAGGTGGTAAAAATAGATTTCGTTTTATATTCTATCGGTATGAGCGAACGTACGCAAGAAACGTACGTACGATGATCTGGACTATGGAATGCTGGAAAAAGACGTTGATATCTCCCGCTATTTCTTTCCACAAGATGCTACAGGTAGCAAAGAAACAAGACGCTATCGCCGAGAATGGTTCCGTGGTGGCATTAAGTTACGTGGCCGCCCAGCGCCACGTTCTTCGAGATACAACGATATGGCGGACGCTAAGAGCCTGTTGGAATCTATCGCCCGTAGTTTCGGTTACATCTATGGCCGTGAAAAGGCGTACGTGTGAACACGATCTCCCAATCCCCCGACAATGACAAATCGCGGGTAGCACTGCGTGAAGCGGAAGTCGTCCACTGAAACGCTTGCCAACGCGCCGACGGTCGCGCGGACTATTGCCTCCGACTTTACCCGCAAAGGTAACATGCAGAACCTATACCACGACGGTGGTTTCTCAAGCATGGGTATGAGCCTCCGGGCCATGAACCAATATAGTAAAGGATTAGAGGAATATACAGACTGAGAACGGACACATTATCTACGGCTAATATGTTAGTGAGAATCTATCCGGAGAATCCGAATCAAAAAGAAATAGACAAGGTCGTCAAAGTCCTGCAGGACGGCGGCCTTGTCGTTTATCCTACCGACACGGTATACGCCATCGGTTGCGATGCGCTGAACGTACGTGCGGTAGAGAAAAAAAATATGTCAGATGAAAGGGTTAATCCACAGAAAAGCAACCTGTCTATATCATCTGCTACGACCTGTCTAATCTTAGTGAATACGCCAAGGTAAGCAACGCCGCTTTCAAGCTGATGAAGAAACATCTGCCCGTCCTTTCACCTTTATCTTACCCACCAGCAGCGAGCTTCCAAAGATTTACAAGAACCGGAAAGAAGTCGGAATCCGTGTACCGGACAATAACATTACCCGTACATTGGTACAATCCTTGGGAAATCCAATCCTAACCATGTCCATCCGTGACGAGGATGAGGTGATCGAATATACGACAGATCCGGAATTGATACACGAGAAATACGAGCATCAAGTGGATATCGTAATCGATGGCGGTTTCGAGGATTGAAGCCTCTACTTGGTTATAGATTGCACGACGGATAATTTCGAGATCGTACGTCAAGGCAAAGGAGAATTGTAGCTATCCACCACGATTTGTATTCGCTCTTCCGGCAGATTAGCGGGAAACTCCAAGCTTATTTCTTGTTGGTCACCCGGCATTAGCGTAATATAGTTATCCGAATAATGTACCGGTAAGATTCGTTTGCCTGTCTCCTTATCAAAGACCTTGATACGGTTGAAGAACGAGATTCTGCGAATCAGCGCTCAGACGGACTGTACCTACGAAATTCGATCCTTCCTTCTTGATCTCGGTCTTGATTCCCGGTCTTGACTTCGGAAAGTTGAGATAAGCTGGTGTAGCGTCTTTCGGCTCGGTTGTCAGCCAATAAATATTGGGGACATCCGCATTCAAGGCCAGCCGTAAGAAATAAGCGCCTTTGATCCCTTCCGGAACGGGGATATCCAATAATTCCTGTACCGTATTCGCCTTGGCGCTCGCTCTCGTCTCTTTCTCCCAAAGCAGTTTGCCTTCCAGATTATAGATACGGGCTACAATCGATAAATCCGTATAATCTTTTCAGGGTCGTATTCAACAATCCCGCCTTACGGGTTACCGGGTTATAATAGGCATGTAAGGGCTCACAGCCTTTCCGGGTTCCGTACAAGGAAGCATTTACATCGAGAGACCAATCATACATTTGCCCCCCGCAAGGATGTCCATGGATTCTGGGTTTTCCAGATCAAGATACCCGTATACCAATCCCACATATGAGAGGCCCAGCCTTCCATAAAAACTACGATATTGGTCATAGTTCACGACTTGGGCATACTTCACAATAAGTCTCGATATCCTTCTCACCTCCCCCATAACGCTCCAGATGATCGCCATAGCCCAGATCCTTATGATACCGCCACGTATAATTACGAGTAAAACCTTTTCCTTGGGAAACCGGCCAAATCCTGTTCCGTCATCATCTCCCGCATACTACTCGACCTCCGGGGAACCAACCGATCCGGCTTCCGGATTAAACGGATGCGAACGGAAGCTAAAGAACCATTCCGGCTCTTGTATACCGTAAGGGACCATCCCCATTATCCCCCAAATAATTCCGGGTAAACAACGTATCTGTAGAGAAACTCACGAAAAGACGCTCCGGATCTAACTGGGGAAAACCTCCTTTCTCAAACATTGATCGATATCTTTCGCTAAAGGCCATTCATTCGCCCCACACCAGAAACAAAGACTCGGATGGTTACGGATCATTTTCACTTGATCTTCCACGGAGGCGATAAATAAATCGTGATTATCGGGATATTCCCAACGACGCTCTCGGGAATCCATCTTGGTCGGGTCCCTCCCAAGCGCCATTGCAATCACCACTGCCCCACAGATCTTGAAAAGACTAAGATACCGAACTCATCACAGGCGTTATAGAATTCCGGCCGTTCCACCAACGCACCTCCCCATACACGGATCATACGCAGATTCATTTCCGCATGGAAACGTACCTCATCCCGATAACGTTCCGGAGAAAGACGAAGCAGCCAATCGGAATTAATATAGTTACCACCTGTGACGTATATTTTCTGTCCGTTCACGAAGAAACGGCGTCCCCCGTTATCCGGGCATTTATCGGAAGTAATCTCCCGGATACCGTAACGCAACCGTTCCCGGTCACTCACTTGATTCCCGATCTCAAAAAGAGGTTCATATCATATAAAGGCTGCTCACCGATACCGTTAGGCCACCATAAACGAGGATTCTTTACCGCTAAAGTTCAAGGATACCGTTTTTCTTCTCGAATGGCGATAAAGTAACCGGCTGGGTTAAGCGGGTTCCGTTCGTCTCACAAACCAATACTCCTTCAAGGAGGGTATCTCCGGTATTCTCTAGCTCGACAGAGGTATTCACAAAAAGCCTCCCTTTGGGCTTTCGTTTCCGGATCACGTACGCCGGGTACCTTGGTCACGACATAAGGAGAAGAGAGGCATACCGGCCCGGTTGTCGTAATAGATACCTCATCCCAAATACCTGTATTCCGGTCACGTACCGGTTGTATCAGTCCCAACCCGGCGTATATTGCATCGTATTATTCCGGGCGATCTGCCCATCGCCACCTTGTCCGCCATTCGGATTTTTCCGGCATGTGTAGGTGGATAAACCAATACCGCTAATACATTAGGGGCATCCGTACGAAGATAAGGGGTTATATTAAAAGTCTTCCTCAAGAACATGCCCTCATGGGTATTTCGATTGATCCGCTTACCATTTAAAAAGATTTCCGCCTTATAATTAATGCCCCGGAAATTTAACCAGACATTACGTCCCTCTGGTAAAATTATTGATATTAAACTGACGAGTAAACCAATAAGTATAGAAATCATTGCCGACCTCATGTATATCGGGTATCAGATTGTTATTCAAGCCGAACTCGGGAGCCGGATACATATGGTTCTCCAAAAGTGTAGTCAATACCGTGCCCGGCACACGGGCCGGTAACCATCCTGTTTTTATCCAAAGGCGCCGCGCTCAACCGGTTCCCATCCATTTTCACTTCATTCGCTTTCCGGGCATACCAATCTGAGTGAATCAAGGTTTTCTCTCCCGGCTCCGGGATCGCCAACAAGGCTTGCTCCTCTGCTGATACGGGCTTTAACCAGCAAGCCAGACAAAGCCAACAAAATAAATAAATACATCTGTTCATCATATAATCTTAGATTTATCCTTCTAAAGTACTACAAAATTCAGAAGGGCCTCTTCGCAAACTCGAAGAAGCCCTTTCATTACATATTATTTAACAATAAAACCTATTAATGCCGATTAGAAATTACCTGCACCAGCTTTATCCCACCATACATGAGTACCACCTTTATCACCGGAGATCGAACCCGTATTCTCTTGGTTCAGCAGCTCGATACCTTTTTGATATTCCACGGTATTCGTATTATCCTCATTATCGGAATACAATAAACGACGAACCTGTTCATTCGTATCAATATCCCCATTACTCTTATTCACGCGGTTCGGGAATAATTTCGGATAACCTGTACGACGAAATTCCGCCCAAGCCTCGCAAGACAACGGGAAGTTCGCAATCCATTTCTGTGTAATGATACGTTGTAATTTCTTCTCATTAGTCGCGCTCTCATCCCACTTAACCGTAATATCATTCTGAGCCTTGATGCTGTTTTTTGACCATTAACCGGGTCGACGAAGTCCTTTTTTTTGTGTTGTCGTGCCACTGATATAAGCATCGATCTCTGTTTCTGAAATTGAGCTTACTCCGGCCAGACTTCCCTTATAAGCCAACTGATTCTTAATAGAAACACGGATACCTTGTTCATACAGTTCCTTCGCCGTACCTCCCATGTTACTCCAACCACGCAACGCACCTTCCGCACGCAAGAAATAACCTTCGGCTGCCATCATTACCGGTAAAGCTTTGTTGTATAAGAACAAACGATCTTCGAGAAGTTACCCCATTGATTCGGTTTAGCAGGCAAGTCACAGCCGCCGCGAATACCTAAATATTGAGTACCGGATGCAATCGTCTTCCCATCCTCACATTCAACATCAGCTTGGTTCTTCGTCATATACAGCGGTAAGCGAGGATCTTGGAATCCTTCCAGTATCGTGGTTAAGTTAGCATTCATACCACTATCTCCCCCATTCGAACATACGAGTTTGCTCATTACTCAAACTCTTGTTGATCAATACATCCTGTTTTAATATAGCTCCCTTGGCAGCCTCCTCAGCTTTTGTTTAGCTAAAGTCGGGTCGGCCTTCACGATACGCAAGGCTGCACGTAGCTTTAATTGATTGGCTACTTGAATCCACATATCCAAATCGCCATTACACCAATAGTCGAATGACTGTCTCTCCTCCAATGTGGGATTTCGGACTCTGGAAATCTTGAAGCGCTTTATCTAACAATTCGAAAATGGAGTTATAAATGCTCTGCTGTGTATCATAAGAGAACGAAGCACCATTTGTCGGATCTTCGATACAAGACGTATAGGCTACCGGGCCGTAAACATCCGTCAACATCTGGATCGCATAAGCCTGAACAACACGCATCATTCCCGCATAGTCTGTCAATCCTTGTTCGTCACAAGAGGCGATCAAACGACGTGTATTATTGAAAATGTAAATAAACATTCTCGTACATACCTCCACAAAAACTACGATTCAACGCATAATCCACGTTACCGGAACCATTGAAATTATGTGGTGTCATGAAATAACCGCTAAACAAGTCTACGTTCAAACTAAAGCAGTACTGGAACAAGTTCTGTTGCGGAGCATATACATAAGACAGCGGTTCTTTAAACTGCGCGGAGAAAGGAAGCGTGTTCGGGTCTACCTCATACTGATCGGTATTCAATGTCTCAAAAATCGTCTGTACAGCTCACGGTTGTTAATCCTGTGCTAAAAGCTAAAAGCTGATACAGCCGCATATTTTAGAATTCTATTTAGTTTCATAAGTAATACCTGTAAGATTTAGAAATTAAGTTTTAAGTTCAAACCAAAGCTACGGGTTGTCGGCAACGCAAACATATCGATACCCCTGCCAGCCATTACCCGTTCCAGCAGCTACATCCGGATCCATCGGAGCATCCTTATAGAAGAAGAACAAGTTACGTCCAATGATAGAAGCGGTCAAGTTTTTACCTGCGCCAAACAAGTTGCGGAAGGTATAACCAAATGATAACTCACGCAAACGAACATTAGTTGCGTCATATACGTACTGGGAAGTCAAGATATTAGAGTTGTAGCTTGTACCACCGGTAGTTGAATAATACAATTGCGGATCAAATTGTACTCCATCGACCTCTACAAAACCTGCGTCACGAGCCAAACCAGAACGTTCGGAAACACCCCAACCATCCATGGTAGCCTCAGTCATCGACAAGACCTTACCGCCAACCTTCGCATCGATTAAGAATGACAACGTGAAATCTTTATAGTGGAAGGTATTTGTCCAACCCATGTTCACTTTCGCATTCATATCGCCCGCATAAACAAGATCTTTATTATCGGATCCAGCTAATACAGGGGCACCGGTATCAGAGACAATAGGCTTTCCGTTATCATCACGTTGTAAGTCGCGAACATAAAGGTCTCCGAAATGCCCACCTTCTTTCAAGAGCACTTTGGCACCTGTACAATAACTTGTCAGGTTCCACTCGGAAAGCTCGTCGGCCAACTCTATAATCTTGTTATTATTGTAAGAGAAGTTAAAGTTCGTGCTCCAGCTGAAATTATCCGTAAATTGATTATACCAACCTAGACTAACCTCGAAACCTTGGTTCTGTACGTTACCAGCATTAATATAACGGCTCTTCAAACCAGTTTCCCATGGAGCGGAGATGTCAAAATATTGATTCTTGGTATTTGTCTTATAATAGGTCAAATTTACGTTGAAACGATTCTGGAAGAATGTACCATCAAAGCCGACTTCCAACGAATTTGTCTTTTCTGGTTTCAACGTACGGAAAGATGATTTTTCCGGCGGATTCAACGCTCCTTGATCTCCTAATGTATAACGCTCGTTGGTCACACCGATAGGCACATCGTTACCTACAATAGAATAAGAAGCACGTAACTTGAATAAATCCACGTTCTTGCCGAAATCAATAAATCTATCCAACAAAACACTTGCTCCAACAGACGGATAGAAGAATGAAACACCATCTGTAAACGCCAATGTTGAGGACCAGTCGTTACGGGCACTAACATCTATAAACAGACCTTCCCTTATAACCAAATTGGGCAGTAGCAAACACTGAATTCAAACGTTTCTCGGCCAAAGTCTTTGTAGTCTGTAATTTATAATAGTTAGCCGGAGAGAAGATATTAGGATAGTAAGCACCACTTGTAATCACGCCCGCATCGTTAACAGAGAACTGAGAATCACCCCAACCGATCAATTCTAAAGAAGAACTTTTTGTCTTTTTGGTAGCTTCCACCGCGGTTACAGACAAAAGAATAAGTATCCTCCCAAGTCTTATTATATTGGGCCAACAAATCACCATAAGTCTGCTCGCTATTCACGCGTGTGTCTTTCAATCGTACCCAGCAAGTTACGGCCTGCTGTACTAGACATATTCATTCAAGTTCCATGTCTCATCACCACGTTCATAACGCAGGCGACCTGTAACGGAAAGACCTTCCATTATGTCATACTTGACACTACCGCCAAACTCATAGCGATTACGATAAGAAACCGGTTTTTGGCGATTCAACATCAGTATGGATTGGAGAACTGCTCTTGAGCGGTATTTGTCCAATTGTGTACATTTATATTTCTTGTACCATCGTATACCTCATAGTTACTCTTATAATAATCCCAGTCCTCTCCTCTTGGAAACAAGTAAGCGCCCAAAGTAGGATTACCTACATAACGGGCAGTCGGCTGGTTCTCGATATGCTGATTATTATAACGAGCAGACACGTCTACATGAAGTTTTGTCCATAGGTTAAAAGCCAACCTTCGCTAGCAAGTTATGGCTCATATATGTATTCTCCGGAACGATACCATTAGAAGATACATTCGCATAAGAAAAAGATAAGATGAGATATTATCATTACCACCAGCCAACGAGATAGAGTTGTTGGTCGTATAGCCAAGATTATAATAATCCTTCGCATAGTTTGGAGAAGAAGAAGCAAGCTTATCGCCCCAGCTAAACGTTCCTTGGTTAGTTACTTACGCCATAAGAATTCTGGAACTTCGGTAACACCATCGAGTCTCAACCGTCGTATTGCTAGATACATTTATAGCGACTTTTCAGACTGCGACGACTTAGTCGTAACCATAATGGCACCGTTGGCAGCGACCGCACCATACAAAGCAGCGGCGGAAGCACCTTTCAACAAGGGTAATCTGAGCGATATCGTCCGGGTTGATAGTAGACATGGCATCACCACCGTCACGACCACCACCATAAGATCCATCAATCTGTGAATCCGAGACATTCATCATCATAGGAACACCATCCACAACGATCAACGGCTGATTATTACCACTAATAGATTTATTACCACGGAACAAGATCTTGGAAGAACCACCCGCACCCGTAGAGGTTCGGGGGGTAATCTGCAAACCAGCGCTCTTTCCTTGTAAAGAGTTGATCATATTCACATTCTTAATCTCGTTCAAGTCCTTACCGCCTACCGTTTGTGCGGAATAGGTCAAAAGTCTTTGATTCACGTTTGATACCCATCGCCGTTACGACAACCTCATCCAAAGCCTCTGCGTCTGAAACCATCGTAACATCGATTTTCGTACGGCCATTTACAGGCTCCTCAATCGTTTTCATACTTAAATAAGAGAATACCAAAAATAGAGTTTGCGTCAGCCTCCAAGGTATATTTTCCATCAAAGTCAGTAATACGGTACCGGTTGTCGTACCTTTTACTAACACGTTCACTCCTGTTAGTGGCTCATTTAGATCCTTGTCAATGACGACACCACTAATCGTTAGTTTCTGTGCATATCCTGTAACACACAGAAAAAAACGCCAATAATAAGATAAATGACTTTCTCATGAAAAAAAATCGTTTTTTTGGATTTAAGTGATTCTACATTTGTGCTTTTTTAATTTTCATACTCTTTTTAGAGAGATCGGGGCTCTCTTTTCTTTCTTTTTTTAGTGCATAGGCATTTACTCTTTTTTGTTTAAAAGTTATTATTATGTTCATACAGAAATCTCTTTCTATTTAAAATCAAACGGTTCTATTTTTAAATAATAATAACAACGTAGTATCATTAGAACTAAATCAAATTAACATATTTAATTTTTGAGGATGATGAAAATTTGACTATGTGTTAACTATACAAACACCTGAAAACGTGAGGAAAATACTGATTTTTGTTACGTTTTTCAGGTGTTTGTATAACACATTATATATATTTGTCTGTCAAAACATGAAAATACGTTAACTTAGTTCTAATGAAACTAACAACAAATTTCAATAACATAATTTTCCTTCATTATCTTCTTCCTCCTATAACATCCTATAACATCCAATCGCTATCTGACTATCATCTTGGAATAAAATTACAGCTTTATTTTACAAGCTTCGAAAAACAACTCAGTCAGGAAATTAACCATTAACTCTAATTTCTTCCACAAATATTCAATGATTTGCACAGATTATCTCTACATTTGCGATATATATATATTAATGTATTGACTATGAACTGGACCCAGCTATTATCCGGCAAGCGTTTCGGGATGGAAGAGTATCACGAGCGGAAACATGAGAGAACTGATTTCCAACGTGACTATGACCGTTTTGATTTTCTCATCCCTTTTCGAAGACTACAAAACAAGACACAGGTGTTCCCCTTCCGGGAAGTATCTTTGTACATAACCGACTTACATAGTCTGGAAGTATCATGCGTAGGACGTTCATTGGGTAATAACGTAGCGAAAGGACTTATGCAAAAAATATCCGGACGGCAGTATCAACTTCCCAGAGATAGGTTCCATCGTATCCAGCCGCTTGCCTTGCCCATGATATGGGAAACCCTCCATTCGGGCATTCCGGAGAGAGCGATCTCCGCTTACTTCTTCGAAGGGAATGGGCGAAAACTAGAAGAGAAAGTACGGAAGGAACGGGGGACGCTGGGAAGACTTCGTCCATTTTGAAGGTAACGCAAACGCCATGCGGTTGCTGACCCATCAGTTCATTGGACGCAGAAAAGGGGATTTGCCTTAACATATAGCACATTAGCCTCTATCATCAAATATCCTTACGCATCCATCTATTCAGGAAAGAAAGGGGAAATTCGGCTTTTTCCAATCGGAGGAGGAAGTTATCTGCAAATCGCCCAAGAGCTGGGGATCGGGCATAACCCGGAAGCCCCGGACAAAATTTCTTCGTTACCCGTTAGTTTACTTAGTAGAGGCGGCAGACGATATCTGCTATCAAATTATGGATATAGAAGATGCTTGCAAACTACATATCCTGACCACCGAAGAGGCCATACAACTATTATTGGGATTTTTCGAAGGAGAGCGGCTGGAGCATATCCGCAAGGTCATGCATATGGTAGACGATACCAATGAGAGCAAATCGCCTATCTGCGTTCTTGTATTATCGGGCTATTAGTGGATGAATGTTCCCGTGTCTTTTTTTAGAGAACGAGGAAAGCATCCTCAATGGTACCTACAGCACTCCGTTAATCAGTAACATATGCGATCAAGCCAAACAGGCTTACGCTAATTGCTCGGCTACAGCATACAAGAAAAATATATAAGGCAAAAGAAGTGCTCGACATTGAATTAGCCGGTTATCATATTTTCAGCCATCTGATCGACAGCTTGACCGAGGCCGTGATGAACCAAGAGCATGCTTACAGCAAACTGCTCTTACAACGGATACCGGGCAATATGACACGAAAGCTCCTACTACATATGGCAAGATACAATGCGTACTCGATTATATCTCCGGCATGACCGATGTATATGCGCTCGATCTATACCGTAAAATCACCGGTATGAGCCTGCCGGCCGTTTGATGTTGTAATAATGTGTTAGAATTCTTCCCGGTACTTGCTTTCCATGCGAATCATCCAAGATGCTTAGATAGCTTTTATAGCGGGACTCGCTGATTAGCCCATCGTTAACGGCTTGAATAACGGCGCAGCCCGGTTCATGACGGTGCGTGCAGTTATTGAAACGGCATTCTTCCGAGTATTTAAACAACTCCCGGAAATAATGGGGAGATCTCAGCGTCCGCCATCTCGATCGTTCAAATCCTTTGATACCTGGAGTATCGATCAAATAGCCTCCCCGGGAAGAGAAATCATCTCAGAAAAGGTGGTCGTATGCATTCCTTTGTTATGATATTCGGAGATATCACCGGTACGGAGATTCACCCCCGGCACCAGTTTATTGATAATCGTGGATTTTCCGACACCCGAATGGCCGGACAAAAGCGTAATCTTATCTTTTAGATCCGCTTTCAAGGCATCCAAACCTTCCTCGGTCCGGGCACATAGCGTCGAACAGGGATAACCTATCGAGGTATACAACTCGATTAAATTCTCCAACGCTCTTTGATCCTCATTATTATAACGATCAATCTTATTGAAAACTAATTTAACGGGGACACGATAAGCCTCGGCTGTCGCCAAGAAGCGATCGATAAATATCGTTGTTGTTATAGGATAATTCACCGTAACGATCAGCATCGCCTGATCCAAGTTCGCGGCAATAATATGCGATTGCTTCGATAAGTTAGAGGCACGACGGATGATGTAATTCTTACGCTCCTCGATCTCTGTAATAAAAGCGGTTCCTTCTTTATTAATATCGATTACGACACGGTCTCCTACCGCGACCGGATTGGTACTTTTATGTCTTTCATACGAAAGTTACCCTTGATCTTACTCTCTATATCTCGCCCGTCTTCCGTACGGGACCGTATACCAACTACCTGTGTTTTTTATTACCAGTCCCTCATGAGAATTGAAAATTGAGAATTGTGAAAATTGAGAATTGGAATAAGGACTCAATGGGGTTCACTTAATTCTCAATTCTCAAGTTTCAACTTTCAATTATTTAAACGGTCATTACTTCTTTTTTCTTTAGCGGCGTAAAAGCTCATCGATCTTTTTGATAAACTTATCATGGATTTTCTGAACCTCTGCCTCGGCGTCTTTCTCTACGTCCTCGGGAACCCCATCAGACTTGATGCTTTTCTTCAAAGCCTCAATAGCGTCACGACGAGCGTTACGAACGCTGATCTTCGCATTCTCCGCCTCCTGCTTACATTGTTTCACAATTGACGGCGACGCTCCTCAGTCAACGGAGGAATACCTAAGCGGATCACCTCACCGTTATTCTCCGGCGTGATACCTAACTCAGAATCCAGAATACCTTTCTCAATATCGCGGATGATCTTCTTCTCCCACGGGTGATCATGATAGTCCGTGCGTCCGGAACCGTCACCGTAGCCACGTTAGTAAGAGGAACAGGCGCCCCATAATACATTACCTTCACACAATCGAGGATTTTCGGATTAGCCTTACCAGCCCGAATGTGAGACAATTGCTCGTCCAGATACTCAATGGCGAACGTCATCTTCTCTTCCCCTGCTTTGATCAATTGTTTCGTATCTATCATAAATATACGTTTTTTGTTTGCGAATCTTTTAATTAACAAAAGTAATAAAGATTTCCAACTTCGCAAACATATAATTAAAATACTCCCTAACAAAAGATTTATAGTACCGTATAAAAGCTTATCGCCTTCACTGTTTACTTAACTTAGACGTAAAGAATAGTAAGTAGGCTACACCCACGCACAACACCAGCACCGCCCCTACTTGAGAAGCCAACATATCGGATGCCACGCCCATAAAGATCGGGAAGATCGTGCCGCCAAACAGTCCCATAATCATCAAGCCGGACACCTCATTTTTGCTTATTCGGCATAGAAAGCAGGGCTTGGGCGAAAATAATGGAGAAGACGTTCGAGTTTCCAAAGCCGATCAAGGCGATACAAGCATAGATGATCTCTTTCGAATGGAAGAACAGCAGACCGATCATCGCCAATAACATCAAGAAAACACTAAAGGCAAAGAATCCTTTCGGAGAGACTTTTTCGCAAGATAAAAGCCCCGGAGAAGCATCCCGCCGTACGGAAGATGAAATACAGGCTCGTGGCGAAGCCTGCGTCGGCCAACGTCATGCCTAGACGTTCCATCAAGATCTTCGGGGCGGTCGTATTCGTCCCTACATCGATCCCCACATGGCACATGATACCGATAAAGCAAAGCAGGATAAAAGGCTTGCCCAGCAAAGCCAGACATTCGCCAAAGGTGGAGGGCCGCCCCCTCCTCTTTGGTCTCATGGATAGTGGTAGCTCCCAATAGCAGGATAGCGATCACGGCGATCACCATATAGACCGGAAACAAGACACGCCAACCGAGTCCCATCGACGGTATCGCTTGGGTAGCGCCCCACATAGCAATATAAGGCGCCAAGAAGGAGGCGATCGCCTTCACGAACTGACCGAATGTCAAAGAACTAGCTAGTTTATCCCCGCTTACGATATTCGATAATAACGGGTTCAAGGAAGTCTGCATCAAAGCGTTGCCGATACCCAACAGGGAGAAGGATATCAACATGACCATATACGCGTCGTCGAAGATCGGGATCACCAGTGAAAGCAACGTTACGATCAAGCTCAATAACACGGTCTTTTTCCGCCCGATACGGTTCATCAACATCCCGTCGGGACGGAGAAGATCAAGAACCAGAAAAACACGAGCGACGGGAAGATATTCGCCTCCCGAATCACTCAAGCCTAAATCCGCTTTCAGGTAATTAGAGGCGATTCCCACTAAGTCCACGAATCCCATGGCGAAGAACGCCAACATCACGGGAATCAATTTCAAGGATGAAGTCTTCTCGCTCATGGCTTATAAATCTTTAGGGTAAGCAGGCCATGCGCCACTCTGCGTACAAACATAAGCGGCTACTGTTACCGCTTTCTCATGTGCCTCACGTAAAGGTTTTCCGGTTAAGATCGATGAAATAAACGCCCCGGAGAAAGAATCGCCGGCGCCTACCGTATCTACCACCTGTACCTTCGGGGTAGAATCGTAGAGACCTCCTCCTCGGAAAAAGATCGTACTATACTCCGCCCCGGCCGTAAGTACCAAATAGCGCAAACCATATTTCTTCATGAACCAGCGACACATATCCTCTATCGTGCCTTCCAGACCAAACATCGGGCAGAAGCATTTCCAATTCCTCATCATTGATCTTTGAATACGTTCGCCAATTCGAGCAACGATTCGATCAGCTCCTTCGAATAGAAATGCTGACGGATATTGATATCGAAAAGCGCAAGGCATGACTAGGCATATAAGAAAGCAAGGTACGAAGCGTCTCACGAGATTCCGCGGCACGTTGCGCCAATGTTCCGAAGCATACGGCGTCCGCACGTTTCATCAGGTCGATAGACGCTTGGGTAAGAGGGATATGATCCCATGCCACACCTTCGATGATCGTATAGGAAGGGATGCCGTTCTTTAGCTCTACCATCACGCTTCCGGTCGGATATTCCACCGTACTGATATAATTACTATCGATACCGTTCTTATCCAATTCCTGAATAATCTCGGTTCCGAACACGTCGTTGCCCACGGCACTGATCGCGTAACCTTCCGCTCTAATTGGGTAGCGTGATACACAAAATTAATCGGCGCTCCACCGGCTTTCTTCACTTCCGGGAAAACATCCCACAATAATTCACCAATGCCTACTACTACAGGTTTACTCTTTTCCATGATATATTTTGTTTTTAATTATTTGAAGGGATAAATGGTTAATGACGTAACCGTAAACGCTCCTCCTTCGCATTGAAACTAATGCGATTATACGGCTCTTCCGGGAAGACTAGGTTGGTCATGACAAACTCTCCATTCCCGTCGAAGGCCTCTATGCTACAATTGTCTACCAACAAGCGTAAGGTATATTCCTTAGCGGCGGAGATCGGGGCCGAGGTAGCCGTGGCGAATGTCTTGCTAAAATCCGTAGCCCCGCTGTTACGGCGATCCATCGTGAACGTATTATCCAGAAGATTATAATACATCTCCACTTCCTCGCCTTTCGAGTTAAACAACTGGAAGCTCATGATATCGGCTCCGTTATTCTTAAACTTGATCTCGATCTCATAGGTTCCCGTATGATCGGAAAGTATCGGATTGACCTCATGGGAACGGTCTACCTTGAAGGAACCTTTCTTCTGGGCTTTACCTCTCAATTTCAACATTTCGGGAGACGGGGTACTGCTCAAATACGTCTGTCCGTTTTTCGTATAAAGAGCCAAGTCGCGAGGAACCGAGTTCGCGCTCCGGTATTGCGAGGTCGGCACGTTATTCGCGTACTCCCAATTGCTCATCCAAGCCAAGGCGATCTTCCGGTCCTCCGGGCGTTACTCCAAGTTACCGTAGCGTAATGATCCTTGCCGTAATCCATCCATTTGGTCAAGGCCGGAGATTCATTCACGAACTGTTTCCCCATCGAACGTACCTACGAAATATTGGGTAGCGGAGCCGCCAAACGGACCGCCGGGATTGATATTACAGATCAAGACCCACTTCTTCAATTCCGTACCCTTCACCGGAAGCTCGATCAAGTCCGGGCATTCCCAAACGCCCGCATGCGCTCCCTTGTCCTTCCCCGAAACTGCTCTCATACGTCCAGTCCTTCAAATTGGGAGAAGAATAGAGTTGCATCTCCTGCCCTACGGCGAGCACCATGATCCATTTATTGGATTCCTTATGCCAGAAGACTTTCGGGTCACGGAAATCACGTTGCGTAGAAGTAAGAATCGGATTCCGGTCATATTTCTTGAACGTCCGGCCGTTGTCCAAGCTATAGGCCATACTCTGCACTTGCCGGTCGCTGGCCGAGGTATAGAAAGCCACGATAGCGCCAGCGCCAAAACCGGCGGTATTATCCTTATCCACCACACAGCTACCGCTGAAGATCGTACCCAAGGCATCCGGAGCGATCGCCACCGGTTGATGCTCCCAATGAATCAAGTCCTTGCTGATCGCATGCCCCCAGTGCATATTCCCCCCACATCGAGCCATACGGATTGTATTGATAGAACAAATGATACTCACCATCCTTGTACACCATGCCGTTCGGATCATTCATCCATCCCCAAGCCGGCGAGAAATGATAAGCCGGACGGAATTTCTCCCGGTTAGACGAATCAAACTGATCGGATAGCTTCATCTCTTTCCAGCAAAGAGCCGATTCCGGGGCAAGCTGGAAGTTGAAGGAGATATGCTTATCCGCATACCCCGAGAGATCTACCGAAACGAAATAATCCACCTTATTCACCGCCAAACGAACATTAAAAGTCCGTACCACGTCATTATCGACAATCATATATAACTTGGATTCCGGCGAGGACTCCTCGACCGGAAGCAACAAATACTTGGCTTGCGCATCCACACGGACAATGCTTTGTCCTTCGCCCAGATGCTTTATATCTATAGTACGTTCTGTCGCATATCCGGCCAACGGATCGACAGTACTTAATAAAACGACACCGACAGCCATACATAAACTCTTAAGAAGTCTCTTTGTTTGTTGTTTCATAAACGAACGGATTAAAGGATAATACAGTTTGATTCTCCGCCAAAATTAATAGGATTCTTCCAGATAGAAAAACACTTATCCCCTAAAGATGAGGAGATATGACATTTGTGATAAAGATCGTACAAATGTTATTGATACTCAGTAGGCGTAACCCCGTAGACCGCCTTGAAACATTTAGAGAAGTAAGCGGGCGAGGAGAAACCGGTTCGGTAAGCGACCTCACTCACCGTATACGCGTTCTGCCTCAACAACAACTGTCGCCTTATTCAAGCGATAGGTACGCAAGAACTCGACGGGTGCGGTTCCGGTAAGCTCCTTGATCTTCCGGTGAAGGTGCCCCGGGATAATCCCAAGGTCTCGCTTAGTTTCTCCACATTATATTCGGGGTCCGCGTAAAACCGCCTCGATCTGTTCCGCGAACTTACGCAAGAAGGCATCATCGACACTCTCCACCTTTTCCGGCTCGGACAGAAGGAGCTTATTATCCCGCAGCTTCTCCAACAAACGTTCCCGTAACTTCCGGCGTTCTTGCAATAGGTGGATAATCTTGATCTTCACGTAATCCGTATGGAAAGGCTTCTGTATATAATCGTCCGCCCCGCCGGTTATTCCGAAAATCCGTTGACGCTCATCGGTCAAGGCGGTCAATAAGATCACCGGGATATGGCTAAAGGGAAGTTGCGACTTGATCGTCCGGCAAAGTTCGAAACCATTCATCTCCGGCATCATCACATCGCTTACTACCAATGATATCTCCTCCTCTTCCAATACCCGCAAGGCATCTTTCCCGTTCGCAGCCGTCCGGATCTTGAAATGAAGGCTAAGCTCGCGTTCCAAAAAGCCGCGACCTCATCGTCATCCTCGGTGATCAGTATCGTATAAGGATAGGTCTTGGAAAGCATCTCCTTGGTTTCCGAATCGTCCAACCGGGAGGCTTCGTAGGCTTGATGGGATACGGACGTTTCCATCAGGTCGCTATCCTCGAAATGCGCCTTTCCTTTCCGTAGGCAAACCGTAAAGGTAGTTCTTTTGCCCCGGCTCGCTCTCCACACGGATCTCCCTCCGTGCATATGTATATACTCTTACCAAATGCAATCCGATCCCGGTTCCCATCGACCGATCCTCCGTATAGAAACGATCAAACAGATGCGGAAGGTTACCGGGTTGGATACCACTTCCCGTATCAATAACCCGTATAAAGACCCGGTCTCCCTTTCCGTCAGCTCTATCCGCACGCTACCTCCCTCCGGCGTAAACTTAAAAAGCGTTCGAGAGAAGATTGACTAATACCTTCTCCAATAAGTCCGGATCGATCCATAGTGTACATTGCTTCATCGAAGAAGTGATTGTATAAGAGATCGCACGTACCGAGGCCATACTGTCAAAATAAGATTTGATCTCGCCAACGAAAGGAACCAAATCGATTTCCCGTACCGCTAGTTTCTCTTGCTTGCCTTCCACCTTCCGGAAATCCAATATCTGATTGATCACACGCAACAAACGGTTGGCGTTCTTCTGGATCAGTCCTAGATCCGAGGCGTAAGGAGATTCCCGCAACGAGACAATCAAGCGATCCAAAGGGGCGAGAATCAAGGTCAAGGGCGTACGTACCTCGTGGGAGACATTCGTAAAGAATTGGAGTTTCTGCGCCGTCACCTCTTTCATCTCCGCTGTTCAAGGAGATTAGCTTACGATTCGCTTGCCTCATCTTCCGGTTTATGTAAAAGGCGTAAATGGAAAGGGCGATAAAACCGATCATCAATAAGGAGATCACCCTAAAGAGTTTCGCAGGAAATAAAACCGGTCGGACAAACCGTCGATACGGGAACGCTGCGCCTCGATACGTTGCTTATATTTCTGGAGTTGGTCCGCTTGCAACAATAAGGTGCGGGCAGACTGATAATCTACCGGGGCCGTACGAAGAGGGATAAACTTATCCACCGGCTCCCCCTGAATGATACGCATAGCCGTGCGAATCACTTGCTCCCTCCTGTCGGATAGAGGAAAGAGGCGTTGATCCGTCCATCTTCCACGGCTTCCAGACCGGCACCCGCCACAGCATCCACGCCGATAATCCGCAAATCCGTCCTCGGATGGAATCCCATGCCATAAAGTATTCCCGGGCGGCTATGGCCATCATGTCGTTATGGGCGTAAACGAAATCTATCTGCTCGGGATGCTCTAACTTCCGAAGCTCCATCCGGGCGGTATCGACCAGCCATTGTCCTTCTATCTTACGGAAAGAAAGATCCTCCCTTTCTCGCAAGGCATCGACAAAAACCTTTATGTCGCTCTTGCGCCGGGGAGGTTTGCGTGAGTCCCCATATCTCTAAGATAATAGCGTTCGGGGAAGATAATGGGCGGCGTAATTGCCTCGCCGCTAGTCCGATCTCATAATTGTTCGCCCCGACAAAAAGAGGTGTATTGATCGGTATTTACCTTGCGATCTGTAATGATCGTCGGGGATTCCGGCACGGTACGCTTCTCGGCAACTGCCGTGATCGGCTCGGATTGATAGGGGGAGATGATCAAGACATCCACCTTTTGGCGGATCAAGTCTCGTATTTGTTGTATTTGTGTCTCGTTATTGTTTTGCGCGTCCTTTATAATAATTTCCACTATCATCATAGTTAGAGGCTTCGATACGCATATCGTTAATCATAGCTTCCCGCCAAGCATCGTCCAACATACATTGGGAGAGGCCAATAACGTGCCTCTTCTGTTTCCCCGAGCTCGTACAACCACACAATACGATCAAGGTTAACCATACTAGTAAAAAGGGATGCTTCATATACAAGAATAAAGGTCTAACGTATTTTGCCACAGGGCTGGCACAACCTTGCCATGCCTGTGGGCACGACAGTGCCATACGGATGGCATAGCTGTGCCATAACCAGTGGCACAACTATGCCATCAGCATGGCACTGCCATGTCATCGGGTTAATGGCACTAATTATGCACCAGTGTCCCGATATTCTCTCCGCTCATCACTTTCTTCAAGTTGCCGTTGGTATCCATATCAAATACGATGATCGGGAGGTTGTTCTCTTTACACATCGTGGTAGCGGTCAAGTCCATTACCTTCAGGCCCCGGGTATAGATCTCATCATACGTAATATCGGAGAACTTGGAGCCGTAGGATCTTTCTCCGATCAGCGGTGTAAATACCGTCCACACGGGTACCTTTCAGCATGACACATCCGCCTCGATCTCATGCCTCTCAAGGAAGATCCGGTATCCGTAGTAAAGAACGGATTACCCGTACCGCCAGACATGATTACCACGTTGCCTTGTTCCAGCAACTCGATCGCACGCCATTTATTATAGAACTCGCCGATCGGTTCCATACGGATAGCCGTCAGTACCTTCGCCTTCACACCTTGAGCGACCAAAGCGGAGCTAAGCGCCAAGCTATTGATCACCGTTGCCAGCATACCCATCTGGTCTCCTTTTACCCGATCGAAACCTTTGGAAGCGCCGCTCAACCGCGGAAAATATTACCTCCACCGATCACGATACCGATCTGTACACCCATCTCGGCGATCTCCTTGATCTGTGCCGCATATTCATTCAAGCGAACCTCATCGATCCCATATTGTTTACCACCCATCAGCGACTCACCGCTTAATTTTAATAAGATACGTTTGTATTGAGCCATGTTTTGTATATATTTAATATGTAATTCCGCAAAAAGTAACGAATAATCCGATATTCGCATAAAAAGATCGCCCCAACCGGTGTCGGGGCGACCTAAACACTAATCCCGTGTTTTGTAAGCTGCGAGGATTAGCTAAAATTTATATGAAACGTTACTGGTTACTTTTTATCTAAGATCTCCAAGGTATCGGCGGCGATCATGAATTCCTCATCCGTAGGAACGACGATGATAGTCACCTTACTGTCCGGAGTGCTGATTACCATCTCCTCGCCGCGCATACCCCTCGTTCTTCTCAAACATCGATCTTCATGCCCATGTATTCCATGTTCTCGCAAACCGCACGACGGGTCGCCCATTGGTTCTCACCGACACCACCGGTCCCAAACCAAGATATCACAACCACCCATAGCGGCGGCATAAGCGCCGATATATTTCTTGATGCGGTAGTTATATACGTTCAAGGTCATGATCGCACGCGGATTTCCGGCAGCTACGGCAGCCTCGATCTCACGCATATCGGAAGAGATACCGGAAAGACCGGCAACACCACTTCTTTATTGATCAAGTCGGAAAGGCCGGCACCATCCATGCCTTCCTTATCCATGATGAAAGACAAAGCACCCGCATCCACGTCGCCGCAACGAGTACCCATCAACAGACCCTCAACCGGAGTCAAGCCCATGGAAGTATCCACGCTCTTACCATTCTTGATAGCGGTGATAGAACCACCGTTACCTACGTGAGCCGTGATAATCTTCTGATCCTCATAAGGAACACCTAAGATCTCGCAAGCACGACGGGATACATATCGATGACTGGTTCCGTGGAAGCCATAACGACGTACGCCATATTTTTGTACATCTCGTAAGGCAAACCGTACATATACGCATAATCCGGCATGGTCTGGTGGAAAGCCGTATCAAACACCGCTACTTGAGGAATACCTGGGATCAAAGCCTCCATCGCCCGAACACCCTTCAAGTTAGCCGGGTTATGAAGCGGAGCCAAATCAGAGCACTCGATTACCTTATTGATTACATCCTGATTGATCAATACGCTAGAAGCGAACTCCTCGCCACCATGTACCAAACGATGACCTACAGCGTCGATCTCCTTATAGTCCTTGATACAACCATAAGTAGCGTCGGTCAATACGCTCAAGATAAACTCGATACCTTGTTGATGGCCGGGAATCTCTCTCTCGATAACCACCTTCTTGCCCCTCCTTATCCGTCAATTTCAGGAACGCGCCCGGCAAACCGATTTTCTCGATACCACCTTGAGCCATAACCTCACCGGAGGTCATATCGAATAACTTATATTTGATAGAACTACTACCGCAGTTCAATACTAGAATCTTCATATTATTAAGTCGTTAGGATTATCTATTATTTTGCGGATTTCAAAACCGATGGATTGATTACAAGCGATCGCTACCATCTTATAAATATCGTCTACGGAACAACCGCGAGACAAGTCGTTCACCGGAGCGGCCATACCTTGAAGGATAGGACCGACAGCCTCAGCGCCACCCAAACGTTGAACCAGCTTATAAGCGATATTACCCACCTCCAAAGTCGGGAATACCAAAACATTCGCTTTACCGGCGATCTCGCTACCCGGAGCTTTTTGCTACCTACAGCCTCAACCAAAGCGGCGTCGGCCTGCAACTCTCCGTCGATCTTCAAATCCGGAGCCATTTCCTTAGCCAAGCGAGTAGCCTCCACTACCTTGTCCACCATCTCGTGAGAAGCGCTACCCCCTTCGTAGAGAAGCTCAACATAGCCACACGAGGCTCAACGCCTACGATATTACGAGCCGTAGCGGCGGTAGCGACAGCGATGCTAGCTAACTCTTCTCGCGTTCGGGTTTGGCATAACCGCGCAATCAGCGAATACCAAAAATACCATTATCCCCCCATATTGAGGAGTCTGCGTGAACATAAGGAACGCACCGGAAACACACTTCATGCCCGGAGCCGTCTTGATAATTTGCAAAGCAGGACGCAATACATTACCCGTCGTATTCTCAGCGCCAGCGATCTCACCGTCAGCGTCACCCGCCTTGATCATCAAACAAGCCAAGAACAAAGGATCTTCAACTAGAACCGCAGCCTTCTCGGGAGTCATACCCTTCTTTTGGCGAAGTTGGAAAAGCAAGTCTGCGTATGCGGCTTTCTTCTCGTGATTTTTCGGATCGACAAGGGTTGCCTCACCGATGTGGTTCAACCCAAAACCAGACGCCAACTCCTTGATCTCAGCGGGGTTTCCAATTAAGATAATGTCTGCTACACCGTCGGCCAGTAATCGGTCGGCAGCTTTAAGAGTTCTTTCCTCGGTACCTTCGGGAAGAACGATACGCTGCTTGTCAGCTTTAGCGCGCGCAATAATGTCTTGCATTAAATCCATAGCGGAAGATATTTTATATTATTTAATAATTGTACTCGTAATCCGGCTACAAAATTAGGCATAATGCAATATAGAGTTTACAAAATAGGCAAAAAGAATTACAGGTAGAGATACCAGTTTCAGATCTTTTAACAGTAATTCGTCACTTCCCGCTCCCCAGAGAGTATTTGTTGCAGTTCTTCCGCTGTCACATTCACACTTAGCTTGCCTTTATGGGCCACGGAGATCTTTCCTCTCCTCCGAGACAATAATGACCAAGGCATCCGTTTCCAATGACATCCCTAAACCGGAACGATGGCGCAATCCCATATCCTTGGGAAGGGTGGCGTTCTGGGCGACCGGCAAGATACAACCGGCCGCCTTGATCCGGTTATCGGCTTTATGATCATGGCACCATCATGCAACGGGCTGTTCTTAAAGAATATATTCTCGATCAAGCGGGCATTTACATCGGCGTTGAACATCTCGCCCGTATGCTCATAGATCGTCAAGTCCATATCTTGCTGGATCACGATCAAGGCACCCGTCTTTTTCCGGGCCATATTCATACAGGCCAAGACAACAGGAGCGACAAACTTCCCTTCTTTCTCCGGGTCGTCTCCTCGTTTGGAAAAAAAGTTTTCCTAGGAATTTCCAGCCCCGGTGCGAACCTAACGCCAACAGGAAACGGCGGATCTCGTCTTGGAAGAGGATTACCAAAACCACGAAACCTACGCTAATAAACTTATCCAAGATGGCCCCCATCAACCGCATCTCCAATACCTGCGAGATCAAGATCCATACGACGATGAATGATACGACCCCACTGAATATAGCCAATGTGCCCGAGCTTTTCATCAACTTATAGGTCTGGTACAGGAAGAAAGCCACCAGCAATACGTCAATCAAGTCTTTTTTTATACCGAAATGCATCCACATAGTTAATTGAGAATTGAAAGTTGAAAATTATTTGTTGGTCATTTGACCTATGACGCGAAATGGCTTCCACTGCTTCCCGCACATCATGTACACGAAGGATATTAGCGCCGTTCAAGAGAGCGTACGTATTCAATACGGTCGTTCCGTTCAAGCTATCCGCAGGGGTTCCACCCAGTAATTTATAAATCATGCTTTTACGGGAGACTCCAACTAATAAAGGCAACTCAAAAATAGAGAACTCCTTTAAATGGCTCATCAATTGGTAATTCTGCTCCAACGTCTTACTAAAGCCAAAGCCGGGATCGAGGATGATATCATTCACCCCTAAAAGCCGAAGCTGGCGTACCTTCCGGGAAAAGTACAGCATGAGCTCCTCCATCATATCCGGGTAATCAGTATGCCTCTGCATAGTTTGAGGGGTTCCACGCATATGCATCATAATATAAGGCACCTTCAAATCCGCTACCGTTTGGAACATATCCGCATCCAACTCACCGCCGGAGATATCGTTAATGATAGCTGCTCCATATTCCTCTACGCAACGACGCGCAATCCCCGCACGAAACGTATCTACGGACACCGGGATATCCGGGTAATGCTTATTTAATATATGTAAGGCAAACTCAAACGGCGCATCTCTTCCTCCGGCGTAACCTCAGCGGCATCCGGACGGGATGAATAACCACCGATATCTATCCAATCCCTCCCTCCGATAAGATTTCCCGGATACGGTCCCTCGATAGCGGTCTCGGTCTGTTTGCGGCTGCCCGCATAAAAAGAATCAGGAGTAATATTCAAGATTCCCATCACCAACGGTGTCGCTAAAGAAGTAAGTGTCCCTCTAATATTGAGCGTTTTATCTAACATGATCTTTCCTTATTTCCAGCAAAGATACAGGTTTCTCTCTTAAAATCTCCTTCTAGATTCTTCATTCTTTATTTAATTGCTACCTTTGCGCCGGAATTAGACAGGAATAAATATTTAACGCGATACAGTCATGAGTATTATCGACCTCTATGATTTATTTATACATAACCCTCAAATAACGACAGATAGCCGGAACTGTCCGAAGGGGTTCTATCTTCTTCGCCTTAAAAGGCGATAAATTCGATGGAAATCAATATGCCGGGAAAGCCTTGGCATCCGGCTGTGTCTATGCCGTCATAGACAATCCCGATTATTATATAGGCGAACGCACGATCCTTGTTGATAACGTGCTGAAGACCTTGCAACAATTAGCGCACCATCACCGCAAGGTACTGGGGTTGCCGATCATCGGGATTACCGGAACGAATGGCAAGACCACGACCAAAGAGTTATTGGCTGCCGTACTCTCAACGAAATTCAATTTGCTATATACCGAAGGTAATTTCAATAATCATATTGGCGTTCCCTTGACCTTGCTCCGATTGACTCATGACCATGAGATGGCGGTTATCGAGATGGGCGCCAGCCATCCGGGGAGACATCAAGGAATTAGTGGATATCGTCCATCCTAACATGGCATCATCACGAACGTAGGCCGTGCCCATCTGGAAGGCTTCGGTTCTTTCGAGGGTGTGATCCGGACAAAAAAGGGGAGTTATATGATTATATCCGTCGCTCAAAGGCAAGATATTTATCAAGAAAGAGAACGAGTACCTTCAGTCTATCGCCAAAGGCATCGAACAAATCACATATGGAAACGGGGATGATGCTTTTTGCGTCCGGACAGGTAGTCAGTTGCGATCCTTTCTTAGTGTTCAATGGAAGCAACAAGGAAAGTTGCATACCGTCGAAACACATATGATCGGTAGTTATAACCTAGATAATGTATTGGCCGCCGTCGCCGTAGGCCGCTTCTTCAAGATCCCGGGCAGAGACGTATCAGTCGTGCTATCGCCGCTTACGAGCCAACCAATAACCGTTCCCAATTCAAGAAAACCGAGAATAACGAATTGATTATCGATGCTTACAATGCGAATCCGAGTAGCATGAAAGTAGCTCTGGACAATTTCATCACCATGCCCGTACAGCCTAAAGCCATCATCCTTGTGAGATATGCGCGAGCTTGGACCCAACTAGCGACGAATTACACGCGGAGGTTGTCGAACAGATCAAGAAAGGCCAGTTCGACAAAGGTGTTCCTCTGCGGCGAGCATTTCTCTAAGGTAGGCAAAGAGTTCTCCCCCTTCGCTACCACGGAGGCAATGGTGGAAGAGCTTCGAAACAGCCGTTAAAGGGCTATCATATCTTGATCAAAGGCTCTCATAGCATGGGGCTGGAGAAACTAGCGGATATCCTATAAGCTATCATCGAACAAGACGGTTTTCAACTTCTGATACAAGAAGGAGAGAACCAATAAGATAACTCCCAAGATTATAAAAAGACGACCACTTTCCCGATCGTAGGCAAGAGCCACAGATCTACCAACACCAACTTTAGCAATACGATCGAGAAAGTGGCCAAACTAATCATCCGGACAACCTTCAGGTGCAATCGCATTCCCACCGCCATTTGCATAAAGCCGGCAAGACTCAACGAGATAGAGAAGCCTGCGCTTAATTCATCCGGCAAGCCCAACTGATTCAACAAATTATTCGTTCCCACGGCCAGTAATATCGTAGACAGCAAACAAATATATAAGGTCATCCCATGCGTACGCTTTTCTCTTGCGTCAAATGACTTATAATAGTACCGCCCCAAGACAAAAAATATGCCCCCCGATTAAAAAGCAAGGAAACCCATAGCAGGAACCGGGGAATAAAAGAGATCATCATACCCGACCCACAAAGACATTCCTCCGAACAGGGATAAAGATAGCCCCAAGAGTAGTCCGTATCCCCCCGCATTTCTTGACACAGGCAAATAGCTTTTTCCCTAATAAAACATTCGCAGCAAATAAAAACCGCCACCGTAAATGTCTCGATATAGCTAAAGGACACGATCGAAGGATCTACATATGAATAGAAATCGAAAACAAAGGCTATATATAATACGACACATCCCGTCAAGAGGCCCTTTCGTAGATATCCTTGTCGGACGTACCAACAAGCGTCTACCCAATACGATAGCCCCTGTAAAAAATACCGGTAGCGAACAAGCCATTTATAAATAGGGAAGAAGCTCCGTACCGAGCCTCCATACATCCGTGGAAGACATCCATTCCGTAAGAGCCCAGCGTCAAGACCGGAAGTACCCAAGCGAATATCTCGTAAACCCGCAGACGGAAACGACTATAGAACCAGAGAATAATCATTACCTCTGAAGCCCAAAACAAGGTAATAAAGTCCCCTTCCAGTTGATCGGGATCGTCACCGATACGAACGTAAGAGCGATACCCAATAACGTATGCATCAAGAAAGTGAAAGGTTCCCTTTCCGTTTGATCCAAAAGAAAAGAGCGAAGTTAATAGCCGCAACAAAAAGGGTTACCAGACCTTTGCAAGTTCCGCTCAAGCTCCATATCCTGCA
>VOFK01001766.1_pt1 | contig 28485 bp, 47 predicted proteins | sample 5384121 | NCBI WGS metagenome assembly VOFK01 (sample SAMN12384730, study PRJNA508395) | human gut metagenome | isolation source: healthy gut J | host: Homo sapiens | reverse complement strand
TGTGGTAGAACCGAAGTGCCAGCAATACAAGGGATGCACACAACAAACAGATATTTCTTCTTTTGTAAGTAGTTGTCGTTTGGTCTGACTTCAATTTTTTCTTTTTCCATACGCACCAGACAAAATTCCATCGAGTAACGCCGCAATCAGAAAGACTGCCCCCCCCGAATTCCACAATAACTTTTTCTTTACATACACAAGTGCCATGACCCAGAGATACACAAAAAGAGAAACACAGCAAAACTTTTTTAAAACACCGGACAGCCAGTCTTTCTTCACTTCATAACTTTCTTCTCCCGCTATAATACAAAACAATAGAATGCACGCGCTGCGAGTATTCTATTGTCATGAATAAAGCCTCCTGTGGAAGCATTACTTGTATCTTTTCTCTTTCTTGTACCTGCAAGCATCCCAATTTCTTCAAATATCTCCGCAGCGCATCCTGCCAGGTCGGGCTCGATTGTAAAGCCACCAGCTTCTTGTATCCAGTCTGGAATTGAACGGGCCGTTTTGCTTTTGGACAGGCCATATTCTGCTGTTGTCACCGGCAGTTTACCTCACCTGTCTTCGAATACTCTGTATGTCCCAGCTCCACTGCCTGTCGGAAAATTTCCTTTGTAAAATCATACCAGCTGATAAAGCCGCCTTCGTTGGTTGCGTGGTAGTAACCGTATTTGTCGGTTTCAATCATATCCACCAGCGAGCTTGCCAGATCGTAGGAATAAAGGTCGGTGTGCCGACCTGATCGGATACGACTTTCAGGGTGTCATGTGTCTTTGCCGACATTCAACATCGTTTTGATAAAGTTCTTGCCGTTGATGCCGAACACCCATGCAATCCGGACGATGAAAATACTTGTCCAGGGTCTCCTGAAACTGCAAGCTCGCCTTCCAGCTTCGTCTGTCCGTAAACGTTTAACGGCTGGTAGGTTTTGCAGTCCGGATCCCAGAGGCTTAGTACCCTGTCCGTCAAATACGTAGTCGGTGGAAAGATAAACCATCTTGCAGTCCAGCTTCTACATACCTCTGCGATATTCTTCGTGCCGCCGGCATTGATGCTGCGAACCTTGTCCACCTTATCGTCATCCTCTGCCAGGATCCACTGCATCCATGCCGCGCAGTGCACGACAGCATCCGGCTTTTACCTCCTGTAAAACCGTTTTCTACCGCTGCTGCTGCATCGGTGATATCCATCGATACATAAGGCATCTTTGTTACGGCACGCCGTCTACAATCCCGCTGTATTCTGCTGCCAGATCCGAGCCAACCCATGCGTGGCCGCGTTTGGCAAAAACTCATTCATCATCATCATGTCCAAGCTGTCCTGCTACGCCGGTTACCAATACTTTCATTGTAAGTCCTCCGATTATTCTTGCTATCTATAACTATATCATTTTTTCTGAATCAGGCAACGCTTTTTTGTAAAAAGCAATGCCAAAGCACGATACCTGATCATAACGATCTTCCAACGTTTTTGCATAAATTCTGTCATCGATCTGCATCACAGCTTTTTCGCATTCCTGCTCCAGATCTGTCAGCCGTTTTGCATATTTTACTTCAAAAAGCTCCCGGTCCTTCTCTACGATTCACACCAGATGCTTCGGCACACCGCCGGCATATTTTTCGATTTTATTTTTTTCCCGTTCCCGGATTTTGTCAGCAAGCTCCTGAATGCGGTTTGTGATCCACATGTTTGCGGTTGTATTTTCGGAATAATCCGCCTCGGCATACATGTCAACTCTTCCGTCTGCACGCATCTGTTCTACCTGCTTCATGGCAGCGACGTCGCCCTTTGGATAAATGGCAAAGGTGGAACCGCCGTTTTGATGTACAAGGGAAAAGGCCGGGATATCGCTTGGTCCGTCTGCTATGTAGATCATATTTTCAAATTTCACACGCCGCAGCTCCTGGGGAATCTTGGAATTGACATCGATGCCGTCAATCTTTCCAATTCCTTTATTGATTTCAAAAATCGCACGCGTTTTCGTCGTATTATCGATCGTATAAACGATTTCGTTGATGAGCGGCTGATTATCTGCATCCGGCGCTTCCATCAGTTCGCAGCCCCAGACATCATCCACATAATTCATCAGCTCCATTCCCCGGATTACCTCTGCAAACCCGGTGCTGACAATATAATGCTCTACCTGAATATCATATTCCGAATAACTCGCATCATTTCGGAACATGTTTTTTGTTTTCCGGAAAAATTCCAGCGTCCCCGGATAAAGCTTCTGCAGCTTTCCAAAAAGAGCGAAGCTTTGTATTATTTAAGCCCGGAAAATCCCTCATGGGCACATTTGATAAAATAATTCAGAATAATAGGTGTCGCGATTGACCCGCACGCCGGTTTTCTGGTATTCATCCAGAATTTTATTTTCATCCGCCCAGAACTGCTTCGTCTCAACGCCATATTCTGCAAACATCGGATCCTGCATATATCCGTCGATCAACGTCTTATCGCAGTCCCAGATCACTGCAATCACATTCTTCATAGGCATAATTCCTCTTGCTTCGCACATTTACTTCCAACAATAGAATGCACGCTCTGCGAGCATTCTATTGTCATGAATAAATCTCTTTTTACCAGCCCTGTTTCGAACGGAATCTTTACCGCAGTCGGACCAAAGACATACGCTGCGATATCATAACGGTTAAAGATCACCACCAGCTCATTGTCGGTCAGATACCACTGAATATTGTCGATATCGGACGCTGTCCCTGCAGTATCCGAAATTTCCTCCCTGTCTGCATCTGTCATGTCGCTGTCCTCCAAATCCTCTTCGGCTGAAAATCCATAGAACATTCCCTTGACAGTATCCTCGTAGTCTTCAAAGAACATAAAATCCTCCTGTTCTTCCTGAAAAGCCCTCAGAGTGTCCAGAACCTGTGCATACAGGCTGTCGTAATCCTCTGTCACATCCCGCAGTGTCAGCCTTTTGCCAGTCTTTGTGTCATAATTGTAACCATTATAAACGAAGTTCGGATGTGCACCTCCAAGATAGGAATAATCCGTGGTTACGTAGCTGAAGATCCTGTCATCTCCACGCTTCATGGAAATGGTGTCCTCGATGGCATATAAAGAACCAGTTGTTTCCCAATCGCTGTCCTCCAGGAAGGCCTGCATATCTCCCCATGCTTCCTGCGCCAGCTCATAGGTATCTGCGCTCTGCTGATCCAGCACCTTCTGCAGTGCATCATAGCCGCTGTCTTCGATGGTGGCTTTCTGAACGCTAATTGTGACCAGGACCTCTCCTGCATCGTCGTTTTCTTTTCTTCCTTCTGATCCTCTACCGTTACCTTGATGTCGGTATTCTCATTTGACGCTGTAATTTCTGTATCCGGGTCTTCTGCAACCAAAATCTCTGCGTCTGTCGCTGCATTCTCCGTGCTTTCCGTTGTATTTCCGGCAATCTCTGATACAGTTTCTACCGCACTTGTTTCTCTATCCGCTGCTGTTTCTACCGTACTTGTTTCTTCATCCGCTGCTGTTTCTGCTGCTCCCCTGCATATCTTTTGCAGGGCTGCCGCATGCTGTCATGCTAATGGCCATCGCGCTGCTGCAAGCATAACCGCTGTCACTTTTTTTTCAGATATAATTATTTTCTTTTTCATTATAATTTCTCCTCAATCTACAAAACAGCGCAAACGCGCCCAATTACCAGTTTGTACCGTCTTGTTCGCTGCTGCACATTTTACCTCAAAAAATATGTGCAATTGCCGTGTGTGTCCGATTATTATACCGTATTCGAACCGCTTTTCTTAACTTTTCTTAAATAATTCTTCCCTTTCCATCTATCAATACCCAGCCGTTCCAGAGCTTTTTCATCTCCTCCGGCACGATATTCTGGCTGTTTTTATGCTTTGACGGACGGATCATCACCTTATCCGGGCTCGGATTGAGCCGCGCTCTCCCCCAGAAGCTGAAGGTGGAGTTTGCACAGATATTATGGCCGCAGCAGCTCATTAGCTGCATGTCAAACAGGCTGTTTTTCCCAGTATTCCAATCCACGACAGTAAACTCTTTTCCGGGGTAGGCATTTTTCGCATATACAGAGTCATCTGAAAAAACATAGAAATGTGCGTCCGGTGTCTGCTCCTTTATATACGAAATCGCCGCTTCATAATAAGCATCCGTGCAGATCCCGCCGAACATCTCTGCATTCTGTGCATCCAGATAATCCCCGCGACGGATATGGATGCTCACAGAGGCTTCCTGCTTCATGCGCTCCATCGTTTCTTTATTTTTCGCGGCAGCCTCTAAATCCCAGCCTTCGCCCTTTTCCGGATCTGGAAAATGAATCTGGCTGCGCAGCATCGGCAAAATGTCCGCATAATAAGCCTCGCACGCCCAGAAACCGCTTAAATAGGCGTCCTCCAGATCAAAGATTTCCGGATGATACATGTCGCTTTCCGTAAAATGCCGGTTGCTGCCCCCAAGCAGCTTCTTTTTCAGTTTTCCGACCAAATTATTTTTTCAAGAATTGCCTGCTTTTTTTTCTTCCTGTGTGCAATATTTTACAGGAAGATTTTCCAACCAGGACAACTCCAGCTTCCGGCTCGCAAGCACCTTTGTCTGCCGCTCTTTGTCGAGAAACCAGGAAACATCCAGTCTGGCATCTTTTCCCAAAGACTCCAGCTTCCGGTACAATGCGTACTGCTGCATCTGATTTCCCAGTCCGCCCATCACCTCTACGATAATCATGACCGTTTCCACCTCCCTTTTTACCATTCCGTACAAATACTTAAATTCCTCCGTCCTGCCGAACACCACTAGGAAAATCCCATTAAAGACAACCGTAATGATCACGATCATCAACGCAAATTTTGCAATCGTCACCTGCGGCATCAGCAGATTCTGCAGCGGAATGAGCACTGCCAGCGCAGCTCCGATGACGAGCAGATATTTGATGGACTCCTGAAAATAGGAAGCCGCACTTTTTTCAAAGCAAACCCGATAAATAATGATCGGTTTTGTGATATTTGCAATCAGTCCGGATACGACGGTTCCGATAAACACGCCCGCCAGACCGATTTTAAACACCAGAGCAATCGACAGCACCAGATTGACGATACCCTGAAGGATGGACAGATATTTTCCTGTTCAAAAACACCAGCCGCCGTCTTGAAATTCGAAAGCACGACACGTTCCCCCTTGAAAGAAATAGTCCGTCAGATACCAGGCGATAATCGAAGTTGCCAACACGCGATCCGCTCCGACATACAGCTCCACGAGAGAAGACAGGAGCAGGAAAAATCCGACAGCCGAAAATCCGTATACCCAGATTGCAAAAAAACGATACACCAGAAAACAGCTGAAACTGCTTTTTTCCCTGCTCTCCGTCGCGATCAGATTTCCAAAGCTGGAAATGACGGAGTTGAAAATCAGGTTTACATAACCCGAAACGGAATTGACGATCATCTTGTAGGTTCCGATCAGACCGACCCAGACGACACCCAGACAGGACGAAATAATGATCGCATCCGTCTGCGAAACGCTTATAATACCATCCGGTTTAGCATCAGCGCCTTTGTCTTATCCACCACCGCTCCGGTTTCTTCTTTTGTCAGCGGTTCCACATTTTTTTCCAGCAAAGCGGATATTGCGGTTCAGATAGCAGCTGATAAAAATCTTCTGTCCGAGATACGCCGACCCTGAATCAGCAATAACGGTAGTTTGGCAGTACCAGCAGTCCCGAAGCTGCAGCACCACAGGAAACCGCTTTGCTGATGGCATCCGCGTTCTGAAGTCTGAACGTAGTTTTCTGCTCCCGCATTGAAAGCAAACTGTATTTGGCAATGCAACAAAATATGTTGTCACCGTGTTGAACAAAAACAGCAATAAAGTAAACCCGCAAAAGCTGCCTTAGAGGTCAAAGATAATCTGCATTTTTGACAATCCAGGGTAAAAACGGTACCAGTGCAAGTCCGATGACAGCAATCACGATAGCAATGGTGCGGTACGCTTTTTTATACAGCTGCATGTAGGATTTGATTTTTTCCCGCTCGCCCCGCGCTACCGGACCGTACAGGCTGTAGTTTAAAGCCGTTCCGACGCCAAGCTCCGCAAGGGAAAGCATCGTCAGAATTTCGCTGTAGAGATCCTGCACGCCCAGAAGCGTATCGCCCAGATGGGTGATAAACACCTGCCGCAGGATAAAATTGAGCAGCGTCGTTGCCCCGCTCCCTAAAGCCGAATATTATATTTCTGGTCGCATATCTGACTCTTCCCATGTTTTTTCGTCCTGTTCTCCTGATATTCCTGCCAAACTGTTTGATCGAACTTGTCCCCTGTGATAGGGCATAAGGATCATTCTGCCCTATCGTTACTCTTCCCTGAAAAGCTGCACTGCCAGAAAGGCCAGCGCGCTGCCGCTGCCCCAGGGATAGGTTCCGTATACCTGCGGATATTCCGCAAAGCCCTTGCATTCGCCGGAGCGTCTCGTGACACGCCCATCACGGATCTGTCGCATGATGGCTGCCAGACGGCTCAGTGCAGGAGCTCCACTGCTCTGAACGCTGCACAGCTGCAGTCTCCGCTGCCAGCCAGGCCCCATATCCGATCATTCCCCTCGCTGAGGTATCCCGGTGTCCCTCCTGTGCCTGCAGCTGCCAGGAAAATCCACCGTCTGCGCGCTGCCATACAAAAATGCTGTCAAGGAGCTGTTGCTGCAGTAAAGCAGACGATTGCAGCCCTCCCGGCAACAGACTGGGAACGGCTGCACTGCCCCTGCAGCTTGTCCGCTTATGCAGGCTTGCCGCCTTGTTCGTCTGTTCTGCTCCTGCAGGCTGCTCCTGAAATCCACAGAAATGCTCTGCGACAATCCAAGCAGCATCCAACCGCAGGCTCTTCCCCAGCCGATTATTCCGTATTTCGTGCCGTTCTTTTCATCATAGCCATGATAGGGCAGACCGGTTTTTTCATCCATCCCCTTTTGGAAAAAGAGCTCCAGCTGACGGATTCCGAGGTTTAACAGCTCTTTATCCTGTTTCTGAACACCGTAACGACAGGCAAAGGGACAAAGCATCCCAAGGGTATCTGCAAACAGCCAGTCCGGATGCTGGCTCCGGTACGCAAAGGATGCCGTCCGCAGTTTTTTTCGCTGCTTTGATCCAACCTGCGCAAATGTCTGCCCCTTCCCGGCAGATCCAGAGCGCTTCCAGAGATTCTGCATCTTCCCTTTTTTCCCTCGTCAAAATCTCTTCTGTCCACAGGGCAACGCTTCCATTCATCACATGATCCACATGAGAGATGGGATATCCGCTGTTTTTCCACCGTCTGAGATAGGAAAACACACTGCTTAACGCAGTCTTGTCCTTTGTCTGCTCATATGCCTGCAACAGCCCCATCGCAAGAACCGCCTGAGGCCAGGAATAACGCTCCACCTTTTCCGGCGTCATGCCCGGGACGCAGGTCTTGATCCACTGTTTGATTTTCTGTTTGGTGGTCACCACCGGATAAGCATCCACATCGCTGCTGCCGGTTTTATCATTTCCTGTATCTGGCTCACAATTTTCCCTCCCTCTGCTTTTTATGAACTGCCTGCACGGCTGCATTGTATTTCACGCAACTGCTTCTGATTTTTTACGCTTTCACAGCTCTCTCAATAGATTTTCTGCTTCTTTTGCCTTTTTACAATAGTCCGGCATAATCTGCTGCAGGTGTGCTTTTCTGTGCCTGTGCATTTTGATACAGCCAGTCAAATGCGTTGACGAGGTCTTCTTTTTGGGCGAGTGCCTGCACCGGCAGGACATAGCCCTCGTCCGTTCCAAATAAATCCTTTGCGATTCCACGGGCCTTTAATCGAATAGCCGACTACCAGCGTCGGCACGCAGGAGTGAATATGCCGCGATTGTCGCATGGGTCCGGGCTCCGATAAACATCTCGCAGCGGCTGATATAGCCCTTTAATTCCGGAGCGGACCCATCCGGCAGCTCGATCACACGTCCGGTCGATGCAAAGGCTTCATAAAGCTGCCGGATCGGTTTCTGTCATCATTGCTTTCCACACCACATGGGGAATCAGTGCAATATGCAGATCGGTCGTTTAAAATATGAGAAATCAGCGCTTTATAGTTCTGCATCAATGCCCGGAGTCTTTTTCATTGTCCACAATCATCGGACTAATGTTCCAGGCCCAGCATCTTTTCCGAACCCAGCCCTCCGGCAGGGGAGCCAGCTTTTTGTTTCCAGTAAAAAAGCCGAGTCCGGATATAAATGGATATTTTTGTCAATTCCCGGCTTCCTGCAGTGCTGCAAAGGTCAGGCTTCCGCGCGACGATCGCGTCGTAGCGCTTCATATCCTCCATGATTTCCGGACGTTTTAACAACTCCGGCTCGATAGAGCAGCCATATAAAACCGTTTTAGCGCCCTGCTTTGTGGAACATGCGGTTTGCGAAATCAGCCGTGTCAAGCATGTTGTCATAACAATAATTATCCCCGCCGATGGAAATATTCAGACGGTGCAGATTTTTCCCGCAAATGTCCTGATACCGGTATTCCATGAAGCAGTCCGTCATGATAAAAGCTTTCGCTTCAAATAGTACCAGGTATGCACGAATACATTCTTTTCGATGCTTTTTTCCTGTACAAAGCTGCTGCAAAGCTCCTTCAGGGAATAGGTTTCATCCTCCTTCGGGCGGTTCGTCATCAGAATCGCCGGTTTGGGAAGCATCCGGCAAAGACTGTTGACAATCGCCTCGCAGCCGTGGTTGCCGCTTCCCGCATGCATATATAAAACAATTTTATCGTCTTTCATGATTCCTCTCATTCTGCTTTTGCGTCATCCAAAAGCAATTCGATCCTCGGCATCCGGTTCTTATTTTCAACCTGTAACTGTTCAGTACCCCCACAGTTACGCGCAAAAATCCATTCCAAATCGGCTATGCCGATAGGATTTTTGCCTTAGTCTAAGTTTTCTTACGGTCAGCGCAGTAAATGCGCAGACCTACAGGAACAGTTACTTCAACCTTCCAATGATGATACAGCGCAAGATACAACGCCGGACAGGGCGGTGAACAGCATCGTTTTTATCCGATAGCCCTTCGGCAGCTCCTCTTTGCTCCGGAAGCAGCAAGTCCTTTCCGGACAGCACTGTGGCACTGTACGACTTCCGTCTGGTATTTTTCCGTTCAGCACCGGACAGGCGCGCAATTTTTCCGACAGCCAGCATCGCAGAAACCGCCAGAATAACTGTATACCCGCCCCTTCTGGGACGGGAACTCTTTTTCCACAAGCCTGCAAGCAAGCTCCCAGCTTTTGATTTCATCCATGTAGCTCGGTTTAAAGGGCTTGAGCATCGCGCCCTGCTCGTTAATTCGGTAAAAATAGCCGCGATACTCTGTGATGCTCACGCTGGAAATCTGCATCAGCAAATCCATCAGAAACATCATATCCTCACCGATGCTCAAGTCTTCCCGGAAACGGATTTGCCCAATCGCACTGCGGCGGTATAACACGCTCCAGCAACGGGTATTTCCGCGCAGGAATAGTCCGAAACGTATTCTGAGCGATTGTATACACGGACGCCCTCCGCACGAACTGCGCGTTGTTGAGAAACGGCTTCCGCCCCGGCTTTTTCTGCGCTGTCTGCACGCAGCACTTTTTTTGCCCGAGCAGCATTTTCCTCCCGCTCTACATCCGTTTTTAACAGCTCCTCTGACCGGTTATAAACTCCGTCCGGTTTACCGTTCCATCTATAGTAATCACAGACCGCAAGGTCGCTTTCTGTCTGCCCCAGCATCGCCCGAAGCATCAGAGAGCATCTGCGGATCCAGCTTATCGTCCGCATCGACAAACATGATAAATTCTCCTTGCGCTTTTTCCAGTCCCTCGTTACGTGCTGCGGATACGCCGTTTTTCTGACGTAAAATCGGGAAAATTCTCTGAATCCTCTTCCGCCAGCTTAAGCACCAGCTCCGTCGTCCCGTCTGTCGAATGATCGTCCAGCACCAGAAGCTCCCAGTTCGTATCCGTCTGCTGCCGGATGCTTTCGATACATTCCCCGATCCAGGAAACGCCATTGTAAAACCGGCATGATAATACTGATCCGTCCCTGCTTTTTGATTCCATACAACTATCCGTTCAGCGCTGCCGCTTACTGTTTGCCCACAAAAAGAAAATGGACAAGCTGCATCATTGCCGTATTTTCCGGATGCGCCAGCACCTGATACATCAGCTTATTTTCCGTAACAGTCGGGTAAGCGGCATTCTTTGACCGCTTCCTGCAGCTCTGTTTCCCTGCATTCCTTCTGCAGCCGCCCTTTCCAGCCTTCCCGTCCGTTTCTCGCCTCGTTCTTGATTTCCAGAAACATCAGAAGCTGCAGCTCCCGATCCGCCTGTTTTTGGGCGTTCGGCGCATGCTTGTCTGCAAGTTTGGCGAACAATTTTATCCAGACTGCGGATATTTTCATACATTCCGGCATCATAACTGTGCACCATCGACTCCCGCAAAAACAGGTAGTGATACCAAGCTGCGCCCTCCATGACCACAATCCGCTGCGCATCCAAAAGCGCCGGAAGGGTGATGACCATATCCTCGCCCATTCGAATGGACGGGTCACAGTATTTCATATTTTCAACAATTAAAGTACGGGAAAAAAGCTTCATGCAGCGGGACAACGTAATCGGACGTTTTTCCTGCCCCAGAAGTTTTCCGTGAATCCGATCCTGCAGGCTGCGCCCCGTATAAATGCCCGGCTCCATCGCCTGATAAATTTCGATGCTGCGGTTTCTTTCCTCCTGTACATAATTGCCGCAGATGATCTCTTTTCCACAGTCGGACGAAAAATCCAGCATTTTTTCCACCATGCAGGCGTCAATCCAGTCGTCACTGTCCACAAAACACAGATAATCGCCGGTGCTCATCGATACGCCAGCCATCCACGCGGACACCAGACCGCCGTTTTCCTTATGCAAAACGCGAATTCGGTCGTCCCTCTGCGCCCAGATCGTCGTCACATAATGCCGGGCAGTCGTCCGGCGAACCGTCGTCCACCAGAATAATTTCCAGATTTTTATAGGTCTGACCCGTGATGCTCTGCACACAGCGCGCCAGCCACTCCAACGTCCGGTAAACCGGAACGATCACACTTACCTTTTTTTCCATGCGGCATTAGCCCTCTTTTCTCAATTTCTCGTAATAGCTGACCAGTTGGTTTACATAATTATCTATCGCATAATACTCCTGCACCCGCATCCGCGCTTTTGTACCAATTTCGCGGCGCAAATTTTCATCCAAAAGCAGTTCTTCCAGCGCCTCTGTCAGCATCCGGCTGTTTTTTGCCTCTACCATCACGCCGCAGCCGTCTTTCCCAGTCGGCAGACTGTTCCATTCCGGCTCCCCGAGGGTCTGCGGAATCCCGCCAACTGCAGTCGTCAGGCTGCACATTCCCGCCGCCATCGCCTCTAACAGAGAAACCGGCTGTCCTTCAAACCACGTCGGCAGGACAAAAATACTGCTCTGCTCAAACAGCTCGGTGCGCTGCTTTGCAGATACCCAGCCGGGGCATTCGACAATTCCCTGGGCTTCCAGCTCTTTTGCTTTCTTTTGCAGCTCCTCCGTCCCGTTTTCCCAGAACCCGCCCATAATCAGATGAAAATCCGGGTGCTTCTTCCAAACCGCCTCTACACAGTCCAACAGCTCGTCCACTCCCTTTTCCGGACAAAGCCGTCCCAAAAAGACCGCCGTATGGCTGCTATAATCTGTTTTCGGCATTTTCGGAACCGGAACCGCATTCTGCAGGACATGGATTTTATCCCGATCCACCATGTCTGCGAAAAAATCTTTCCAGACATCCGTCAGCACCAAAAACAAAAATCCGCACGGTTTAACATTTTTTTGATATACGCCTGTCGTTTCGCGCTGCATCGTTTATAATAAAAGCCCTGAAAATCTCCGCCGTGCTCGTGAATCACAACCTTTTTGTGGAACCAGAGGGCGATCTGCATAAAAATCAGCTTCCGGTAGCAGCTCGCATCCGCCGCCATATTCAGATGGACGATGTCTGCTTTCGGCAGCACAGTGACAAATTTCAACAGCGCCTGAACACCTTTTAACAGCTTCGCAGCCGTGCTTCCGTCCACCATTGTCCCGATATAGGTCAGGTCAATACGCTGATCGAGTCCCGCCTCGTACAGGTTATTGACCACCGCAGATACGCCGCCCTTTACGCTGCGGTCCGCACCAAGCATTACAACTTTCATACGTTTTTTCTCCCATTGCGCCAGTTATTTTATGCGCGGTTTGCTGTACCCTATTTCATGATGTTATGCTGCTTCCACTGCATAAGTTTCAGCGTTTTTCGTTTCAACACATGGCGTTCCAGTAAAAACCACGACGCGCACGCCAACGCAAGAAATCCTGCCACATACAAAAGAAACAGCGGAATGTGATGCATCTTTTTCGGCAGATTCCAGTAAAATACCAGATTGATCAACGGCCAGTGGTATAAAAAAATATTCCATAGGACAAATCATTTTTTCAGGCGATGCTTTTTCCAGCCATAGGCGCAGGCAAGCACAACCACCGGGAGCAAAAGGCTCGTCACAAGGTCCGCATAATATCCCGGAAGCTTCCAGCCAAAGGTCTGCCAGCACACTTTATAGCAGATAAATACAATCAGCAAAATAAACCATTTTCCTGTCAGTTTTTGTAAAATTGTCTCTTTAAAATGCCACAGATATAGCCCTGCAAAAAACCAGACCAGATACGGCAGGAAGCTTCGATCCAGCAGGGAAACTGCCGCGCCGGGAAGCGCTCCCGAATTCTTTAAAAGGCCGCAGGCGAGATTTAACAGCGCAGTCAGCACCAAGAGGACATGCCAGGTACGATCTTTCCAGGCAAGACACCGTTTCCAGACCACCGCAACCAGAACGTACAGTTGAATTTCCACCATCAGCGCCCAAAGCGTCCCGTTGATGCTTTCTATCGCAAACGTCTGCAAAAAGGACGGCGTATAGGCCAGACCGACGCCCTGCACAACTGCCCAGGTCAGCAGATCTTTCCCATGCCCCCGAAACGACGCCGGGAAGCAAAGAGAGCATCCCCATCGTCAGCACAATGTTGACCCATAGCGCCGGATACAACCGCAGGATCCGTTTTTGGGCAAATATTTTTGGTTTTGTGTCCGCATCAGTGTTCTCCCATCAGAAATCCGCTGATGCTAAAGAGAATAATCAAGCCGGGGAACAGTGTCAGCGCTCTTTTAAAGCCAAGCAGCAGTCCATCCCCCGGTCCGTCTTTTCCATATGTGAGCATTGTCAGATTCAGATAATGCGTGATCGCAATCTGCAGCGCCGCAAACAGGCGGAGAATATCCAGACTGTTCTCTGCAAAAACAAACTGCGTTGTATTTTTTCGTCCGGCTGCTCTTTCTGTCATCTCGCAGCCTCCTTTATGGTTGCAGCCTTCTCCTGTACTTCGGAGCAATTGCCAACCGTCGCTTTCCTCCCAAAGCTGCCATCCGCTGCTTTGGAACCGTGCCTCCAAAAACCCCGGCAGCTGCCACCACCAGATTGCTTCCCCATCCAGCGGAAGCATTGCCGTCCAGTACGCTCCCAGCAAAAACAGGACATAATTGCGCGCCAGATAGACCGATACCGCATGCGCCTCGACTACCGTAAACAGCGCAAAGGACAGCACAAGGACAAAGCCCTGGGTATCCTTTATTGTTCTGCAGACACGCATCAGGAGAAACAGCAGCACCATACAGCATGCGCCCGGAATGATTCCATACCAGAAAAACAGGCGCACATAACCCATATCGAAATATTCCACATAGTTCGGATCGCCGAACAGCTTCCAGTTTCTGAGCACGCCGCCGCCGTTTTCAAAGGCATAAATACTGGAAATACGCCCGGTCAGGATCCTGTCAATCCTGACCACCCAGTCCGGCATTAGTTCATACCAATTGGAAATATGCGCTGCGTACAAGGAGAAGACAAAGCCCGCCGCAACCGCTGCCATTCCGCCGATATAGACAACGCTGCCTTCGCGGATTTTTGAGGACTTGTCCATCACAAACGCCAGCGCCAGCGTTGCCGCCATGATAAGAAACGTCGTCCGCGTCATCGTCGCAGCGTAAACGCCAACCGTCAGTACGCCGAGAAGCATCCAGTGCACCGGCTTCATTTTTTCATGGAACAGATAAACGCCAAGCGTCATCAGCGCCCAGATCATAATCGCAAGCGCATTGCTGTTGCCGACGCCAAGACAAAGCCGCCTGCTGCCTTCTTTGATTCCATAGCCAGCGCCGGCGTCCCAAACCTCACCCAAAACGCCCGCCAGCGAAAGTATCGCCAGCACTGCCATTCCGGTAAGCGTCACATAAAAAACAACCCGCAGTGCCTTTTTGTGGTCAATCCCTTTCATCGATGCAACAAACACAACCGCTCGAACCGCCTCATCCCGATCCGAGCTAAGATAACACAGCCCCGCAATGACTCCTGCCGCCAGCACAGCAAGCCATTCTTTTTTGGAATACTTCGTCACACAGAGCTTGCAGGCAAACAGCAGAAAAGCTGACCCGGAACATTTGTCCTTCCAGCGGATTGATCCACGAACTCTTGTCCAGGATGACAATCAGAAGCTCCAAAAGAAGCCCTGCATAAAAGCAGATCCTGCCGAACTGTTCTATTTTTCCATTTTTCGTATGTGCAATCTGCTCTGCCATGCTGTTCCTTTCCTGTGGACAACCCTCTCTGACCGCTCCTTCTGGATACCGGCCCTGTCAGACCGCCAAACGGCTGTCCGCTCTAAAACTTCGGATACTGCGCATTCGTCCCCGCCCATTTGTGGAACGCAAAGGGTGTGATCCCCTCAATCTCCGGAATCATCGTCTCATGCGCAAAATATTTTGCAACCTCCAACGGTGCAATCTTCATCCCTGCTGCCTCGATCAGATGATGATTCTTTACGCACAAAAAACCATCCTCATTCAGGGAACCGTGATCCGGCTCAAAAGGGCAGATTTGCCTCTTTCGGAAAATTCACAAGCCTCCGGCTGCGAATTCCCACGCTGTTGCCGACCCGACACAGATTCCCGTTGATGTCCCGGTATGTGATATCATCCTTCGGAATCGGCCACGGAGAACCGATATAATCATAATCCAGGAACTCATCCCGCCACATCTCCGGATGCACGATAAACCCATCCGCATGCACCACCATAACAAAATCCGTATGGATATAATCTCCCAGCTCATAAAGCATCTTATAATTAAAACAGTCAATATTCGTCAGCTTCGAGGTATGTGCATACCGAATACCCTTCGGCAAAAAAAGAAAGGTTTCCGATGCGTGATCAGCACAATCCCCAAAATCAATCTGACGCATGCTGTACTGCATCGCCTTGATCGTCTGCCGCACATTGACACTCGTCATCGCCATCAGCGTCACATTCGGAAGCTGCAGCCTGCCGTCTTTCCACTCCATAATAAATCCTCATTTCATCTTAAACCGCTGCCTGCGCTCCAACTCCCCGCACAGACCGCTCATTTTCTACTATCATACTGCATCCGCCATACCAATGCAAGCAGGTCACAGTTCCCTTCGGAAACTGCGACTGCCCAGCTCCATTTTAATTTTGCTTCGCAAAAGGGGGCTGCGCACTCCTGATTCACTTTCTCACGCCCTGAACAGCAAGTGTTCGGGGCTGCCTCTACAGTTTCCTTCGGAAACTGCGACTGCGCAACCCCATTTAAATTTTGCTGCGCAAAAGGGGCTGCGCACTCTTGATTCTCTTTCTCACGCCCCTGAACAGCAAGTGTTCAGGGGCTGCCTCTACATCCAGCTCTACTACCAGGCAACAGCTCCGCAGGAGCGCCTTGCCGTCCGCATGAGAGGAGCGCCCTGCCGTCCTCATGAAAGGAGCGCCTTGCCGTCCTCCTGCCAGCTATGTTTCAGCAGCAAACTCAGCCCTTGACCTTGACCTTTTCCCTTCCGCCTTACACAGCCAGGTCAGCCGCCGCGCGCTTTTTGCGCCGGCGCTGCCGTTCCCGATCCGCCGTGGCAGACCATAGAAAAAGCGTCGGTGCCGCCCCTTTGCTTCCCTTATGTACCCGCTGCGCTTTCTTCTGAAAACGCGTCTGCATGGCGGACGGGAACGACAGCGCCCGGTGCAAAACAGCACAGCGGCTGACCGTCCGGACCGTCACTTTGGCATAAACCCGTCCCGGATATCGCTTCCCCGTAACTTCGTCCTCTCAGCCATCATCCGATATGCCGTCGCCGGAAAAGCGTCATAACTGATATTCTCCTGCCCGCCTGCCGGATAATAAACTATCAGACCGCCTTCCATTTCAAACGACTCCACCTCTACGCTGTCATAATCCTGCTGTCAACCCAAGGGTCTGTCAGATGCTGCTTTCCCCAAACCAGATCAAACAACACATAATAATCCCAGTACATACTCAAACTGAAAAAGATCGCTGCGCAAAGAAAACCTGACGCAATCCGCACCGGCCCCATCTGCATCGGACGCAGCCATTCGCCAAATGCCATTAACGGAAAAATCAACAGAAACGCAAGCCCGTACCGGATAAACGGAGCGAGGAAAAACCAGCCTGCAATGCCGCCAAAAACCGCTGCATACACAACGACACGATCCCAGCATAACTTTTCTTTCCGGATTCGTTTCCACACAACCGACAACACTGCTGAAATCCCGGCAACCATATTGGCAATCAAAGCATCATCTCATAACGATCCTTTTCTCCCCACCAGACGGGAAACCATGCGCTCACAGGATCATTGATTTTCGTCACATCATACAGACAACGTCCCCAAACCTTGATCTGATCCGGAATCATTCTGAAGATAAGAAGCAGAATTTTCCAGTCTCACGGAAAACAGATCAATTGCTGCAAACGGATAAATCAGCCATCCGGAAATCAGCACATTCCGCACCAGCCACGGCGCAAGCACAACACAGCCACAAAAGCAGATAGATTCCGATCTTTTTTCCATTCTTTTTTTTGACCGAATCAGACAAACCGCCGGATACAGTGCAAGAATGACGAGCATTCCAGCTGAGAGCTTAAAAAGTTGTCACACAGACAACCGCAACACAAAGCAGTGCATACAGATCTGTTTTTCCCCGACTTTACCCTCTTTTTCACAGGCAATCGACGTCCACAGCGTTACAATAAAAATACCAGATACATCGTCCCGAAATCCGCCGGAGACATAATCCGCTCTGACACAACAATTGCATACAATAAAATTCCAACTCTGCATCCATCCGCCAGATGACTCCTTTATGCCGGGCAAAAATTCTTCAGACCGTACGAAGCGCCCAGATACACAGAAATGCCTGCAAAAAGCCATTGGTTCCATGCAACGACTGCCCTACCAGCCATTTCATAGAAAAGGCAGCCGCATACGCAAGATATGCACTGTTATAAGCAAAATGCTGCTGCAGATTGCCAAGCCCTTTTACAAGCCCATACTCCTCATACCACCGAATCGCCTGAGCATGATAAATTCCGGTATCCGTATGCTGCAGCCCTCTGGATGCAAAATAAGCTGTCATCACTGCAAAAATCAGATAAAGAACACCTTCCCAGGAAAGACATATCTTCTTCACCCGGCTCCAAATCACCAGAAGCTCTTTCCTGCACCAGTATGCACATGCTGCTGCCGCCGCCAGCAAAATCAAATGAGCAGCCATAAAAACCTTACCGAAAATGCTGACCGTCTGGGCATAAACAGTGATCGCCACGATCCCGGCAAGCTCAGTACCTGCCAGACCATAGACAATCTTCTTCCTGCCTGTCAACAAACCAATGCCTTTTAAAACACCAGCTCCGATGCAACTATTCACTATCCCAATATATCCCCATAAGATTAAGAGTTCTGCCACACCGCACCTCCATAATCAAATCTCAACCGCCAGACAGCGCACTCCTGAATCACTTTCTCACGTCCATGAACAGCCCGTGTTCATGGGCTGCTTGCACACAGTGCACACAGGCAACAGCTCCAAAGGAGCGCTTTGCCGTCCGCAGAACGCCACCAGCAAACTCAGCCCTTGACCTTGACCTTTTTCCTTCCGCCTTACACAGCCAGGTCAGCCGCCGCGCGCTTTTTGCGCCGGCGCTGCCGTTCCCGATCCGCCGTATGCAGACCATAGAAAAGCGCCGGTACTTAGGATGCGTCTTTTGCATCCTTATGTACCCGCTGCGCTTTTTCTTCTGAGCGAAAGCGCGTCTGCATGGCGGACGGGAACGACAGCGTCAGGTGCAAAACAGCACGGCGCTGACCGTCCGGTCTAGTGCTCCTCTGCCGCCAGCGTCGTCTCCACGATCTTTCCGTTATCCACCTTGTAAATAATATCGCACCCCGCGATCGTCCGCAGCCTGTGCGCAATGATCACCAGCGTCTTCTTTCCATGGAAGCTCTCAATTGCCTCCATAATCGCCGTTTCCGTATCGGTATCCAGCGCACTCGTCGCCTCATCAAATACCAGAATCTCCGGATTATGATACAACGCCCTCGCAATACCAAGACGCTGTCTCTGACCGCCGGAGAGACGCACACCCCGCTCCCCGATCTCCATATCCAGCATACCCGGCAGCTCCTTTACAAAATCCTTCAACTGGGCTTCTTCCAGCACATGCCATACGCGCTCATCATCGATATCCTCTTTTGCCACACCGAACGCTATATTTTCGCGGATCGAATCATCCGTCAGATAAATGGTCTGCGGAATGTAACCGATATGGGACAGCCAGGATGGATAATTTTCAAAAATATTTCTTCCATCGCATAAAATCTCGCCGCCCTGTACCTGCAAAAGTCCCATTAAAATATCGATTGCGGTACTCTTTCCCGCACCGGAGGGTCCCATCACACCCACCGATTTTCCAACGGGTACAAGCATCTGAGCATGATCCAGAATCACCTTGTCACTTTCGGGATAAGTATAGCTGACGTCCTCCATGCGAATCTCTTTTTCAGCTCCATAGGAGGCGTATGGGGGATCATAGTCTTTTTTCATATTTTCCATGCAGACGATAGGAAGTGAAGTCTACATTTTTCATAAACATAATTCACGCTTGGCTCATAGAACGCAATATTACTCATATGCGTGTTGATCCGGTTGACCGACGGCATCAAACGCACGCCGCTACTGCAAACGCGGAAATCTGCGGCACAAGCTCCGTCATGTCCGCGCTGTTTAAAATACAGATTGCAAGATATCCCAAAATACCGCAGATGCTCAGCGTCTCCAACAGCAGACGCGGCATGTTGTTAAGCACCGCATATTCTGTCGTCAGCTTCGCGTTCTCCTGAGAATATTTTCCAAAGCTGGATGCAAAATAATGCTCTTTATTTAAAATCTTTACATCCTTGATTCCGTAAATAGACTGCAGACGCCATTTTCCCATCTGACTCTGCAACCTGCTGGGAGGTCCGCCCCCAGCCGGTTTAAGGTAGGCTTTAAAATTTTCAGGATTACAACCGTCGTTCCGCCCATGACCACAACAATAAAAAAATCGTCATCGTCGGGTTTGTTACAAGCAGCGTCACGCACAGAACCGCCGAAACCATCAGCTCCGTCGCCAGCTGAATATATTCCATCAGAGTTGTAAATACCTTCGGCACATCACCGTCGATTGTACGAAAGATCGTAGGAATGTCCGCGTTTAAATAGAATTCATAGGGACGGTTCAGATATTCCTCCAGCATGTAGCTGATCGTATTGGACTGATTCGTGTTGACAAAACGAGACTGCACATATGTCTGTAAAAGCAGATAACCGTTTTTGATAAAATAAACTGCAATGATCACACCGATCAAAAACAGCAGCCACTGATTCGGCGATCAAAATGAATAAACCGTTCCAAAATCTGAATATACCACTTATTCAGCAGCTGATCCGGCGCCATTACGCCCTCAACCACCGGCATGATCAGCCCGACGCCGATCATTTCCATCAGCGCGCCGATAAAAATCATCACGCCGAGTCCCGCAACCTTCCGCTTCTGATCTCTATTCAAAATATGAAGCAGCTTTTGTAAAATCTGAACCATCCTGACCTCCAATTTTCATGCGAACCGCTTTTTCCCAAACGCTTCCCTTGAACCTTTGCGCTTTGCAACGCCGACATAAAAGACAAAATCTTCCCGCCGCTTCTTCGCAGCCGCCTTCTCATACTCCTTCTTCGGAATCCCGTAAGGCGCAAGCGATGCAAACGGCATCTTATATTTCAACGCGATCTGAATAAACTTCTGCCGATATTTTTCTTCTGAAAGCAGGGAAAAACTCCTGCATCACAAATCCATACTGAAAATATTTAACTTTCCGTCCGTCCGACAGCTCTCCGTCAGCTGATTCTCGCTGACCCCGATACGACAAGCGGCTCCTTACTCACCACAAACCTCGGATTCCTCTGAAGCAGACGCATATAAAATTCCACATCCACAATCCACGTCAGCTTCTCCTCATACTCCGGCGCGCCCTTCCGGTAAATCGTCGCACTCGGCGCCCCAATATAATCCCCGATATAAAGATCCCGCCAATCCTCCGAGATCATCTTCAAATGCTCATCGCTGATCGCCCGGTCAAACTCCTCTCCCGTCCGATTTCCGACACCATCCAACATCACCTGCCGACTCCCGCAAAACGCAAGATCTGCCTCCGGATGCTCCTCCAGCATCTCCACAAACCGCGCCAGACAATCCCGATCCGTGAACCAGTCATCGTGATGCATGATCTTGATATACTCACCAGAAGCATGCCGCACCGCCTCATTCCAGTTCCCTGTTGCACCTTTGCGAACTGCATTCCGAACATAAACTATCCCCGGAACCTCTGCCCTACGTACAACCTCCTCCACAGACCCGTCCGGAGAATCATCCGTCACAACCACCTCGTAATCCGTAAAAGACTGCACCTTTATCGACCCCAAAAGCCGCTCTACACCAACCGGATTCTTATACGCCGGTACACAAATCGAAACCTTCACCATCCAAAACTCCTAACTGCTCTATCCAAACGCCCTTCACGCACAGGCAACAGCTCCGTAGGAGCGCTTTGCCGTCCTCCACACACAGGCAACAGCTCCGCAGGAGCGCTTTGCCGTCCTTCACGCACAGGCAATTGCTCCACAGAAACGCCTTGCCCTCCTCCACGCACAGACAACTGCTCCACAGAAACGCCTTGCCCTCCTCCACGCACAGACAACTGCTCCACAGAAACGCCTTGCCCTCCTCCACGCACAGACAACTGCTCCACAGAAGCGCTTTGCCCTCCTCCACACACAGGCAACAGCTCCGCAGGAGCGCTTTGCCGTCCTCCACGCAATCCCACAAATTCAGCCCTTGACCTTGACCTTCACGCCCTTGACCTTGACCTTCCATCCGCCCGACACAGCGCCTCTTGTCCGCCCATGCAGCAGTTTTGCGGACGTTCCCGGAGACTGCGTGCTGTGTCCGGCACTTGGTCTGGATGCAGACAAGCGGACCGTCTCAAAACGCCGGTGCTTGGGCTGCGTACTATGCAGCCCTACGCACCCGCTGCGTTTTGAACCGAGCGAAAGCGAGTCCGCTGCTGCACCAGACCAAATGCCGGACACAGCACGCAGACCAGGGAACCGCCCGCAAAACTGCATGCGGGCGGACAAGAGCCCTCCCTCAACGACCCAGGATGCGGTCAAAAAAGGACTTCTTCTCCGGATACATCAAATACTGGTACTCCTCCAGATGCTCCCTCAAATACACCGGATAACTCTCATCCACCGGCACAATCTGAAAATCCGTACTCCGCCCCAGAATATCCTCATGATTCCGGATCTTCTTCTTCACCTTCGACAGCGTTGCCCGATTATTATACTCCTGATGTGCCGCGCTCTTGATCTTGTATTTTACACGATCCTCCACAGACTCGTCCTTGCCGCCGCCCATATAGGAAAAATGCCAGCCGCCGTCCGCAACGCGCACCATCAGCTCCTTTTGCTTGCTGTCCCGCAGCTGCTCCGTCGTAAACCGTTTTAACATTCCATAATTACAAATCTTTGTTCCAAGCCATCTTCTGTCTTTTCCGGTAAAGCCCTCAAACTCACCCGTAATGGACAGCAGGCTTCCGGAGGTTTCTTCCATATTCAGATAACAGTAAAAATTCCGCTGCGCCAGCGCATAGATTTTGCTGCCGTCAAAATCCGCCAGAACCTTTTTTACTGCTTCCGGATTCGGGATTTCATCGACGTCGGAGAAAATGACGATATCATCGTCCTTTGCACCCCTCCAAACCGCGCGCTACTGCACACTTCTGGTGGCTGTCACGCATAAAAGCACTCGTATCCATCGGCGTATCATCCACAACCTTGTGAATGATTTTGTCTTCAAACTCCTTGAACATTTCCCGGTTTTCCTGGAAATATAACGGCTTTTTCTCCCCGGAAAAGGTTACCGTCGCCTCGCTGATGACAAATTTGTCCACAACATCGTTTAAAACATGCATACGCAGCTTTAAAATATCGAGCTCGTTGAAAAACTGAAAACAATCATATACCATAACTCTCTCTCTCCTTTATTCTTCCGGTTCGGACACGGTAATTTTGTCTTTTCCGTAATAATCCATCAGCGCCAGATTCAGCCAGTAGCCCCGGTCGCCCTCATTAGTCACATCGTCGATATACAATAAATACGGTTCCACGGAAAGCGGTGTGATCGTGATTTCCGATTCCCCATTTGTATACAATTCCAGGCGCGCGTTGTTTTCCGCCGCATACTCCGCCGCCTCACCATTTAAAAATAGAACGCACAGCAGAAACGGACGTATACGTATTTTTATCCGCCGCAAAGAGGAAAATCACACCCATCGCAATCAACGTCACGGCATAAAACGCGCTCTTTGTTTCTTCCAGAAGCTCCAGCAGCCTGTAAAAAAATCCCGACCGGGACAGCGGAAGCTGCTCGGACTGCTTTCGCTGTCCTGGCTGCTTTAGCTGCCATGCCCAACCACATCCATTGAGCAAATTAAAGAACACCAGCAAATACAGCACCACGCGCATCACATTTTTGCAGCGATCGGGTCCCTCGCTGGACGTCGCATACAACGTCGGCGTGAACATCGCGCAGAAAAACGCAAAAGCTTGCTTAGACTGCATACAAGGGTTTAAAAAACTTTCCCTCTGCCTGCTTTGCCAGCCGGTAAATCGCAGGAATCAGCATTGCAAAGCCAACCAGCACTATCGGTGTCAGCCATTCCGTCACATACACAATTCCCCAGTAAAATGACATGACAATCGCTTTTACCGCTCCCATACTCTCCGCCGTATCTTCCCGAATCAAATTGCCTGGTGCCAGCACGTTAAACGCAAAACCGACCAGACTGCAGACAAGCGGAAACAAAAACCAGAAACGGTTTTTCTTTTTCCGGAAAAACTCCCATGCCGTCAGCAGTACGATCAGGATCACCGACTGTAAGCCGGTCAACAGGTTCGCCCCGCCTAACAGTGCGCACAGAACGGCAGAAAGGATCATCCAGAGGATTTTCTTTGATTTCTGTTCCGATGTTTCCAGGCAAAGCAGCGCAGACACTGCAAAAGAACAGAACAGCCTCCATGAATACATAATGCAGCGAGCCGTTATACCAATACAGCGCAAGCACCGGCGAAACGAAGGTCTGAAAGGTCAGGAATAAAACAGTCAGCGTACAGATTCCACGCAGATAACGGTTTTCTTTTGCCCGGCTAATGTACCGGAAAAACACCGTATGCATCAGCACACAGATACTGCCGCCGAGCATTCCTGCCATAAGAAGAGTCGTCAGGAAATACCATTTTTCCCCGAAAACTCCGGGCGTCAAGGTCATGAGGAAAATGGAGAACCAGGTTCCCTGCCACAGCTGCCAGGTTTCCTTTGTCACGGCAAGCGCTGTTTTAAGCACTTCCCCAAAGGAATGGGTCGCATTCCATACCCTATGCGTCTCAAGGCCATAAGTGAAGTCATCGCAGTTCGGGAACCCATAGCGGGACAGGTACAAAACCGGCACCATGCTCGCGATAAAAACAACCAGTAGTATTCGAAAAAGCCATTTCTCAGGCTCTGTTTTCCATTGCTTCAAAATCTGCACGCCAAGCTCTCCTTTTCTCACTTCTGCTGACCGGTCAGCCGTCTTTTCAGGCTTCTGACCGCGCGCCCGCCAAAAAATATGCCGTATAGGCTGCTTTTTGCCTGGATTTCTCCCAGACGATACGCCATGCCGTCCGGCTTTTCATGATGTTTTGCAAAAAATTCGCTCTGCCTGCGGTAGGTTTCCAGCTCCTCCCGGCACGCCTGTGCATCGTAGAGCTTTCCGTCCCTGCCAAGATACTCAAATCCGGTATAAATATTCTGCTCCGAAGCCCAGTAGCCATTCGAAACATTGTGGCGCGCCCAGTATTTTCGGCGCGATCACCTTCTGTACCGTCTCCGACGTAAACGCCGGAAGCAGGCAAAGGAAGAGTTGGAAATAATCAGGTAACGCGCGTTTTTGACTGTCACATAATCCCCGTGCACCGGAAAATGATATGCCGGAATACCTGGTAAAAAAGCTTATGTGCCATCGTCACATCGTCCGTCACGATCATAAATTCCATGTCACTGCGGATTTTTTTCATCTGTGCCATCCCATCCGTCCAGTATTTTTTCCGTAAAAACAATGCCGGTTCGGACGCATATTCCCCGCCGCGCAGGTTCAGCACGCACAGGTTGTCCCTCGTATATTCGTAGGAATCAAACTCCGGCTTTACCTTCAGCCATTCCTTTAACTGCTCCCTGTTCGGTGCAAAATAGCTTTCCGCCTGCAGATTTCCCATCAGGAGCGTGCCGTCTTCTACATCGAAAACGCCCCGGTCTTCTCCCGCCACATAGCAACCGTGCTCCAGATCTGCCGGCGCCCGTGTGATCCGTTCTTCTTTTTCCTCATAAACGCGTGTAAAATCTTCCGGTTTTGCTTCTTCTCCCATCCAGAGATCCAGAAAGGGCTCGGAATTGTTTCCGGTCAGACCGTTTAACAGGATTTCCTTTCCGGGTACGCCGAATGAAGTTTTTTTCTGTTCCGCAATACTGCGGGCTGTCACATAACAAAACAGCCGGTTGCCAAGCCCCTGCCCCTGCAGGATCTGCGTTCCTATCAACATTCCTCTCTATTTCCCCAAACGATACCATCAGACAACCTATCGCCCAAAATCATCGCTGATTTACTGCAAAAATCCCGGATATTACACCCGAATCATTTCATCCGTATAAATATCGCAGCAGTCGCGCCCGTTCATCCATTTTTCCGGCGCAATCACGAGCTTGTCCTTGCCATTATCCAGCCACGCGCCCCACCAGGAAAAGGAGGAGCTGTTCGCCAGAATGTGGTTTTTACAGCAGCTCATCAGGTACAAAATCCTGCTCTCCCCGCCTGCTCGCTGTTTCCCTCCACCGGGACAAATTCCGAACCGCAAAAATGCTCCTTCGTCCACTCCATATCATTGGAAAACAGGAAAAATTTCACATCCGGCTTTCTTTTCGGATCTCTGCGACCGCGCGACGGTAGTAATCCAGATCGCAGATTCCGCCAAACAGCGCCTGATTGGCAGGTGTGAGGTAATCGCCCCGTCGGATGTGGACACTCACCGACTCGCATTCCTTCATCTGCTGCTCCATTGCTGCCGATTCTTTTGTCAGAGTAAGATTTCGGAATGTGAATGCTTCCCGCACCTGATCTTTGATATCGGCAAAATACCGTTCCGTCTGAAAATATCCCAACAGCAGGGCTGGCTCGCGCCGCAGTATCTCCGGATCGTAATTGCACGACGCTTCCCGGTAGGACAAATCCTTCCTGCCGCACAGCAGCCGCCTGGCACGATGGAGGGGACTCATACTGGAATCGGTGATCTGCTCATACTCCTGTTTTGTCATCATGTGCTCGCATAGGAAACACCGAATACAGAAAGCTGATTGACCCGCTGCTTTTCCTGTGCGCCATAACAGGTTACGTCGTCGATTCTGACGTCTTTTCCCATTGATTTCAATTTTAAATACAGGGCATACTCAAACATCTGATTGCCCAGGCCACCCGAAAGCTGCACTCCTACCATAGTTTCTGTTCCTTTGAATAAAATTTTCTACCTCTGTCTCCGATTCGCCATCGCAACCTTGATCGGAATCAGGAAAGAATCATTCAGTCTCATCGCTGCCCGGTACAATATCGGTGACTTCAAAAACAGCTTCATTTTCCGGTATTCCTGACTGCTCGCCTGGGGAATCCCATAGACTGCTGCATAGCAGTCTTTTTCCTGCTTTCTATTTTCTGCTGCAAAAATGCCTTATGTTCTTTTTTCTTTGGATCCTGGCTTCTGCAGACCGCCGTATAGAATAACAGCAGTCTTTTATATAAAAAATAATCCTGCAAAAGTGCCAGATCCTCCCTACCGATCTCCCGTAAAACGCACTGCGCTCATAAAAATTCGGAATCAGATCATTGAAGGTCTTCTCGTTCAGGCCGATATTCGTGGTGCTCGTCGTCCGACTGCACACATAATTGTACATCGCCCAGTCAGATACACGCTGCGCTTCGATTTTGCCAACAGTCGGATGGTAAAAATACATATCCTCATACAGGCTTTTTGGGGAATCTCAGTCCGGTCGCTCAACGAACGTTTCCAAAGCTTGTTCCAGACCGCCGTCTGAATCAGCCACGCTTCGTCCTCTTCCAGATATTTTTCCAAAAGCTCCTGCCCTTCAAACACCGCTGCCATCGGCGAGGACAAATCCACCCTTCGGTTTTCGTAAATTTTCCGATACCGGCAGACCGCAAGATCGGCGTCCTGCTCCATCATCGCCGCCAGCAGTGTCTCATACATCTGCGGCTCAATCCAGTCGTCGCCGTCCACAAAGGTCAGGTAATCGCCTTTTGCCTCAAAGTCCGGTGTTGCGCGCGCTGTAGGCTCCACCATTTCTTTGATGGACAACCCGCACCCGCCCATCCTTTTTTGCATATTCATCGCAGATGCGTTCACTTCCATCCGTTGAACCGTCATCTATCAAAAGGACTTCGAGATTTTGATAGGTCGAAGAAAGAATCGAATCCACCGCTTTGGGCAGATATTCCCGGATATTGTAAACCGTCACAATGACCGAAATCAGCCCGGTCTGCTCGCCTTTCTTTTGCTTTTTCCGGCTGATACTGTTCCAATTTGCGCATGGGTTCTTGTTCCTCCTTCCTTCTCCTTGCTCCAAAAATGTCTCTGCTCCGACGGTTGCTGTCCCTTTTAATCGCAGCAGCGCTGTTTCTCAGTTCCCTGCCTTACGGTTTCCTATATTCCTGCTCCAGCCAGTCCTCAAACCGCAGAATGTGCCAGATCTGCTTACGCCAGATTCCACGCTGTGTAAAATCCTTCCACAGCCGCGTCACCATTTCCGGGTCAAAATAACCTTCCTGACGGATTTTATCCTCCTTTAACAGACTCTCTGCCCAGGCGTAGAGCTCCGGCTCCTTTAACCATTTCTGGATTGGGATCGAAAACCCCTTTTTCGGACGTTCCATCAGCTCCCTGGGAACATGGCGGTACAAAACGTCCCGCAATACAAGCTTGCCTCTGCCGTTTTCCCATTTCATCCACACCGGCAGACTCCATGCAAACTCCACAACGTCCTTGTCCAGCATCGGCACACGGCTTTCCAGTGAGACTGCCATTGCCGTCCGATCCACCTTTACCAGAATATCATCCGGATGGTACATCAGCAGATCCATCAGCATCAGATTGTGCTGCACATCCGCCAGGTATCCGCTTTCGTAGGTTTCAAAAATGCTCCTCGCGCTTCCTCTTTCTTTTGCAATCTTTCCAAAACGGCTCGGAAAGATCAGAGCGCGCATACAGCTCTTCTGCATTATGCGCCGATAATAACATGCCCCGGATCTGGTTCGTTTCCTTTTTGGAAAAAGCTCCGTCCGTCAGAAAATATCCTGCCGCACTGCGCACAGGCTGCGGAATTTTCCGGATTTTATTCCACGCGTTCGTGATCGACTGATAGGTTCCATATCCGCAAAACAGCTCGTCCCCGCCATCGCCGCTCAAGGAAACCGTCACATGCTCCCGCGTCAGCTTGCTGACCAGATAGGTCGGGATCTGGGAGGAATCTGCAAAAAAGGGTTCCCAAACATGTGGCTCAATTTGGGCAGAACTGCTTTTTGCATCCTGCTCCGTAATAGTCAGCTGCGTGCATGCTCTGTCCCCAGATGTGCAGCGATGGCAGCAGCAGCCTCCGCTTCATTGTAAGGCAGCATCCTCCATCCCAATTGTGAAGGTTTTTTAACTTTCCGGTCAGAAATCGACTGCATCAGGGAAACGACCGTGGAGCTGTCGATTCCTGCTGACAAAAAAATGCTCCCAGCGGCGTCTGCCATCATCTGACCGCGGATGCTCTCCGTCAAAAAGCCGTTCCAGCTCTTCCGATGCTTCCTGCCTGCTTCCGGTAAAGAATTGCTCCCTGAAGCAATAAATGACT
>VOFK01003936.1_pt1 | contig 28517 bp, 34 predicted proteins | sample 5384121 | NCBI WGS metagenome assembly VOFK01 (sample SAMN12384730, study PRJNA508395) | human gut metagenome | isolation source: healthy gut J | host: Homo sapiens | reverse complement strand
ATCATTGTACTTCGTTCCGTTGCGTATTGCTTGCGCGATCCCAAGGTGTGGCGTGACGCGGACGGGCGTTATCACATGGTGCTGGGCGCGCGTCGTCGCGTGGATGGGCCGCATGTCGATAGTCGATTTTGCGCTATGCACGGCGAGGGCGCCGGTCGCGATGTGGGCGAGATCTTGGTGTATGGCTCGGCCGATATGCTGAGCTGGGAGCTCGAGAGCCGTGTGTACGCCCGAGCGTTTTGGCTTTATGTGGGAATGCCCGGGGTATATCGAGTTCGCGTCGGACAGCGGTGCACAGGCTAAGTATCTCTCGTTCTCGCCGCAGGGGGCTTGAGGGCGGTCGTTGGGACCGCGGCAACGTATACGCTGCCGGCTACATGCCTGTAACGGGCGACATTACGGGTGGCAATGACGCTTATGAGCTGGGCGAGTTCCGCCTGTGGGATGCCGGTTTTGACTTCTATGCTCCGCAGGAGTTCACGGCCGAGGACGGTCGCCACATCCTGATCGGCTGGATGGGCATGCCCGATGAGCCGACCTATGGCAACGCACCCACCGTGGCGTGCGGCTGGCAGCACTGCATGACGGTGCCGCGCGAGCTTACGGCCGGTGACGCCGGCGTGGTGCTGCAGCAGCCGGCGCGCGAGATTGAGCACCATTATGCCTCGGTGCGTGTAGGGGAGGGCTCGTTGGAGGTTGCCGGCGATACCTGCTTTGACGTTGTTGCCGACGGTGTCGACGGCGCGTTTACCGCAACCGTTGATGGCGAGCTTAGGCTGGCGTATGTGCCCGCAGAGGGCGAACTGCCCTCGCGCTTTGAGATGCGATTTACCGATGAGAGCCGCGCTTCTGCCGGCTGCGGTCGTACCGTGCGTTGGGAGCCCGTCGATGAGGTTCGTAATGTGCGCATTGTTGGCGATGTTTCGTCGGTCGAGGTGTTTGTGAATGATGGTGCGCTTGTGTTTTCAACGCGCATCTATCCCGAGGCCTATGGCGTGACCGTTGACTCTCCGGGTGCGAGCGTGAACTATCACACGCTCATCATCTAGGCGAGTCGTCGCATATCGGCGCTATACTGCTGCCGTTGCCCACGATGCGGGGAACATCCGCATCGTGGGTTTTTGTTTCTGAAGGGATGGTGCCGCGTGGACGTGCAACAGCTAGAAGAGACCTGGGCTTTGAGGGCCGGCGCGCGGAGGCGCGTCTTGTTGCGGCCCCGCATGTTCCGGCAGCGCTGTCGCTGTTGGGGATTGTGCGTCCCGGTGACCGCCTGGGTGGCCTTTGCGGATGACTTTGCCGATGCGTTTGCGCACGGCTTTGTAGGCTGTGATGTTGTGCTTGTGGACCCGCCGTCGGTTGCGGCGTTTACTGCCGCGTCCGAGGATTTTGATGCTTCGTTTGATGCCGAGGGACCGCATCTGTGGTGGTTCGTCAACTCTATCGGCGGGTTTGGTCTTCGTGTGCCCGAACTTCGTGCTCTGGGCCGCGCGGCTCGTGAGGCCCACGCGCTGCTGGTTGTGGACAACACCGTGGCGTCGGCTTTTTGGCTGCAATCCGCTGCGGCTGGGTGCCGTGCTGTCACTTGAGGCGCTCGACCGTGTGTGCGCTGGTAAGGCTCCGCGCAAGCTCGTTGCCGCTTCGATGGCGCGCTTGCAGCTCAAGCGCCATCGTATGGATGCCGCGGCTGCGTGCGCGCATGCTCTGCTTGAGGGGCCGTGGCTTGGCTAAGCTTGATTTGCCTGCTGGCGAGGCCGGTGTGCTGGAGCGCGGGCTGGACTCGCTCGATACCCGCATGCAGGCGCATTTCGACCACGCCCGTGCGCTGGCCGAGTACTTGGCTGCGAATGAGATGGTGCGCAACGTGCGCTATCCCGGGCTGAGCTCGCATCCCGACCATGCGGTTGCAACGGGAATCCTCGAGCACGGCTTTGGTCCGGCAGTTGAGTTTGACCTTATCGAGCGCAGTGCGGATGACCTGTTCGATACTTTGCCGGGGGAGTTCCGCACATCGCTCGCCGGCGGCGCAGCGACGCGCCTTTCGGCCCCACGCGGCAAGCAGGGGAGCACCATCCGTCTCTTCGCCGGCACCGACAATCCCCTGGTCGTAGCGTCCGCCCTAGACAATGCCCTTCGTAAACTAGCTACTCTTTAATGCTTGCGATGAGGTCGCTTGCTTTGGTGGCGATGACGTTGTTGACGTCGGCCCGCAGCTCCTCGTAGACCGCTATGGCTCGCTCGCCGGCGGGGGTGAGGGATCCGCGGGCGCCGTCGCGCTCGATGAGCTTGCAGCCCAGCTGGCCTTCGGCCTCGTTCACGATGCGCCAGGCCTTGGAATACGCCATACCCATGCTCTTGGCGGCACGGTTGAGCGAGTGCTCGCGGGCGATACCCTGCAGCAGCAAGACGCAGCCGTGTCCAAACACGCCCGGCAGATCTTTGTCGCACGCTTGAATGACCAACTTTGCCGTCGTCTTGTACTCCATACGCTCCACGTCTCCCCGCTAAAGTGTTTGCTGGGCAAACGCAAAGCCTGCGTCAAACCCTCGTGTGCTCTTCTTAAATCATGCATTGTAGCAGTCAAAGTGCGTTAAGATACTTCCCCAGTATTGGGCGCCCAAGGTTGGGCTGGGTCCTACGAGGCCTGCAGCCGACCGGTCGCATGGAAAAAAGGAGAAACATGGCTACGTTCTTTCCCGGTGAGTCCCACACGTTTTCGGAGTATCTGCTGGTCCCTCGGTTACTCGTCCTCGCAGTGCATCCCCAACAACGTCTCTCTTAAGACGCCGCTAACCCGCTTTAAGCGCGGTGAGAAGCCGGCAATCACCCTGAACATCCCCATGGTTTCCGCCATCATGCAGTCCGTCTCGGGCGTCGATATGGGTGTCGCGCTCGCTACCGAGGGTGGCCTGTCCTTCATTTTACGGTTCCCAGACCCCCGAGTCCGAGGCCGCTATGGTCAAGGCCGTCAAGGATCACAAGGCCGGCTTTGTTCAGTCCGATTCCACGCTGACCCCGACATGACCATGGAGCAGGTCATCGAGCTCAAGGAGAAGACCGGTCACTCCACTATGCCGGTCACCGACGACGGCACTCCCAAGGGTAAGCTCCTGGGCATCGTCACCAGCCGTGACTATCGCCCCAGCCGCGATGACCACCAGACGAAGGTCTCCGAGTTCATGACCCCGCGTGAGCAGCTCATCGTGGGTGACAAGAACATCAGCCTCAAGGTTGCCAACGACGTTATCTGGGACAACAAGCTCAACGCCCTGCCCATCGTCGACGATAACGATCACCTCATGGGCATTGTGTTCCGCAAGGACTACGACAGTCATAAGACTAACCCCAACGAGCTGCTCGATAACGACAAGCGCTACATGGTCGGCGCCGGTATCAACACCCGCGACTATGCCGAGCGCGTGCCGCTGCTCATCGAGGCCGGTGCCGATGTCCTGTGCATCGACTCTTCCGAGGGCTTCAGCGAGTGGCAGAAGCGCACCATCGAGTGGATCCGCGCCAACTACGGCGAGGACGTCAAGGTCGGTGCCGGCAACGTCGTCGACGCCGAGGGCTTCCGCTTCCTTGCCGACTGCGGTGCCGACTTCATCAAGGGGTCGGTATCGGCGGCGGTTCCATCTGCATCACCCGCGAGACCAAGGGCATCGGCCGTGGCCGGCCACCGCGCTGATCGACGTCTGCCGCGCCCGTGACGAGTACTACGAGGAGACCGGCGTCTACGTGCCCGTGTGCTCCGACGGCGGTATCGTCTACGACTACCACATGACGCTTGCCCTGGCCATGGGTGCAGACTTTATGATGCTGGGTCGTTACTTCGCCCGCTTTGACGAGAGCCCGACCGAGCGCGTCAACGTGAACGGTCAGTACATGAAGGAGTACTGGGGCGAGGGCTCTGCGCGTGCCCGCAACTGGCAGCGCTACGACCTGGGCGGCGCCGCGAAGCTCAGCTTCGTCGAGGGCGTCGACTCCTACGTCCCGTACGCCGGATCCCTCAAGGACGGCGTGGGCGGCACGCTCTACAAGGTTAAGTCCACGATGTGCAACTGCGGCGCCCTCTCGATCCCCGAGCTCCAGGGAAAAGGCACGCCTAACGCTGGTCAGCTCCACCTCCATCGTCGAAGGCGGCGCCCACGACGTAGTCGTGAAGGACTCCCAGCAAAGCGTCAGCTACCGCTAAGCGGCTTTCCCAAGCACCGCACCTTGCCGTTCAAACCGTCGCTCGCGTACCAAAGTACGCGACGCTCCTCTTTCACGGCAATCTGCGGCACCTGGAAAACCCGTTCGTGCTAGAACGAGTTTCAGACAAAGGTTGATTCCCAACCACGTTATTTAGATAAAGCGAGATGCCCGCAAGTCGCAGGCATCTCGCTTGTCGTATTTGCTATCATCATGCGAGTTAACGATGGCGGGGCGTTCTTACCTTTGCTCGCTGCAAGTTCCGCACGAGCCGAAGAGCACTTTAATGTGCTCTTCGTGCGAGCAGGACTGTCCGCAGCAGCGAAAAGGTAAGAACGCCCCGCCCCAACCGAGATAACAAAGGAGCTGATATGTGCGATTGCACAGATCATAAGGACGAGATTCCTGTCTACGACGCGCAGGCCATTGAGTCCCGGTGGATGAAGGCCTGGGAGGACTCCAACCTCTTTGCCGTCGACACCGACGACAGCAAGCCCAAGAAGTACGTGCTCGAGATGTTCCCGTATCCGTCGGGCGACCTGCACATGGGCCACGCGCGCAACTACACTATCGGCGATGCCATGGCCCGTCAGGCCCGCATGCGCGGCTACGACGTGCTGCACCCCATCGGCTTTGACGCTTTTGGCCTGCCTGCCGAGAACGCCGCCATCAAGCACAACACGCAGGCTGCCGCCTGGACGTATAAGAACATGGACCAGGCGCTCGCCACGATGAAGCGCATGGGCTTCTCCTACGATCTGGATCGCATGGTCAAGACCTGCAGCCCCGACTACTACCGCTGGGGCCAGTGGATCTTTGAGAAGCTGTGGGAAAAGGGCCTGGTCTACCGCAAGAAGAACCCGGTCAACTGGTGCCCTAACTGCAAGACCGTTCTGGCCAACGAGCAGGTCACCGAGGGTAAGTGCTGGCGCTGCGGCACCGAGCCCGAGAAGCGCGACCTGGAGCAGTGGTACTTCAAGATTACCGAGTACTCCCAGGAGCTGCTCGACGACCTGGAGAAGCTCCCCGGCTGGCCCGAGCGCGTCAAGCAGATGCAGGCCAACTGGATCGGTCGCTCCGAGGGCGCCGAGGTTGACTTTACCCTGTGCGACCAGGATGGCGAGCCCATCGAGGGCGACGAGGGCAAGATTACCGTCTTCACCACGCGTGCCGACACCCTCTTTGGTGTGTCCTTCTTTGTCCTGGCTCCTGAGTACGCCCGTCTTCACGAGCTCGTCGAGGGCACGGAGTACGAGGAGGCCGTCACTAAGATCGTCGAGGACTCCAAGCATATCTCTGCCGTCGAGCGTGCCCAGGGCACCCTCGAGAAGCACGGTGCCTTCACGGGCCGCTATGTGGTAAACCCCGTCAACGGCGAGAAGGTCCCCGTTTGGGTTGCCGATTATGTCGTTGCCGACTACGGTACCGGTGCCGTCATGGCCGTTCCCTGCGGCGACCAGCGCGATTTTGAGTTCGCCCGTAAGTACGACCTGCCGATCGTGCCGATCATCCTGGACGATGACGATCGCGCTGCCGTCGAGGCCAGCGGCGAGACCATCGATACCTTCCATGCCGAGACCGTCGACTGGGATTGCGCCCACGCTGCCGAGGGTACGCTCGTCCAGTCCGGCAAGTACACCGGCATGCGCGGCGGTAAGCACTCCGAGGGTGAGGCTGCCATCGTGGCCGACCTCGAGGCCATGGGCTGCGGCCGTCGCAAGGTCGAGTTCCGCCTGCGCGACTGGCTCATCAGCCGCCAGCGCTATTGGGGCAACCCCATTCCGGCCATCCACTGTGAGCGCTGCGGCATCGTTCCCGTGCCCGAGGATCAGCTGCCGGTGACGCTGCCGGAGAACCTGGACCTGGGCGCTGGCGAGACCCTCGCCGAGTGCAAGGACTTCTACGAGACCACTTGCCCGGTCTGCGGTCGCCCGGCCAAGCGCGAGACCGACACCATGGACACCTTCACGTGCTCCAGCTGGTACTACCTGCGCTATACCGACCCGCACAACACCGAGCTGCCCTTCTCCCGCGAGGCCGCCGACCGTTGGATGCCCGTCGATAACTACATCGGCGGCATCGAGCACGCCATTCTGCACCTGCTCTACAGCCGCTTCTTTACCAAGGCGCTGCGCGACCTGGGTCTGCTGAGTGTGGACGAGCCCTTCACCAACCTGCTGTGCCAGGGCATGGTCAAGGACGAGAACGGCGACACCATGTCCAAGTCCAAGGGCAACGTCGTGCCCCCGAGCTCGGTTATCGAGCCCTACGGTGCCGACACCATGCGTCTGGCGATCCTGTTTATCGCCCCGCCCGAGAAGGACTTCGACTGGGATCCCAAGGCCGTCGAGGGCGCCAACCGCTTCATCAAGCGCGCCTGGCGTATCGTTTGGCAGCTCGTCCAGTCCGGCGACGCCAACGTGGCCTTCGACAAGTCCGCGCTCGACGAGGTCGCGATGAAGCTCTATCGCGAGCGTCACCGCACCATCGCCAAGTGCACTGAGGACTTCGACCGCGGCCAGTTCAACACCGCGATCTCGGCCGTCATGGAGCTCGTCAACGCGGCGAGCGCCTACCTCAACGCCACCGAGGGTGCCGCCCGCGACAAGGCGCTGTGCTACGGCGTGGCCAAGGACATCGTGAGCGTCCTTGCCCCCATCTGCCCGTTCTGGGCCGACGAGCTGTGGCACGAGGCGCTCGGCTGCGAGGGCAACGCCTACACCGCCGCCTTGCCCGATTTCGACGGCCGAGTCCGTTGAGGACACGGTGCAGATCGTGGTCCAGGTGCTCGGTAAGGTCCGCGGCCGCGTCGACGTGGCCCGCGATGCCTCCAATGAGGATATGCAGGCTGCCGCCGAGGCTGCTGTCACCAAGTGGACCGAGGGCAAGACGACGCCCCACGTCGTCGTCAAGGCCATCTGCGAGCGCGGCAAGCTGGTCAACCTGGTGGTCAAGTAAGCGCTGCGCGCAAAGCTGACATGCAATAAACGAGGGGCGATCCGGTTGGGTCGTCCCTCGTTTTTCATGTACCTGCCCTGATGTCTTCGACCAATTGTCCTATTCTTGTGGAGAAGCTGTGCGCACGCTGACCTGCAGATTCGTACGGTGCTTGCACGTTTCCGCAGCTATTGGTATAGTTTGCTTGCAAATGAAGTTGTAACTGAAAGAAGTGGGGTTTCGGCCCCGCTTCTTTTTTGTATGGATGGAGGTGCCGCAATGGTCAAGACCAAGACCGAGCAGACGATCATCGACGCGCTCGAGGCCGTCGCTCCCCAGCACGATATCGACATCGTCGACGTCGAGCTCGTGGGTGCCACCAAGGCCCCCTGCGTGCGCGTGCGTATCGAGGGTGCCGAGGGTCAGAGCCTGTCGCTCAACGACGTCACGGCCAACACCAAGTGGAGTCGGCGATGTGATTGAGGAGCTCGACCCCATCTCTTCGAGCTATACGCTCGAGGTGTCGAGCCCGGGTATGGCGCGCCCGCTGCGCCGCCCGTGCGACTTTGCCCGCTTTGTGGGCGAGAACTGCGAGCTCACCTCCACCGCTACCGAGGGCCGTCGCAAGTACGCCGGCAAGATTGCCGCCGCCACCGAGACGATCGTGACCCCTCGAGCTCGAGGACGGCGAGTCCGTTACCCTCGATTTCTCTGATGTTAAAAGTGCAAATTGAAGCCCACCTACGACTTCAAGCCCGCGAAGGAAGGAAAGTAAGATGGCAGCATCCGACATGATGTCCGCCCTGATGGAGCTTTGCCAGGAGAAGCACATCGACCAGCTCTACCTGATCGACCGCCTGGAGCAGTCGCTCGCCAAGAGCTATGCCGAGATCCTGCATCTTGAGTGGGGCGCCAAGGTGACCATCGACCGCACCACCGGCAAGATCTACGTCTACCGCCTGGAGCCGATCGACGATTCCATGGACGAGGAGGGCAACTTCACCGAGTTCGAGGAGATCGACGTCACCCCCAAGAACACGAGCCGCATCGCCGCCCAGCACGCCAAGGCCGAGATCAACGCCATCGTGCGCAACTCCGCTCGTGAGCAGATCTATGAGGAGTTTTCCGACCGTATCGGTGACCTCATCAGCGGTACCGTGCTGCAGTCCACGCCCGACTTCACGATCGTCAAGATCCGCGAGGGCGTCGAGGCCGAGCTGCCGCACTTTGACCAGCGCCGTTACGAGAACGAGCGCAACGAGCGTCCGATGGGCGAGCGCTACCTGCACAACCAGCACATCAAGGCCGTGATTATCGACGTTCGCGACCCCAACTCCAACCTGCAGCCGGTTCGCGGCGAGCACAGCCGTCCGCCGATTGTCATCTCCCGCACCCACCCCGAGCTCATGCGTCGTCTGTTTGAGCAGGAGGTGCCCGAGATCTATGAGGGCACTGTCCAGATCAAGTCGATCGCCCGCGAGCCCGGCCAGCGCTCCAAGGTCGCCGTCCACTCGCTCGACGACCGCTTGGATCCCGTGGGCGCCTGCGTCGGCCCCAAGGGCAGCCGCGTCCGCGCCGTCGTGGGCGAGCTCCGCGGCGAGCGCGTCGACGTCATCCTGTGGGATGCCGATCCGGCCGTCTACGTCGCTAACGCCCTGTCGCCTGCTAAGGTCACCCGCGTCCTCATCGACGAGGAGAAGGCCTACGCCGGCGTCATCGTGCCCGACGACCAGCTGTCGCTCGCCATCGGCAAGGAGGGCAGAACGCCCGCCTCGCCGCTCGCCTGACCGGCTGGCACATCGACATTAAGTCCGAGACCCTTGCCGCCGACATCCTCAAGAACGTCCCCGTTCACGAGGAGCCCGCTGCCGACCTGATCGGTGACGAGGAGGACGAGGACGTCCGCCGCTGCGAGTACGTGTCCGAGGACGGCATCCAGTGCCGCAACCAGGCTCGTCCCCGGCTCCCGTTTCTGCGGTGTCCATGACACCGACGCCTTCGATGATGCGGAGGACCTGATCTAGCGCGCGGTCGCGTCGGGCGGGTCCCGGCGCGTCTCCCACGCTCGTTCAGTCTCTAGGCACCCAAGGTGCCAGAAAGGGTAGGTGAAGTCATATGGCAAAAGTCCGTGTGTCCACCCTGGCCAAAGAGTTCGGCATGACCTCCAAGGAACTGATGGGTCATCTCGCCGAAATGAAGATTCCCGCTAAGTCCGCCTCCTCCGCCCTCGGAGGACGCTTACGTCGCCATGGTCCGCAAGCAGCTCGCCTCGGTGATCGAGGCCCGCGCTAGGAAGTCGAGGCCGCTAAGCAGGCCGAGGAGGAGGCGGCCGCCGCCGAGGAGGCTGCACGCGCTGCCGAGGCCGAGCGTGAGCGCATCGCCGCCGAGAAGGCACGCGAGGAGGAGCGCCGCCAGTTCGCCGCAGCCCAGGCTGCCGAGGAGGCCGCCCGTGCCGAGGCCGAGGCCAAGAAGAAGGCTGAGCAGGAGCGCCTCGCCCGCGAGAAGGAGGAGGCTGCCCGCGAGGCCCAGCGCCGTGCCGTCCCGCTTCCGACTCCGGTTCGCGCTTCCGTTCGCTGCTCGACCAGATCGCCGCACAGGAGACCGTGCTCAAGGAGAAGAAGGACGCCGAGGAGAAGGCCAAGGCCGAGCGCGCCGCTGAGCGCGGCAACCGTCGTGGCGGTAACAACGACCGCCGCGGTGGCCGTCGTAACGATCGCAACGCCTCCGACAACAACTCCGAGCGCAACGCCTCCGAGAGCCGTCCGCACAGCCATCGCACCAACGCCAGCAACAACGTCGCTGCCGGCATGGACTTCCCCAACCCCGATAAGCAGGGCAAGGGCAAGAAGCGCAAGGGCGGTCACAACAACGAAGAGGACCACTACAGCCGCATGGCTCGCGAGGCCGAGGAGTACAGCCGCGAGAAGGTGCTCGAGGAGGCTCGCGCTGCCGTCGAGGAGGCCTCTCGCGAGTCCACCGGTCGCCGCAAGAAGCGCAAGGAGAAGCGCGAGCGCGAGGCTGCCAAGGCGCAGGAGGAGCGCAAGATTGAGGAGGCGCTGGCCCAGGGCGTGAACCCCGGGAGCTAGACGCCATCAAGGTCTCCCAGGGCGTTACCGTCCAGGAGCTCGCCGAGGCGCTCGACGTTCCGGCCAACGACATCATCAAGCGCCTGTTCCTGCTGGGCACGCCGCTCACCATGACACAGTCCATGTCCGACGACCTCGTCGAGCTCGTTGCCGACGACCTGGGCCGTCAGATTAAGATCATCACCCCCGAGGAGGAGAACACCTTCTCGTTCTACGACGATCCGCCGACCTTAAGCCCCGTGCCCCGGTCGTCACCGTCATGGGTCACGTCGACCACGGCAAGACGAGCCTGCTCGACGCCATTCGTCACACCGGCGTCGCTGCCGGCGAGGCGGGCGGTATTACCCAGGCCATCGGTGCTTCGCAGGTCATGATCAACGACCGCAAGATCACCTTTATCGATACCCCGGGTCACGCCACCTTTACGGCCATGCGTGCCCGCGGTGCCAAGGTGACCGACATTGTCATTCTGATCGTGGCCGCCGACGACGGCGTCATGCCCCAGACGGTCGAGTCGATCAACCATGCCAAGGCCGCCGGCGTTCCCATCGTCGTCGCCGTCAACAAGATCGATAAGCCCGGCGCCAACCCCGACCGCGTGCGCCAGGAGCTCACCGAGTACGGCGTCATCCCCGAGGAGTGGGGCGGACAGAACATGTTCGTCAACATCTCGGCTAAGCAGAAGATCGGTATCGACGACCTTCTGGAGACCGTGCTGCTCCAGGCCGACGTGCTCGAGCTCAAGGCCAACCCGGACACCTTTGCCTCCGGTAACGTCCTCGAGGCCAAGCTCGACAAGGGCCGCGGCTCGGTTGCTACCGTGCTCGTGACCCGCGGTACCCTGCACGTGGGCGATACGCTGGTCGCCGGCCTTACCTACGGTCGCGTCCGCGCCATGCTCGACCCCAAGGTCGCGCCGTCACCGAGGCCGGTCCTTCCGACGCCGTCGAGATCCTGGGCCTGCAGTCCGTGCCCAACGCCGGCGACGAGTTCCGCGTGTTCGAGGACGAGCGCGAGGCTCGCGCCCTTGCCGACGAGCGTTCGCTCAAGGCCCGTATCGAGGAGCAGAGCCGCGTCAAGCACGTCACGCTCGAGAACCTCTTCGAGACCATCGCCGACGCCGAGGTCAAGGAGCTCAACCTGATCATCAAGGCCGACGTCCAGGGTTCCATCGAGGCCCTTCAGGACTCGCTCGACAAGATGGATCAGTCCGAGGTTCGCATCAACACGATCCACTCCGCCGTTGGCGCCATCAACGAGACCGACGTCGTCCTGGCCGACGCCTCCAACGCCATCATCATCGGCTTTGGCGTCCGTCCCGACGGTAAGGCCCGCTCCGCCGCCGAGCGCGAGGGCGTCGAGATCCGTTGCTACGACGTTATCTACAAGTGCCTCGAGGAGCTCGATGCTGCCCGTATCGGCATGCTCAAGCCCACCGAGGTCGAGGTTTCCACGGGTACCGCGACCGTCCTGGACACCTTCAAGGTGCCCAAAGTCGGTATCGCCGCCGGTGTCCGCGTCGAGGAGGGCGAGATCGCCGCGACCGATTCCGTGCGCCTGGTGCGCGACGGTATCGTGGTCTTCAACGGCAAGATCGCCTCGATGCGCCACTACAAGGACGAGGCCAAGAGCCTCAAGAGCGGTTCCGAGGGCGGCATTGGCCTGGAGAACTTCCAGGACATCAAGCCCGGCGACCAGATCGAGGGTTACCGCATCGACCAGGTTGCCCGTACCGAGTAGGGGGTAGCGCTATGAAGCAAACGCAGGCAACCCGCCGTCTGGGCGAGCAGCTTCGCGAGAAGCTCGGTTATATCCTGCTCTTTGAGGTTTCCGATCCGCGTCTCGACCTGGTTACTTTGACCGCGGTCGAGGTCGCGGTGGACCGTTCGTTCGCGCGTGTGTACGTGTCGTGCGATGCGAGCCGCTACGATGAGGTCATGGAGGCGCTCGCAAGCGCCAAGGGCCGTATTCGCAGCCTGTTGGCTCGCTCGCTCGATTGGCGTGTTACGCCCGAGCTCGATTTTCGCATCGATCGCTCGACCGATGAGGCCGAGCGCATCACGCGTGCGCTGGAAAACGTTCCCGCCACGCTTGCGATCGAAAAGGACGAGGACGGCTATCCGATAGCGGATGCCGCCCAGGAGGCAGCTTTAGATGACTAATTCCGCCGACCTCGCCTCGTGCGAGTCTGCAGATATTCAGCGACGCATCCTCGAGCTTATCGAGGATGCGTCCTCCATTGCGATCTCGGGTCACACTTCTCCCGATGGCGATGCCCTGGGCTCCGTGTTGGGTCTGGGCCTTTCGCTCATGAAGTTGTTCCCCAACAAGGACATTGCGCTGCTGCTGGCAGACGATGACCCGGTTCCGCGCATCTACCGATTTATGGAGGGTGCCGATCTTCTGGTGCCGGCATCTGCCTACACCGGCAACCCGGACCTGTTCATTTCGGTAGACGTGCCGGTCGTCGAGCGCCTCAATAATTCCGCCGAGGTCCTGCGTCGTTCGGCCCACGTGGCGTGCTTTTTCGACCATCACCCGGCACGCGAGGAGTTTGCCGAGGTCAGCCTTAGGTGTGTTAATGCCGCTGCTTGCGCCATGATCATCGACCGCTTTTTGGCCGATTGCGGTATTACCGCAAGCGACAGCATCGCCACCTGCCTGCTGTGCGGCTTGGTTACCGATACCGGCCGTTTTCAGTACCAAAACGCCGATGCCGCTGCGTTCCATGCGGCTTCGCGACTGGTTGCCCACGGTGCCGATCCGGCGCGCGTCGCGCTCGAGGTATATCAGAGCATGCGCGTTGAGTTTTTGCACCTCAAGTCCATCGTTATGGGCCGCATCAAGACAGTGGCCCACGGGCGCGTCGCGTATAGCTACGCGTACCAGAGTGACCTCAAGGAATGCGGCGTCACCTCGGATGAGTGCGACGGCCTGGTCGATGTGGTGCGCTCGGTGATGGGCGTCGAGGTCTGCATGTTCTTAAAGGGCATTGAGGGCGATACTAAGGTGCGTGGCAACCTGCGCTCCAAGGGGGACCTCGATGTGTCCGAGATTGCTGCCAACTTTGGCGGTGGCGGACATCATGCTGCCGCCGGCTTTACCAACAACGGAACGATTCTCGAGACGCTCACCGTGGCACTTCCCATGCTGGCCGAGCTGGTAGGGGAGGATCCCGCTTCGGTGACCGTCGAGCTCTAACTTTTTGGATGGTACATGGCTCGTCGTACGCCTTCTCAACTGAATATGCTGCTCGCCGTCGATAAGCCGGTGGGCTGCACGTCCCACGACGTGGTCTCGCAATGCCGACGCGCCCTCCATGAGCGGCGCGTCGGCCATGCCGGCACGCTCGACCCCATGGCATCGGGTGTCATGGTGGTGGGCGTAGGCCAGGCAACGCGTCTGCTGGGCATGCTCACGCTCGATACCAAAAGCTACGTCGCCGACATTTCGTTTGGTGTCGAGACCAATACCGATGATGCGGAGGGCGAGGCGGTCCGCACAGTGCCCATTGCCGCCGACCTGCGCGATCCGGCCTATGCCCGCGAGCACTTGGCCGCCATGCTGGGTCCGCAGATGCAGGTGCCGCCGGCGTTTTCGGCTATCTCGGTCAATGGCGTTCGTGCCTATAAGTCTGCGCGCGAGGGCAATGCCGTGTCGCTGCCCCCGCGTCCGGTCGAGGTGTACTCCGCTAACCTGATTGCCGTGAGCGGCGAGGGCGAAGCGTGCGTTTGGACCGTGGCGTTTTCGGTGAGCAAGGGCACCTACATTCGTGCGCTCGCTCGCGACCTGGGCCGCGCCTGCGAGAGCGCGGCACATATTTCCGCGCTGCGCCGCACGGCCTCCGGTGTTGTTTCCATTGGCGCTTGTCATGCGGTCGAGGAGCTTTCTCCCGAGTCCGCGGCTGGCTTTGCCCTGGATCCCATTGCGGCCCTGGGCGCCACACGTGTTGACTTGCCGGGCGATCTTGCCGACGATCTGCTGTGCGGACGCCGTATTCCTATTGAGCGCGCGCTTGTGGGCTTCGATGCGTCGAAGGCGCCGTTTGCGCTCGTGCTCGATGGCGGGCTCAAGGCACTCTCCCGTATCGAGGGCGGTCGCTTTGTTATGGAGCATGTCTTTCCGCAGGCGATCGGCGGTGTTCGATGATGCTGGCCTCCCACGAGCTCGCGCGTATTTTTTTCGCGGGCGAGTCGGACGAGGCCCGCATCGTCGCCGCCGATGCGTTTGATGATTGCGCTTTGCCTGGGCGCTGCGTCGATTGCCATCGGCGTGTTCGACGGCGTGCATCGGGGGCATCGCGAACTGATCGACGCGGTCGTTCGCGATGCGCGTGACCATGACTGCAAGGCGGTCGTAGTTACCTTCGATCCCGACCCGGACGTCGTGGTGAGCCCTTCGCCCGCTCAAAAATTGATGACGACGGCCGACCGTCTGCATGCCCTGGCTCAAACTGGGGTCGATGCGGTCGTGGCTGTTCCCTTTTACGCCTTCGGTGGCGGCACTCGACCACGCGGGCTTTCTTAAACTGCTGTCGCATGTGGTCGATATCCGCTCGATTCGCGTGGGCAGCGACTTTAGGCTGGGCCGCGGCGGTGCCTCGGGCGTTGCCGAGATGAAAGAATGGGGGAGCCGAGCGCGACGTTGACGTCTATGGTCACGAGTTGCTGTGCGTCGATGGACAGACGGTCTGCGCCACCCGTATTCGCCAGGAGCTTCGCCAGGGACATGTTGAGCTTGCCGCCGAGCTGCTCGGCCGCCCGTACATGCTGCGAGGTGTTGTTGCCGGAGGTCGTCACCAGGGCTCCGGCATGGGTTTTCCACGGCAAACATCCAGGGCCCGAGGGCATCCAGGTTCCTGCCGATGGTGTGTATGAGGGCCTGGTGCTGGTCGACGATACCGTGTGGCCTGCTGCCGTCAATGTGGGCTTGCCGCCGACGTATGCCGACGATGTCGCTTCGGCGCATCTCGAGGCCAACTTAATCGGGTATGCGGGCGACCTGTACGGCGCCTCGGTTTCGCTGGCGTTTACGCGTTGGCTGCGTCCGTCGCGTGTGTTCGATTCGCTGGATGAGTTGATTGCGACCGTCGAGGGTAATATCGAAGATATTCGTCACAACTTGGGCAAGCAGGGGGTGAGCATCCGTGATTAGCGATGAGGAAAAAAAAGACCGTACGCGCTGCGTCTGACCTGGTTGCCATCGTGCAGGAAACGGTTGAGCTCAAGCCCCGTGGCCATGAGTTTTGGGGTTGCTGCCCTTCCATGGCGAAAAGACCCCGTCGTTTCACATTATCCCTGCCACGCAGGTGTGGCATTGCTTTGGCTGCGGCGAGGGTGGCGACGTCTTCACGTATATCATGAAGCGCGAGAACCTGAGCTTTCCCGAGTCGATTCGCTACCTGGCCGACCGTGCCGGTATTGAGCTGCACGATACCGGAGCTTATCGCGCGAGCGCGGCACCAAGCGTGCCCGCATCTACGATCTGTGCGCCGAGACCGCCCAGTTCTACCACACACCATGCTCATGCGCGGTAAGGACGGCCGTCCGCGCGAGTACTTTGCCAGCCGCGGTATGGGCGGCGATGTCTGCCGCCGCTACTGCCTGGGCTTTGCACCGGGTCGCAATGCGCTGGTGTCGCACCTGTCCCAGGCGGGCTTTTACCCCGCAGGAGATGATCGACGCCAACGTTGCCGTGAGCCGCGGGCGCGGGCAGCTTGCCGACCGCTTTTACGACCGCGTGATGTTCCCCATCTTTGACGAGCAGGGTCACAACATTGCCTTTGGCGGCCGCATTATGGGCGATGGTCAGCCCAAGTACCTCAACACCGCGGAGACGAGCGTGGTTCCATAAAAAGCGGAACCTCTACGGTTTTAATTGGGCCAAGGAGTTTATCGTCGCGCAGGATACCGCCGTCGTGGTGGAGGGCTATACCGATTGCATCGCCTGCTGGGAGGCGGGGATTAAAAATGTTGTCGCCACGCTGGGCACCGCGCTCACAGAGCATCATGTCAAGACGCTCATCCGCTTTGCCAAGCGCATCGTGTACATGTTCGATGGTGACGCCGCCGGTCAAAAGGCCGCTCGCCGTGCGATTCAGTTTATCGAGCAGGATTCTATGGACCTGCGCTGCGTGGTGCTGCCCGACGGCAACGATCCTATGGAGTTTATCACGGCGCACGGCGGCGAGGAGCTGCAGAAACGCATTGACGCTGCCGAGCCTCTTATGGACTTTGTGTACCGTTCGCTGCAGGAGTCGAGTGACATCACCACGCCGGGCGGTCGCGCCAAGGCGCTGGAGGATGCGCTGACGCTTATCTATCCGTTGCGCGACAGCTATATGATCGACACGTACTTTATCCAGATTGCCGACCTGTTGGGTTTGGATCTGGAGACCGTGCGCGCGAGCTCGGGCCGTGTGTTTCGCGATGTCGCCAAGCGCGAGGATGCGGAACGACGTCGTGAGCAGAACTATGAGCGCCAGCGGGCACAGGCTGAGCGGTCCGGTAGCGCGGGCGGTCGGGCATCTGGTTCGCAGGGGGCGTCCCGTGGCGCTTGGGCGTCAGGCGCCACGCCGCCGGTGTCTGCGGCGGTCGAGGAGGAACCGTACGACTATGTGCCGCTCGAGGCATACGGGGCCGCGCCGGTCGAGGTCGTCGACGACATGCCGCCGATCGATGTTCCCGCCGGAATGGATGTCGCACCTGCTGACGGCGCTCCGAATCCCGCGCCCTCCGCAATCCCGATGGTTCTGACCGATCTGGAGCGCAAGTCCCTGGCAGGGGAGCGCGAGCTGCTGACGATGCTCACCAGCTACCCCGATCTGTTTCGCACGTATGCCGACCGCATCTGCTCCATCGAGTGGGTCGACCCGCGTCACGAGTCCATCGCATGGGCCGTTCTGGCAACGCCGCCGGGAACCGATCCTGCAGCTTGCATGGATGCGGCGCGCTCGGTGTGTCCCGAGGCGGCAACGCTTGTGAGTGCCGGGCGCATCTCGGCGACGAGCAAGCACCCCACCGAGACGAACATCGTCTTTATGCTCGATACGCTCGAGCTCTACACCATCAAGCGTCGCATGCGCGCCGCACAGGCCAAACTGCGCCAGGACCGCTCACTCGATGATGAGGCCCGTCGCGCGCTGACCGTGCAGGCCGCGCAGGATTCGCAGCGTCAACGCGAGCTGCAAAAGTCGATCGGCGGCGTGGCAGACCCGTTTCGTTTGATCGGCCTGGAGGCCGCGGGCGCCGAACAGGCCTAGATGTTGTGGTCAACCAGCGTATTCTCGCCTATATCCAGTCCTCTTTTTGGGTATAGACGTCACTGTGTGTGCTAAAGTATTGAGTCCTGTGGACTATGAAGGGAGAATCTGTGCCAAAAAGACTGAGAGCACGGGTACTGCGCTGGAATCCTACGTTGCAAAGCTCATGGGCAACGGCTCAAACAGGACTTCGGTAACCGAGGACGAGATTCAGGTCGCCCTGAAGGATATCGATGTATCTGATGAGCAGCTCACCGCGGTGTATTCCGCGCTGCGCAACAGCGGCATCCAGATTATCTCCGCGAGCGGTAACGACGACGCCCCCATGGACGTCGACGATGACGATAACGATACCGATACCGATACCGACGATTTCGATGACGACGACGAGCACGATTCCGGCTCGCTCGACGATCACGAGCTCAAGATGGCCCGTCAGGCCGATGCCGAGATGGGTTCTTCCAAGAGCAAGAAGAAGCGCACCGTGCGCACGTCCCGTTCACGCTCCCGCGTGCGTGGCATCGATGCCTCCACGGTGATGCTGACCGGCGATCCGGTTCGTATGTACCTCAAAGAGAGATCGGCAAGGTCGACCTGCTGACGGCGTCCGAAGAGGTCGATCTTGCCATGATGATCGAGGCCGGTCTTGAGGCCACCGAGAAGCTCGAGGCTGCCGATGCTGGTGAGCTCGAACTCACGCGTGCCGAGATGCGTCGTCTTACGCGTATTGAGAACGTGGGCCTCGAAGCCAAGCAGGCGCTCATCAGCGCAAACCTGCGTCTGGTCGTCTCCATCGCCAAGCGCTATGTCGGTCGCGGCATGCTCTTCCTCGACCTGATCCAGGAAGGCAACCTCGGTCTGATCCGCGCAGTCGAGAAGTTCGACTACCAGAAGGGCTTTAAGTTCTCCACGTACGCCACGTGGTGGATCCGTCAGGCCATTACGCGCGCCATTGCCGATCAGGCCCGTACCATCCGTATTCCCGTGCATATGGTCGAGACCATCAACAAGCTCGTCCGTGTGCAGCGCCAGCTCCTTCAGGACCTGGGTCGCGACCCGACCCCCGAGGAGATCGGTGCCGAGATGGACATGAGCGCCGAGCGTGTCCGCGAGATCCAGAAGATCTCGCAGGAGCCCGTGTCGCTCGAAACCCCCATCGGCGAAGAAGAAGACTCCCAGCTGGGCGACTTCATCGAGGACTCCCAGGCTATCGTTCCGCCCGATGCCGCCAGCTTCTCCATGCTGCAGGAGCAGCTCACCCAGGTGCTCGACTCGCTTGCCGATCGTGAGCGCAAGGTTATCGAGCTGCGCTTTGGCCTTGTCGACGGGCATCCCCGCACGCTCGAGGAAGTCGGCCGCGAGTTTGGCGTCACGCGCGAGCGCATCCGCCAGATCGAGTCCAAGACCCTGGCCAAGCTCCGCCACCCGAGCCGCAGCAGCAAGCTCAAAGACTATATCGAAAGCTAGTCAAGCAAGAAGCGCCCTCAAGCACATCCGCTTGGGGGCGCTTTCATGAATGACTGGTCATTGGGGACGTCCCCAATGACTAGGTCGGAAAAAATCTCAAAAAAAGTTCTTGCCCTAAGCTGATTCGTCCGTATAATAAACTTCGTTGCTTGAGAGCACGCACCTATTCCTCGGTAGCTCAATGGTAGAGCACGCGGCTGTTAACCGCGCTGTTGTAGGTTCGAGTCCTACCCGGGGGAGCCAGAATTTTCAGCCCTTTCCGTTGGGCTTTTAAATTCCTCGGTAGCTCAATGGTAGAGCACGCGGCTGTTAACCGCGCTGTTGTAGGTTCGAGTCCTACCCGGGGAGCCAGGTTGTAAAACCCGTCGCTTATGCGGCGGGTTTTTTCATGCCGCGACCACTTGACTCGAACGTTGCCATATCAACATTTCGTGTCGAGGATGTAATCCCGCGACCCACCACCTCAACATGGCGCGGTCGTTGTAGAATATTGCAATGATTGCTCCCACGACATGGTGCCGCGAGCACCAGAAAAGGAGATTCTTGTGTCTGAGACCATTAACGGCAGCCTGAGCGTCTCGAACGACGTTATTGCCGATATTGCCGGTTATGCCGCGATGACGTGCTATGGCGTCGTCGGTATGGCTGAGCAGCTCCAAGGCGCCGAGAGCGTGCGCCTGCTTGCCGGTCAGCGCCTCCGCAAGGGCGTGCTTGTCTCCGCCGACGAGAACGGCCTTACGGTCGATCTTCACGTCGTGCTCGAGAACGGCGTCAACATGAAGTCCGTCTGCCACAATCTTTCGAGCTCCGTTGCCTTCACCCTGCAGGAGATCGCCCAGATCGATCCCGCCAGCCTTAAGATCGGCATCCATATCGACGCGCTCAAGAGCCGTCTGAACTAGCATCCGAAAACGGAGATTCAAATACCCATGATTGCAAAGACCATTCGCACCTGTTTTCCGATCGCTGCGGCTGCCGTTTCCGACAAGGCCGAGGAGATCAACAAGCTCAACGTCTTCCCCGTACCCGATGGCGATACCGGCACCAACATGTCGCTCACGCTCGCTTCGGTGACCAAGGAGCTCTCCGCCCTTCCTGCCGACGCCGACATGGAAGCCATCGCCGGCGCCATCACCCACGGATCCCTCATGGGCGCCCGCGGCAACTCCGGCGTTATTACCTCGCAGATTCTTCGCGGCGTGGCCGAGGGTCTTGTCTCTGCCGACGAGCCTATTACGTCCGCCAACATTGCCTACGCGTTCCGTCGCGCCGTCAAGGTCGCCTTCCAGGCCGTCCGTAAGCCCATCGAGGGCACGATCCTCACGGTCCTGCGCGATGTCTCGACCAAGGCCGATGAGTGCGAGAAGAAGAAGTTCTCGGCCGAGGATGCGCTCGATGCTATCGTCGTCGAGGCGTACCAGTCCGTTGCTCGCACGCCCGACCTGCTGCCCGTTCTGAAGGAGAACGGCGTGGTCGACTCCGGCGCCTTTGGCTTTGCCATCTTCCTGGAGAACTTTGTTGCCGCCGCGCTTGGCCGCAGCACCGTTGTCGAGGATTTCTCCGCCACGTTTGATTCCGCTGGCTCTGCCCGCGATGCGGCCCTTGGTCGCGTTGAGATCGAGGCTAACGACGACTGGGAGGGCTCGGAGTTCCGCTACTGCAACGAGTTCCTCTTTAAGGCCGACGCCCCGTTTGACGAGGACGAGTGCCTTAAGTTCCTAGGCTCCATGGGCGACTGTGAGCTGCTCGTGGGTGCCTACCCCGACTACAAGATCCATGTGCACTCCAACACCCCCAACCTGGTGCTCGAGCACATGCTGCAGCTTGGTCAGATCTATGAGGTCTTTATCCACAACATGGAGATGGAGGCCCACGACCGTACCGCTAAGATTCACGAGGACCAGGAGAAGGCCGCCGAGCCCGCCAAGGCCTTGGGCTTTGTCGCCGTTGCCGCCGGTTCCGGCGAGGCCGACATCCTCAAGTCCCTTGGCGTTGACGTGATCGTCTCGGGTGGCCAGACCATGAACCCCTCGACCGCCGACCTGCTGGGCGCCGTCGACCAGGTCAACGCGACCTCGGTCATCATTTTGCCCAACAACGGTAACATCCGCATGGCTGCCGAGGCCGCTGCCTCTGCCTGCGCCGATAAGAAGGTCGCCGTCGTTCCCACCAAGACCGTTCCGCAGGCCTTCTCCGCGCTGTTCGCGGTCCTGCCCGATTCCGAGCTCGAGGACGCCGTCGCCGCCATGGTCGACGCCATCAGCGAGGTCCGCGATGGCGAGGTCACCCGCGCCGTGCGCGATTCCAGCGCCTCGGACGGCTCGCCGATTCACTCCGGCGACGTCATGGGTATCATTGCCGGCTCCATCGACGTGGTCGGCTCCGACGTGAAGCAGGTCACGCTCGACTGCATCAACCGCATGCAGGAGGAAGAAGAGGGTGACGCGCTGACGATTCTGGCCGGCGAGGAGCTGTCCGATGAGGCCTTCCAGGAGATCGTCGACGCCATCGAGGAGGCTCAGCCCGATCTGGAGATTGACGCCCATCGTGGCGAGCAGCCGCTCTATCCCGTGATCTTCTCGATCGAGTAGGCAACTGCCCATGTCCGAGCTGTGCTCCGTGCCGCGCGTCTCGGAGCGCTTTGCCCAGAGCAATGCGCTCGACGAAGATATCGCGCGACTCAAATATGTTTCGGGTAAACGTGAGGAGGCCCTTCGCCGTCTGGGAATTCGGACAGTGGGGGACCTCCTTCTCCATATTCCTCATCGATACCTCGACTTTACCCGTTCTTGGTCCATCGAGATGGCGCCCATCGGTACCGTGTGCACCATCATCGCCACGGTCGATCGTATCGTTCAAAAGCAGCCGCGTCCGCGCATGCAGGTGACCGAGGTCTCGCTTGTTGACGAGACGGGCGTGCTGCAGGTCGCCTTTTTCCGCCAGCCCTGGATTGCCCAGCAGCTTAAGCAGGGCGACCGCCTGGCCGTGATGGGCAAGGTCGAGTTTGCCTACGGCTTTAAGCAGATGGCCTCGCCGCACTTTGAAAAGCTCGAGGACGGGCGTGCCGCAGGCACCATCCTGCCGGTCCATTACGTGAGTGATGGCGTGAGCCAGGCGTGGATGCGCCGCATCGTAAGCGGCGCGCTCGAGGTCGTCGGCAATCCGTTCGATCCGATTCCCGCGCCGCTGCGCGCAAAGCGGAAGCTCATGAGCAATGCCCGCGCGTTGCGTTCGATCCACTTTCCCTCGAGCATGGCTGAGCGCGACATCGCACGCCGGCGTCTTGCCTACGAGGAGTGCCTCTACCTGCAGCTGGCGCTGCGCCTGCGCAACGATGGCGGCCTGTCGATGTGGTGCCCTATGCCCACACCGCGGGCGAGCACCTGGCCGCGCTTAAGCAAGCCCTGCCGTTTTCGCTGAGCGACGAGCAGGAGGCCGCATTCCAAGACATCCTGCGCGACATGTGCGATGGCGGGCGCGTGATGAACCGCCTGCTGCTGGGCGATGTCGGTACCGGTAAGACCGCCGTCGCCGCCTGCGCGCTGGCTGTGGCGGCCGATAGGGGCACCCAGGCCTGCGTTATGGCGCCTACGGGCGTGCTGGCGCGCCAATATGCCGATAAGACCGGCCCTCTGCTCTCGCAGGCTGGCATGTCCTGGGCGCTTCTGACGGGTGCCACGCCGGCCGCAGAGCGCGAGCGCATCCATGCACAGCTGGAATCGGGCGAGCTTGACGTGCTCTTTGGCACCCACGCGGTTCTTTCGGATAACGTTGCGTTCAAGCATCTGTCGCTCGTGGTCATCGATGAACAGCACCGGTTTGGCGTCGGCCAACGTAACGCCCTACGCGCGAAGGGCCCCGGTGCCGATCTGCTCGTTATGACGGCGACGCCCATCCCGCGTACGCTGGCGCTCTCGGTCTACGGCGATCTGGACACGAGCATCATTCGCCATCGGCCCGTTCCTGGTGCAGGCGTGACGACACGCGTGCTCACCGAGTCGAGCCGTGACCTCGCCTATGGCGCCATCCGCGAGGCGCATGAAAAGGGTCAGCAGGCCTACGTGATTTGTCCGCTCGTGGAGCCGAGTGACTCGGCCGATGAGCTGGAAGACGTGCCCGGTATTGCTCGCGACGATGAGGGCCGCGTAACCGTCCCCGTGCCGCTGCACGATACGGCAACCGAGCTCGACCGACTGCGTCTTGCGTTGCCGGGGCTTACCGTCGAGCGCCTTCACGGCCGCATGCCGGCGGGGGAGAAGGACCAGGTTATCGATGCCTTCAAGCGCGGCGAGATTGACGTGCTCGTATCGACCACGGTGGTCGAGGTGGGTGTCGACGTGCCTAACGCCACCGTCATGGTCATCGAGAACGGCGAGCGCTTTGGCTTGGCTGCGCTGCATCAGCTACGCGGCCGCGTGGGCCGCGGTAGTGAGTCGGGTACCTGCCTGGTCATGACGCACTCCAAGGGCAACGGCGGCGCATCGGCGGCGCAAGACCGTCTGCAGTCGCTCGAAAAGACCTCGGACGGCTTTACGCTCGCCCAGATGGACCTGCGCCTGCGCCATGAAGGCGAGATTCTGGGGTACCGCCAGCACGGCGGCGTGACCCTGCGCTTTGTGGACCTGGATGCCGACGAGGAGCTGATCGAATGGGCCCATTTGGACGCGGTCGAGCTCTTGCGGTATGCTTGCAACCTTGATTCTGTGGCGACGCGTCCCTTGCGCGACGCGGTCGCCATGCGTTATCGACATATCTTTAAGGAGGTCAGCGGAGGATGAGAATCATCGGCGGCGAATGGCGCGGTCGTAAGATCGAGGAGCCCCGTGGTCGCGATGTCACCCGCCCCACGACTGATCGCGTGCGCGAGGCGTGCGCATCTATGGTCATGTCGGCATTCGATTTCGATTTGGACGAAGTTCGTGTGTTGGACGCCTTTGGCGGCTCCGGTGCCTTAGGGTTAGAGATGCTCTCTCGTGGGGCCCGCTCGCTCACGACGTTTGAGATCGATCGCAACGCCGCGCGGCTCATTACCAAGAATATCGAGTCGCTCTGCCATGACCGTGCGCGTTGGCGCGTGGTCACGGGCGACATGCTGACGAGTGCCTCACGCGGTCGTGTACCGGGCGGCCCCCTTTGATCTGGTCCTGCTCGACCCGCCCTATGCTTTTTTGGTGCCGAGCCGGTCGAGGAACTGCTACAGAACTTGGCTCAGCAGGGTCTGCTTGCGTCTGGCGCTTATGCCCTGTTTGAGCATGCCGCCGCCGATGCGGGCGCGCATCCGGCAGGCTTTGAGACTGTACGTGAGAAGCGCTACGGCATTACCTCGGTCGACCTGCTTCGTTGGGTCGGCGATGACGATGGTGAGGGCGATAGCGCCGGCACCGATGCTGACAACAATGATGCCACGACGTTTCAGGAGGATGCTCATGAGTGACACCATCAACCGCGTGATCGTCCCGGGCACCTTCGATCCCATCACGTTTGGCCATATCGATGTGATCCGCCGCGCCCGCCGCATCTTTCCCAGCGTGATCGTCGCTGTTGCCGAGTCGCAGGGTAAAAACGGTGTGGGCACCACGTTTATGCTCGATGAGCGCGTGGCGCTGGCCCGCGAGGCGCTCGGTGATATCGACGGCGTCGAAGTCCTGCCCTTTACCGGCCTCTTGGTCGACTTCGCTCGTGAGCAGGGGGCGGGGGCCGTGGTCAAGGGCCTGCGCGCCATGACCGACTTTGAGTACGAGCTGCAGCAGGCCGACCTCAACTATCGCTTGGATAGCGAGCTGGAGTCCATCTTTGTCATGAGTGCGCCGCAGTACGGCTATATCTCGAAGCTCGGTCGTTCGTCAGATCGCGTCGCTTGGTAGCGATGTGTCGACGTTTGTGCCGCCCAACGTGGTCGAAGCACGCTCAGACATCGCTTTTTCGTGACGTTTCTTATTGCCTGGTGGCATGTGGTAAACTAGCACGATGATATGTTACCTATGAAAGGAGACCGGATGCCGGGCGAGAATTTTCCTGGCGATAGGATCGTCAGCTTGGTCGATGAGCTCGAAGGGCTGATCGAGGAAGCCAAGCCGCCTTTCGGCAAGAACGCTCAGTTCAAGGTCATCGACGCCGACGTGTTCTTCAACATCCTCGATGAGATCCGCATGAGCTATCCCCGAGGAATGGCAGAAGTCCCGCCGTATCCTCAAAGAGCGCGAGGAGCTTATGGCTTCCGCCGCCGCTCAGGCCGATTCCATCATCGCCGATGCTCAGCAGCAGGCCCTCACCATTGCCGGTGAGCAGGAGATTGTCCGCTTAGCGCAGCAGCAGGCCGACGACATCCGCGATCGTGCCCAGCAGTACGAGCGCGAGACGCGTTATGCTGCCGAGGACTACGCAGAGCAGGTCTTTACGCACCTGGAGGAGAACCTCAAGAGCCTGACCGGCACCGTTACCCGTTGCCGTCAGCAGCTCAACGAGGGTGCCGCCCAACAGAATGGTCAGTGGTAATGGCTGAGTTCCCGAGCGTTACCGTCGATCTTTCCGAGCAGCTCGAGTTTCCTGGAGATTCGTTTCCGCTGACCGGTAAGGTCGATGTCGCCACCTACACGGTGGGCGAGAAAGAGTACCAGCTACAGGACGGCATCGACTACGACGTTGTCTTTACCAATGCCGGTACCGGTGTCTTGCTTTCGGGCATGGTCCGCGTTCACGCCACCGGCGAGTGCGACCGCTGCCTGGAGCCCGCCTCGTTTGATATCGCAGGAGAGATCGAGGAGTTCTACCTCCTTGAGGAGCCCGAGGATCCCGAGGCTTACGAGGACGGCTACGAGCTCCTGGGTGAGGACCGCATCGTCGATCTGGGTGAGCCCATCAATGACGCGGTCGTTATGGACACGCCGTTTGTGGTGCTCTGCAAGCCCGATTGCCGTGGTCTGTGCCCCACCTGCGGTTGCAATCTCAACGTCGAGCAATGCGATTGCGCCGCCCAGGCAGAGGCGGAATGGGCCGCTGCCACGGAAAATCCATTTGCAGCATTGAAGAATCTCAAGCTCGATGAGTAAAACTGTGGTAGTATCACTACTTGCGCGTAATCGCCACACTGGATAGTTTATAAGGAAGGTCACTATGCCCGTACCTAAACAAAAGCAGGGTCGTATCCGCACTCACACCCGTCGTTCCGCCAACATGAAGATCTCGGCTGCGGCTCAGTCCACGTGCCCCCGTTGCGGCGCTGTCAAGCTTCCGCACCACGTGTGCCCCAGCTGCGGTTTCTACAAGGACCGCGAGGTTATCGTTACCGAGTAACGGTATACTCTGGATGCGATGCCGTTCCAAATGGAACCACAATGGCCGGCTCAGTGAGTCGGCCATTTTTGTATAAGGAGCATGTATATGAGTAACGTTCGCGTTTGTGTAGACGTTGTGGGTGGAGACGAGAAACCTCAGGTCGTTCTCGATGGTATCGAGGCTGCACTTGCCGCCGATCCCGATATCGAGGTCTTGGCAGCTGGCCCCGCCGAAATCGTCAATCCCTTTGCAGCTTCCCATGCACGTGTTGAGGCCCTTGAGGCACCTGACGTTATCGCCATGGATGACGATCCCATTCGCGCCGTGATGACCAAGCGTAAGTCGTCGATCGTGCTTTCGTGCCGCGCCATTAAGAAGGGCAATGCGGACGCCTTCTTCTCTGCCGGCTCGACCGGTGCCATGACCGCCGCTGCCACCGCCTACGTGACGCCGTTTAGGTATCAGGCCGAAGGCAAGAAGCAGCCGGTGCGCCCCTGTCTGACCAATGCGCTGCCCAATCGTTCCGGCGGCCTGACGGTCCTGTGCGACATGGGCGCCAACCCCGATGTCGAGGTCGATGACATGGTGCGTTTTGCTCAGATGGGTAGCGCCTATGCTCGCGTCGTCCTGGGCATCGAGCATCCCCGCGTGGGCCTGCTTGCTAACGGCACCGAGGACGAGAAGGGCTCCAACTTTACCAAGGCCTGCTTCCCTGGCCATGAAAGCCGCCGTTCCCGGCTTTTTTGGTAACTGCGAGGGAACGGACATCACCTCAGGTAACTTCGATGTCGTCGTTGCCGATGGCATGTCGGGTAATATTGCGCTCAAGGCTACCGAGGGCGCTGCCAAGTTTTTGCTGCAGGAGCTCAAGGGGTCTTTATGTCTTCGCTCGGCACCAAGATTGCCGCGCTGCTCATTAAAAAGCAGATGCGCGAGATTAAGGCCAAGCTCTCGGGCGACGCCAAGGGTGGCGCGATTCTTCTGGGCCTGCGCGGCGTGGTCCTGATCGGCCATGGCGCCACCTCAGTCGAGGCTGTCAAAAACGGTACGCTCGCGGCGGCCGAAGCCGTGCGCGCCGGGCTGGTCGAGAATGTCGCCAACTCTATGGACGGTATCGTTTTATAAGAGCGGCGTTATGTGTTCGCGGCGTGCGTCGTGGGGTAGAATCAGAACCGTGTCTTGGTACCGCCCGGGCGGTACCATTCTTTTGGTATTCATGTACTATGAGAGGAAGCGCTATGGACCGCTCCGAAATCTTCGACAAGATCGCCGAAATCGCTGCTGACGTGCTGGGCGTCGATGTCGCCGAAATTAGCGATGAGACCACCTTTGACGATCTCGATGCCAACTCGCTCGAGCGTTTGCAGCTGGTGACGGCTATCGAGGACGAGTTCAACCTCGAGATCGATGACGAGACCCTGCTCTCGCTCAACTCTGTCGCCGACGCCGTCGACGCTATCGAAGCTGCCAGGGAGGCCTAAGTCTTGGCTTTATCCGAACGACTTACGCGCGCCCAGGAAATCCTGGGCCATGAGTTCAATAATAAGGTGCTGCTGCGCGCGGCCCTTACGCATCCCTCGGCAGTCGAGGGCCAGCCGGTTTCTGCCAGCTATGAGCGCCTTGAGTTTTTGGGCGATTCCATTTTGGGCGCTGTGGTCGCACGCTCCCTGTTTGAGTCCTATCCGGAGTTTGACGAGGGCAAGCTCACTCGCTTGAAGGTGTCGCTCGTCTCGGGCGCTACGCTATCCGAGGTTTCTTACGAGTTGGGCATCGACGACATCATTATCTTTGGTGCCTCCGAGACCGGTACCGGTGCGCGCGGCCTGCATTCGGCCCTCGAGAACGTCTATGAGTCGCTCGTGGGCGCGCTGTACCTGGATGCCGGCTGGGACGTTGCGGCGGAGTTCATTCACCGTACGCTTAAGCCGCATTTGGCTTCCGAGCGTGCCGAGCATCCTGCGAACCCCAAGTCGTTTTTGCAGGAGTGCGTGCAAGCCGACGGTCACGAGCCCCCGGCGTACAAGCTCGTTGGCTCCGAGGGGCCCGGCGCATGCGCCCACCTTACCGCTGTGGTTTTGATCGATGGTATTCGCCAAAATGCGGCCCGGCTCCTCAAAGAAGGAAGCCGAGGAGCCGCCGCGCTCGAAGCGCCTCGACCGCATGGGTTACACCACCAACGGCGTGATTTTGAACAAGAAGCACGTAAGCGAGGAACCGTGTATCTCAAGTCCCTTACGCTCAAGGGGTTCAAGTCGTTTGCCGACCGCGCCCATATGCCGGCTCGCAACATCGGTCCCACG
>VOFK01002960.1_pt1 | contig 28523 bp, 36 predicted proteins | sample 5384121 | NCBI WGS metagenome assembly VOFK01 (sample SAMN12384730, study PRJNA508395) | human gut metagenome | isolation source: healthy gut J | host: Homo sapiens | reverse complement strand
TATCCAGCAGCGTGTCCACTTCGTACTCCTCGTCCATGACCAGTTGTTTGAATATCTCCTCGGCCTCTTCTATGCGGTCCTCCTCCATCAGCATGTCAGCTTGCAGGAACCTGCATTCACGGTCGGTGCTGTTGGCGATGAGTTGCGCTACCACTTTGGCTTCTTCCTTTTGTTTTGCAGCATCAGGGGAGCGTATCCGGAAAACCAGGGCGTCTGTGTTTTCGGGATGTAATTGGAGAGTGAGGTCTATGGCCTTGTCTGCATCTTTATGTCTTCCTTTTAAAGTGTAGTATTCGGCGATATCGATCAATTCATCAGCTTCAAAATAAGCGGGGGTATGGTTCTCCACCATACCCTCGTATTTTGCCAATGCTTCTTTAAATTCCGGGTCTTCAAAGTAAGAAGACATGTCGTAGTTCATAAGCTTGTTTTTATTTATTGATTTTGCTCCAGGTATCTTTTAAAGATACGGTGCGGTTGAACACCAGATGTTCCGGTGTAGAGTCTTTGTCTACATTGAAATAACCGATGCGCTGGAACTGCAAGTAATCCAGCGGTTTGGCATCGGCCAGATATTTCTCTACATAGCAGTTGGTTAATACATTCAACGAATCGGGGTTGATCATTTCTTTCATGGCTTCCAGTGCGTCGCAGTTCTTTGCTTCGCGGATGGCGGCCATCTCATCACGCGCGGGTTCTCCACTTTCCACAGGCGGTCGTACAGGCGTACTTCGGCAGGCAGACAGTGTGCGCAGCTTACCCAGTGGATGGTACCTTTGATTTTGCGGTTGCTGCCCGGCATACCTGTTTTGCTGTCGGGATCGTATTCGCAGTATACCTCCACCACGTTGCCGTTGTCGTCTTTCTTGCAGCCTGTGCATTTCACGATGTATCCGCTTTTCAGACGCACTTCCTGTCCCGAGTCATACGGAAATATTTCTTCGGGGCATCTTCCATGAAGTCGTCGCGTTCTATCCACAGTTCGCGGCTGAATTCGATGGTGTGTGTGCCTGCCGACGGATCTTCCGGGTTGTTGACAGCTTCCATTTCCTCCACCTGTCCTTCGGGATAGTTGGTAATGATCAGTTTCACCGGATTGATGACTGCCGATACACGGGTGGCACGGCTGTTCAAGTCTTCGCGGACAGCGCTTTCCAGCAGGGCGAAGTCATTCAGGGCATCGTAAGTGGTATAGCCTATCTTGTCTACAAATTTGCGGATGGACTCAGGCGAGTAGCCGCGACGGCGGAAACCGCAGAGAGTCGGCATACGGGGTCGTCCCAACCGTTTACCAGATGTTCTTTTACCAGAATCAGCAGGTTACGCTTGCTCATCAAGGTGTAGTTCAGGTTCAGTTTGTTGAACTCATACTGATGAGGACGGTTGTCGTCCAGATCTTTACCCTCTTTTACCCAGTCCACGAACAGGTCGTACAACGGACGGTGGGGTACGAACTCCAAGGTACACAGCGAATGGGTCACTCCTTCAAAATAGTCGCTCTGTCCGTGTGCGAAGTCATACATGGGGTATGCTTTCCAGGTTTCGCCTGTACGGTGGTGCGGAGTCTTTACCACACGATAAATAATAGGGTCGCGGAAGTGCATGTTGGGGCTTGCCATGTCTATTTTGGCACGGAGCACCATTTTGCCTTCTTTCTATTTCACCGCTGTTCATTTTGTTGAACAAAGTTCCAGGCTTTCCTCGATGGGACGGTTGCGGTAAGGGCTCTCGGTTCCGGGTTGGGTGGGAGTGCCTTTTTGTGCCGCGATTTGTTCTGAGTTCTGTTCGTCTATATAAGCCTTTCCTTCCTTTATCAGATTGACGGCGAAATCCCATAATTGCTGGAAGTAGTCGGATGCATAATATTCGTTTCCCCACTGGAATCCGAGCCATTGGATGTCCTCCTTGATGGCTTCCACGTATTCCATATCTTCTTTGGTCGGGTTGGTGTCGTCAAAACGCAGGTTACATACGCCACCATAGCGTGCAGTTATCCCGAAATCCAGACAGATGGCTTTGGCATGACCGATGTGCAGGTAGCCGTTCGGCTCGGGCGGAAAGCGGGTTTGTACTTTCCCTCCGTTTTTACCTTCTCTCAGGTCGTTCTCAACTGCCTGTTCAATGAAGTTCAGACTTTTTTCTTCTCTGTAGCTTCTGTAGCGTTCATTTCAGTCATTGTGGATATCAATTTTACACTTTTGCTGCAAAAGTACGCATTCTTTTGGGATATCCTTTATTTCACAGGAATATATCCACCGTTTTTTATAATATTTTGCCCCTGGGGGCGACAGGATATAGTCGATGAACGGGGTTACTTTTTTTCCTTATTGGCTACGTTGTAATAGTAGTAAAGAGGGCGTACTACGGGGTAAAGTTTCTTCTTTCCGTTTTCAAGGCTGGGCAGTACATAGTGCTTGCCGTCGTCGTAGGAAACGGCGATGGCTTTCACCCGGGGGGACAAGTAGGCCAGTCCCACATAGCCGATAGCGCCTTTGGTCTGGCTTACAGACTGGATCACGGCTCCGGTGGCGGGCATGGACAAGCTGCTGCTCATGTAGTTCTTGTTCTTCAGGGCGCTTTCTTTGAAAAATTCGTAAGTTCCCGAAGAGGTTTCGCGGGAATAGACAATGATTTTCATATCGGGTCCTCCCAGTTGCTTCCAATTGGTTATCTTGCCGCGGAATATGGCTTCCAGTTGCTGGCGTGTCAGTTGGCTGACAGGGTTGGACGGGTTTACAATGACGGCCAGGGCATCATACGCTATGATTACCTCCTCCACTTCCTGTTTGGCGGCTTTCAGTTTCATCTTTTCGCTGAATTTGATGGGACGGGAAGCCATAGCGATATCTGTTGTGTTGTCCATCAGGGCGGAAATTCCCACTCCGGTTCCTCCGCCGGTGACGGTTACCCGCCGGTCGGGATCATCTTTCATGAAAATCTCGGCTGTTTCCTGTGACACAGGCAACACCGTGTCACTGCCTTTTATGCGTTGTGCGGTAATATTCAGACTACAAGCCAATAGAATAAAAAGAAATAGAGCTTTTAATTGATTCATAAGTTCTTATATTAATTCGTGTGCAAAAGAAACGTTTTCTTGTGTCATTTGTTTTACTGGTGTGTTACGATTCTGTTACGGGCAATATTCGCCGGCAAGGGTGGATTGAATCCGTCCTTGCGGGAAAATGGCAATAAGATCAGGATTGTCTTTGCTTGTAACAAGTTTGTAATATAATTGTAGCAAATACTTCAAAAGCTTCTTTCATATCACCTTAATATAAAGAGGCTTTTTTGCATCGGTTATTAAAATAGAAGACTAAAACTGTATGAAACGAGTTTGGGAAAAAGATTGTAGAAGGAATATTGACTTGCAGCGGTTTTGTAACGAGCATTACTATTTTGCTGATTGTCGTATTCTTGTTTGCGGAAGCTTTGGGACTTTTTAATAAAAAGTCATAGAAGAGGGATATGTGCTGGCGGTGAATAAAGCCAATCCGGTGCAGGAACTGAGTGCGGCACAAATAAAAGACGTTTTTGACGAAGAGATTATCAACTGGAAAGAGTTGGGAGGACCGGACGCGGAGGTTAAAGTTTTCCGGTTGGAGGATATCACTTCCTATTTCTCGGAGGAAGAGCTGGGAGCCGAATACGAGAAAGCCCCCCGGTGCATCGGCGAGATCGTTGCCGGTAATCCAGGCATCATCGCTTTTGTTCCCTCCAAATTTATAGAGAAGGATTTTCCGGGCCACCTGCTGAAAGACGAGTCTATTTCTTTTGACGAGGTTTTTGCCGGAAAGGAATGGTTCCCTACGGCTACTCCCGCCCCTCAGTTCGGATTTCTTCCTTTGATTACGGGTACGCTTTGGGTGAGTTTCTTTGCCATCCTGTTCGCTTTGCCTTTCGGCTTGTCGGTGGCGGTGTATATGTCCGAGGTGGCCGACCATCGAACCCGTAGTTTTCTGAAGCCGGTTATTGAGCTGCTCAGTGGTATTCCGTCCGTGGTCTACGGTTTCTTTGGGTTGATAGTCATCGTACCGCTTATTCAGAAAGTCTTTAATCTGCCTGTGGGCGAGACCGGATTGGCCGGAAGTATTGTTTTGGCGATCATGGCACTCCCCACTATCATTACCGTAAGCGAGGATGCGATGCGGAATTGTCCCCGTGCCATGCGCGAAGCCAGTCTGGCATTGGGCGCTACCCGTTGGCAGACTATATATAAGGTGGTAATACCGTTTCTCTGTTTCGGGAATCACTTCGGGCGTTGTCCTGGGCATCGGACGTGCCATAGGCGAGACGATGGCGGTGCTGATGGTTACAGGAAATGCGGCCGTGATACCCACCACTATTCTGGAGCCGCTCCGTACCATTCCGGCGACTATTGCAGCGGAACTGGGAGAGGCTCCTGCCGGCGGCGCGCACTATGAAGCCCTGTTCCTGTTGGGAGTAGTGTTGTTTTTCATCACGATGCTTATCAACTTTAGTGTAGAATATATTTCATCAAGAACAAATAAATAATGTACTGATTTGCCGGTGTGCTAATGATTATGCGGCACAGCACCAATGGGTATATGGATAGATTGACAAATGATTAATTAAGTATTTAAGATATGAAGCAAGATGTTTTCCTGTCGGGCAAGGGGCGCGTAAAAAGACGTTCGCAATGGCTGGCATTCGGCATTTTCAAACTGTTAAGTTATAGTATTGTCCTCATTCTGTTTGCCATTCTCGGTTTTATTATATATAAAGGTATAGAGTAATCAGCTGGGAGTTTCTGTCCATCTATCGTTCGGTTTTGTTTGAGGTATGGCGCTGTTTGTGAAGTACCTGGACTTTCAACGAAAGTAGTATTCTGGCGGGTTCACTTTCACAGTGGTTTTTGCTTTTTGTGTGCCGTTGGTTATCCCACACTACCGAGGCTTTAAATATTCGGATAGTTACCGCGAAGGCAGCCTGGCGTTGGGAGCAGCGACCAAATTGCAAACTATCGCTACGTGATTCTTCCGGGATGGGGATGCCCTAATATTATCACGGGGCTTATTCTTGCAATGGGAAGGGCATCGGGAAAACCGCACCCATTCTGTTTACTTGTGCGCTTACTTCCTGCCGCAGTTGCCGCATACAGCATATTGGACAATGCATGGCCCTCCCTTATCATCTTTGTCATATCGACCAATTAACCGATATGGAGTCACAGTACCCATTGCTTACGGAACTGCTTTAGTGCTTATCCTTATTATTCTGGTGGTCAATTTGCTGGCGAACGGACTTCGCAGGTATTTCTCGAATAAATTAAAAACGAATTAATCTATAATATATGAATAAGATAGATGCGCAACATGTGAATTTCTTCTATGGAGATTTCCAGGCATTGAAAGATATCAGTATGGCGATTGAAGAAAAAGCGGTAGTGGCTTTTATCGGTCCGTCGGGCTGCGGAAAGTCTACCTTTCTCCGTCTCTTTAATCGTATGAACGATTTGATCCCCGGTGCACGCCTTGAGGGGAAGATACAGATAGATGGCGTGAATATCTATGATAAATCTGTGCAGGTGGACGAACTTCGCAAAATGTGGGAATGGTGTTTCAGCGTCCCAATCCTTTTCCGAAAAGTATTTTTGAGAACGTTGCCTATGGGTTGCGATGGTAAATGGAGTGAAGGATAATGAATTTATCCGTCACCGGGTGGGAGGAAACATTAAAAAGGGAGCTGCCTTGTGGGATGAAGTGAAGAACAAGTTGAAAGAGTCCGCTTTTGCTCTTTCGGGAGGACAGCAACAGCGTTTGTGCATAGCGCGTGCCATGGCTGTGTCGCCTTCCGTCTTGCTCATGGATGAACCTGCATCGGCGCTCGACCCCATTTCTACCGCTAAGGTGGAAGAACTGATTCACGAACTGAAGAAGGAATATACCATTGTTATTGTAACCCATAATATGCAGCAGGCAGCACGGGTCAGTGACAAAACCGCTTTCTTTCTACATGGGTTCGATGGTGGAATATGACGATACGAAGAAGATTTTTACAAACCCCAGCAAAGAAGCCACTCAAAATTACATTACGGGACGTTTCGGATGATGGGGGTACCGTCAGAAAAAAAAGAATACAAAAAGAAAGATGATATTATGGTGAAATTTATAGAATCAGAGCTTACCTCACTGAAAAAAGAAGAGGTGAACGAAATGTGGACACTGGTGTATAACCAGTTGGACAGGGCCGGGGAATCGGTATTGACATTCAACCGTGACCTAGCGCAACAGGTGATTGTTCGCGAGAAACGGGTTAATGCTTTCGAACTGAAGATAGACAGCGATGTGGAAGATACCATTGCTCTTTATAATCCGGTGGCGATAGACCTGCGATTTGTGTTGGCTATGTTCAAGATAAACAGCGATTTAGAGCGGTTGGGAGATTTTGCCGAAGGCATTGCCCGTTTTGTGGTGAGAAGCGATGAAACAGCACTTGATGGAGAATTACTCCGTGAACTGCGGATAGAGGAGATGCAAAGACAAGTACTCGGTATGCTTGAAATGACCAAGACTGCATTGAATGAAGAAGATTTGGATTTGGCATTGGCTGTCTTAGGCAAGGACAATTTGTTGGATCAGATTAATGCGGATGCTCCGGGGGTGCTGACTAAATATTTGGGAAAAGCATCCCGATTGTTTTTTGACTTGTCTGGAACTGGGGACTGTGATTCGCAAGCTCGAAAGGGCAGGAGACCATATAACGAATATTGCCGAAGAGATAGTTTTTTCATTGATGCCAAAGTATTAAAAGCATAGCAGAAAAGTGGATGAGCACTTTATAGGGAAGGAATAAAAACGATAAAATGTTTTCATTCTCCCAAAAAAATCTTATCTTTGTCTATGTAATGAGGCAGATAAAGAGCTTTTCGGTTTGTAAATAGCCAAAAAGACAGAAAAGTCTAAAAAAACATGTTGTATGGCATAGTTTTTTTATTTGGCTGGTTTAAAAAAAAGGCTCGATATTTGCATCGTTATCCTGAAAACAATCTTTTTACCTTAAAAAAAACTAATACCTATTGAAAACTTAAAAAGGGGGCTTTGTGAAAAGACCCCTTTTTTATTGTCTTTTGCTCAAGTGAATAATCTGTTATATTTCACTTAAATATTGGTCAAAACGTAAGATTTCTTTTTTTATTAGATTATATTAGCAACTTCTTTTTAAGTTAATGATTAAATTTGCATTCTCGTATATATATAAGATACCGGTAGAAAGATATGGAGAATAAATATATAAAGTCGTTTTTATTGTTTTGGGTATTGATGATTAGTACAATTGCTGCGTCTGCCCAAAAAATACAAGGCGTTGTAACTGACTCGTTAACGAATGAACCAATCCCCTATGCTTCTGTGTATTATGAGGGAAAAGGAGTAGGCGGAATAACGGATGCTGACGGACATTATAGTGTGGAAACGCGTCAGGGATGGAATAAACTGACATTTTCATCGGTGGGTTATGTCAACAAGGTGGTGAATATTATTCCCGGAGTAACCAAAACGATGAATGTGAAATTGCGTTCGGATGATATCGAGTTGCAGGAAGTAATCGTGAAGCCTAAACGGGAAAAATATTCCCGTAAGAATAATCCGGCGGTGGAGATGATGAAGAAAGTCATTGCCCATAAGCGAAATAACAAGCTGGATGAAAATGATTACTATCAATACAATAAGTATCAGAAGATTACGATGGCTTTAAATGATGTTACTCCCGAAATGCTGGACAAAGGGATGTACAAAAAGATGCCTTTCCTGAAAGATCAGATTGAGCTTTGCGAGGAAACGGGTAAGTTTATTCTTCCTGTTTCTGTGGACGAAACGGCCTCACAGAAAATTTATCGTAAGCATCCGAAGAGTGAGAAGAATATCATTAAAGGTATGAATTCATCGGGGGTGAACGAATTGTTTGCTACAGGGGATATGCTGAGTACGGTATTGAAAGACGTATTCACGGATGTGAATATATATGATGATGATATCCGCTTGCTGCAATACCGTTTATCAGTCCTATATCTTCCAGCGATGCCATTTCTTTCTACAAATATTATATTATGGATACGACGTATGTGGATAAGGATCGTTGCTTCCACTTGACGTTTGTTCCCAATAATTCACAGGTTTCGGTTTTACAGGACACTTGTATGTATTGGCCGACTCCAGTTACACTGTAAAGAAGTGTACCATGAATCTGCCTAAAAAATCGGGTGTGAACTTTGTCGATAACATGGATATCATTCAGGAGTTTGAGCAACTGCCGAACGGTGAATGGGTGCTGAAAACAGACGACATGATTGTGGAGCTGACCCTGATGAAAATTATGCAGGGGTTTCAAATCCGAGAATGACACGTTATTCGGATTATGCATTTGATGAATTGCCGCAACAGTTGTTTAAGAGAAAGGGAGCGGAAATAAAAGAGGCGGATGCCATGATGAGGGGAGAGGATTTCTGGAATCAGTATCGGCAGGTGCCGCTGACAGAGACGGAAAGCTCGATGGATGTACTGGTCAAGAGGTTGGAGCAGATGCCCGGCTTTAAATATGTGATATTTGTGCTGAAAGCATTTGTTGAGAATTTTGTGGAAACCGGAACGAAAGATCATCCGAGCAAGGTGGATATAGGTCCGGTGAATACCATGATTTCAAATAACTATATAGACGGGCTTGCGCCTGCGTATGAGTGCGCAGACTACGGCCAAACCTGAATCCGCATCTGTTCTTCAAGGGATATTACGCTTACGGATTCAAGGATCATCGTTCCAAGTATATGGGTGAGGTGGAATACTCTTTCAATAAAAAGGAATACCTGCCGCGCGAGTTCCCGAAAAATTCTATCACTCTGACTTACCGATATGATGTGATGTCGCCGACGGATAAGTTTCTGAAGACAGATAAAGACAACGTGTTCGTATCTTTCAAGACTTCTACGGTAGACCAGATGTCCTACGTGCGGAATATCGCCTTGAAGTACGAGAACGAGACACAGTTTGGCCTGAAGACCACGGTGGAAGTGAAACACAGCACAGACGAGCCTACCGGCGGCCTGGCCTATATAACCAATGATGACCAGAAAACGTTGGTTCCTGAGATTCAGACCATGGAAGCCTCCCTGGCCTTCCGTTACGCTCCGGGTGAGACATTTGTCAATACCAAGCAACGCCGTATTCCGGTTTCTTTTTTTGACGCTCCGGTATTTACGCTGTCGCACACGGCCGGTTTCAAGGGCGTGCTGGGCGGAGAGTATAACTATAACTTGACAGAGATCGGGCTGTACAAGCGTTTCTGGTTCTCGTCATGGGGTAAGATCGACATGTTCGTGAAAGGCGGTGCGCAGTGGAACAAAGTTCCGTTCCCGTTGCTGATCATGCCGGCGGCCAACTTGTCCTATATCCTGCAGCGCGAGACTTTCAACTTGATTAATAATATGGAGTTCCTGAACGACCGTTACGCCTCTCTGGATGTATCGTGGGATTTGAACGGTAAGATTTTCAACCGTATTCCTTTGCTGAAAAAAACTGAAGTGGCGTGAGGCTATCGGCTTCAAGATGCTGTATGGTCATTTAACCGACAAGAACAATCCGATGAAGCATCCGGGTGACAGCGAGCTCTTCCTGTTCCCGACCCGTGACGGACGTCCTACCAGCTTTGTGATGGACCCGAAGACCCCGTACATGGAATGCTCTGTGGGTATTCACAATATTTTCAAGATATTGCACATAGACTATGTCCGCCGTCTGAATTATCTGGATCATCCCGATGCGAACAAATGGGGCGTGCGGTTTATGGTGATGATGACGTTCTGATGCAAGGAGAGAACTCCGATGGAGTGTGAAATGAAGAAACCGAGGTAAGAACTTGTATCGTTCAAATAAAAGGTTTATCTTTGTTCCAGTACCTAAAGTTGGTGAAAAGTATGTTATGCTTAGATGAATGTAAGGCAAAGTTAGTTAGTTTCAAACAATGTTTTGGGCATGAGTTTGGAATTAAATCAATTGGTATCTTCGGTTCGGTTGCACGTCAAGAGAACAGGGAAGATAGTGATTTGGATATTGTTGTAGATATTGATAATCCTACTTTATCCACTATGTACACTTTGAAGACTGTTTTGACGGAAATGTTTCATTGTGAAATTGATTTAGTGCGTTTCCGTTCCTCACTGCCTCCATTTTTGAAACAGAATATTGAAAAAGAAGCCATTTATGTATAAAGGAGGACGACTAACCATTTGCGACAGGTTAACCCAGATAAAAGAATCCATTTACTATATACAGCAATGGAGTAAAGAAATAAATTGTGCTGATGATTTTTTAGCCTCCATGGATAAAGTGATGGTGTTCAATGCATGTGTTATGCGCCTTCAAGTAATAGGTGAACAGGTAGGAAAGTTGTTGTCTTTACAACCATCACCGCTTTCTGAATATAAGGAAATTCCTTGGTTGGCTATTTATGATATGCGCAATCTTATTTCGCATGAATATAGTAATGTAGACGAGCAGATAGTATTTACTACTATAAAGAATGACCTTATAGAATTGGATAAGGTTATTACAGTCCTATTGAATAAATATTTGTAAAACTTGAATCTTTTATTGTGATTACGAAATATACCCATCTCTTATTTTCTTATCAAAAGTAAGTTTTCCTATTTTTTAAGCGCTTTTATTGTGTAATACACAATTATAGTGTATCTTTGTGCCCTCAAAAAGTTTCTAAATTCCTTTTATATAAAGGGTAAAGAACCTTTTTTGAGGGTATAAACATGTCTATAAAAAGCAGACAGAAAAGACGTCTTCGGACGAAAGAAACAACAAATAAAAGATTTCAGAAATACAAAATGAAATCTGTGTAAAATACTATTTATCAGCCAGTTATAAACACTGCGCTGATATGGTCTTCCAGTATCGGTCAGCGTGGATTTCTGACGATAAACCTCATGAAAAAGCTATCCCATCAGTTTGATAAACCGAAGCGTTCTGTGGCATCTCCCGAAGCGTTGGAGGCTTTGCGGAATAACAATGCCGTGCGTTGGTATGTGTTGTCGCTTCCCGACTGTCATCGGGGAGGAGTGCGCGGTTTGCAACGGGAGCAGGACCGGCGCATACAGGCAGGCGAGCCCTCATTCGGCTTTTTTGCTCCTTCCTATCAGGAAGTGAGGCGTATAGACGGCAAATTCGTCAATACCCAGCGTCCCTTACTCTTCAACTATGTATTTGTCCGTGCTTCCGAGCGTGATGTTTTCCAACTGATGCAACGTTTTCCTGTACTCAGTTTCCTGCCTCGGGTGAGGGAACGGAAGCGGGAGTATTTTCCTTACCTTTCCGATGCCGCAATGGAGAATTTGCAGTGGGTGGCCCGTTCTTATTCCAATACACTTCCTGTTTATATACCCCAGCCGGATGGTTTGCGCAAGGGCGACCGGATACGCATTACCGAGGGACGGTTTAAGGGGGTGGAGGCGACTGTTGTCATTCAGCCGGGAGCCGGGCGAAAGGATGTGATGGTATGTGTGGAGAACTGGATGTGGGTTCCGCTGCTGCGTGTGATGCCGGGTGAGTACGAGGTAATTGCCCTGAATGATGAGGACAAGCATGTATATACCCGTCTGGACAATGACTGTGTGTTGAATGGTTTGCACAGTGCTCTTCAGCGTTATCACAGTGCGGAGGGGGTGAGTGAGGAAGATCGTTCCCTGGCTGCCAGGGCGTTGAAAGAATATGGCAATCTCCGGATGGATACGGATGTGATGCGTTGCAAGCTTTATGCCATTTTGCTGCCGGCTTATACTATATTGGGTATGGAAGAAGAGGCGGCAAAGCTGGTTGGCGTTATGCAGACTATGCTTCCTCTCGTCAAGGCGGAGCAGTCGCGTGCACTTGCTGTGGTTACACTTTATGGTTGTACGGATAGCAGTATCTATTATCATTTGGCGCACGAGGCGGTTGATCCGTGGAAGAAAGAGGAAAAGCCGAAAAAGAGTAAGCAGCAGCTGATCAGCCGGTTGGCTGATTATGATCGGTGGTTGAGGCATTGAAATGGCTTTGTAGATGATATGAGGGGGAGTAAGAGCAGTGTTATTAAAAACAAGTTGAATCGCTAGGATAAGTGAAATATAATTTGTTCTTTTGTTTGCAATAAAAACTAGAGAATATGAAATCAGAACCTTTTAACCCAGTCCAGTTACACTTGTTAAAGATGTTTTCTTATGCTAAAGACGAGCGTGCCTTGGAAGAAATACGTAAATCTTTGACAGCCTACTTTGCTCAAAGAGTAGAGGAGGATATGGATAAGTTGTGGGATGAAGGTCTGTGGGATCAGGATAAGAATGAGGCTATATTGAAAGAACATTTGAGAGTGCCTTATAATGATTGATATAGTATTGGATGCTAATTGTCTGATTTCATCTTTTTCAAAAAGAGGAAATTACTTTAATGTGTGGAGAGGCTTGCACTCCGATAAATATATTCTTTATGTTTCCAACGAAATATTGGAGGAGTATGAAGAAATAATAAGTATGAAGACAAATGCTTTGATAGCATCCAATGTAATACAGGCATTGCTAAATTCTCCTTATATGTCATTGATTGACCCTCATTATCATTTTCATTTAATACATGCAGACAAAGACGACAATAAGTTTGTAGATTGTGCTATTGCTGCCGGAGCTGATTATTTGGTTTCTAATGATGCGCATTTCAAGGTGTTGAGTACAGTATCTTTTCCTAAACTTTCAGTGATTGCCTAGCTACTTTTTCAGATTTGTTAGAAGGGCGTAAATTGTACAATACTAGCTCGTCAGATGATTTGAAGATAAATGAGGAAATGGTTGAATATTCTTATGATAATGATGGGATGTAATGATAACCGGATATTATAATTCTTTTAAGTAAGAAGAAATTTCCACGTCACCAATTGGAGTATCTCAAATTTTATTTGGATTATTTTAGCTATTCCCAAAGATAAAAGAACCTTCGGGCAATAACTTTTGATACGTGGATTGAAAGATGGATCGTTATATAGAATTGTTTAATAGGAATAAAAGTTCATATAATTCAAAACAAATCCAATTTTCATACATCTTGTATCTTTAAAAAAATGTTATTAAAATTATTAAAAGGAAGTGCTATATATGGTTTATCACCATTTATACCTAAGATTATATCTTTTTTGCTACTGCCAGTACTTACAAAGTACTTAACATCTACAGATTTCGGCATTATAGGAACAATAACATCTGTAGTGGGTTGTGTTCAAGTTTTTTCTACATTAGGATTACAGGTGATTTTACCTAACTATTTTTATAAATGTCCTTTTCAGTATAAAATAATATGGAGAGAAATTTATGGTTTCCTTTCTCTTTGGATGGTTGCATTTGCTATTTTGCAATCATTCCTTTTATATTTTACAATACCTATTGAAGCACTAGAAAATAGATTTTTGATAATTTTTTTATCTATATTTTCTACTGTTTTATTTGGTCCGACTGCATTGCTTGGCAGTTTGTATTATCAATTAAATATAAAACCAATTCCAGTAGCAATAAGAACTATAGCTTCAGGCATAGTATCTATTGTTATAAATTATATGTGTGTAGTCGTGTTTCAATGGGGATATTTAGGATTTTATATAGGAACATTTGCAGGGACATTTTTAATAAATGCTTCTTATTGGTATGTCGTTAATCGTACATTGGGATTGTCACCCATTTACAAATTTAAGAAAAAAAGTATAGGTAGACTTCTTTATGTTTCGATTCCCACGATTCCACATTATTATACCGGTTATTTGTTGAATTCCTCGAATACACTTGTGTTGAATTATTATAATAAACCTCAAGATATAATTGGGGAATTGACGCTATGTAATAGCATTGTGAACACTTTTGAATCTATAATAAATGCAATAAATCAAGTTGTTTATCCGCTGTCTTTAAAGTATATAAAAGAAAGAAATGTTCATTCGTTAAAACAGATTTCATATCTATATGTTTATATGACTCTTGTTGGTACTTTTATATATTCTTTGTGGGCAAAAGAAATTTTTTCAATTTTGGTAAGTAACCCTTCTCTAGCTCGAGCGTATAAATACACAATTATTCTTATTATGGCATTGAATTATAGACCCATGTATATAATTTGTTCTAACTATTTTTTCTATTATGAAAAAACGAAACAATTATTGACTGTAACTTTTGTGTCAGGTATCGTTAGTTTAGCACTTTATGTATTGTTGATTCCGTCTTTTAATATTATGGGTGCAGTGATAGGAAATTATTTGGGATGTTTGATATATGGATATAGTGGCTATTTATATAAAATCTACAAGGATAATAAACTGTTTTCTATAAATCCTCTAATATTTCTTTTTTCTCAAATTGCATTAACTTCATTATGTTATTGGGCTGTAGATGAAGAGTGGATTTTCAAAATCGTAGTGAATATTGTTATTTTATCTGTTATAACTTTTATGCTATATTTAAAGATAAAGTAATTCAAGTCCCAGTTTCTTTGAAATCGTTAGAATGTATTTTTACAAATAAAGGTCATGATATGAAAAGAAAAGAACTCGTAGATTTGTCATTTGAATTAAATAATTTTTTATTATCTGAACATCTTATTCAAAGTGAAAAACCCAACACGGCTTTATTTTGTATAGGAAAGGCTTGCATCATTTATATTAGAAGATTCATATATACAATTTTTTTGAACGTGTTAAAACACGGAAAATTATTCAGAGGAAAATCATATTATAAGAAACAATATGATTTGAAAAATATTTTTTTTGCTCCAACATTAAATAATCAGAGGGCTTTAGAAGATATTATTCAAAAAACAAATTGCTATTTTTTAATTGATGATATAAAAGACAATAATAAATATCCCATAATTCAAGTATATCTTATCAGTCTGAAAACATTTATTTTTTATAATTCGTAAATACTTATCGTTGGAAAATGGTAAGAAAAAAAAAGAATATAATAGGGAATGAACTAATAAATTATATATTAACATGTGGATTTTATTATGTTGATTTTTACATATGTCAAAATGTAAAAATAAGATCTTTAATAGTTTCAAACGATCATACTAATTTTAATAGGGCTTTTGTGAAAGCTGCCAATGAAAAAAGAATAATAACGACCTATATACAGCATGCTTCCGTTGCAGATTATTATCCAGAATTGAAATTTACCTATTCGTTTCTAGATGGCTTAGATTCTTTATATAAATATGCATCTTGTCATAAAACGTTAGATAATACTACTGTTATACTTTTAGGGGCGGCTCGATATGATTCATTAGCTCAAAAGAGGCAGGTTGATAAAAAAATGAAATATGCTATTGGTATAGGTATCAATATACTTGATGATGAAAAAATAATAGAAGATATTAGCCACAGATTAAGTACAGCCTTTCCTGAGTATAAAGTAATAATCCGTGCTCATCCCAATTGGAGGAAAAGTATTCATATTTATAATTCTAATATTAGTTTCACCTCAGCTTATGATGAATCGATTGATGTTTTTCTTAATAAAATTGATGTTTTAATTGCAAATGATTCTTGCATTCATTTAGATGCAATTAAATTTCAAGTTCCAACCTTAATGTACACATTTAGTAAATTAGGTTTTTCTGATCAATATAGTTTCGTTAATTCCAAACTTGTGAAATATATACGGTCTTATGAAGATTTGGAAAAGATTATAGTTGATAAATCTTTCTATATTCCGGCAGATGATATAATAAGGCTTTTTGATAATTCGTATAAAAGAGAATATGAAGGGAATGTTTCTCTTCTGATAGCCAATATAATTAATGAAGACTTTGATAAAACCTTTTATTCTCAACTGAAGTTGAAACAGATAACGGATGGAAGAATTTCTTATTTTCAAACTTCTGAATGTTAAAATATCGGTCAAGTATTTGGTTTTTCAATGTATCATTCTGATTTCTAGAATATATAAGTTGGCAATTAAATCTAAAACATATTATTATATAACCAAATGAATATTGGTATTATTATTCAAGCGCGAATGGAATCAACCCGTTTGCCTGGCAAAGTTCTGAAGCTGTTTTATGGGGGTAAGACGCTTATTGAGGTGCTACTTGAAAATTTGCACAAGATTGATAAAACGAAGATTATTGTTGCAACCTCTGTAAATAGTAGCAATGATCAGTTAGAGATTTTTCTTTTAGAGAAAGGAGAAGTGGTATATCGTGGTTCTGAGAATGATGTTCTTGATCGCTTCATAAAAGCTGCTGAAGCGAATTATGTAGATGGAATCATTCGTATTTGTTCGGATAACCCTTTCATGGATTGGCATGGAGTGGCTGCACTTATTGAGAAAGCTCAAAATAGTGATGCTGATTACATTGGTTTTCGTATAAATAATACTCCTTCTATCAAAACTCATTTTGGTTTTTGGGGGGAATTTGTAAAACTTAGTGTACTTAAACAAGTGGCAGCATCTACAGAAAAAGGAACACCTGCACATGAACACGTGACTGTTCATGTTTATACTCATCCAGAAGAATATAAATGTGAGTGGATTGAATGCCCTGATTTTCTTCAGGGACGAGATGATATACGTTTAACTGTTGATACGCCTGAAGATATGATAAATGCTCAACAAATATATGCGTATCTTAAAGAGAAATATAGAGATTTTAGTCTCTTGGATGTGGTTAGATTTCTTGATAGCTGTAAAGATATTAAACAGTCGATGCTGAAGATAATAAATGATAATAAGAAATAGAATATATAATTATGATTACAAAGGGAAAAACCTATATTATTGGTGAAATAGGGCAGAACCACAATGGGTCTGTTGATATAGCAAAACTTATAACCGAATTAGTAGCACGTCCTGTTAGAGAGGAAGATTTTGATCTTCAATTGGAACCTATGAATGCTGTAAAAATGACTCGACGTGACCTCAATGAAGAACTGACAACAACACAGATGAATCGTATTTATGATACACCTAATTCTTTTGGTCGTACTTATGGTGAGCATCGCGCAGTTCTTGAACTTGATGATCAGGCTCACTTTGAGGTTTATAAACATGCAAAGTCATTAGGTCTTGAATTTGTAGAAACGCTTTGTGCAAAAGGTTGTCTCTCTATGCTCAAGCTTTTCACACCGGACTATTTAAAGGTAGCAAGTCGGGATCTCACTAATCTTCCTCTTTTAGAGGCTATGGCAGAAACTAAAATTCCGATTATCCTCTCAACAGGTATGGCTGGGAAAGAAGAACTTGATGACGCTCTTGATATAATTACACATTATCATTCTGATATTTCTATTCTTCATTGTGTTTCTCAGTATCCGACGGACCCTAGAAATTTAAATCTTAATACAATTCTTTATTTAAAAGAACATTATGGGCAGTATCACATAGGTTTCTCTGATCATACTATTGGTATTTCTGCTCCAATAGTGGCTGTTGGAATGGGAGCTGAAATTATTGAAAAACATATTACTATTGATCGGCACATGAAAGGAACAGATCAGGCAGGTTCTTTGGGGCCCGATGGCGTTAATCGAATGGTTCGTGATATTCGTATTACTGAAAAATGGCTTGGTGTTAAGGATCTTTATATTGATAAAAATGTAGAACCAGCTAAGGTTAAGTTGGAGCGATCTATAGCTACAAATAAGAATTTGCATATTGGTGATGTCATTACAATTGACGATATCCATATGCTTAGTCCGGGTGATGGATATAAGTGGGCTCAGGTTAATGAAGTGATTGGCAGGACTGTGCAGGTTGAGATACCCAAAGACGAAGTTATATATCCAAAAATGATAAAATGAAATAACAGTGTTGGAATTTAGGAAACTTTTGGATATTTGGACTAGTAATTCTTGGTTATGTAGTCATGATTTTAAATGTGATGACCAAATTATCGAGGAAAGTATTCGGGTATTTCAATCAGATTATAGTCGATGGTATCCTAATGACAGGACTATTAATGTCTATAATATTCAATATACTCCGCAACTGATAGCAATGCTTCTTTATAGAATATCGCGTAATGTTTATTTAAGTAACTTAAAATCAAATGTTTACGGTGGATTTATGGGGGGGTAAAAGATGCTTACTCGTTGTTGGCTAGACATATTGGTCAGATTGAGTTGTTTTATTCGGCTGATATTGGTGAAGGGTTGAGGATTAATCATGGCGTTGGAACAGTTGTTGGTGCTCGTTGTAAAATTGGCAAAATTGTATAATACATCAGAATTGTACTATTGGAGATAGAAATGGCGGAAGACCTATTATTGGAAATAATGTAATTATTTATGCAGGGGCAATGTTGCTTGGTAACATTACGATTGGCGATAATTCTATAATTGGAGTTAATTCGGTCGTGACGAAAAACTGTCCTCCTAATAGTATTATGGTTGGAACACCTGCTAGAAATATAAGAGAACAATGAATAAGTTACCCAAACTGATACTTACAGATATAGATGGCGTTTGGACGGATGGTGGTATGTACTATGATCAAGAGGGTTTGGAACTAAAAAAGTTTCATACTTATGATAGTGCAGGCGTTTTATTTGCACATCATCTTGGTATTCCTGTGGGGATCTTTACAGGTGAGGATACAAAAATAGTAGAACGTAGATCAAAAAAACTCAAAATAGATTACCTTTATCTTGGTTGTAAGGATAAGGTTAAAGCTGTTGCAGAACTCTGCTCACAGCTTGGTATTGATATGAAAGATGTTGCTTATATAGGAGATGACCTTAATGATATGAAACTTTTATTGCTTGTTGGATGGGCTGGGGTACCAGCATCGGCACCTGATTATGTAAAGGCATTAGGAAATGTTCCCCTTGATAAAAAAGGAGGAGAAGGGGCTTTTCGTGAGTTCGTTGAAGCTATTCTTGGATATGAAAGAGTTATGGAAATTGTAAGTGAGGTTACTCTATTAGATCAATGAAATAGCTAAATATGATTGTTTTATAGTAAAATTAGACTCGTTTTGTATACTTATATATTAAAAAATGAGTAAAAATTTATTTTTAGAATAAAATGAATGTCGGTAATAAGGCATATGAACTTGTATGTGAACTTTTTCCAATATGTAGAAGCATAACTGGAAATGGAGTAAGGCAGACTTTGGAAGTCATAAAACGTGAGTTGCCAGAGCTCACACTCCACGAAGTGCCATCTGGAACTAAAGTTTTTGATTGGAAAGTTCCAAAGGAATGGAATATTAACAATGCCTATATTGAGACATTGGATGGACGAAAAATCATAGACTTTAAAAATACAAATCTCCATGTGCTTGGTTATTCTTTACCTATGGATAAGATAGTAACCAAAGAAGAATTATTATCAATGGTTTATACACTTCCTGCCCAACCGGATTTGATACCATATGTTACTTCTTATTATAAGGAACGCAGTGGTTTCTGTATGTCAGAAAATCAAAAGCGAACACTTACAGATGAAAGATATCATGTTGTTATAGATAGCACTTTGGAAAACGGTTATTTGACTTATGGCGAACTGTTAATTCCTGGCAGAAGTGATAAAGAAATATTTTTATCTACATACATCTGTCATCCATCAATGGCGAACAATGAACTGTCGGGACCCGCTGTGGTTGTTGCTCTTGCAAAGAAGATATTAGCAAATGCAATTAGAAATTATTCATATCGAATTATTTTTATTCCAGAAACCATAGGTTCTATTACTTATCTTTCGGAACATTTGTCACATATGAAAAACTATATAATAGCGGGTTATAATGTTTCTTGTGTTGGGGATGATCGTACTTATTCTTATATAGAATCACCGTATGCAAATACATTAGCCGATAGAGTAGCTCAGAATGTGTTGCATTTTCATTATCCCAAATATAAACGATATTCATTCTTGAATAGAGGATCAGATGAGCGTCAGTACTGTTCTCCACTTGTGCGTCTTCCTTTATGTGCAATATGTCGTTCCAAATATGAAGAATATCCAGAATATCATACATCAGCCGATGATTTATCTTTGGTTACCCCTTCCGGTCTTCAAGGAGCTTATGATGTTTATAGTAAATGTCTTGATTTCATAGAATATAATGGATATTATCAAGTTACAACATACTGTGAACCTCAATTGGGAAAACGTGGGTTGTATCCAACTATCAGTATAAAAGGAGCGATTAATAATACTCGCAAAATGACTGCATTTATTGCTTATGCAGATGGAGAACACGATCTTATTGATATAAGTAATAGGATTAATGTACCTATTGAAGAACTTATTCCCATTGTTAAAAAGATTGATGGATACTGGATTGATAATTAAAAAGAAGTAGGATGGTACAATAATTGTTGGAAAAGAGTAAGCAGTCAAAAATTGGCTCATAATTGAAATCTCTATCTTCGCTGCGAACAAAAATTTTAGGATTTATGTATAGCAGTGAAGATCTTGAAAGGTTTTACTTTCAGTACCAGACCGAGGCTTTGCCTCATGGAGAATCTCTCCAATCGTTTTGTGTTAAGAACAAAGTTCCTTATAACATCTTTCAGAAATGGTACAGGGATACCCGGAAAAAAGTAGTTGAAGTCCAGGTTGATGGTGCTCCTGTAATCGGTCATGAGGAACAATCCGGTGCCATTGATCAACCTCAACCGGTATCACCAGGCAGAACTGATCACCCTGTTCGTATTTGGGTTGAGATTCGTATCAGCAATGGCTTGCATTTGTTCCAAAAAGAATTTAAGCTACCAGGATTTAGTTCGGATGGTAGAGAATCTGGAGGGTTTATGCCGAGTGTTACCGGTCTCAATCATTTTTATTATGTCCGTGATTTCACCGACATGCGTTGTAAGCACAGCCGTGTGTTGTCTATCATTCGTGAACGGCTTCACCGGGAACCCAGAGATGGGGATGTCTTTATAGTCATGTCTCGCAATCGAAGAATAGTTCGTATGTTTTCATTTGATAATCGTTCATATAGTCTGTTTGAAAAGAAGTTTGTTGCCGGTTATCAGTTCATGAAAGTTGAGCGAAATGGGGCAGATACTGTTTATCGGATTGCCTGGAAGGACGTGGTTTTTTGATTCTTGAGAATCCTATAGTTAAAAAACATTAAAAATCAGATAATCAATCTATTTATCCACTTGCGGTTTTGCGATTATTTTATTACCTTTAATGCTGTAAGTCAAAGGTTTAAGTATGATCGATCTGCAAGATATAATTACAACAAAACGAGAGTTGTTGAGTCGGGAAACCTACTCACGCAACCCTATAAATTATAGTGCAGGTATGGCAGAGGATCAGAAAGACCGATACATACAATACCTTGCTGAGCAAAATCAGGATCTCAGGTTGACAGGTGATGCCATGAGGCTTGTTTTGGAGGATTTTATGGCTCAGATGAAAGAACTGAAGGATCAGATGTCATCCATGCAATCGAAACATGTTGACCTTGAGAATCGGTTGTCAGAAGAGCATAAACTTCGCAAATCGGCTGAACGTAAGATAAAATCACTTCAGGAAAAACTTGATTACGCCAATCAGGAACGTTTTGGTGATAGACGTCAAAAGATACAATCTAAAGCTAAAACAAGTGATTCAGACCGCCGGAAGGAGAAGGATGATTATGATGGAACCGATGATACGCTTCGCACGGATTCGGTTGGTCATGTTCCATCCCAAGAGTTAAAAAGAGCCTTCCGGGAAAGACCGTGACTTGTCCAATCGCCCTGACGGTTATAAAACGATGGAGGTAGCCGGAGAAGCGACAGAGCATCCTTCCGATTTGACAAAGGTTCCCGGTCGGATCATTGAAAGGAGAATGGTACGGGTGTTCAGTTTCCGTACTTTCCTTACGGAAGAATGTTTTGAGATGGTTCATTATGCAGAGCCTGGTAAAAAGCCGAAGTGGGGCTATTTCCCTTCTGAAGGCCATCCGGATGTAGTAACCAGTTTTGAAGGCACTAGGGCCACTCCTGAATTTCTGCAGGCTATCGCCTATGAAGTTTATGTAAAGAATGTGACTTTTGGTCTTCTTCACCAATGGCTGACAGATATGGGCATGACCATTTCTAAAAAACACGTTGCGCAACTGGCTTAAGAAAGGTAAGACATACCTGGACGAACTGGTTTGTGTATTGAAGTCTATAGCTTTGGAAAAAGATTCGATTGTGAACTGCGACGAGACCTGGTGTAAAGTGCGTAAATACGATCACTATAAGAAGTGCTACATTTGGGTTCTGGTCAACAAGGCCCGGAAAACAGCCATTTTCTTCTATGAGAATGGCTCGCGTGGTCGTGATGTACTTACAGACTTTTTGGGCGATGCAGAATTGAAGAGTATAATGTCCGACGGATACAATGCTTATGTATTTATCGGCAATGAGCTGAAATCAGCCCGGTTTAAAGATACTGTCCACCAAGTTTGTATGTCTCATGCCAAGAACAAGTTTGTCAAGGCTTCCAATCAGGGTGGTGAACCGACTGCAGAACGCTTTTCCGAAATTTTAAAGGAGTTCTTTATGAGGGAGCGTAAATACGATGATGCCGGATTAACTCCCAAGGAAAGGTTTCAAGAAAGGCAAAGCTTGGAAACGAAGGAACTCCCTAATAGAGCTGCGCAGTTTGTTAGATAGTGAACAGTCAAAGGATTCAGAATTTAGAAGCCGGTATTATAAAGAAGCTCTCAATTATCTGAACCGGTTCTGGAAAGAGATCTTTGCTTACCTGGATGATGGTGAATTACCGATAGACAACAACCTGGCTGAGCGAACCATTCGAAAGCTGACCACTCAACGCAACAATTCACTTCATTATGGTAGTGATGCCGGTGCAGAGATGGCAGCAACTTATCACAGTGTGATAGGAACGGTAAAGCTTCATGGCAGTTCTATCTGGAACTTCATCGGAACTTTTTTCAAAAATATCTTTAACGGGTGCAGGGATTATGTTAACATGGTTCCTGACAAAATCACTTTTTGGCTGCCAGCCAATGTTAAATTCAAAACTAATTAATTAACAAAACTCGGTTTAGGGCACTGAAAAGTGCCCTTTCGAAGGGGGATGCCCTAAATTGAGTGCTTACTGGAAAAGATTTAAAGCTACATGAGAAATAGAGCATCTTATAACCTGTTTATATGTAATCAAATAGTGCTGTTGTTTGGAAAGTAAAATATTTATTTTTTTAAGAAGTGAAAAATGGCTTTAATGAGGTGAAGATGAACGTAAGACTTTTTGCTTTCTTTATAAGATAATGAAATGGCGTATAATGAATAGCATAAGATATTTGATAAAAGACATGAATGTTTATATAGTATTGTATTTTTTTATCTATTTCTTGACTCTTTGTAAAACAAGAAAAAATCAGGAAAAATATTTGTTAATACTTGTTGTCTTGATTTTTTTATATGTATTCCGTGCGCCAAGTGTGGGGCTTGATTATTTTGGGTATGTTAAGAATTTTATGCGGATGAGGGATAACCCAGCATCTTGGGATTATTATATTCCATGTGAGTTTGGATTTAATTATATTCTTTATTTTATAAAAAAATACATATCTAGTCAGTTTTTTATAGCTTACGGTATACTTGGTTGCATATATATAGTTGGTTTTTATAATATGTGTAGAAAGAGTTTCTGTAATATACGTGTAGCACTACTGCTTTTTGTCTTACTGGGTTCTTATCTTCTTAGTTTTAACTTAGTGCGTCAATGTTTTGCTTTAGGTGTTTTTATGTTTGCTTTTAGCTTGATGGATATGAAGAAAAAAAGTAGGCGCTATATTCTTGTTTTAATGATTCTATTGATTACTTATTTTTTTCATAATTCAATGATTGTGTTATTAGTAATATTTGTATATTATACGCCATGCTATGATAAATTATTCTCGAAAAGAAATATTATTTTACTAATTCTACTTTCTGTTGTGTGTTTTAAAACTAAAATAGTGGTAGCGATAGGAGAACAATTAGTAGGAAATATATCATATTCAAGCAAAGGAATATCCTATTTCTTAAACTCAGTAACTGTAGAGCATGAGGAATACTCTTTCTTAAAATTACTTTATATCTCATTTTTTAGCATTTATGTTGTTTGTATATCTAAAAATACGAATAATGTCTTCTTTTTTTTATATATTATTGGCATTTTCGTCCTTAATATATTAGGTCCTTTAAGGGTTGAATTCATTAGATTATATGAAATATTTTCTTGTTTATCAATCCCTTTATTTAGCACAATTATGGAATGAAAAGCCTGTAAATAAATTAGGAACTTATTATAAACCTATTTTACTTGTTTATTCTTCTATTATATTTTTTAATATTTTAATAAAAAATTACGGTGTAATAACACCATATATATTTTTGTGGCAATGTTGACAAATATTAATTATTCAATAATAATTCCCCATAAAAACTCTGCTGGTTTGTTGCAGCGTTGTTTGGATTCTATACCTCAACGAGATGATATACAGATTATTATTATAGATGATAATAGTTTAAATATAAAAAAACTACGGGATATAGAGAAAAAGTATTCATATGTGGAAATGATTTATACAAAAGAAGGGCGCGGTGCTGGATATGCCAGAAATGTAGGGCTGAAGCAAATAAAAGGTAAATGGGTATTGTTTGCAGATGCAGATGATTTTTATAACAAGAATGCTTTTTCTATTTTAGATAATTATATTAATTCGGATAATGATATAATTTATTTTTTTGCTAATAGTCTTGATGTAAATACTTTGTTACCTACTCCAAGAGAAAAGGATCTGCAAAATATTTATGAAAAATATGATTCTGATAATATTAGAAGTGCAGATTATATTCGATTTAAAAATTGGGCTCCATGGAATAAAATGATTAGATCAGATTTTTGGTTTAAGTATCGTATATTTTTTGATGAAATTCCCTTTGGTAATGACCTTAATTTTTCGATGAAGATATCCTTTCTTGCAAAAAGATATGAAATAATAACAAACAGATTGTATTGTCTTACCTATTCCTCAAATAGTGTAACTTATAAGGCTCGTTCTTATGAATTAGAATCTTTATCTTTGATTCTTAGGGCTCAATTAAATATATATTTTAAAAGACTTAATAGACCTTTATGGCATCAATATGCATTTATTTATCTTTTGCAAATATTTCAAAGGGAAGGAGGAAAAGTATGGTTGGGGGTATATAAATTATTTGTTTAGAAATAGAAAACATATTCAACAACAGATTAAAATCAATAAAATATTGATTGATAACTTTTTAAAATTAAATGTTGAAAATCGTACTTAAGTATATAAGGCATTTGCATTAATAGAAATATAAATATAGAAAATCATATAATATGAATGTTATTCAAATTGTATCTCATTTTGACTTAGGGGGAGCGGAAAGAATTGCTATAAATATTGCTAAATCGAAAGAGAGTGATATAAATTATCATATGATCGAAGTTGTAAGAGGAAGTTCTAATTTTTCTAGAGATTATATGAAAGAATTGGAAACCGCTGGTATAAAATATTATCGGTCTCCTTTCACTAATAGTAAGATAGGGATAGTATTTTTTCCTATAAGACTCATTGCATTAATAAAAAAAGTGTGTCCCATAGCTATACATACACATACAGAAGTTCCCGATTTGAGTCTTTATTGGACCTGTTTATTGTTTCCTAAAATTATGAAAGATATAAAGATTGTTAGAACTTTGCATAATACGGTACTTTGGAATAAGTGGAAGAGTATAGGAGGAGTTGTAGAGAAGTTTATGCATAAGCGTAAAGCAAATATAAGTACTAGCAATATGATAACTTGTACATATCAAAAAGAATTTGGTTTTGATTCTAATATAAAATTGATATATAATGGATTTACTGCAATATCACAACAAGCTTATCCTTATATATATTCTGGAAAGATAAATGTTTTATTTGCTGGTCGATTTGTTCCTCAGAAGGGAATACCAGTTCTTATAAATATAATAAAGAGAGTAGATGAAAAAGTATTTTATTTTCATATAGCAGGTAAGGGACCTCTAGAGGAAATCATATTACAGGAGTTGGGAAATAAATCTAATGTTCGTATTACTCCTCCTATTTTTAGTCTTGCTCAATATCTGTCTTCTTTTGATTATGTATTTATTCCTAGTGAGCATGAAGGATTAAATTCTTTGTCTATTGAGTCGTCCATTAATAAAGTGCCTGTTATTATAAATGATATAGATGGACTTAATGAAACTTTACCTCAAAATTATCCATTGAAGGTGAAAAATAACTGTATTGATGAGTATATGACGTTGTTTACAGATGTAATTCCAACAATAGATCGGGTTTCTTTGATTGATAGTGTATATCAATATTCTTGTCAAAAATTTGATATTCAACAAATGCAAAAACAGTATGAATATATATATAAGACAGGGAAAAAATATGGTTGTTGTTATAGAGAAAAATAGCAATGTCCTCTAAAATCCTTTTTATTCTTCACCTTCCTCCACCTATACATGGCGCAGCCATGATGGGGAAATACATTCAAGAAAGTGAGTTGGTAAATTCTTCTTTCGATTGTTTTTGTATAAATTTAGCTACAGCAGGAAGTTTGTCTGATATTGGGCATATAAGTTTAAAAAAGCTGTTGAAGTATTTCTTTCTTCTAAAGCATATTTCTCACGTTGTAAGAGAAATCCGTCCCGAATTGGTTTATATCACTCCGAATGCCGGAGGAAAAGCCTTTTTTAAAGACTTTATTGTAGTGCAGATGCTGAAAAGTATGGGGTGCAAAGTCATAGCTCATTATCACAATAAAGGCGTTTCGGTTTATCAGAGTAAATGGGTTTATAACTTCTTTTATAAACGTTTTTTCAGCAATCTGAAAGTAATTCTGTTGGCAGAGAATCTTTATAAAGATATAGCCAAGTATGTAAAAAGAGAAGATGTGTATATTTGTCCGAATGGTATACCAAACTTACGTAAAGGAGAATTTGAAGCAAGGCGGAAAAACGAAGTCCCTTATCTACTTTTTCTTTCTAATCTATTGATAAATAAAGGAGTGTTTGTATTACTTGATGCGTTAAGAATATTGAAAGAAAAAGGGTATCTTTTTAATTGTCAGTATGTAGGTGGAGAAACAGCCGAGATTAATGCTGTACAGTTTTCAGAAGAAGTGGATAAACGGGATTTGAATGATAGGGTTGCTTATGTCGGTCGAAAAGTAGGAGAAGAAAAAAATGCTTTTTTTCAACAAGCAGATATATTCATTCTTCCAACAATGAATGAGTGTTTCCCTTTGGTCATTTTAGAAGCCATGGAATATAAATTGCCGGTCATCTCAACCAATGAAGGCGGCATCCCCGATATGGTGAAAGATGGAGAAAATGGCTTGATTTTTGAAAAACAGAATCCGTATTCGTTGGCTGATTGTATTGCGAAGTTGTTGGATGATGAGGAATTAAGAGTTAAAATGGGAAATGCCGGTTATGATAAATTCTGTCGTGAATTTACTCTACAACAATTTGAGCACAGAATGCTGGATATATTATCCCAAAATCTTCCTCAAAAGGAAAAAGAAAACTAATTTTTAAGGTAGAACTACAATATTCATGTTATTGAAGTTAAAAAACTTACCCTTGTTGGAAAGCCATCGAGGGCTGACCACTTTGCCTTCCGGCAAACTCCTGATCAACACCATCAATGCCCATTCCTACAACACCGCCCAGAAAGACAAGCTCTTTGCCGAAGCTTTGCAGCAGGGAGATGTGTTAATCCCCGACGGAGCAAGTATTGTCAAGGCGTGTCGTTGGCTGAATGCAAGATCCAAACCTACAGAGCGTATTGCCGGCTGGAATCTGTTCGAGTTCGAGATGAACAAGCTGAATGCTATCGGAGGAAAATGTTTTTTCATGGGCAGCAGTGAAAAAGTATTGGCATTGATAAAACAGCGTGTGAAAGTGGATTATCCCAACATCGAAGTGGAAACCTATTCGCCACCCTATAAGCCGGAGTTTTCGGAAGAGGACAATCGGGCGATAGTCGAAGCTATCAACAAGGCAAATCCTGATTTGCTCTGGATAGGGATGACTGCCCCCAAGCAGGAGAAATGGGCGTACACGCATTGGCATGAATTGAAAATCCATTGCCATTGCGGAACGATAGGTGCTGTTTTCGATTTCTATGCCGGAACGGTAAAGCGTGCTCCCGCCTGGTGGCAAAGGCATTCTCTGGAATGGTGTTACCGGTTATTGAAAGAACCCCGCCGGATGTGGAAACGTTACATTATCGGCAATCTGTTGTTCATGTGGAATATATGTAAGGAGTAGCTTGATGAAAAGAATCTTATTGCTCGTTTTTTGGTGTAGTGTTTCCTGTAAGCTTCCAAAATTGGCGTATTGACTAGCATGTTTCTTTTCCCATACCTTCGTGCTAAACTTAAAACTTGAAAGATTATGTTTAGCGAAAAAGAATTTTGAAAGACTGTGGTTCCTCTACAAAACCGAGGGTGAGCCCAATGGAGTTTCCATCAACAGACAAGCTCAAACTC
>VOFK01004211.1_pt1 | contig 28531 bp, 43 predicted proteins | sample 5384121 | NCBI WGS metagenome assembly VOFK01 (sample SAMN12384730, study PRJNA508395) | human gut metagenome | isolation source: healthy gut J | host: Homo sapiens | reverse complement strand
TATTATCAGCCGAAGGACAATCTTGCCGAAGTCATTATCTTGATGAGATCCGAAAGTGGCGACCGCACCTCGAGGGAGACCCTGCAGCATAAATTTTATAAAAATTTTCATACGCTCAGCGGACTGCCGCAGCTGTCGACCAAACGGACGGTTACGACAGGCGGACATTATGCATATCTGAAAATTGCAGAGGGATGCAACAAAAAACTGCACCTACTGTGTGATCCCGTCTGTGCGCGGACGTTACCGCAGTGTTCCGATGGACGAGCTGGTTACGTCAGCAGAAGAACTGGTTGCAGGAGGCGTAAAGGAACTGATCCTTGTTGCGCAGGAGACAACGCTTTACGGTGTGGATCTGTATGGGAAAAAAAAAAATGCCTGCATGAATTGTTAGACCGCCTGAACGGGATTTCGGTCTGTTCTGGATTCGTATTATGTACTGTTATCCGGAGGAAACCTATGAGAACTGATCAATTCCATGATTAAGGATAAAAAGGTCTGTCACTATCTGGACATGCCGATCCAGCACTGCAACGATACAATTTTGCAGCGCATGGGGAAGAAAAAAACAAATAAAAATGAACTGATCGAGAGAATCCATTATTTGAGAAAACGTGTCCCGGATATCACTTTGCGAACCTCTTTGATCTGCAGGATTCCCGGGGGAGACAAAAAGAGCAGCACGAAGAACTGATGCAGTTTGTCAATGATATGGAATTTGACCGTCTCGGAGCGTTTACTTATTCCGCGGGAGGAAGGAACACCGGCAGCGGAAATGCCGGATCAGGTGCCGCAGGAACAAAAAAAGAGGAATGGCAGGCAGACGTCATGGAACTTCAGGAAGAAGTGATTTTTTTGACAAGAATGAAGCCATGAAAGGTACGGTTTTGTATGCGTTTATTGAAGGACAGGTTGCGGATGAAAAATAATACCTACGTCGGCAGAACCTACCGATGCGCCAAATGTAGACGGATATATTTTTATCAATACGGACGAAGAACTTTTTAACCGGAGATATTGTAAAGGTGGAAGTTACCGGTGCGTATGAATATGACCTGATCGCTACGATCGTAAAATAGGAGGAACAATTATGAATTTACCAAATAAATTAACGACTTTCCGTGTGATTCTTATACCGTTTTTTTGTATTTTTTTTATCTGTTAGCTCCATACTTTGAAGGATACGGAAATTACATTGCGCTTGTTATTTTTATTGTCGCAAGCCTGACGGATTTTCTGGATGGAAAAATTGCAAGAAAAGTACAATCTTGTAACAAATTTCGGAAAGTTTATGGACCCGCTGGCAGACAAGCTTTTGGTCTGCTCTGCACTGATCTGTTTGATTGCACTTGACAGAATTCCGGCATGGATTGTTATTGTGATTATTTCCCCGCGAGTTTATTATCAGCGGATTCCGTCTGGTAGCAGCAGACAACGATATTGTGATCGCTGCAAGCTACTGGGGCAAGTTTAAAACCGCATCCCAGATGGTCACCGTGATTCTTCTGGTACTGAATATTCAAAATACGGTATTTACAGTACTCGGAACGGTATTTATTTATATTTCCCCTGGTACTTACCGTCGTATCTCTGATTGATTATATCGCAAAAAACAAAGAAGTATTAAAGGATCAGAACTAATGAAAATTGACAGACTTCTGGCAGAACACCAGCTGCTGGTGACGACAGCCGAGAGCTGTACCGGAGGACTGGTAGCGTCTGCACTGGTAGATATTCCGGGAATTTCCGATTATTTTAAAGAGGGATATATCACTTATGCTCCCGAAGCAAAAGAAAAAGATACTGGGCGTATTGCCGGAGACCATTTCCGATTATGGTGTCGTGAGTGAACAGACCGCACAGGAGATGGCAGAAGGTGCTGCAAAACAGGCACACGCGGGATGTGCGGTGGCTACAACGGGGTTGCTTCTACCCGGGAGGAACTTTAAAGACTCCGGTGGAACGGTCTGTTTTGGATGTTTTGTGCAGGGAAAGATATTTTCTGGGACAGAACATTTTACCGGTACAAGAAGTGAAATAAGACATGCGGCTGCGGCCATATGCCATTGCATTTCTGGAGCGGTGTATCATCAAAACATATGGAGGAACCTTATGCGAATCATAGCAGGAACAGCGCGCAGCCTGCCGCTGAAAACAATTGAGGGGCTGGAAACGCGCCCGACAACAGACAAGATCAAAGAGACATTATTCAATATGCTGCAGAATGATGTGCCGGGATGTTATTTCCTGGATCTGTTTGCGGGCAGCGGTCAGATCGGGTTAGAAGCAATCAGCCGCGGAGCTTTTGTATGCGGTTTTTATTGAGAATAACCGGAAAGCGGGCCAAATGCATTGAAGATAATATTGCATTCACAAAATTTACGAAGGAATCCAGACTGCTTACCACGGATGTGATCAGCGGAATCAGCAGTCTGGAGGGAAAATATACATTTGATATTATTTTTATGGACCCGCCATACCGGCAGGGACTTGAAGAAGATGTGCTGCGTTTCCTTTCAAAAATCAAGTGTGTTGAAACCTGACACCATGATTATTGTGGAAGCATCGCTGGATACGGATTTTTTCTTATCTGGATGAGCTGGGATTTTCCGTGATAAAGTTCAAAAATATAAGACAAACATGCATGTCTTTATTCAACAGAAGAGGGTATAACAAACATGAAAAAAAGCAATTTATCCGGGAAGTTTTGATCCACTGACATTCGGACATATGGACATCATCAACCGTGCTTCAAGAATTGTGGATGAGCTGGTCGTCGGAGTGCTCAACAACAGCGCAAAAAAATTCGTTGTTTTCTTTAGAAGAACGTGTTAGTATGATAGAAGAAATGACAAAGGATATTCCAAACGTTACGGTGGCGTCCTTTGATGGTCTGCTGGTAGAGTTTATGAACAAAATAGACGCTTCCATTATTGTGCGTGGGCTTCGTGCAGTGACAGATTTTTGAGTACGAGCTGCAGATCGCGCAGGCGAAACCATGTGCAGGATTCTAATATTGAAACCATTTTCCTGACAAGTGATCTTTCTTATTTCCTATTTAAGTTCGACAATTGTCAAAAGAATTTGCGTCCTACGGTGGAATATTTCCAACTTTGTACCGGAACGTTTTATTGAACGGATTTATAAGAAATATGAGAACAGATAGGAGAGATTTTCACTATGAGCAGTAAGATGGAACAGATTATTGAGGAAATCGAAGAGTATATTGATGGCTGTAAATTCCAGCCGCTCTCAAGTACAAAGATTATTGTCAACAAAGAAGAATTAGAAGAACTTATTGCGGAACTTCGCGCCAAAACACCGGAAGAAGTAAAGCGTTATCAGAAGATTATCAGCAATAAGGAAGCAATTTTAGCAGATGCACAGGCGAAGGCGGATCAGATCATTGCACAGGCACAGGTGCAGACCAACGAACTTGTCAGCGAGCATCAGATTATGCAGCAGGCATATGCACAGGCAAATGAAGTTGTTATGATCGCAACCAAGCAGGCCCTAAGGAAATTTTAGACAATGCTACCAATGAGGCAAAACAGTCTGCGTGTCAGTGCCATGGGATATGCGGATGACCAGCTGCATGAGATCGAGGAGGTTTTGTCTAATTCCATCGAGACTTCTCAGGCGCGGTATGACAGTCTGATTTCTTCACTGCAGGGTTTCCTTGATGTAGTGACAAAGAACCGGGCACAGCTGTTTCCACAGACAGAAGCAGCAGAGGAGGCAGCCGCTTCTGCCGGACAGGCAGCAGAGTCTGCAGAGGAGCCGCAGATTACCAATATTTCAGCTTCAGATGAGGATGCCCAGGAAGAGTAAAGGAATACAGCATCCAACGGTTAACAGTAAGAGGATTATTTTCTGTAATACATAGTTCCGGAGCGAGAGGCCGGTCTGGTGAAGGATGGAAGAGACCTGAAAAATGCCGGACAATCCTCCCCATGACAGGAATAACACTGCCAGAAGAGATTTTTTATCTGTCTGGTGCAGGCAGAGGTGGAAAGCAGCGCAACACCGTTTGTAACTTCTAAGAATCCGGTGGCGGCCAGCGAAAACCAATGCGCCGGAAACGGCAGTGTCTGCAGCATTTCGCAGAAAATGGAAAACAGGATGATATAGCCGCATATTTTGATCAGGGTTTCAAATCCGTGAATGATGCCGGCATCAATGATTTGCATATCCATATGAAATCTTGATGCCGTTTCTTTTTGTGTAGAAGAAGGGTTCTGTGATATAATAACAGCATACTCATTCCATACAAAAACGGAATGCCATAGATCAGAAAAACGTATACAGGAGATAACGGAAGCTGCAAAATTTCCTGAATGGCGGTTATGACAAATACGGGACTTAAGTTGTTTGTAAAAGCAGCATAGAGCAGAGGCTTTTTCCGGAAATATAGTTACTGCTGTAAAAGTCGGCAGTCAGTTTGCAGCCGATGGGAAATCCGAATAAAAACCACACAATACGATGTAGCAGGTAGAAAATTTTCTCGGAAGAATTTCACTGCGCAGAATGACATATGAGAGGGAACACAAAAAGGAAGCAGCGTTGGAAGAATCTGCGTAAACCACAGCCGCAGTCCTTGTTTTGATGCCGAAACTGCTGCGTGGGGAAACAGATAAAAAACAAAAAACAGTATGCAACAGAGAAAAATAAATACAAATTTTTTCATGATACAGTTTATGTGAGACAGGAGGAGTATATGAGTACATTAGAGCATTTATATCCGGAAAGGGTATTTTATTATTTCAAGCAGATCGCAGCAATTCCACATGGATCGGGAAACACCAAAGCGATCAGTGATTACCTGGTAAAATTTGCAAAAAGAACACGCACTGACCTGGTATCAGGATGAAGCAAACAATGTGGTTCTTGTCAAGGAAGCATCCAAAGGCTATGAAAAGGCTCCGGCGATTATCATTCAGGGACACATGGATATGGTCTGTGAAAAAAGAAAAAGACTGTAATCTTGACATGGATAAAGAAGGACTGCGCTTGTATGTAGATGGAGATTTCCTGAAGGCAGAAGGGACAACGCTTGGCGGAGATGACGGAATTGCAGTGGCATATGCGCTGGCAATTTTGGAATCAGATGAAATTTCCCATCCGAAATTAGAAGTTGTGATTACCGTGGATGAAGAAATCGGAATGCTGGGGGCGGCTGTCATGGATCTGTCTATGCTGACCGGACATACCATGTTAAATATTGACAGTGATGAAGAGGGATTTTCCCTGACCGGCTGTGCGGGCGGTATGGCATTAAATGTTTCCATTCCCGTAACCCGTGTCAGACAGACGGGAAAGAAACTTTCTCTTATTGTGACCGGGCTTTCCGGCGGACATTCCGGCAGTGAGATCGATAAAGAACATGGAAATGCAGATCTTTTGATGGGACGCCTGCTGTATGGAATCTTTTCGCGTTCCCCCGTTTGGAATTCTCACTTTGCATGGTGGGTTAAAGGACAATGCAATTCCAAGAGAATGTGAGGCAGAAATCCTGATTCCGGCAGAAAATACGCAGATTGTCTGTGAATATGTAAAAGAACTGAATGAAATATTAAAAAAAAGAACTGGTGGAAACAGATCCGGGCGTGCAGGTGCTGATAGAAGAACAGGGCAATGCTGAAGCGGAAATATTAGATTATCATTCGGTAAGCCGTGTGATTTTTTATCTGCGCAATGTGCCAAACGGAATTCAGCATATGAGCCAGCTGTTAAACGGTCAGGTAGAAACTTCCTTAAATCTTGGAATTCTGGAATTAAAAGAAGATGCCTTGACGTCGCTTACTTCGATCCGAAGCAGTGTAAAAACCCGCAAAGAAGATCTGTGTGCACGTGTTACGATGCTTGTGGAGATGCTTGGAGGAGAAGCAGAAGTGGAAGGTGATTATCCGGCGTGGGAGTATCGCACGGATTCTGCGTTGCGTCCGCAGGTAGAAAAAAGTATACGAAGAGCTGTTTCATAAAAAACCTGTATTTTCCACGATTCATGCAGGGCTGGAGTGTGGCCTTCTTTCTGAAAAAAAATTCCGGATCTCGACTGCGTTTCTTTCGGACCGGACAATTTTGACATTCACACGCCAAAAGAGCATTTATCCATTTCTTCTACCGCAAGAGTATGGGATTTCCTTGTTGCATTTCTGCAGCAGGCAAACGTATGATTCGCCTGGACAAATTCCTGGCGGATTCCGGCGTCGGCACACGCACCGATGTGAAAAACGAATCCGCGAGGGACGAATTACGGTAAATGATGCGGTGGCAAAGAAACCGGATCTTAAGGTTGATCCGGAACAGGATCAGATTCTGTTTGATCATCGTCCGGTGATTTATGAGAAGTATTCCTATTATCTCTTTTATAAACCGGCGGGCTGTGTGACGGCAAAGATGTGACCGGTTAAATCGGACGGTTATGGATTTCTTCCCGGAGTCCATGCGAAAAGAGTTTGCACCGGTCGGAAGACTGGATAAGGATACGGAAGGTTTTTTGCTGATTACAAATGACGGAGAACTCACGCATCGCCTGCTGTCACCGGCATACCATGTCAAAAAACGTATTTTTTGTACAGGTAGATCAGAAAATTCCGGATACGACGGCAGGACAATTTGCAGAGGGCGTGGACATCGGCGATGAGAAGCGCACACTTCCGGCAGATCTCAAAATCCTTGGGGACTCGTGAGGCGGAACTTACGATTTCGGAAGGCAGATTTCACCAGGTGAAGCGTATGTTTGCGTCGGTTGGATGTAAGGTGACATATCTGAAACGGATCTCCATGGGAACACTTACACTTGGAACATTAGAAAGGCAACTTACCGTAAACTTACGGAACAGGAACTGGCTTCCCTGAAAAAAAGCGGAAAATAAACAATCATCAGGAGTATAAAATTATGTACGAAGGGTATCTGCCGATTTCAAAACAGGATATGCAGGAACGCGGGATTAAACAGCTGGATTTTTGTATATGTGTGCGGAGACGCATATGTAGATCATCCGTCTTTTTTGGTCATGCAATCATTGCGAGACTTGCTGGAGGCACATGGCTATACGGTGGGAATCATTGCGCAGCCGGACTGGAAGGATGATGCTTCTATTTCCGTGCTTGGCGTTCCAAGACTTGGCTTTTTGGTTTCTGCCGGAAATATGGATTCTATGGTGAATCATTATTCGGTATCCAAAAAACGCCGTGCAACCGATTCCTATACCCCGGGAGGCGTAATGGGAAAGCGACCGGATTATGCGACCGTGGTGTACTGTAATCTGATCCGGCATACATACAAGAAGACCCCCGATCATTATCGGTGGAATTGAAGCCAGTCTGCGCCGTCTGGCACATTATGATTACTGGTCCAACAAAGGTGAAACGTTCGATCCTGCTTGATTCCGGTGCAGATCTGATTTCTTATGGAATGGGAGAACACAGTATTATTGAAATCGCAGATGCATTGAATGCCGGAATCGATGTGCATGATATTACCTTTTATTGACGGAACCGTATTTAAAAACAAAAAACCGTGATCTGATCTATGATGCCATCGAGTTACCGGATTATGATGAGATCAAAGAAAATAAGCGTTCGTTTGCGCAGAGTTTTTATAAGCAGTACTGTAATACAGATCCATTTTCCGGAAAGCGCCTGTTTGAGCCTTTACGGTGGAACCACATTTGTTGTGCAGAATCCACCGGCAAAAAGCCATTGACACAGACGGAAATGGATGAAGTCTATGCACTTCCGTATATGCGGAATTATCATCCGTCATATGAAAAAAGACGGAGGGGTTCCTGCAATCCGGGAGATTAAGTTTTTCCCTGATCAGCAACCGCGGATGTTTTTGGCGGATGCAGTTTTCTGTGCGCTGACGTTTCATCAGGGCAGAATTATTCAGACGAGAAGCCACGAGTCGATCATTGATGAGGCAAAACAGATCATTCAGGAACCGGACTTCAAAGGGTATATCCATGATGTCGGAGGACCTACGGCGAATTTCCGTGCACCGGCATGCAAAAAGCAGATGACGAAGGGAGCCTGTCCGACGAAACAGTGCCTGTTCCCAAAACCATGTAAGAATCTGGAGGTAGATCATAAGGATTACATTGCCCTTTTGAAAAAAGCTGCGGGTGCTTCCGGGTGTGAAAAAAGTATTTATCCGTTCGGGTATCCGGTTTGATTATCTGATGTATGATAAGGATCGTACATTTTTGCGGGAACTGTGCGAGCATCATGTGAGCGGGCAGTTGAAGGTGGCACCGGAACATATCAGCAATACCGTTTTACAGAAACTGGGAAAGCCAAGTGTGGAAGTGTATAACAGTTTTGTAAAAAGCGTATAAAGATATGAATAAAAAAATCGGAAAAGAGCAGTATCTGGTGCCGTATCTGATGTCATCCCATCCGGGATCGACGCTGAAAGAAGCGGTAGAACTGGCTGAATACCTGCGGGATCTGGGCTACATGCCGGAACAGGTACAGGATTTTTATCCGACACCGTCGACAATATCTACCTGCATGTATTATACGGGACTGGACCCGCGGACAATGGAACCTGTATATGTGGCAACCAATCCGCATGAAAAAGCCATGCAGCGTGCACTGATCCAGTATCGCAACCCGAAAAATTACGATCTGGTATGAAGCATTAATCAAAGCAGGACGTCAGGATCTGATCGGATTTGATTCCAAAATGTCTGATCCGTCCGCGCCGGCCGAAAAAAGACGCGGGTACTTCCTACCGGTCATCCAGACAGGGGAAGAAGGCACCGGCAGGCAAGGCTGCTGCCGGAAAGATGGTGACCGCAAAACACAAAAAAGAAAACCATCCGTAACATCCATAAAAAGAAGTAGGAAACGTTATGAAAACATTTACCATCGGCACGAATGATGCCAACCAGCGGTTTGATAAATATTTAAAAAACTGCTGCCCAATGCATCGGTCAGTTTTTTATATAAGATGCTTCGAAAAAAAAAAAGAATATTACTTTGGACGGAAAAAAAAAGCGACCGGGAAGGAGACGCTGCAAAAAGGCGCGCGCAGGTAGCGGTGTTTTTTCAGTGATGAAACACTGCATAAATTTATGCAGGATACAAAAAAACTGCAGGAAGAGTTTCACATGCTGCAGCGTCTGCCAATGAAGGGGCTTTCCATCATTTATGAAGATACGGATATTCTCATCGCGGATAAGCCATACAATATGCTTTCCCAGAAAGCAAAAAGAACAGGATCTGTCGGCCAATGAATATCTGCTCGGCTATCTGATCCGGGCGGGGCACTTTCTTTGGAGACATTCGGCACTGTTTCGTCCGTCAGTGTGCAACCGGCTGGACCGCAATACGACAGGACTTCTTCTGATGGGCAAAACGCTTGCCGGCGCACAGATGCTTTCCGAGGGGCTGCGGGAACGTACCATTCATAAATTTTACCGTGCCATTGTATCCGGGAACGTTACAAAACCGGTACATCTGTCGGATGGCTTATCAAAGACGAACATACCAATCAGGTAAAGATTCTGACACAGGAACAAAAAGACTGCTGTACGGATTGAGACTTCTTATACGTCCGTACAGGCGAAAGGAACATATGCAGTCTGTTGGAAATCTGCCTGATTACCGGAAAAACACATCAGATTCGTGCACATCTGGCATCTGTCGGTCATCCGGTTATCGGAGATCGCAAGTATGGGGACCCGTCAGTGAATCACAAATTTTTATGGTACCTTTCATGTGGATCATCAGCTGCTTCATGCGTATCGTCTGGAATTTCCGGACGGAAGAGTTTTTTACTGCTCCGATGCCCGAAATATTTAAAGAAATTATAGAAAAGGAGCGTGGATAGCAGATGCCGACCTGGAACTCAAGAGGACTGCGGGGATCAACACTGGAGGATCTTTTAAACCGTACAAACGAAAAATATGCACACAACGGTCTGGCGCTGATCCAGAAGATCCCCGACACCGATTACTCCTATTAATATTGATAAAGAAACCAGACACATCACACTTGCCTATTTTGAACAGAAAAAGTACCGTGGATTATATTGGAGCTGTACAGGGAATTCCGGTGTGTTTCGATGCAAAAGAATGCAACACCGACACCTTTCCGCTTGCCAATGTTCATCCACGCATCAGGTGGCTTTTATGGAGCAGTTTGAAAAGCAGGAGGGAATAGCGTTTCTTCTGATATCTTTTACGCACAGGGAGGAATTTTATTATCTGCGTTTTTCCGATCTGGAGAAGTTCTGGAACCGGGCTCTGGATGGTGGACGGAAAAAGCTTTCGATATGAGGAGCTGAATCCGGCCTATTTTTCTGCCAAAAGGTATCAGGGGTACTGATTCCCTATCTTCAGGTTCTCCAGAAGGATTTAGAGGACAGGGATTGACAATCTTTGGAATATTTCTTATAATAGCGTTGTTTCATGTGCTACCAAATTATCACGGTATCACTTTAAAATAGTAAAGCGAGAGGTTCGATTATGACAGACCAGATGTTACATACGCCGGACGGAGTCCGATATTTATAACGGAGAGTGCAAACAGAAACTACTGTTGCAGGAGAGATTACACGATGTATTGCGTCAATATGGATATCGTGATATTCAGACACCAACGTTTGAATTTTTAATATTTTTGGAAAAAAATCGGTACAACACCATCCAAAGATCTGTATAAGTTTTTTGACAAGGACGGAAGCACGCTGGTACTTCGTCCGGATTTTACTCCATCTATTGCAAGAAGTGCTGCAAAGTACTATACCGAGGATGATATGCCGGTAAAACTTTGTTATATGGGAAAACACGTTTATCAATTCCAACGCGTATCAGGGACGCTTAAAGGAAACGACACAGTGCGGTGCGGAGCTGATCGGAGACGGAACGGTTGCCGCTGACGCAGAAATACTTGCCATGGTAGTGGAGTCCCTTCTTTCGAGCGGACTGAAAGAATTTCAGATCTCGGTGGGACATGCACAGTTTTTCCGCGGGCTGGCAGAAGCGGCAGGACTTGATGAGGAACAGCAGCAGGAATTAAGAGAACTGCTTGCCAATAAAAAAATTATTTCGGTGTGGAAGAAATGGTAGAGGGAATGCATTTAAATGACACGTTAAAGAAACTGTTTTTCCCTTCTCGGAAGTTTTGAGACACAGGTAGAAGAACTTGCTGAGGCAAAGTCTCTTTTGCTTCGGATTACCCGAACATTCTTTCCGCAATTACTGATCTGGAAAAACTCGGATCGTTTCTGCGGTTATACGGAATTGAAAAATACGTTTCGTTTGAACTCGGAATCATCAGCAATTACCATTATTATACCGGTATTATTTTTTTTGCAGGATATACGTTTGGAACAGGAGAACCTGTGGTAAAGGGAGGACGCTATGACAGGCTGCTTACATATTTCGGAAGAAAAGCACCGGCCATTGGTTTTTGCCATTGTTGTGGATCAAAGCTTCTTTCCGCTCTTTCCAGACAAAAGATCACACTTCCGTCCGAGGAGAAAAATCAGATGATCGTTTACGCGGAAAATAAGATTGCGGAAAGCAGTAGAAAAAGCGAAAAAAGAACTTCGCGCTCAGGGAATTTCGGTTTCTCTGATCCAGATGCAGGAAGGCCGGAGCAAAGATGATTATCTGAGCTATGCCATGAAGGATCACGTTTCAAAAGTAGAATTTATAGAGGAAGCATAGGAGGAGATCATGGAAGAAAAGAGATATCTGACGTTTGCACTGGGAAAGGGACGTCTGGCAAAAAAGACACTCGAACTGTTTGAAAAAATAGGAATCACCTGTGATGAGATCCGTGATCCGGATACCCGTAAACTGATCTTTGTCAATGAGGAACTTGGACTTCGGTTTTTCCTTGCCAAGGGATAGGATGTGCCTACATATGTAGAGTATGGTGCAGCCGATATTGGAATTGTCGGAAAAGACACGATTTTAGAAGAGTCGAGAAATATTTATGAAGTGTTGGATCTTGGATTCGGAAAATGCAAAATGTGCATCTGTGGACGGAAAGTGCTGCGGAACTTTTGCAGCATCATGAACAGATCCGTGTGGCAACCAAGTATCCGCGGATTGCCAAAAGATTATTTTTATAACAAAAAACATCAGACGGTTGAGATTATCAAGCTGAATGGTTCCATCGAACTTGCACCGATCGTTGGACTATCAGAGGTAATCTGTGATATAGTAGAGACAGGTACGACCTTGCGTGAAAACGGGCTGACGGTGTTAGAGGAAGTTTGTCCGCTTTCTGCACGCGTGGTCGTAAACCAGGTCAAAAGTATGAAAATGGAAAATGAACGAATCACAAAACTGATCCGCGATTTGAAAAAAAGTCATTTAGGAGGGACATCATGAGAATTTTAAAACTTACAGAGGATACCAGAAAAAGATATTCTGCAGAATCTCTTAAAAAAGAAGCCCGAATAATTACGGTGAGTTTGAAGGCCGTGTAAACGCCATTATTGAAGAAGTGCGAAATAACCGCGATCAGGCAGTTTTTAATTATACCAAGCAGTTTGACGGCGCGGACATCAATGCCGGCAATATTCTTGTAACAGAAGAAGAGATTGCCGAGGCCTATGAGAAGGTTGACACGACATTGCTTGCAGTGATCCGCAAGTCTCTTGTAAATATCAAAAAATATCATGAAAAACAGGTACAGAATTCCTGGTTTACGACAGAGGACGGTATCATTCTTGGACAGAAAGTTACCGCACTTGCAACGGTTGGTGTCTATGTTCCGGGTGGAAAGGCCGTGTATCCTTCTTCCGTACTGATGAATGTTCTTCCGGCAAAAGTTGCGGGAGTAGACCGTATTGTAATGTGTACGCCACCAGGCAAAGATGGAAAAGTATATCCTTCCACTCTGGTTGCAGCCAAAGAAGCCGGAGTTGATGAGATCTATAAAGTCGGTGGAGCACAGGCAATTGCTGCCATGGCATTTGGAACCGAGAGTGTGCCAAAGGTTGACAAGATTGTCGGACCGGGAAATATTTATGTCGCACTTGCCAAAAAAGCAGTGTTTGGTTATGTCAGGCATTGATTCCATTGCAGGACCGAAGTGAGATTTTAGTGCTTGCGGATGAGACTGCTAATCCACGCTATGTTGCAGCGGATCTGTTATCCCAGGCAGAACACGATGAGATGGCATCTGCAATTCTGATCACCACAAGCCAGAAACTTTGCAGAAGAAGTATCTGCAGAGATTGATCAGTTTGTCGCAGAACTTTCCAGAAAAGAGATCATCCAGAAGTCACTGGACAATTACGGATATATTCTTGTGGCAGATAATATGGAAGAAGCCATTGATACCGTAAATGCGATTGCATCCGAACATATGGAAATCGTCACAGCAGATCCGTTCCACGTAATGACGAAGATTCGCAATGCCGGTGCTATCTTTATCGGAGAGTATTCCTCCGAGCCGCTTGGCGACTACTTTGCAGGACCCAAAACCATGTTCTTCCGACAAACGGAACGGCAAAGTTCTTTTCCGCACTTTCCGTGGATGATTTTATTAAAAAGTCCAGCATTATTTCTTACTCACGGGAAGCGCTTGAAAAAGTACATAAAGATATTGAGCAGTTTGCAGAATGTGAGAAACTTGACCGCACATGCAAACTCCATCCGCGTTCGGTTTGAGTAGTATATGGGAAAAGAAAGTCTAAAAAGGAGCAGATTATGGAAAAAAGACAGATCAGCACAACACGCAAAACAAAAGAGACGGACATTCAGGTGACTTTAAATCTGGATGGAAGCGGTATTTCCCATATTGAGACAGGCATTGGATTTTTTGATCATATGCTGGAGGGATTTTCTAAGCATGGTTTCTTCGATCTGCATATGGAATGTGATGGAGATCTTCAGGTCGACAGCCATCATACGATCGAAGACTGCGGAATCGTACTTGGAGATGCGATCAAAAAGGCATTGGGGGACAAAAGCGGAATCAAACGATTTGGAAGCTGTATCCTTCCGATGGATGAGACACTTGTTTTGTGTGCGGTAGATCTTTCCGGACGTCCATATCTTGTATTTGACGGCGAATTTACTACGGAGTGTCTGGGAACACTTGATACCGAAATGATCCGTGAATTTTTCTATGCGGTCTCCTACAGTGCGGGAATGAATCTGCACATTAAGGTGTTAAGCCCCGGAAATAATCATCATATGGCAGAAGCGATGTTTAAGGCATTTGCCAGAGCTTTGGATGAAGCGGTTTCCCATGATCCGAGAGTAAAAAGGAATTCTGTCAACGAAAGGAAGTTTGTAATACATGAAACAAAAAAACATTGTCGCGACGCTTTATTTAAAAAGATGGTCATGCAGTAAGATCCATGACCGATTTTTACGCCGGTAGATGCGAATGTTTATCGACTGTGCCAGTTATACAACGACAGTGGAGTTGACAAGATCATTATTTTTGACCTGTCTACCAGCGATGATGAGCATGAAAAGAATAATGTCAATACGATTCGAAACATCAATCGCAACATTGATATTAAAGTATGCGCAGGGAGGAAACATTAACCGTCTGGAAGACATCAAAAAACTTTTTGTTTGCAGGATGCCTTCAGGTGATTTTAAATGCTTCTAAGCCTTCGAGCATCGGACTGGCGGAGGAAGCCAGTGCACGTTTTGGCAAAGACCGGATTCTGCTCTCTATCAACAATGTGGATTTTATTTTTTAAGAATCAGGATTCGATTGAAAATACATTCCATGAAGCACTGGTGTTAAATCCGGAAATTCTGGATGCACTGGAAAATCTGACCAACATTCCATATGTGGTGGAACTTCCGGATTATAATTTTGACGAGATCGTAAGGCTGCTGAAGCGGGAAAAAATCCGAGGAATTGCGGGTCTTCATCAATGATACTTCAACGGATATTATGAAGTTAAAGTCTTCTCTGCTTCAGGAAGGCATCAATATGTATAATTTTGCACCGGATCTGTCCTGGGAGGATCTGAAACTGAATTCTGACGGCATGGTTCCGGTCATTGTGCAGGATTACCGTACGGATGAAGTGCTGATGCTTTGTGCATACATGAACAAAGAGGCGTTTGATACGACAATTAATCTCGGGAAAATGACCTACTGGAGCAGAAGCCGTGATGAACTCTGGACCAAAGGCCTGACATCCGGGCATTTCCAGTATGTGAAATCCCTGACGGCTGACTGCGACTTTGATACGATTCTGGCAAAAGTCTCCCAGGTAGGGGCTGCCTGTCACACCGGAAACCGTACCTGTTTTTTCAATAGCATCGTACAAAAAAAGAGTATGTTGAGAAAAATCCGCTGAAGGTACTTGAGAGCGTGTATGATATTATCAAGGAACGTAAAAAGCACATCCGCAGGATGGTTCCTATACCAATTATCTGTTTGGGAAAGGAACCGATAAGATTTTGCAGAAACTTGGGGAAGAGTGTACGGAAATTGTAATTGCAGCGAAAAATCCCGGAACCGGAAAACATCAAATACGAGATTTCCGATTTTCTGTATCACTGTATGGTGCTTATGGTGGAAAAAGGCATTACCTGGGAAGAGATTGCCAATGAACTTGCCCAGCGATAAAAAAATAAATGTTAAGAGGTATCTATGAGAAAACTAGCTTTAAGTGACGAGATTCTGATGCAGATTGAAAAACCTGCGCGCTATATCGGTAATGAGCTGAATTCTGTAGTAAAAATGACACATCGCAGATTCGTTTTGCGATGTGTTTTCCTGATGTATACGAAATTGGTATGTCACATCTTGGAATTCAGATCCTATACGACATGTTTAACCGCAGAAGGACACCTGGTGTGAACGTGTCTATTCTCCATGGCCGGATCTGCATAAAATTATGAAGGAGCAGAATATTCCGCTGTTCGGACTTGAGTCCCAGGAACCGATCAAAAACTTTGATTTTGTCGGTCTGACTCTGCAGTATGAGATGTGCTACACCAATATTTTACAGATTCTGGATCTGGCACAGATTCCGCTTCTTTCGGCTGACCGTGGGGACGAAGACCCGATTATTTTAGGTGGAGGACCATGTTCTTATAATCCGGAACCGATTGCAGACTTTTTTGATTGTTTTTATATTGGAGAAGGGGGAGACACAGTATGATACATTTTTAAATCTCTATAAGTCGATGCGGGCATCCGGACAGTATTCAAGAAAGGCATTTATGCATGAGGCGGCAAAAATAGAGGGCATTTATGTCCCGTCGCTGTATGAAGTCCGTTACAAAAAGATGACACGATAGCGGCATTTACTCCCTGTTTATGATGATATTCCGGCAACCATCAAAAAGCAGGTGGATATGGATCTGACCGGCTCGGTTTATCCGGAAAACCGGTGGTTCCATTTATCAAAAGCAACACAGGATCGCGTGGTGCTTGAAATACAGAGGGCTGTATCCGCGGATGCCGTTTCTGTCAGGCCGGCATGATTTACCGGCCAAACCGGGAAAAGGGCGTAAAACGACTGAAAGAACTTGCACAAACCATGCTTGCATCGACCGGCTATGAAGAGATTTCCTTAAGTTCTCTCAGTTCATCGGATTATTCCGATCTGGAGGAACTGATCAATTTCCTGATTGAGGAGTGTGACAAAAAACATGTCAATATTTCCCTGCCATCCCTTCGTATTGATGCCTTTTCCCTTGATATTATGCAGAAAGTGCAGGACATCAAAAAAAGCAGTCTGACATTTGCCCCGGAGGCAGGTTCCCAGAGACTGTGAAATGTCATCAATAAAGGCCTGACGGTTGACAATATTCTGACCGGTTCCCATGATGCGTTTGTCGGCGGCTGGAATAAGGTCAAAGCTTTTATTTTATGCTTGGACTTCCAACGGAAACAGAAGAAGATATGCGGGCGATCCCGGAACTGGCAAACGAGATTGCCGCTTTGTATTATGACACCGTGCCAAAGGAACAGAGAAACGGAAAATGCCAGATTACGGTCAGCACTTCTTTCTTTGTACCGAAACCGTTTACCCCGTTCCAGTGGGCTACCATGTTAGACCCATCAGATTATCTGGCGCGTGCAAAGATTGTCAATGATCATGTAAAGGAACAGTTAAACCACAAGAGTATCCGTTACAACTGGCATGAAGCCGATGTGACGGTATTGGAAGAATCCTTGCGCGCGGAGACCGTAAGATTTCAAAAGCTATTCTTTATGTGTATGAACACGGCGAATTTTTTTCGATGCGTGGTCGGAATTCTTTCACTATGATTTGTGGCTGGAGGCATTTGCTGCATGTGGCATTGATATTGATTTTTATACCCAGAGAGCACGAAGCGACGATGAAATTTTTCCGTGGGATTTTATTGATGTCGGTGTGACAAAGGCATTTATGCTGCGTGAATGGAAAACCGCGCTCAGTGAGACGGTGACGCCAAACTGCCGGATGCGCTGCTCCGGATGTGGTGCAAGACAATTTGGAGGAGGTGTCTGCTTTGAAAATCAGAATTAAATTTCGAAAATGGGGTGTCATGAAATTCATCGGACACCTGGATATGATGCGCTATTTTTTCAGAAAAAGCGGTCCGGCGTGCAAAGATTGATATCCGTTATTCGGAAGGATATTCTCCGCATCAGATTATGTCCTTTGCGGCGCCGCTTGGAGTCGGAATCACAAGCGATGGCGAATATTTTGATATTGAAGTCAATGAATCCATGACATCTAAGGAGGCAGTCGCTGCACTGAATGAAACCATGGTAGATGGTGTGGAGGTTACTTCCTATGTGAAACTGCCGGATAAAGCGAAAAACCGCGATGTCAATTGTGGCAGCAGCTGATTACCGGCTGAGCTATAAAGAAGGGTACGAAAGTCCGTTTTCAACGGAAGAATGGAAAAGAATCGTCAAAGAACGGTTTTTTGACAGCCCACAGTTTACCATTATCAAAAAGACGAAAAAAGTGAACGGGAAGTGGACCTAAAAACCATTGGTATACGCGTTTTCCGTTGAAGAGGAGCAGGGACGCCCGGCATTTTTCCTGCAGGTTTCTACGGGCAGTGTGGATAATATCAAACCGGAAACTGGTACTTTCATCGGTTTATCAGCTTTGCGGACTGGAATACTGCGAATCCGCAATCCAGATCCACCGGCTCGAAGTTTATGCGAGGGATGAACAGGGGCAGCTGGTTGGGCTTTCCGGCATGGGAGAGGAAATTGTTTAAATGAATCGGATCGTTGTCACAAAACTGGAACATCATCAGACAGAGTATCTTGCTTATCTGGTTTTGGATGAGAACCGGAAGCTGCAGGGACTTCAGGTTTTTGAACCGGAAGAAAATACTCTGCTGGATCATATTTATGTAGGATATGTAGAGAAGATTGTGCCCAATATTCATGCCGCTTTTGTGCGCATTGCGGATGGACAGAAATGCTATCTTCCGCTGAATGATGTGAAAAAACCCGGTGTATACCAGAAAATTATCCAAAAAAAAGAAGCGCTCTGTGAAGGGGATGAGTTGCTGGTGCAGGTTGTAAAAGATGCGGTAAAAACCAAAGATCCGGTCGTAAGCACCAAGCTTGTAGTGCATGGACATTACTGTTTCCTTTCGACAGAGAATACCTGTCTTGGCGTTTCTAAAAAATTATCCCAGGAGGAGTCAAAAAGACTGTCGGCTCTTTTAGAGAACACGTGTAAGGATCATGAAGCAGAAGGGTACGGGCTGGTATTCAGAACCAATGCAGGGGGCAGTTCCGGAAACCGAATTATGCGAAGATATCGAGCTGGTGCAGAAAGAATACCGGGCTTTAAAGAAGACCGGTACACATCAGAATGCCGGAGATCTGGTGTACCGGAATCTCCCCGGCTATTTGGTGCGGTTAAAAGCAGAAAATTTTGAAAAAACAGATCTGGTTCTTACGGATGGTCAGGGTCTGTATCAGGAGATCTGTGCATACCTTCCCCATCTTGTGGAAGAAAAAAAGTGCAGCTTTACCGGGATGATGCGGTCAGTCTTTCGACTTTATATCATCTGCGGGGGCAATATGCAGGAACTGCTTTCTTCCAAAGTATGGCTTGATTCCGGAGCCAATATTATCATTGAATCTCTTGAAACCCTGACGGTCATTGATGTCAACAGCGGAAAAAACCGGTCCCGCCGGGAAGAGGCTTTATTTGCGATCAATGTTGAAGCGGCAAAGAGATTGCACGTCAGCTTCGTCTGCGCAACATTTCAGGGATGATCCTCGTGGATTTCATCAATCTGAAAAAGAAAGAACAGCAGCAGAAGCTGATTTCCGTTATTCGGGAGGAATTACAAAAAAGATTCGGTTCCCGCAAATTTTATCGATATTACCAGACTTGGTCTGGTGGAACTGACCCGGAAAAAGTATACAAATCTTTTTGCGTGAAATTTTATCATAAACAGCTTGACGAACAGGTGGTCATGTGCTATTATACACTAGTATGCCGCACAGTGAGGTAAAAGTTTGCTTATTGGCAACACCGTAATTGGCGAGTAATGATAAATAGGAGGTGCCTTATGTACGCAATTATAGCAACAGGTGGTAAACAGTACAAAGTAGCCCGAAGGCGATATCATTAAAGTAGAGGAGCTTGGTGTAGAAGCTGGAGAAACTTTTACATTTGACCAGGTTTTAGCAGTAAGCGATAATGAGATGAAAGTCGGAAGTCCATTCGTTGACGGAGCAAGCGTAACAGCTTCTGTAGTTGAGAACGGAAGAGGAAAGAAAGTTATCGTTTACAAATATAAGAGAAAAACCGGTTACCATAAGAAAAATGGTCACAGACAGGCGTATACAAAAAGTTAAGATTGAAAAAGATCAACGCTTAAGCCTGAAATCTTATGATCGAGATTACAGTTTACAGAAATCAGAACAACCTGTATACAGGATTTGACTGTATCGGACATGCAGGGCTATGCCAATGCAGGGGAAGATGTGGTGTGCCGGTGTATCTGCACTGGTCATCAATACCATTAATTCCATCGGCAACCTGACAGAAGAAGCCTTTTCAATCGATACCGATGAAGAGAGCGGTCAGATTGTTTTCCGATTAGAAAAACCGTCAGAACATGACAGCTTTTTACTCATACAGTCAATGACACTTGGCTTACAGGAAATTATGAATCAATACGGTAATGAATTTATTACATTAGACTTCGAGGAGGTGTAAGATATGTTAACAATGAACCTTCAGTTTTTTGCTCATAAAAAAGGAATGGGTTCTACAAAGAACGGTAGAGATTCCGAATCCAAGAGATTAGGTGCAAAAAGAGCAGACGGTCAGTTTGTAAAAAGCCGGTAACATTTTATACAGACAGCGTGGAACCAGAATTCATCCTGGTACAAACGTAGGTATCGGTGGCGATGATACATTATTCGCTTTAGCAGATGGAATCTTAAGATTCGAGAGAAAAGGAAGAGATAAGAAACAGGCTTCCGTATATCCGGTTGAGAGCAAATAATCATGGATAGTTAGTAGACCCGACTGTATAGCCGGGTCTATTTTGTCATTTATTGAAAAATGAGGTAAAAAATTATGTTTGCAGACCGTGCAAAAATTATCATAAAATCAGGAAAAGGCGGAGATGGACATGTCTCTTTCCGCCGTGAAAAATATGTGCCAAACGGCGGACCGGACGGTGGCGACGGAGGAAAAGGCAGGAGATATCATCTTTGTGGTAGACAAGGGTATGAATACGCTGTCTGATTACCGGCACCGCAGAAAATTCGCTGCGGAGAACGGCGAAGAGGGCGGTAAGCGAAACTGCCATGGAAAAAATGGGTGCAGATCTGATATTAAAAGTTCCGGAGGGTACGATCATCCGGGATGCCGAAAGCGACAAAGTCATTGCAGACATGTCCGGCGACAACCAAAGACAGATCGTCTTACGGGCGGTAACGGCGGACTTGGCAACCAGCATTACGCGACATCGACGATGCAGGCACCAAAATATGCAAAAACCGGGACAGGAAGGCATTGAAATAGAAGTACGTTTAGAGCTGAAAGTCATTGCGGATGTCGGTTTAGTAGGATTTCCAAATGTCGGAAAATCCCCACATTTTTAGCAAGAGTGACCAATGCACAGCCAAAGATCGCCAACTATCACTTTACAACCTTAAATCCAAATCTCGGTGTTGTAGATATGGAAGACGGTGGATTTGTCATTGCAGATATTCCGGGACTCATTGAAGGTGCTTCCGAGGGAGTCGGACTTGGTCATGAATTCCTTCGCCATATCGAGCGTACCAAAGTCATGATCCATATGGTAGATGCAGCTTCCGTAGAAGGACGCGATCCAATCGAAGACATCCTTGCGATCAATCGTGAATTAGAGGCATATAACCCGAAATTGTTAGAAAAACCGCAGGTCATTGCTGCGAATAAGATCGATGCCATTTATGATGGCAAAATGAAAACAAATTAAAATCTGCGTAAAACGTGCAGAATTTGAAAAAAAGGCATTAAAGTGTATCCGATTTCTGCGGTGAGCGGTCAGGGTGTTCGGGAATTACTGTTTTTGCAGTAAAGGAACTTCTTAGCAAAATGTCCGCAGGAAGATCGTTGTTTGAACAGGAATTTTCCGGAACTCTTCAGGAAGACGATGAACCATACGGTTACCCGTGACAGAAGACGGATGAAGTCTTTGTTGTAGAGGGTCCAAAGCATTGAAAAAATGTTGGATATACAAACATTGATTCCGAAAAAGGATTTTTATTCTTCCAGAAATTCCTTCGGGAAACAGGGGCATCTTAAAGGAACTGGAAGAACAGGGCATACAGGATGGAGATACTGTCCGTATGTATTATAACGAATTTGATTATTATAAGTAACAGGAGGAAACGCTATGAACAGCAGACAGCGCGCCTATCTGGGAAGCCTTGCCAACAATATAGATCCGATCTTTCAGATTGGAAAAGCATCTCTGACACCGGAGATCATTGAAGCACTTGATGCCGCATTGGAAAAGAGAGAACTGATTAAAGTCTCTGTATTGAAAAACTGTATTGATGATCCGAAGGAGATCGCTTCTGTCATTGCAGAGCGTACACATTCCAATGTCGTAAAAGTAATCGGAAAGAAAATGATCTTTTACCGCAAGGCAAAAGAGAATCCAAAGATTAAACTTCCAGAATAAGACACATGAATATCGGAATATTAGGGAGGGTCTTTTGATCCAATTCATAACGGACATCTTCATATGGCAAAATGTGCATACGAATCTTATGCACTGGATCAGGTATGGCTTATTCCCGCCGGACACTCTCCAAATAAGGATGAGCATGGGATGACCGACGCCAAAGACCGGTTTCAAATGTAAACTGGCCGCACAGCCGTATCCCTGGATGACGGTCAGCCGGTTGGAGCTTGACAGTGCCGAGAGAAGCTACACATACCGTACCATGGAGAAATTGTCGGAGCAGTATCCGATGCATCGTTTCTTCTTTTATTATGGGTGGAGATTCTCTGGACTATTTTGAACAATGGAAACAACCAGAACGAATTGCCAAACTGGCTACCATTCTGGTGATCCCGAGGGATCTTTTTACCATCGCTGCAACTTGGAGAAGAAGATCCGTTTGTTGCAGGAACAATTTCCCTGTGATATCCGGATCGTTCCTGTGAACGTTTTTTGATGTCTTCCACAAAGATCCGCCAGGCACTGATGAGAGGAGAATATCCGGAACATGCGTTTCCGGAAGAAGTATCTGCGTATATTCGCAGACATCATCTGTATCAATCGTAAAGAAGTGGAGCAAAACGTATGGAACGAGAAGAAATACAAAAGAGATTGAAAAAAAAGAACTGGATAAAAACCGCTATGAGCATACGCTTGGGGTCATGTATACGGCAGGAAGCCTTGCTATGGCATATGGATATGATTATGAGAAGGCGATGATCGCAGGACTTCTGCATGATTGCGCCAAATGCCTCCCCGACAGAGAAAAAGATTTCTCTCTGTGAAAAAACGATATCCTGATTTCTAAAGTAGAGCGTGAAAATCCAGGACTTCTCCATGCAAAAGCAGGTATGGTTTTGGCAGAGGAAGCATATGGAGTAAAGGACCCGCAGATCCTTCATGCCATCAAGGTGCATACAACCGGAGAGCCGGATATGAATACATTGGATAAGATTATCTACATTGCCGATTATATTGAACCTTTAAGATGAAGCTCCCATCTTTCGATCATAAGACAGATTGCCTTTTCGGATCTGAATCAGTGTATGGCAGAAATCTTATATGATACGCTGCATTATTTAAGCGGGAGAAAAGGCAGTGTAGACCCAACGACCCAGTTAACCTATCAATTTTATGAACCGTATGGAAAGGATCAGCCATGGAAACATTAGAAATCGTAAAGACCGCCGTAGAAGCGCTCAGAGATAAAAAAGGCAGAGGATGTAACCGTTATTGATATTACAGGAGTTTCCTCTATCGCCGATTATTTTATTATTGCAAACGGAAACAACCAGAATCAGCTGACTGCAATGCAGGATGCTGTAGATGAAGCATTATACAAAGCAGGGGCTGCATGCAAAGCAGATTGAAGGAAATAATAAGTCGACATGGATTCTGATGGACTATGAGGATATCATTGTGCATCTGTTTTCCAAAGAAGACCGTCTGTTCTATGATCTCGAGCGTATCTGGAGAGATGGAAAGATCATTGAGATGTAATTCCAACAGGTATTTTGTGTAACAGACATGATTGATTATAAAGAGTGATTATAATGAAAAGTGAGAGAATAACTTCTTTCCTACGGATATGAAAGGGAAGAAGGTTATTCTCTTTTTTGTGACAAAATAATATAGCAGGTTATAAATATTAATAGAACAGATAAGTAGCTACCGAATTTCCGGAGAGTAATAGGAAACTACGAGATACTCGCCGCTGTGCAGTGTATTATCTTCCGAGATTCCGTTCAGTTCGCACACCTCATCGATAAACTGCGCACGGGAGGTACGGTCAGAGGCAGCATATTGATCGGCAAGAGACCACAAAGAATCTCCCTTTTGTAATTGGACACTTGTGTAATATTTATGAACCGGCTGTTCGGCTCTGGAACCGGCAAATGTAATAATACTGTTTCCAATCAGAATAACGGCGAAGATGACAAGAACACAGACCAGAACAATCACGCGTTTCTGTGTCTGAACGGTATGTTCTCTTCGGGTGAGACTTTCATTTGCACGAGGTGAGATTTTTTCATTATATACCCTTTTCATAATAAATTCCTCCTGTTTTATCCGAAACCGAACATTTGTTTGTATGAGATAAATATAATACGCGAACATGTGTTTGTCAATAGAAAATGCGAACAAATTTTCGGAATATACGTTTGCGTTCTATGTTGTAGTATGATAAACTAAGATCATAAAGAAATACGCCCGGAGGTAACGCATTATGGCATATGGAAAAAAATCTCAGATAAACAGAGAGAAATTCTGGAATATATAAAAAAAAGAAATCTTAAACAAAGGATATCCGCCAACAGTCCGTGACATTTGTGAAGCGGTCCATTTAAAGTCCACATCATCCGTCCATTCCCACCTGGAGACACTTTGAGAAAAACGGATATATCCGTCGTGATCCGACAAAGCCGCGTGCAATCGAAATCGTGGATGATAACTTCAATCTGACACGGCGTGAAGTGGTGAATGTCCCTATGATCGGGCAGGTAGCCGCCGGTCAGCCGATGCTTGCTGTTGAGAATATTGATGCCTATTTCCCGATTCCTGCAGAGTATATGCCAAATGCAGAGTCCTTTATGCTGAAGGTAAAGGGCGAGAGCATGATCAATGCAGGTATTTTTGACGGGGACAATATCATTGTGGAGCGCTGCAGTACCGCACAGAATGGGGAAATGGTTGTTGCTTTAGTCGATGATTCCGCAACGGTCAAGACTTTTACAAAGAAGACGGGCATATCCGGCTGCAGCCGGAAAATGATGCGATGGGCCGATCATAGTTCCGGACTGTAAGATCCTCGGAAAAGTGTTCGGTGTTTTCCGGTTATTCCGGTAAAAATAAGCGTGCAAATTAGAACGAAAAAACCGGAAAAAGGGATTTGTGTTTCTATACGACATTAATCGTTTTCTTTTTGCGAAAAAGGGGACTATCACAGATAAGTATTGATTTTTGAAACATTACCAACGAATACAGATGTTTTCATTGATTTCGAAAAACATATATCAAAAATAGAAAAGCAATTACTTATATTAAGACATTAAGGTGGAAAGTCAGTTTACATTGTAATATTTGTATTATTGCTGAAAAAGCCATCTTCATATATTTCTGGTGCATTGCAAGAAGACGTTGATGTACTCAAAGCAGATATTGTGTTTGTCACAAAAGAGCAGGGAGAAATATATTCCGGTTATGAGTGATTTTTATGATATTCTTATGGCACAGCCGGAGGAAGAGGCAAAAAGAGATTGCCTTATCCCTTGAGCTTTTTGTAAATGGTTCACTTAACATTTTTTTAATCATCAGACAAATGTGGATGTGGATAACAGATTCGTAGTATATGGTATCAGAGACCTTGGAACAGAGCTTAGTCCGATTACAATGCTTGTTATGATGGAGTCCATTCAGCAGAGGTATCTGAAAGAATATATTGGAGAATACTTTGAAATATCCGAAACCTCAGAGAAAATATATATCGGTTCTGATTTTCCAGGATGAGTTCAGTCATTCAAATGATACAAAGGGATTAAAAGGTGCTAATATGAAAGCGAAAGGCAAACATTACGCCTGCTATTGGTGAACTTATCCAGATTGCTTCTGAAAAAGGCACAGTATCCTGATTATAAGAATAAACATGGTGCAAAGGCACAATTTGGATGGTATCGTTATAATACAAGATTTGGAATACCGGTTTATGATGAAGATGGAAATCTGGAGCGTTATAACATTTTTTCGACAAGAATGCTTGTAAGATGTGATGCAGATGGAAAACTTTATCTATAATATGATTTGGTAAGAACAAAAAAAGAAACGAGCAAGCCGCATGAGCAATAGCTGTACGGTAGTAAACTTCGTTTCTTTCTAACACCCTATAATATAGGTATATGTATTGTTTGTCAAGAAGAAAATCTTGAAAGGATGTGATTTCATGGCATACAGCCAGCAACTTTGGGACGAAGCAAAAAAGAAAATGTAAGCTTGGGGAAGAAGAAATAAGAATGGCAAAGGAGATGTGTCTTAATCCCAAGAGCCTGATTAAGAATATTCCTAATAAGAGCGAACAATGGAAAGCTCCTGTGAAAGAATGGATTCACGATATGTATGACAAAAGGCAGGAGAAGTCGAGAAAGAAAGCAGAACGAAAAACCAAAAAGGAAAAAATAACATTTAACTAAGCCCCTTATTCCGTGAAACTTACCATAGTGTTACATCCCGTTTTTTCAGCAATAATACCTGCTGGAAACTGATTTTCGCAATACATTTTATTTCACCCACTAGGTTAAACAAAATTTTGTTTTTTTACTGTATCATCATGCATTATCCTGTATAATGAAAGTATCAAAAGATAGGCGGAGGCAGTGCAATGAAGAAAATACACATTGAATTCAGCGATGAGCGGCTCATTACTCCCAGTGGTCTGGTATTCGTAGGGCAAATACTTGGAAAAAGCAGTTTTGTTAAAAAAATCAACCGTGCTCCAATTTCAAAAGATTATCTGCAGAAACAGATAAAAAATGGAGACGTGCTCCTCACCTATATTGGTATGCTCTGTCAGGGAAAACCCCAGTATGAGGCTGTCCGTGAAATGATGGATGACCCTGACTACTACAAATACGCATTAGGCATCTCCTATGCGATTCCTTTCGCCGAAACACTCCGTCAGCGTTTTGACATGATCGGGGATTTCCTGCGCAAAGACATCCAGCAGGCAAATGTCGACATGCTGCGTGAAATGCACATAGAGCCGACAGCCCTGGATAACGGCTTTGTTCCTGTCGATATTGATGTACCCCCCTTTGACAATTCGAAATCCAATAAGGAAGGCGTATCCCGTACCTACAAGGGTTTTGACGGATATGCACCAATTATGGCATATATCGGCACAGAAGGATACCTCGTCAATCTTGAACTGCGGATTTGGAAACAGCACTGCCAGAAAGAAACTCCTGATTTCCTGAGAGAGACCATTGAACTGTGCAGACAGCTGACGGAAAAACCACTGCTCATCCGGCTGGATTCCGGCAACGATGCATCTGAAAACATAGGCATCTTTATGGAAGAAAGCTATAAATACAACAATGTGTCTTTCATCATAAAACGGAATCCCAGACAGGAAAGTAAAGAAGAATGGCTGGAATCCGTCAGGGAATGCTGCCAAGAATATCCAGCATCCACGTGATGGGAAAACTGTTTATATCGGACAGACCTTCCGGAATGTGACATATTCCCTTTCTGATAACGAGGAGAAAACTGTCGGAATACGCACAATTTATGAGATCACGGAAAGAACCATTGACCGATATGGGCAGTATTTTATCGTACCCGATATAGAACTGGGCACATACTGGACAAACACTTCCCTGCCAGACGAAACAGTCATTGATCTTTACCATGCCCACGGAGAAAGTGAGCAGTATCACAGTGAAATCAAGACGGACATGGATGTTGAAAGACTCCCGTCGGGAAAGTTTGAGAGCAACAAACTGGTGCTGGAGCTGACAATGATCGCATATAATATCCTTCGAATCATAGGGCAGGAATCGCTGAAAAAGAAGGATGCTCCCGGCCGGAAGAAAATACATCGCCGAAGAATACGTACGGTGATCAGTAATCTTATGCAGTTTGCGGGACATCTGACAGAACATGCCGGCCGTCTGGTGCTGTCCATTGGAAGGAGTAATCGCTGGAGATTTACTTTCAAGCGTCTTTTATGACAGCTTTGCATTCATCACCAGACAACAGGTAGCTGAATATGGCAATGGCAGCTGCACACAAATGGTGCAGTCTGTTTTTGAACGCAAAATTATGCAGCATTTTCAAAATTTAGTATACAATAACAAATATGGCAAACATTTCCTGTGTGCCTTTTCATTTTGAAACAAGGTTCACGGATTCAGGATATACACAAAAACTGCTATTTTTTTTGAAAAAGTAGTGGTTTCATGTATTGAGGGGCTAGCCGTCGCGCTAGCGACTTGGTACAATATGTAAAAGTGGTTAATGCATTTCATGTTACAACATGAGGAAATGAAAATTCATAGTACTTGTTTAGGAATGCTGATTTAGAATAAATTGAAAAAAAAGAACGGAGAGATAAGGGTATGGATATAACTAATAGACTTAAACCGATAGAAGCAATAAAAAAATAGATTCCATAGAACATCTATTGTCTATTATAGTAGAAGAAAAAATCAAATGGGCGATAAATGGTTTCGAGGGCAAGCAGATATTGATTTTGCATTGCTTCCGTCAGTTATTCGTATAGCCCAAGTAATCAGGGATCAGTTTGGACGGCGTGTGAAGCCATATCCATTAAAAGATATTTAGTACTCATGGAGATGAATGTGTTATTCCAGATGGAATTTA
>VOFK01003020.1_pt1 | contig 28531 bp, 34 predicted proteins | sample 5384121 | NCBI WGS metagenome assembly VOFK01 (sample SAMN12384730, study PRJNA508395) | human gut metagenome | isolation source: healthy gut J | host: Homo sapiens | reverse complement strand
GCCATAATAAGAAATTCATTCGTGAGACCGCGAGGAGTATCGCCCATATGCGAAACTGCCACGGAATATGCTTTTGCGGTACGCCGATCGCTTGAAGAGTGAAGAGCGAGGTCTGCGGGCCTTGCTGAAGATCAACGACCGTCGAGTGCGCGAATTACTGCGTCAGCGGTCAGCTCACCAGGTTCCACTTCGGGCGCCGTCTTATGTTCTCCGCTGCCGAATAAAACCGTTTTGTCGAGGCAGGATCGACACAGGTGCCGGCAGCGAAAAGAACTTAAAAACCGGATCAGGAGCCTTTTTACAATTCATAACCCTATGCCTGACCAAGTATTATTTGGTGGAGTTGGAGCTTTGGAGAAGCTTCTGCTCCGCATTTCCTGCTGACTGAAATCCACTGCTTTTCGAACACCTGTTAAGCCACAGCGACCGCCCGATGTTCCTCTCCGGCCCTGGGTCTGCGAGGAACAGGTCTGAAATAAAATCACCCAGCTCAATTTTGAAAATGCCGTAAAGCGGATGATCCGCGCGCGCCCGTGCCGTCAACGGACAGATGATGTACGACCTACGAGTTGCTTGCGCTTACTGAACTTTTCACCGCCGGGAAGCTGCGGAAGATTCCCTCTCCTCGGATACCGCAGTTCACGGTGCGCTAACCGAAAGGGACTGACTGCATCACGCAGCAGTCTCTTTTTTTGTTTTGAGACAGCGCGAATAATAATTAAAATCCCTTTGTGAACGCCGGCCTCGGGGCAAGATAGCGCCGGACTTTACGTTCCGGCGTCAAATTTTTGCGGCACGATCTCCACCCTTCGGGTCGTATCGCCCCTCAAAAATTTGCCTTTGTCCGTGCCGTCGCTGAATATCCCGCCCCGAAGCCGGCTTCTCTTTCATAGCGGGGGATCTGCCGGGCCTTATGTCAAACTAAAATCCATTTCGAATATGAAGAATCAAAAATTCGAGATTGCGGTAGCGGGTTACGACTACCGTTTCAAGACCTACGCCCGGGACGGTGTGGAAGCAGCGGTAAAGGTGAAATGTTTTCTCGGACAACCCGATGCCGAGTGTACGATCCTTACCCCTACGTTGAACGACTACCTGCGGGAAACTGAATCCTGCCGCAGACAGGTTGCTCAGCGATGAGAAAGTGGACCGATCAGTCGACCTTTGACGAACTGCTGCTCGCCAATGCCGAGGATAACATAGAACGGGCTATTCGAAGCGCATCGGCCGTATTGGAAGCGGTGCAGGAGTTCGTTCCGGAGGCAGCCTTGTTCTATCGTGTTACACACGCCGCAGACAGCCTGAAGAACTATTTCGAGGAAGCCTGCACCGGCTTCCGAAGAAACGGCATCCTGTTTCTCGTCCGCCAATACTTCTATCCGAAACCTTATTACGACTTCCGATTCGATTGGTCGTTCTTCCGATATGCGGACAACTACTCCTACGGCAAGGCTTTCGACAAACAAACCGCTCCGAACCGTATCGGGGTCTTCACCAAAAGAAGGAAGATCGACGACTGGGGGAGTACCACGCAGGGTTTCCGCACCCCTTGAGAAGATCGATGCGGAAAACGAGCGGGATAATAACCGGGTACCGCAACCGGTTGGAGCGACGATACCCGATGTGGTTTGGGACTACAATAGAAGCCGCGGCCATATCACGCGGCACGGCCTCGACCTATTCTTTTCGAAATCCGGCAGACGCTTTACAACGAACGGATTTCGCTGGACGATCGGTGCCGCACGCTCGACGATTTCCTTGCACTCTCAGACAATAAATTCATACCAAACCTTAGACGATTACCGCTATGAGTACGACAAAAGCGATCGACTTGCAAAAACATATCCGGGAAGGCTGGAGGGTACGGGATTTCATCGACTCTCTGGCCCCGGAGGTCGAACGGATTATGAGCGGAAGAAAAGCTGGCGCAAGGCCCCTTTACCTCGAAGCAGGAACTCGCCGCATGGTGCAGGGACAACCAGCCCTATTACAAGAAACGCATTCCGGGTGTGAATAACTATTTCGCCCGATTGTATAACCTGAAATGAAGACAATCTATGGAACGAAAAACATTATTATCGAAAATATCTGCGCCGCATGCCATTGCGGCGAACGACGCGCCGAGGAATATCTGAGAGCCGAACTTCAGAACCTGCGGGAATTGCGGGATGCCGGGGGCTCTGTGCTACGGCGACCTTGAAACGGCCTGCTCGGGATTGGGACTGGATTTCGATTATACGGACTATTTCTGTCAGGCCTTGTCGCTGACTTAACTCCGATTTACGATGAACAATCTTTGTTTCAACCGTTTCACCTTGCGGACGGACGATGCGAAAACCCGCCGCAAAAATCCTTCGCTGGCTGGCGCTCAATTACCGCTTGTACGAATGCCTCCCCTCGGATGGAGAGATTCGCGGACGTTTCATCTCGCATAAGCTCTTTCCCGCCGGGGCGTTCCGGTGTCAGATCGGGAAACTGCACGGCGACAGGACGCTGTTCCTGCGGATTGTTTCTGCGGACTTATATACGCTCTAGGTGGAAGGTAACGTCTATCTGCTCGGAGCGTGGTACCGAATCTTTATTTAGCCTGCTCCGAAACGAACGGGCGGCATAATTTCGATAGCATGGCATACGAATCATCTATCCCTTTCGCGGACATCAGGGATTTTCGCGACGCCGAGATCAACGGCATCCCGGCTCTTTTCACCATGTATCGCCTCGATTCCGAAAGCCTTCCCGCCGATTCTATTCGTGCGAGGTAATGGGCGGCCGGGGCAGCGATTTTCAGTGGCTCGTGCCGCTGGCTTTTGCAAACTTCACAGGGACGTTCGTCTCCCGGCAGCCCTTGCTCCGGGAAGGACAGGCATACGCCGGAATACGCTGGTACGGCATCTACGATGTGACGGCTTTCGACGAATGGTCTGAAAGCAACAACGACAACTCTTAAACATTATGCGACGAAAATTCAAACTGAAGGTCTGTTATACCTTCCACGGAACAACCGGATCACGGTGTCGTTCAACACACCGATTGCCGACAACTACTCCCACGTCTATCCGATTCTTATCCACGAAAGCAATGCTTCGGTACTGAAACAGCTCCACGAGGCGGGCTTTTCGATGAGCATGACGAAAAGGGACTGGAAGTATCGAAGTATTAACCTCAAATAATCGTGTAATGAAACGCTATGAATTTTATCGGAATCAAAAAATAACTGTCATAGATTGCCGGTATTTCAGTATTGAAACCGCGAGTCTCGAAACGGCAGCCCGGAAGGTCAAGGAGCTGTGTGCTGACGGCCAACTCGACGAACTGTCGAACGATCCGACCTACCAAGAAGATGCAGCCTATCAGATTCCCGGAACGGAATATCCGCTGGATATAGAAAACAATAACGGAGATCCTACGGTTATGATTTACTCGGCGGCAGACGGAAACTGCATCATGGACAACCTTCCGAAGAGAAGTATCAAATGCTTGTCGATGCCTGCGAGGCGTGGTGGAACAGACAATCCGAGGAAGAACAAATCCGACTCTGGAAAGAATATGACGCATGAAACAGGCTGTGGCCCAAGGGAATAATTCTACCGGACGGTGGTTATAGCGGACATAAATATCTGCGAACACCTCCGAAATATCCCTGCGGAATCTCGGCAGGAATACAGCTCTTCGAACTAAAAACACGCTAAAATACAAAAACATGAATTTACACGAATATTACCGTAGCCATAAGGAGGCGATCAACACGTCGATTATGGAAATTGCCTGCGATCTGGCCGTCGGACGGCTGCTGAGCGCACACGATGCACCTTTCGAAACATTCGTCGAAGCCGATGACCCCGACGATCCCGACGGCGGAACCCATTACAAGGAGGAGTTTCAGAAAGAATACGACACGTACTACGACGAGGAGTACGCCCGTGTCGCCAAGGCTGATGAAATTCGACTATTGCCAAGACGACGGAGTCGCGGCTTCGCCCGGAAGATACGAACACCTAAACCATATACTTATATGATCGATATTCCTTTTGTCCCTGCGCGTTCCGCCGCAGGGACGCTTCTTCGCAGTATCTACACCTGTTATGAATGTGGTTTCGAACCGCCGCACTACAACGTAAGTGCCCTGTATGCTGGGTCTTGCCGAAACCCCTGCCGGCACGAAGGTCGTCTGGGAATGTCCCCGATGCGGGCAAAAATGGATGTTCCACTACCGGGCGCAGAATGCCCGTGAAGCCCACGATTACGCCGCCCAGGCTCCTCGCTTACCGCCGCGGCGATCCCGATTGGATTGCGGCGCAGCGAAAGAATAAAGAGTAAAAACCTGATCGTATGAAAATCTTTGAAAGAATCACAAAACGCCCGGCACTTCTGAACTACTACCTGCGGCGTAGCTTTTACTGGCCGGACACGCTGCCGGAGGTGCTCGACTACTGGCAGCAACACAATGAACTGCCGTTCCTCTACGGCGGCGATAACTGGCCCTATGACGCGATGTGCGAACGACAGCGCCGCAAAGGGTGTCTATGCCTCGCAATACCTGACACCCGACCGTACGGCCCGCCAGATGGCGGCGCTGGCCGTGCGATATTTTCGACAATGACAGCCGTATCGATTGGACGCCTGCTGCGGCACGGGGCAACTTACACCCCTGCTCCTCGAGGGCGTGCACCGTCGGCGCTCCTCGGCTTCGATGCCGATGCGGAACTGGTTGATCTTTATGCGTTTTTATCCCGAAGCTGCCGCACTGCGGATACAGTTCCAGGAGATCGATTTCCGCTGCGAGAACGTCATCGCAAATCCGCCGTTCGAGATTGCGGGTGTGTCTCCTTCCTGCAATGGCTCTCCTGCACGCAACACTCGGGCGATCGGGCCGTGCTGCTTCTGCCGTACGGCTTTATCGACAAGCCGTGTCCGAAATCCGTGCAGGAGACGATGCGGCACTTTATCGTCCGCCACCGGACACCCATGCAGGAGCCGTTCGCACGTACGAATTGCCGTGCGGAGATCGTCGTAGTGGAACGGGCGTAGAAATAAAGAAAGACGATAATATAATCTATCGCCTTTCTTTTTATAAAATGGTCGTAAATCTGAACGTATTATGTCTTATCGGAAATGTTTTTTGCATTTCTTTGGCTTCCGCCCCACCCTCGATTATATCTTGAAATAATCGCATATATAAATAAAGGAAAGGCATTTAATATTGCAACGCTTGGCACTGGCTTATTGATATAATTTTGAAGTTGTGCTTCAAAAATTTTATCTTGAGCTATGGCGTTTTTACAGCAGGCATGACATTTTCTCCTGTACATATATAATTAGCCTTCGATACATTCATGGTTTTCAGATGCTCCCAGCAATCTTTTGCATTCAAACATATTTTAGGCGTCCGATGGCGATCTATCAAGATATAATCCAAATTGTCATAATGGCTAAATTCACAAGATAATCGCTTAAAATCATGACATTCGGCACATTTGACTGTATACTGATAATAGTTTCTATCAGGAAGTTCTTTCGTATATCGGATCGATTCGATCATCGGATAGTTTATGTAAAGTTTTCCGTTTGAAGTCTCGTCGTCGAATAATTCCAACATATCCTTCAATCTACTATTAATCTCTTCCAGAGAAAGGAATTTATGTTGAAGGTCATAGTCGAAAAATAGGTAAATTTCGGCGAAAATCCGAGGAACTGGCAATATCTTTGAACGGGTTTTCTTCATTGCCTCGGTGTATTTCCGTAATAAGGATACAATGTCTCCAGTTCCCAACTCCATAATCTGCTTGTAAAGATTATAAATGTTGTTTCCAAAAGAATAAACTATCGTATCCGTTTCCTTTTCAAAAAAACAGATATTTTATGCTCTCAAAAGCATCGGCTCTCTTCGGGCTCCTTCAAAAACAAACAAAATCATAATTGAAAGGCATTACCTCTGAATAACTTTTTCGATATTATGCCCAAACCGAAGTTCCTTTTTGAGTACATGCGCTAAGAGGCTTGATTTTATTGTTGTTTACGATGAAGTTGCAATCCGGCCGTAGCAGGTCGTTCGTCATCAGATAAGTATTATGCGAAGAGGTGAAAACCTGACAGTCCAGAGCAAACAACCTCTTGCACACCTCGAATGCCAATTTAAAATGGTAAAAGGCATCGAACTCGTCTATGAAAACAAATGATGCGCTTCTCATTTTTTGTATCCAGAAATACAGAAGCATCAGTGCATTCGTGCCTGTTGAGATAATCTTATCAAAGATAACATCTCTGCCGCCTATTTTACAAACGAGCAGTTTGTCATTAGGGTCGAGGATTCGCGAATTGATACTTTTGGTCACTGACTTGGTGTAAAAACTCGCTGAAATCTTTTTACTAAATTATTCTGGATGATATATTCATCAAGATTGGTTGGTGCAAGATCCAATCCGATAAATTCTCGTGTGTCGAGACACCGGAACCATAGCATTGAATCAACGAATTGCAACACTGTTAGCAGGTAATGATTTTTTGCCAACGGATATGATGTGAGTAAAAAGTTGATAATGGATACGTTGTTGGCATTATCTTTCAAATTTCGTTTGGTCGTATTCTCCATCGGAAATTCATTGGTATCTATGTTGAATGTACGAGCGGTTCGTTCGAATACTAATATATTATCGACGGATAGTTTTTCCGTCAAAAGCTGCCCGATATTATTTTTTGAGTAGCAATAATTGATTATTCTGTCAGCATCCTTGAATACATATTCAAATTCCACCGGGACATTTAGTTTTCCTACATATACAAAATTGGCGTAGTAATCCAATTTTCTCCATTTCTGACCAAGATGGTTTACAATATCAAAGAGTGCTAACCCAAAGTTTGTTTTACCAGAACCATTAGGGCCATAGATGATCCCATTTTTAATGATGCCGTCCTTGATAACTTCGGTGTTGAATTCATAATTGTTAGGTGTGGCTAAATCCCACTCTATACGTTCGGAAAAACCGCGATAGTTTTTGACTGAAAACTTTGCAAGCATCATGATAGGTGAATTTTTGCAAATATAATATATTATTTTTGTTATGCCGTAATTTTTTTACGGTTATATTGCAAACTCTACATTAATCAAGCCATTATTCAATCAGATACGCTATTAATATCCCGGAATATATACCGAGAAATCATAAAAATTATCTCCTTGTCGGTTGCCCCGGGAAATAAGCCCGGCCGGTCGGCCGTGCCTCCCTCTCCGGCTCCGGGACGGAAAAATCATCCTCGCCGAGGCTGCGGTATTTTTCCGTCCCTGCGCCTGCGCCGCGGGCTTATGAATCTTCCCGAGGCAACCGATCCGTTCGGGATATAAAGCCTCATAACATATTATTCATTGCTTGCGCGATAAAAACAATAAAATTCGTGCGAGCAGAAAACACGTGAGACACACGGTAAAAACTGTTACATGTTATGCAGACTGCGAAAGCAAATTCGAAATCGAAGCAGAGCGGTAAGACCGCAGTTCGGACGCCGGCCGTTTCCGAGGCCGTTGCGGCGCAAGCGCAAGACCCGGTTGCAGCCGGGAGTCCCGACATGAAACCCGCCGAACCGCAGGCAACGGATATCGGAGCTGTGAATCCTGTCGCAGAAACCAGTCCTGCCGAACAACCGGCAGCCCATCCCGAGACGGATGTCCGGCTGCTGGATCTGAACAAAATCGTCAATTCGACCTACAATCCCCGCAAGAATTTCCGCGAGGATACGCTGCTGGAACTTGCCGAGAGCATCAAACAGTCGGGCGTTCTTCAACCTATCTGCGTGCGTCCGAGGGACGAGGGCTTCGAGATCGTCTACGGCGAGCGCCGCTATTGGGCGGCTGCAATGGCGGGCCTGAAATTCATCCCGGCCCTTATCCGGGAGTTGTCGGACGCCGAGGCCGAGGATGCCGCCATCACGGAGAACCTGCAGCGCGAGGACGTGCGGCCGCGCGAGGAAGCCGCCGCCTACAAGCGGGCCTTGCAGTCGGGGCGGCATACGATCGAGAGCCTCGTGGGCAAGTTCGGCAAGTCGGAAGCCTACATCCGCTCGCGTCTAAAACTCTGCGAACTGATCGACGCCTTGGCCGGGATGCTCGACAAAGAGGAGATTTCGGTGGGCGTCGCTACAGAGATCGCCAAATATCCCGCCGACATCCAGCAGGAGGTCTACAACGATCATTTCGCCGAGGGGTGTTACAGCTCTTGGAAGACGGCGCGGATCAAGGAGATCGCCCGGCGGCTCTACGAGCGTTACATGACCAAGTTGGAAAGCTACAACTTCGATAAGACGGAGTGCCTTTCCTGCCAGCACAACACGGCCAATCAGGTGTTGTTCAAGGACGAATGTACGGGCGGTTGCGCGGGCTGCCAGAACCGCGAGTGCATGCTCCGCAAGAACAACGAGTTTTTGGTACAGAAGGCCGTGAAACTCCTCAAAGACGATCCGCGTACGACGCTGGCTACGGACGGCGAAACGCCTGCCGCAGTGCTCGAAGCACTCGAACAGGAGGGCTACCACGTCGAAGAACTGGAATACAATGCCGGTTACTACGACAAAGCTCCGCAGATGCCCGACGTTCCGCAGGCCGAAAATTACGTGTCAGAGGTGGATTTTGCCGAGGCTCAGGAGAGGCATGAGATCCGGATGATCCGCTTTACGGAACAGACGCAGCAGTTGGAGTTCGACATCTCGGAAGGGCGCGTGCGCAAATACGCCGTCATCGGCAACCTCGATATTGAAATCCGCTACGAAGAGATCGGAGACGAGGAGCGGGAAGTGACAGTAAACGAGGGGCAGGACGATGAGCATAAGGTCTTCGTCACCGTCGTTCCGCCTTCGCCGCTGGAGGGGCTGTTGCAACAGGAGCGTCGTTACCGGGAAATCTGCTACGAGCATATCACGACCGATATGAAGCGTGTCTTCCTCGATGTGAAGGTTGCGAACAAGCCCTTGCAGAAGGAGGAGCAGCAGATGTTCTACTACGCCGGGATGCAGCGCGTGATGAGCGATTCTCGAAACTCCGTCAGTGCGGTTTCCGGCCTAAGGAGGGCTCTTACCTGACCGACCGAGAGCAATTTGCCGCGGCGGGACGTATCACGGCCAAGCAACAGGCGGCGCTGGTCCGCGCGTATCTGGTGGACTACTTCCGCTCGGCGGCTCCGGACTTTCGTTGTACGGACGAAACGCTCCTGACGGGAATGATGTGCCGCTTCGCGGATATGAACTTCACGGAGCAGAGCCAGAAGGTGCAGCAGGAGTATCTGCAAGTCTACGAGCGTCGCAAAGCCCGTCTTCAGGAGCAGATCGATGCTTTGCAGGCAAAAAGCCGAGGCCGGAGGAGATGGCGGTTTCGATGCAGGAGGCACCGGATGCCGAACCGGAGAACTCCCGAGCTGCTGCCGGACGAGACGCCCGCTATAGAACCCGTCCCGGAGCCGCTTATTATTCCGCTGGATCCCGATATCGAACCCGACACCCGAATGCCGGAGGAGATGAAAACGGCGGCATAGTAACAACATGAACTAAATGTCCAAACCGACGGAGCAGACATAGCCTGCTCCGTCTTTGCATTATTATTGCTATGAATAAGATTTCAGAGATTCCGGAACAGACACCTATTGCAGAAAAACCGACAGTAGAGATGCCCGCCGATCCGTGGCGCTGCGGGGCGTGCGGTTCGCTGCGGGTATCCTGCCAAGTCTGGGTGGACAGCAACACGTACGAAGTACAGTCTATGGCGGAAGACAAAGATGACTTATGGTGCGACGGATGCGAAGAGCACACGTACCAGATCCGCGAAAGCGAATTGATGTCCGATACGGTCGAGCCGTGGTGGAATGACGGAACGACAGAAGAAGACCGGGAAATTATCACCGGACTGAATCCGGAAAATTTCAGCCCGAAGGATGATCGCAAGGCTTTCCGCGATGCCTGCGACATGTGGTGGAACGGCAGGACGAACGACGAGAAGATCCGTCTCTGGCGGCAAGCTACCGCTCCGGAGGAAGAATAACGTAAAGATAAGAGCCATGAATAAGAATCTGATTGAAAAGATCGCTCCGCAGTTGACGGAGCTGATGATAAAGAAAATGGAGACGCTCACCGAGGAGTGGCGCAAGCCGTGGATCGCCGACCTTGCGCACGGTCTTCCGCGCAACCTGCGCGGCACGCCCTACCGGGGCGGGAATATCCTGATGCTGCTGTTCCTCTCGGAGATCGCTGGCTACCGTACGCCGCTCTTCATGACCTTCAAACAAGCCAAGGAAGAGGGGTTGAACATCCTCAAAGGCTCCGGGTCGTTTCCGGTCTTCTTCTGGAAACTGTACATCCGCCATAAGGAGACCCGCAAAAAGATCGAACTGGCGGAATACTACCGCCTGCCGCAGGAGCAGCGGCGGCAATACGACGTGCTGCCCGTGATGCGCTATTACCCGGTCTTCAACATCGACCAGACGGATATGTCGGAACAGCAGCCGGAGCGCTACACTTCGCTTACGACACCGACCGGGCCGAAAGACTACTCGGACGGCCTGACATGCGAACCCCTGGACCGGATGCTGGCGGAGCAGTCGTGGCTCTGTCCCATCCTGCTCAGATCCGGCAACAGGGCGTCCTATTCGCCGACGCTCGACCGGATCGTCTGCCCCGAAAAACGGCAGTTCCCGGAGGGCGCGGCATTCTACACGACACTTCTCCACGAAGTCACGCACAGTACGGGGCATGCGGAGCGTCTGAACCGTCCTTTTGGCGCTTGCTACAGAGATGCCGACTACATCCGCGAAGAGTTGGTCGCCGAACTTACGGCGGCCTTGTGCGGTGCGATGCTGGGCTTCGCTACGACGCCTCGTGAGGAGAGCGCCGCCTATATCAAGGACTGGCTGGCGGAGTTCCATAAAGAGCCGACCTACCTGTTCGACATCCTCACGGACGTGAACCGTGCCGCGCGGATGATCTCCGAACGGCTGGCCTGCGAACAGGAGCCGGCACCCCCGGGAGCGATTCCGGCCGAAGCCGCCTGATCCAAAAACCGAATATAAACGATTGTTCAACCTGTGCCGCGGCCGAAAGACTGCGGCGCTTTCATTATCAGCAATATGCAACAATCCAAAGCCGAAGATCGGTACAGCTGCGAAACGCTGCTGTCGATGAATACGCTTTACGACCATGAACACCACCTGACGCAGGCGGATGTAGATGCCGCCAATGCTTTGGTGCGTCATATCGAACGTACCCGCAACCCACGTGTCCCGCAGGTCGGCGACCGGGTGCGCTATACCACGCGCCACGGTGACTTCCACGGCAACGCCCTGATCGAGGCTGTCCGTGAAGATGGAACGCGCTCGATCTGCCTGTGCCCTTACGTGCCTTTCGTGTGGGCGACAGCCGGCGGCATCGGCTGCGCGGTCAGCGGCGGGCCTTTTACAGCCGTGATGCCGCAAGAGCTGAAGCCTTCCGGTGCTGTGCCGGGGGATTTCTGTGCTTGGGGACATTGCGGCGCCTGCGGCAACGGAGTCGTCCGGTTCTGCGCCGAGGTGCCGTTGTGGGAATACCGGGAACCGGAATCGCTTTACGGCGATTTCTCGACCGAGAAATGGCGCAAGATCAGCCTTTACAAGGATACGGAGTGCCGAAGCAGCGATCTTTACTGGGGCGATTGCATTTCGTTCCGGACAGAGGAGGAGTTCCAACGTTTTCTCTCCGATTACGAAGGAACCGTATTTGCGGCTCCCGGCCCGAAATCCGTCATCGTCTGGTGCTATCGGGACGAGCAGACCGCCGTATTGCAAGAGAAATGGGATGCGCTCGATGCTCCCGTTACAGAGCGGCGCATCTACAACGCGCCCCAACCCGTAAAACTCGTCAAGGATCACGGGCGGCACACCACGGTCTGCTATTTCGTCAGACCGGAATTTTCTTATAAATAACTTGATTCTCTATGACTATTAAAAACAAAGAAACACTCGAAAAACTGCGCACTTATCAGATCGGTGTGATCCGCTCGGTCATCGCCAGCCGGCAAGGGCGCCTGGGAACCTATCAGGCCGATGCGACAGACCGCGAGCGGCTGGCAGATACGGACGGCCTCGCCTACGAGGAGTATTACGAGTCGCCCCTTACAATCAGATACGACGGTCTTTGTCGCAATGTAATCTCCCTCGAATTTTGTGAGGACGGGCTGACGCCCGTCTGCCTGATGGACGGCGGGGATGGTTTCCCGCTTCCGCTTGAAAATCTCTCCTGCGATACCCTGCAAGGCATCGTCGAATGGTTAGAGGAGTATGACTTCATTCCGGCCACCGAAGCTGCGCCGCAGACGACAAGCGATCTTACGGAAGATTTTGTGGAACGCTGCCTGCCGGAATATCCTACGCGCTACGACGTTTTCCGGCTGGGTGAGTTGCAGAACTTCCTCGATGGCCATGAATCCCCGGAGTTTGGGCTGGACTGCGACGAAGCCGCCGCGGAGCGCGACCGGTTGCAGCTTCGGATCTATGCCGAGGCCATCACCGCCTTTATGAAAAGGCAGCCCGCAGCACTTCCGGACAATGTGTCCCTGCGCGACTATGCCGAGGCGCTGGTCGATATCGCCTATGAAGCCGGTCGCAGGAAATTCCGGCCCTCGGACAACTCCCGCGATACGGCCGCGACGCTCATTGCCTGGGGCGACGAGTTCTCCCGGCAGCACGGAGATGCAAACCGGATGGAGAAGGAGTACCTCGACGAGATTTACCGATTCACCGACGAGAAACTGCGAAGCGTTCCGAGCAAGGACGATCCGAATGCGGAGTTCGACATCGCCTTTCTGAACCGTGCGGCACTCGAAAGACACGGATACGATACTGCGACGATTACGGACAGCGATCTGCAGGAGTTGGCCGGACGGATGGGCGATTATTATTGCGAGAGCAGCAAGTTCAGCGAAGATCTGCGTACGGCCTGCGGCGATTTCGGATTGAAGCTCCGGGACACGACCAATCCGAAATAACACGACACTTCACGTATTGTCAAATCAGGCCGCAGCCCTAAAGCTGCGGTCTTTTAATTGCATATCATTATGAGCTATCAGATTATAACACGTATCACCATTACCCCCGACCTGCGGGTGATGGTGCGCATGGCGGCGAACAACATCCGCCCGCTCGACTTCCGTTACGACGAGGTCGTATCCCTGACAGAAACGCTGCGCACGAAAGGCCGTCCGACGCTCGAACTGGAACTGCTGTCGCTTTTTTTCAAGGGCCTTTGGCAGGGCCGAACCCGCTATGACCGGGCTGTCGGTTACACGCTGCTGACCGACGGCATCGACAAATACGAGGCGTGGGAACGCTGCCGCGAGGACAAGGAGTACGAACGTGGCCTGCTGCTGCGCATGCGGGGCTTCCTGCACTATCGGCCCGTTCCGTGCCGCTGCCACCTCGAATATCAAAGAAGCCCTGTGCGGCGTATTTATGTCGGATACATCTCTTTTTCGCGGCAGAGGCGCCGCATCTTTCCGAGCGTCCTCGACGCGCAGGCCGCGCTGGTCGCAAAGGGCTGGAATCCCGACAAGTTCCAAATCGTCGAAGAAGAAACGAACCCTAAATCCGAAATACAATGAAAACCTATCGCATCAACAAGAACGCCGCGCGTCTCGCGCAGGGGACGGGCTTCGCTCCCGAATTGATCTATAACATCTCGCTTGTCCGGTTTCAGGGCCGTAACGGCCGCTGTATCGCGGCATGGACACCGGGGATGAAGCGCCCCCCCCCGGTATGTCTACAAGGCCCACACCCCGGAAGAATACGACAAGGCTATGGAGCGTATCCGGCAGGAGGCCGAGCGCTTCCGGCGCCATGACGAAGCCGTAGCGCGGTCGAGTGAGGAGTTCCGACGTTCGCTGCGCGTCGGCGACATCCTCTACTCGTCGTGGGGCTGGGAGCAGACCAATATCGACTTCTATCAGGTCATAGCGATCCGCGGCAGCGCGATAGACCTGCGGCAGCTCGACCAGCGAACTACCGAAGACGGCTATATGTGCGGAACGACCGTCCCGCTGCCCGATGTTTTCAAGGGCAAGACCCATACGCACCGTCTGTCGAAAAATTATATCCGCATCGACTCATACCGTACTGCGTGGAAATGGGACGGGCAGCCCCTGCGGTGCAGTTGGTATGCATAATATAATGCTATTGAGAATATCATTACGCGCTACCGCCTGCATAAAACGCAGTGCGACAAGCGCCGCAAGGAGATCGATCGGGAGATTGAACATCTGAAGCAAGAACGGGAGCGGTTGAATGATCCGCATTGGACGGAAGGGCTGCTCCGTCCGGTCATGGCGGAGATCGTCCGCCTGACTCCTGAGATCGACTGGGAGAATAACGACGAGTTTTATCCGATAGACCTGCGTGGTGCTATCACGGTTTTCGGCAGAACAAAGCGGGGAAGACCTGTCTGCATCACCTTTACCGAGTCCGGACACGATTTGCAGTTCGATTCGGGGCAGATACACAACTCTTTCTCATTGAAAGTGCTGAAGGATATTGGCGGAACGAACAACATTATGGAATCTGTCGGCGACGGAGAACCGCTGCTGCATTATATCCGGCAGCGGATGCTCTTTCTGGAACAACACCCCGGAATGGGGAAATAAACAAAATAAAATTTGATCATTATGAAAATCATGTGTCAGGAGCACTACGATAAGGTAGTGCAATACGCCGAAAGCATCGGCGACAGCACGCTTCGGGAATGTTTGGAGCGCCTCGAACGCCGTGAGCAAAATCCCCATCATCCGTGCGAGATAGAACTTTACAGGGACTTCGCGCCCTATTCGTTCCTCTTCAAGGAACGCTATCCCGACGGGAGTCTGGGCGTTGTCGGCGGATTGGTTTATCATGGATGTCCGGATCGGTCGTGCTGTTTTATCGACCGTCCCTTTCACGGCTGGGCGACCCACACCTGAAAAACCGGTTATTTATGCGTATGAAAATTTTGCGCTATGCTGCAGACAGGGACAATCGGTTCGGAGATGTCCGTACCACCGTATCCGACCTTCGTCGGGGAGTGTATATCCGATTTGTCCCATGTTTGCTGCGGCGAATGACGAGCGATAAGACACAACTCTTGAAGGCGTATGCCGGACAAAGCACGGAAATTGCATATCATCAGGATAATTCGTATATTTGTAAAGCGAAACGAACTCCGGCCCATGACCATATTCGATGACTATATCCGAAATAAAGGCTGCTGCAAGGTCTCAAAGACATTACTTTGGGACTATGACTTGACGCAGTTCGACTGGCAGCGTTCGCGTAAGGTCGTCGTGCAGCGCATCATAGAACGGGGATGGCTCCGGGACTACTTCGCGGCGTTCGACCTCTACGGAGGCATCGAAGGCTTCCGGGAAATTATCAAAGAGGTTCCGACACTCTCGGCGCAGGATATGAATTTCGTATGTACGGCTTTCGGCCTTAAAAAAGAGGAATTGAGATGTTACACACGCAGACAGTTGCGCCGCAGACACTTGGGTTGTTGAAACAGTTGGAGGCCGAGCCCCGGCTTGCGGCGTTCAATCTGGCCGGAGGTACGGCTTTGGCCTTATATCTGGGGCATCGTGTGAGTGTCGATCTGGATCTGTTCACTCCGGAGTCGTTCGACGCCGGGGAACTCGAAGCGTTTCTTTCGCAGCGATACGGATTCCAAACGGCCTTCAGGCGCCCCGACACGCTGAAAGGCATGATCGACGGCGTTAAGATCGACTGCATAGCTCACAAATATGCATATCTCCGGCAGCCCTATGCGGAATCCGGAATCCGTTTATACAGCATCGAGGATATCGTCGCCATGAAGCTGTCTGCGATAGCCGACGACGGTTCGCGGCTCAAAGATTTCGTAGATATCGCCTGTCTGTCCACCCGCATCCCGTTTTATGAGATGCTCAAATGCTACGAACGAAAATTTCCGCAGGCAAATGTCATCCGCCCGTTCAAGGCACTCACATATTTCGATGACATCGATTTCGGTGAGGATATCGTCATGCTGAATTTCGAATACGACTGGAAACAGATCGCCCGACGACTGAAAGAGATGACAGTCCGCCAAGAGCATATTTTTTCGCAGTGGCCGTTAAAAGAACAGAAACGTCCCGTAGCGGAGGACAAGGATATGACCTCTATGAAACGGGGTCGGAAGAGATGAATCCGTATCCATGTTAAAAATGTCCGAACCCGGATTTTTATTTTCTAATATCACGATGCGCCGTTCTGCGGCAATACAATAAACCTGTTGGTATAATCATCGGATTGTCGATGGGCTTTTTTCAGTTCGGAAGTTTGTTTATCTTTGTCGGACAAAAACTTACAAAAATGACCAAAGCAGATATCGTAAAGCAACTCGCCCAGGAAACGGGCGTCGAAGCCGTGACCGTTTTAGCCGTCGTGGAAGGTTTTATGGAAGAGGTGCGAGCCGCACAGATCCGCAAGGAAAACGTTTTCCTCCGCGGTTTTGGTACGTTCCTGATTAAGCATCGCAAAGAAAAGACGGCGCGTAACATTACGAAGAATACGACGATCAAAATTCCGGCACACGACATTCCTGCATTTAAGCCTTCTCCCGCCTTCCAGCGGCTTTTGGGAAAAAGAAATGATTGCTACAACGCCCCGATTCGGATGTTCGAATCGGGGCGTTGCGTTTTATCGCTGCCGGTGACCCGTCAGGCATTCAGGCGTGCATGGTCTGCGAGGAACTTCTCCAGCCCGCTGTCCGTCAGCGGATGTCTGAGCAGCCCTTCGATTGCCGCAAGGGGGCATGTCGCCACATCGGCGCCCGCATCGAGACACTGGATAATATGCTGCGTATGACGGATCGAAGCGGCCAGCACCTGCGTTTTGTAGCCATAGCTGCGGTAGACTTTCACGATATGGGCTACCAATGCCACGCCGTCTTCGGAGATGTCGTCGAGACGTCCACGAACGGAGACACGTAGGTCGCTCCGGCCTTTGCCGCCAACAACGCCTGCCCCACGGAGAATACCAGCGTGCAGTTCGTCCGGATATTCTTCGCCCGCGAAGTATTTTACGGCCCGTATTCCTGCGGCCGTGCAGGGCAGTTTCACGACGATGCGGGGATGCAGTGCCGCCAGCGCCTCACCCTCTCGCACCATTCCTTCGAAGTCGGTGGCTATGACCTCGGCGCTCACGTCCCCTTCGACGATGTTGCAGATTTCAACGTAATGACGGTTGCAGTTCTCCGTACCCCGGATGTTCTCTTTGGCCATCAGAGAAGGATTGGTCGTTACGCCGTCCAGAACGCCCAGTTCGTGCGCCTTGCGAATCTGCTCCAAATTGGCTGTGTCGATGAAGAATTTCATGGTTCGATAGGTTTTAGGTTTCCATAAAGATACGAAAATTCCATATAGGTTATACCGGATAATATCCGATTTTACATTGCGGAAATTCTTTACGACGCTGTCAGTGTCTGGAAAAAGTCCGTCGGCGGCTGTACGGCGGCATGCTGTCTTCCCCGGATACCTCGGGTGGCGACATATCTCCGGTTCGGATTCACGAACCTTTGCGGGGATCGGAATTCTCGTTGCGATTTTCGGTTCTTCTCCCCGGGATACCGCATAGTCCTATACGCCGGACACATCCGTAGAAATCGGATGTTAGGACATTCGAACGTCCGGAATGTAGGCCGTGGGGATCGTTCCGTTTGCGGGCATCGTTTTTTTGCTTTTACCTTTGCATCCCTGTAAGGAAAAGCCTTTGTTTTTCCGAAAATTCAGAGAGAAAAACTTTACCGAATCATGTATTGGACACTTGAACTGGCATCGAAACTCGAAAGATGCCCCCTGGCCCGCAACGAAAGATGAACTCATCGACTATGCAGTACGTTCGGGTGCGCCGCTCGAAGTGCTCGAAAACCTGCAGGAGATAGAAGACGAGGGTGAAATCTACGAATCTATCGAAGACATCTGGCCCGACTACCCCTCCAAGGACGATTTCTTCTTCAACGAGGAAGAATATTGGTTTCCTCAAAGCTGCATGAAAGACACCCCGGTATGCCCGGTCTGAAAAACCGTACCGGGTGTCTGATTGTTCGGAAACGAACAGCCTTTCAGAGCCGCAGCGTGCGGAACCACTGTCTGAATATCCTCTTGCAAAGTGCTCCTGTAAGATCGCCGCACGGATTCGAAACATTCCCCTGCTGCATAAAACTTCCGCATCGGGTTCGACCCCGCCTGTCTCTTTACAGGAGTTTCGCATCCAACAATTTCCCCTGCGGGTATCTCCCACCGTCTGATGGCGGGGGCTCCGTTTTCTCGACGATTTCAGCAAAAAGTAATCTTGTCGTCGGGGGATCGAGTTTGAGCAACGGAATACCGTCCTTTGCCGCTGGCGTCCCTCACGACGGCCGGATCGTTGCATACGCGCAGGATTTCGAGCGGCGTCTGTTGTTTATGCCGTGTGCGCTTAGCGAGTTTGCGATCCGCCATGATAAACCGCCGTGAATCCACCTCGAAGAGATGTTCAACGTTTCCTGAGATGCAGGTGTGAATGTATATCACGTCGTGGAACACGTAAATCCAACACTTTCAATACACGTTGTACTTCTTCGTGCGAATGCCCTTTGGCGTCCGTACGGTTCTGCCGGTATATGTCGCTCAACATACGCTTTTACGGTCGCGGGCTTCACGGCCTACCTCGCGCAGCAGCACCAGGCCCCTCGGAAGCCGGGTCGGCTGCGGAATAGCCCACGGCAGCCGGTTTCTTCACACCCTTCCGTCTGCGGTTCCTGCACTGTAAGATTGAGGGTCGAGACAACCGGGTTCTCGGCATAGATCGAACGTGAAAAATCCGCCGTCTTCGGTGATGACCGTCAGGTTGGTTTCTGCTGCGAGGAAATTCCGCACGGCGGCTTTTCACGCGCACGACGTTCTCGGCTCCGTCGGCCTTCCGGCGATGATGTCCCTCGAGCCGATGTCGATATATACGGGCGACGGGAAGAGGATGATGGCCACAGTCTTTGGTGAATCCGCCTGCCTCGATACGCAGGGGACGAATCTCGGTCGGCGTTTCCGGTGTCGTCTGCGCCGTGACTTTTGCCGCGGCGATTGCTGCGACAATCAGGAACAGATAAATAAGGTCTCTTTTTCATTTTTTACTGTTGTTTTGAAATCAATAATAGCTGATGGTTGGCTTTTGAGGGTAATCTTCACCTCGCGGAGCTTCCCGGCGACATACTGCGACGAAGCCTGCAATCCTCCGCGGGCCAGCTCGGACAACACCTGCTGCCCGGCCGAACGGGTGACGTTTACGCTCGTGCCGGCTGTCTGCCCGACAGACGCCAGCGCCTCTTTGAGGGCCGTCCGCTCGCGGGAGTTCGGGGACGTTGAGCCCCGGCTGGCCGTCGAGGTCGTAAGCCACGGCTTCGACGGCGAAGATCCGTCCGCCGTATTCGACGGACGACACCGTGACTTGTACAGCCGCATTCCGGAGATCGTCGCAAGACTGTATAGCGGCGTATTCCGGGGGATGGTCACCCGTCGATACGCACGGCTTCCAGCAACCGCAGTTGCACGGTGCTTCCGGCACGTATGACCTGCGCGTCGAGGCGACGCAGGCTCTGACGGTCGGAGTATCGGCATGCGCGACGCCACCTGCCGCCGTGAGAAATCCCAAGTTGCGTTCTGACGGTGAAATCCCGCCCGTGCGTGTCGAGCGTCGATGCTTCGACCTCACCCCTCCCGCACGGGCCGCATGACCGACAGGCGCGAATCCTTCCGCTGCTTTGCCTGCTCAACAGCTTCTTCACCTCGGCCGTTCCGCCGCCGAGATACTTCCGTGCGAGCTTGTACTGCCCTCGGCCAGCTCCAGCGGGTCGGGCTGCTGCCGCTCGGCGTCGAGCTGGGATTGCAGGGCCGCGACCTGCTCTTTCAGCGCTTCGACTCGGCATTGCGCTGCGGAGCGGCGTAAAGCCCTGCACCTGCCGCTGCATGGCCCGGTTGGCCTCGGCAGCCCGCAGTGCGGGGGTCGTCCGCCGGTGCGGGTTCTCGGTGGGTTTGGAGCCCGTCGTCCAGCAGCGAGAACGAATTGTCGCCGAGTGTCATCATGCGTTTCTGCTGCTGCTGCCTCGCTGCGGAGCTGCTCCGCGGCTTTTTGCGTTTGTCTCCGACGGTGGCTTGCGCCTTGCCGTCCGGAACCGACGTATTGATCCCCGCAGCTCCTTCTTGGGGCTTGACGGGCGCAGCCGGAATATAAGCCATCGCGACGAGGAATATACATCCGAGGATCGCCGCGAAGAGCAGCACCTTTGCGTTTGCGCTGCCGCTCGAACTCCGCCGAGGGGTCGTTGCCCGGATTCTTGTTTTCTGTCATAACGATTTACGGTATCAGAGGTGAATATTCAAAATGTCCGATTCTAACTCCGGCCCCATGTCCGCTGTGAATAGGAGCCAGAGGTAAAGCGAGCAGCAGCAGGACGAGCGCCGCAAAGTACGATCCGCTCCCGGATGCGGGGTGCGAGTGCGTCGTGCCGGCGCCGCAGCGACCGCCGCACCCAACGGATGCGGCAGCGCAGGGTGTGCGGTTTAGCGGTCATAGGTCGCAATGTCTTTGTTCTCGACGATGTTCAGCGCCTCGACCATAAAGCCCTGCGGGTTGTTGTCCGAGCGGGAGACGTTCACTAGACGGCATGTCGTGACGAGCGACCGCTCCGTGACGGTGCTCTCGCGCAGAATACGCTGCCGGGCAAAGGTTGTAACCTCGTAAGGATAATGGTCGAAATTGCAGCGGATGCTGTCCACTTTGACCATCTGCGAAACATTGCCCGCGATCAGGCGGTTGAAGAAGCCCTTCTCCTGCAGAACCTTGTAGTAGGATAAGGCGCTTTTGTCGGCCATCTGCAAGGCGCGTCCGACATTGGACTCGATGGCCGCCTTTGTCGGGCGAGAGGGGTGAAGAAGAGTTCGTGGAAGCGCCGCACATGCTCGCGGGCTTCGACGGGACGGTTCTGTGCGAGGTCCTGCGAGAGCGCCACCATCAGCGAGCGGCCATTGTCCAGCACGTATCTTCTGCCGCTGCCGTTCGGCGAAGGAGGGACATCCAGACTGCCGCCACGGTTACGACGGCGCAGATTCCGGCGAAGACGAAAGCGTACATGCGCAGCTGCCGAAACGATGTTTCGATGTTCGTTAAACACTTGAATTCCATAATAACGTGGAAAACACGGTAAAATTGCCCCAGTAGGGACGGATGAAATTGACCCGGTAAAAACGGCTTAAATTGACCACCTTAAAACGGTCGAAAGTGATCCATCTAAAACGGAGCAAGCTGCCCCAGTCAGTAATTTGAGTAAAAAGTAGTTGTTCAGAGGTTTAAAAGGAGTTGGATTTTGTTAGCTTGACTATCAAAAGCAAACCAAAATCCAGAGACTATGCCTAACAGACCTTTGAAAATGAATAAATTACGCACGATCATTCGATTGTACACCGATCGCGTTGGTTTAAGGGCTATCGCCGAGATGGCCCGCACTTCGCGCAACACGGTAAAAAAGTATGTCAACAAGTGGAACACCCTCAGCCTTACCTATAAGGAGTTCCTTTCCAAGAGCGATGCCGAGCTTTACGCTCTGTTCTGCATCGAGGAGACTCCGGTGGAGTCCAATCCCCGTATAGACGCCCTTGAGGCTTTTCTTCCTTCTGCCAGCAAAGAGATGGGGCGTAAGGGTATGACCAGCCACAAGCAATGGGAGCGTTATCGCGCAGCCCATCCGGACGGTTACAGTCTGACGCAGTTCCGTGTCGCCTTGCGTCGCTACGAACGCATCAGCAACCCGTCGATGCGTATGGAGCATAAGGCAGGGGATAAGTTGTTCGTGGACTATACGGGCAGCAAGCTGTGGATCTACCCTCCGGGTGAACAACCCCGCGAAGTGGAGGTGTTCGTGGCGATCCTGGGATGCAGTCTGCTGACCTATGTGGAAGCTGTCGAGAGTCAGCGCAAGGAAGACTTTATCTCGGCCTGCGAGAACGCCTTTTATTATTATGGCGGCGTACCCAAAGCTATCGTTCCGGATAACCTGAAGAGCGCGGTTACGAAAGCCAGCCGTTATGAAGCGATTCTGAACACGGAGTTCGAGCGGTTCGGCGAACACTATGGCGTGACGGTATATCCTACCCGGGCCCGCAGTCCCAAGGATAAGGCCCATGTCGAGAATGCGGTTAAGCTTACCTACAAGGATATCTTTACTGTCATCGAGCCGTTACACTGTCCCGATCTGCGGTCACTTAACATAGCTATCCGTGCGGCTCTTGAGAAACATAACAACCAGAACCGTCCGCGGCGCAACTACTCCCGTCGGGATTACTTCGAGGATGTAGAACAGGAAGCTCTCGGGCCTCTGAACCCGATCCGTTACCAGATGAAGAAGCATATCGTCACTACGGTCGATAAATACGGTTATGCGCGCCTACACGAAGACATCCACTACTACAGCGTTCCACACACCTACATCGGCAAGAAAGTACAGTTGTCCTATACGGTGGCCGACGTGGAGATCCGCTACAACTACGACATCATAGCCCATCATACCCGCGACCGCCATAACTACCGCTACACTACCGTTACCGAACACCTTTGTCCAAAGCATCGCGCGGTGATGGAGTGGTCGCCGGAGCGGTTCCTCCAGCAGGCTGCCGCCATACATGAAGACGTGGAGCATTATATCCGCAGGATACTGGAGAAGACCCGCTATCAGGATCAGGCCAACAAGATATGTTCGGGCATCCTGAACTTCGCCCGTAAAGTGGGGCCCGACCGTCTGGCAGCGGCCTGCCGACTGGCCGACAGTTACGGCAAGTACAGTTTCCGGGAGATACAGGATATACTTCAGAATAAATCCGAGGCGATAGACCTTCCGGAGGAGCCTGCCGATATGCCTGAACACGAGAACATCAGAGGCAAAGAGTACTATAAATAAATACTTAATCCATAAAACTATGAACAATCAGACATTAGAGAAACTGCGCCAGATGCGCCTCTTTGGTATGCACGACGCTTTTAAGACCTCGCTGGAGAACACTATCAAAGAGAAGATGACCCAGGACCAGTTCGTATCGCACCTGGTTCACAGTGAATGGGACAACCGCAAGAACCGAGCTGTTGAACGGGCTGTCAGAGCCGCCCAGTTCCGTTACAACGCCACCCTGGATGATGTCGACTATACCTTCGAGCGGGGTCTCGACCGTAATCAGGTCGAGCGGCTTGCCGCTATGGAGTTCGTGCGCGACCACAAAGACCTTATCATTACCGGATCGACAGGAACGGGCAAGAGTTATCTGGCCACCGCGCTCGGCTATAAGGCCTGCCAGGACGGTTTCCGAGTAATGTATGCAAGCACGGCCAAACTAATGAGCCAGCTCAAAATATCCAAGGCCAAAGGCACGATACTGGCCGACCTGAAGCGTATCGAACGCGTAGACCTGATGATCCTGGACGACTTCTGCATGCAGCCGCTCGACGCCCAATCGCGCGGCATACTGATGGACATCATCGAAGACCGGCATCAAAGGCGCTCGACCATGATAACCTCGCAGATCCCCGTAAAGGACTGGTACGACGTGATCGGCGAGAAACCATCGCCGACGCCGTACTCGACCGCATCGTACACCACTCGCTGCGCGTTGAACTGTTCGGCGAGTCGATAAGGAAAAGAAAATCTAAATCTGAAAATGCCTATGGATAGACGCCTGCAGCTGCAAAACTACTCTTTTGTTCTTTTAGAACAAATAGTTATATTTGCAGTGTTGGTCGACACAATCCCGACCGTTTTATGGGCGAGAACTAAGTGGGGTTCTCGCATAAAATCGGGACGAAAGACCTACAAAAAAATGTTGTTTAACCCGGGCAAAATCATATCCTTTTAGACCCTAATCCGGACAACAACTTTGAACTCTTTTTACGCTTCAACTTTTGGGGGTCATCTTCCTCCGTTTTTTAGGGGTCACTTTAACCGTTTTTCCACTTCCTACTATTGGAATCGTATGAATAATGGTCGGGCCGCTTCCCCCATCATGCCTGGTGGCAGGTCGGGTGGATCGTAAGACTATCTGATCTCCGAAATCATGATGCGCTCCGGACGGGGCGGTCGTTCCCGGGTGGATTCGTCACTCCGAAGGTAGGGCTCATAAATGTTACGGATTCGCTGCCGGGAAAATTTTCGATAAAAACCGCTTCGCTTTGTCTTCCGCCCGAAGCCATTGACGTTTTCGGAGCCGCAGGTCGATTATCTGTGCGCCTTGGAGAGAACGATAAAGTGTTTTTACGTCATGCTTCTGAATAACAGCACTTCCGATCGGGAAGTACAGGTTACTCTCCGTGCAGACCGTGTATTCTTCCGGGTAAGCGTTGCGATATCCGGCGTCGCCTTGTTTGACGCCTCCGGGCGGCAAATCGGAAACCGGGGAGCGAATCAGGCTTTCAGTGTGCCGATTGAAGCCTGTGGTATGACAGTCGTTCGCGTGGAACTCGAATATACGGAGATTCAGGCGCATCGCGGCGGAATGGGATTATGGCCTGAAAATACGATCATGGCGATGAAAAATGCGATCGATTTGGGCGTGGATATGCTGGAACTGGATTTGATGATTTCCAAAGACAGCCTTTGTCGTCGTTTCGCACGAGGAGATCATGTCTTCGGAGTATGTAACTAAACCTGATGGGACTCTGTCACGAAAGCTGAAGAAGCCTCGCTCGTACTGTTCGGAATGCCGTATGATGACATTCGGCGTTATGATACCGGTCTTGCCGGCGATTCCAGATACCCTGCGCGGTACGGATCGCTGCTTGCTTTCGGAATTGCTCGACGCCACAGAGGCTCATATTCGGGAAAAAGGGCGGTCGGAATCTACGATACAACATAGAGATCAAAGCCTCCAAAGGCAAGGAACAACGCTGTATGGCTCCTGATTACAAAACATTTACCGATCTTTGTATGGCGGTCATCCTTGAAAAGAAGGGCTTGGCGGCAGGGGTTACGATTCAGAGTTTCGATGCGCGTGTCCGGAATTGTTACATGAAAAATATCCCGGTATACGGACTTCGTATCTGATTTATCTCGGCAACTGATTTCGATAAGAACCTTGCCAAATTGAATTTTATCCCCGATGTTTACAGTCCCAAGCATACTTTCGTCGATGAAACATTGGTTTGCCAAGGCCCATGCGGCCGGTATGGAGATTCTGCCCTGGACGGTCGATGACGAAGCCGATTTTGCAAAAGGCTTGCCCGGTTGAGTGTCGATGGGGTGATTACCAATTATCCGGACAGGGCCTTGAGGCTGTTCCACTTGAAAGAGTAGACCTATGAAACGGGCATTTGCCTTTATTGTTGCTTTTTAAGCTGTTTGTACCACTTCGTCGAAAGGGGGCGGCCTGCAAAGATTGATACCGACCACCAGTCGTTCGTGTTCAGTGCCATCGGGAAAACCGCTGATGTTTCGTTATTGGGGAATGCCCGGTTGTCGGAAGAGGATGCCGGGGGCTATTTTGGTCCGCCTGCGGCAGGGGAGAAATCCTGGGAGTTGTATCCGGCATATGGCGGGGCGCTGTCAATACCAAATCCAAACTGACGCTGGTCCATGCAGACGGGCAACTTACCACTGAGCTGGTCTTTTCATGTCCTGTCATAGCCGGCAATTGGATGAAAAACCGGACCGAAACGATTATCGTGTTGGGATAAGGTTCTGCGTTGACCGTGGAACTTCCGTTTCACCGCATTCCGGCAGCAGGATATCGTCATGCAAGGTCGGTTACCATGGGTCCCAACCGGGAACAGGGCCCTGTCATTGTTCGTCAGATCGCTTCGGCATTCTTTTCCATTTGAAGGCCATGTCGTATTACCTTTTGTTTCCACGGTTCCTCGAATGCGGAGATGTGGCTCAAAGAGGAATTGTTGACTCCCGGCATCAAAACAATAGATTCAAAAAGGGGACGTACGACCCATAATGAGAACTCCTGCTTCATTGTCTCGGTGAACAGGCCGGCCAAAGAAAGGAGAGATGATGGCGGAGTGTACGGAGGAGCTCGCTTGGTGAGGAATTTTTGAATCCTCGTTTCAATTGGACGACTTCAACATGCTGCAAAATAAGATGGGACTCAATCGTTCTGCTCCGAAATACGGCTTTTTGCCCGGTGAATCGTTTACGACTCGGAGGCGTGGTTGGATACAGCGATCGCGGGGAAGGACAGCTTACGCGTAACTTTCACCGGTGGGCACGCCGTTACGCCCTTGCGCATGGCGACCGGTACAGATCGGTGGCTCTGAATAATTGGGAAGGAACACATTGGAATTTCAATGAAAAGGATCTGCGGGAGATTATTGACAAAGCTGCTGAAATCGGATGCGAACTATTCATTCTCGATGACGGATGGTTTGGCGGCAAGTATCCGCGTAACGATGCGACCGCGGGGTTGGGCGACTGGCAGGTGAATGCGCCAAACTGCCCGGAGGATTGCAGTCCATTGCCGGGTATGCGGCGGCAAAGGCTTCCGGTTCGGAATATGGATTGAGCCGGAGATGGTAAATCCGCATAGCGAACTGGCGCAGGAACATTCCGAGTGGATCGTTCGGAGCGGAGAACGCGAAATTCCCACCTGAGACATCAATGGATTCTCGATCTGTGCAATCCGGACGTGCAGGATTTCATATTCGGCGTTTTTGATGATTTGTTATCCTCGGCGCCCGGTATCAGTTATGTAAAATGGGATGCCAACAGGTATGTCAACAACGTTGGATCGACCTATCTGCCCGCTGATGAGCAGAGTCGTTTCTGGGATTATACTCGTGGGTTGTATAATGTCTATGAACGTATCCGTTCCAAGTATCCCGACATTGAGATACAGGCATGTGCTTCGGGTGGCGGTCGTGTCGATTTCGGATCTTTGCCTTTTCACGATGAAATATGGACGAGTGACAATACGAACGCAATTGACCGGATTTTTATTCAGTGGGGTCACGAACCACTTTTTTCCCGACTATGGCAATGGCTGCGCATGTTTCCGCTGCTCCCAACCGACAGACCGGAATGTCGCTGCCGCTCAAATTCCGCTGCGATGTGGCAATGTCGGGACGCATGGGCATCGAACTATCCGAGAAAACTCGCCCGCGAGGAGATTGCCTGTTGCAGGATGCTGTTGCAGCCTATAAAACGATTCGCCCTGTTGTGCAGCACGGGGACCTTTATCGGTTGGTTTCTCCTTATGATGAAAGCGGTTGGGCTGCGTTGAATTACGTTTCGAGACGAAGGAACGCTGTGTGTTGTTTGCATTCAGCACGGCATTACATACGGACGAGGCTTACGCTCCGGCTGAAGGGCTTGATCCCGCCGGATATTACAAAATAACGGAACAGAATCGTCAGAAAGGCAACACTGGTTGCCATGCCGAAGGTCAGACGTTATCGGGCGATTATTTGATGAAATGCGGAGTGGGATTCGACTTGGCCAAACCATTTTGAGAGTTGTGTGCTCCTATTGGAAAGGCAGGATCGATAAAAAGAGTTGAAAAAAAAGTTCCGGGGGCGATCCCGGAACTTTTCTTTCTAATAGTTGGTCCTAATACATGAAACGTTTTATCCTGGATTAGAGCGCATTTTTTCTGAAGACACAACCTTTTTCAGATGGCCTCTGTACTTGATATAATCAATTGAATTGTAGTTATATCCGGATTTCCCGGTTCAGAAATGTCTTCCGAAGAATGAGAAGTGACGATTAGTACTCCCTGCGGAAAACGAAAATCCCCGTAATCAAACGATTACGGGGATTGCCAGTGCCCAGGACAGGAATCACAAAATGCAATTTCTTTCAAATGGGCAAAAAATACAAATGATTTATAATGTATTGAAATACAATGATATGGGTTGCATTTAGATTGTTTTTTATTGATTGTGTTTTTGATTGTTTTTGTGGGTTAGTGCCAAAATAGTGTCAAATTTTTATTGGTGAATATCAGTATTTTATATATCTTTGAGATAAGAAAATACCTTTTTTATGGCAAAGACGACATATAGTTTAGCAAAGTCTAAAAACAATTTGGGTGAGGCGCAAATTATAATTCGGATGTATGTTCGGATGGGTTACTTTTGTGCGTATTAAGTCAAATATATGGGTCGATGAAAAACGCTGGGGTAAGAAAAATAATATTACGATTCCGACTATTCCGGGTGAAGAACAAACTGCGTTACTGAATAAAAAAGAATTGTTGCGTCAATTAACCTTTATATGTCGAAGAAGCTATATTAAATGCGGATGATAAAAACATTATTGATAAGATTTGGGCGGAAAAAATTGTTGCTCGATTCTATAAAAAGTCCAAAGAGCCGAAGAATAAATCCGAGAAAACACCTGCGGATAATTTCTTTTCTTTATTTTTGACGGATATATAAAGAAGCGTAAATTTTCAGAGGCGCGTATAAAGCATTTGCGTTTTGCGTCGCTGTTTTGCAGCGGTTTGAAATGTATAAACAGCTTGGGAATAGCAATACGTAAT
>VOFK01002955.1_pt1 | contig 28554 bp, 35 predicted proteins | sample 5384121 | NCBI WGS metagenome assembly VOFK01 (sample SAMN12384730, study PRJNA508395) | human gut metagenome | isolation source: healthy gut J | host: Homo sapiens | reverse complement strand
GCTGCTTCGGGGATGGCCTGGCCGGTTCGTGGCTCGCCGACAGTATGACGGCGCGCGCGCGCATCGACCGGCAGGCAGCCGCGCATCCATCGGGACCTTTCGCCTCAGATACCGGCGCACGTCCGCGACGGTTCGCGCCGGGACCTTGCTCGCCTCGAACAGTACCGCACGAAATTTATCGCGCACGGGTCGGACCACAGCGACCATCGGTGCCGGGCGAACAGCGACCTTGATGTTGTACGCGCACAACTCCCAGCGCAGAACGACTGCGTCAGACCGATGCCGCCGAATTTGGAACCCGCGTAGGCGAAAGTTCTTGTTGGGAGCCTTCCAGGCCGGACTTGAGTTCCAGCGTCACGATATCGGGCATGGCCTCGGGGTCCGCCGTGCTCGGCCTCCATGATGATGGCGGCGTGACTGCACAAGGAAGAAGCCTGGTGTAGTTGACGCTGGTGACGAAGTCAATCCTTCTTTCCATGCGCCAGAGGCCGGGGCGGACGACGCCCGCGTTCGAGCATCAGATCCAAGCCCGCCAGAACTTCTCAACCGTCTGCGCGACCATGTTCGCAACAGTTCTTCGTCGGGGTGCGTTGACCGCGATAACGGCGGCGCGGTTCACCCATTTCTCTGCAACCTGCTTTGCCAGCGGTTCGTTCATATCGGCAATGACGATGGTTTGCGCCAACTTCTTTGCCTTGCAGTTCCTCCGCAATGCCCACTTGCCGAAGCCCTGGGCCGCGCCGGTCACGATGCAGATCTTGCCGCCGAGCCGGCCTCGCCAGCCAGGACGCTTGCCCATATTGGCCTTTGCAATCTCGCACCATTTGGTCATATCAACAGACATAAAAAGTACCCTCTTTCTTGGAAAAGTGTACCTCTATTATACCTGCGTATCTGTATGTTGATTCAAGACCGTTTGATTTTATTTTTCTGGTTTGTTGCCCGTTTTTGCCTAAAATGAGGATGCAAAGCACGATCACACCCGTGACCAGAAAAATGCCGGCCATGCCTTTGCCCATGATGGGCAGCGTCTGTAAGAATGCTTCATAATTCATAGTCTTTCCTCACACTAAAAGATTCAGCAGCAGACCGCCTGCGATGACGGATGCGACCTGCCCGGATACGTTGACACCCACGCACTGCATGAGCAGATAATTCTGCGGGTCCTTCCTTAATTGCCATTTTGTAGACGACGCGCGCGGACATCGGAAACGCTGAAATGCCGCAGGCGCCGATCATGGGATTGAGTTTTTTCTCCTTCGGCAGGAACAGATTGATCAGCTTCGCAACCAGCACACCGCCCGCTGTGTCGAAAATAAACGCCACCAGACCCAGCGCCATAATGAGAAGCGTCTGCTTTGTCAGGAAATACTCCTGCCTGCATGCGCACGGCGATGGTGAGGCCCAGGAAGAGCGTAATGAGATTTGAAAGCGTCTTCTGCGCCGTCTCGGAAAGAGAATCCAGCACGCCGCACACCCGGATGAGGTTGCCGAACATCAAAAAAGCCTACCAGCGCCACGCTGTGTCGCGGCGAGACGATGCCGCAGACGGCGGTGATAATGATCGGGAATAAAATCTTCGTGCGCTTTGTAACCGTGTGCTGATGGTATGACATGCGGATCAGCCGTTCGTGCGTTTGTGGTCAGCGCGCGGATGACAGGCGGCTGCACAAGCGGCACGAGCGCCATACGAATACGCCGCGCGACCATGATCGCGCCCAGATAGTTGATTTCAGGAAATTCGCCATGAAGATCGCCGTCGGGGGCCATCTGCCGCGCCGATGAGATGCCGATGGCCGCCGCATCCTGATGGGAAGCCCAGAAGGGCTGCAAGGCTGAAGGTGAAGAAAATGCCGAACTGCTGCCGCTGCACCGAAGAACATCAGCTTTTCGGGTCGTTCAGCAGCGGCTCAAAATCGATCATTGCCCCGATGCCGACGAACAGCAGAAGCGGGAACAACTCGTTTGCGATTCCCGCGTCAAACAGCACGTTCAGAACGCCGATCTCTCCACGCCGTCGATGATCTGTGTCACCGCGCCGGACAGCGGCAGATTGACCAGAATCGCGCCGAAGCCCATTGGCAGCAGCAGCGCGGGCTCCATATCCCGTTTGATTGCCAGATAGATCAGGATCCCGCCGATCAGCCACATCACGGCCTGCTGCCAGCTGAGATTGCTCGATGTTTGAAAATAACTGTGCCACAAAAAAGTCCTCCTTTGTTTTTGATAAAAAAAAGACCTTTTTACCCAAGCACGCGCGATGCTTCGGTAAAGTCTCTCGACTTCAGTCGGCTGCCGGGGCATTTTCTGCCGTACTGACGCAGGCAACGTGGGCAGACCCGCCTGCTACTCCTTTATCAGAGCTGTTAAAGCGAAAAACGCCCGGCCGTCAAGTCGGCCGGGCACATCTAGCGGCATTCTGATTCTGGGGTTCCTGGGTAGCTGCTCATGGGAGCGTCGTCCCGAGCCCTTCTGCGTCGCGGATGACGATGTCGTAGCTGTAGGTCTCACTGACGTGGACGGTGACGCGGTCGCCCGCACGTGGCCCATGACGGCCTTGCCGACGGGGGATTCCTTGCTGATGAGGCCCTTGAGCGCGTTCTGGCGGAGCGTGGTGACCAGTTCGATGGTCTGCTCCTCGTCGTCCTCCTCGATATAGATCGTCACCTTGTCAAACAGGCCGATCTCGTCCGGGTTCGAGCTGGCGTCAATGACCTTTGCGGTCTTAATCATGCGCTCTAAGTACCGGATGCGGCTGTCGTTGCGGCTTTTTTCCCGCTTGGCTGCCTTGTATTCAAAGTTTTCGCTGAGATCGCCGAACTCGCGCGCGGTCTTCACGTCCTCAAGCAGCTGCGGCCGCAGCTGCAGGCGGCGGTACTCGACCTCCTGCTCCATCTTTTTTGATATCGACGGCTGTCAATTCGTCATGCATCGTTACGCTCCTGTGCAGAGATATTCTACTCGTTTTTCGGAAAAGTAAAACGAATTTTGATTTTTCCGCGCCGTGTGGTATGATACAGAAAAGAAACTGAACGAAGCAGGTGCATCCTCATGCAGATCGAACCCATCGCGCACATCCATACCGATTTCCCGACCAAGTTCGGCGTGCCCCGGCAGTCGGGGCTGGCGTCGGAGCTGACGTCCACGATCGTCTTTGCCCCCGCGTACCGCAATCCGGACTGCCTGCGCGGCATTGCGGATTTTTCACATCTGTGGCTGATCTGGGAATTTGATAAGGTCGCGGGCGCGGGCTGGTCGCCGACGGTGCTGCCACCGAAGCTGGGCGGCAAAACGCGCGGGGCGTGTTCGCTACGCGCTCACCGTTCCGGCCGAATCCGCTGGGGCTTTCCTGCGTGCAGCTTCTGGGGACGGAGCTGCACACGAAGGACGGCCGGTCCTGTACGTCGCGGGCGCAGACCTGGTCGACGGCACGCCGATCTACGACATTAAGCCCCTACTTGCCCTACGCCGACAGCCATCCGGACGCCGTCGACGGTTTCGACGGCAAGCGCGACGCCGAGCCGCTGACCGTCGTCTTCCCGCCGGAGCTGGAAGCGCTGATCCCGGAGAAACAAACGCGCCGGCCTCCGTCAGGCGCTTTCGCCTGCGGCCCCATCCCCGGCTACCAGCACGACCCGACGCGCCGCTACGGCTTCAACTTCTCCGGCCTCGACGTCCGCTTTTTCCGCATCCAGGACCGCATCCTCACCGTGGTGGAGATCGTCCCGTTATAAAAAGGCTCCCCCCCAGGAGAGCTGGCGTACCAATACTGGCATAAACTACGCGCCTGAGGGGTTGCAGCAAATTTGCGACTGCCTTATGTCTCGACGGCCCCTTCTTTTCCGTCTTGCCGGAAAAAGAAGGGGGAGAAAAAGGGGCGCTTTGGTTACGGTTTGGTGCTTTCTGCGTCTGAGTTTAGGTAAGCGCCTATATTTTTAAGCGTCGTTCCACTCGATGGTCACCTTACGAGTTTCTACTACGCGCCGCCTGATACGGTGGATATCGAATTTGGAACTAGTTGCCTTAGAACAGTTGCTGTCAATAGAAGGTGCGGTGGAGAACCGGATGGTTCTTACCTTCTTGCGGGCAGATTGTAAGGACAAAAAGGAAAAAATCCAATGCAAAAAGGTGCAGACCAGCAAATCTGGTCTGCACCTTCTATTTATAGCAGATATTCAAAGGCAACTGCTCACAAATCCGGTGTACCGTATCAGGCGGCGCGTAGTACGATACCCGTAGGGTGGGTATCGAGTGGAACGACATTCAAAAATAGGGCTCCACCTGAATTCAGAGGCAGAATGCACCCCGCGTCCCCAAGCACTCTTTTCTCCCCAATCTTTTCTCTTGCGAGAGAAAAGATTGGGCCGTCGGAGGCGCGTCAGAACCGGCTCGACGGAACGAGTCCCCGACTGTTCGCGGAGCCTCTTTTCCTCTGAGTCCGTTTCTTCCTTTCCAAACCGCAAACTGAATTTGCGGTTTGGGTTTTTCTATGCAAATTTGATACAACCTCTCGGTCAGCCCACGGCTGACAGCTCCTCTGAGAGGGAGCCTTTTTGATGCGGTGGGGTCAGTAGTCTACCCGCATCAGGCAGAGGCCTTGTGGGGGAGCAGTGTAGCCGGCTTGGGTGCGGTCTTTGGCTTCGAGGGCGGCTTTGACGCTCTCGGGCGTGCGCTTGCCCCTGGCCGACCTCCAGCAGCGTCCCGGTCAGGATACGGACCATGTTCTGCAGGAAGCCGGTGCCGTGGTAGTTGAAATAGAGCAGGTCCTTCCGCCGGACGATCTCGATGGAATCGACGATGCGCACGGTGGATTTTTTCATCTGCGGGTTTGAGCAGAAGTTTGTAGTCATGCTCGCCGGTCAGATACCCGCCGCGCGCTGCATAGCGGCAAGATCCGGCTGGTAGTCCAGCACGGTCACGTATTTGCGGTTAAAGACCGGCTTGGTGTCGCCCACGTAGCAGGTGTAGGTATAGAGCTTTCGCCGACAGCGCGGTAGCGCGCGTGAAAGCGGTCAGCGGCGAGCTTCGCCTCCTGCACGCAGATGTCGTCGGGGAGATAGCGGTTCATGTAGTCGCGGACCTAGTCCGGCGTTCTCTCCGTGTCCATATAGGCGTTGGCCGCCATGGCCTTCGCGTGACACCGGCGTCGGTGCGGCCGGCGCCGATGACCTGCACGTCCGTCCCGCACATGTGGGTCAGGACGGCTTCGAGCTTTTGCCCTGGATCGTGTCGCGCCCGGCTGACGCTCCCAGCCGAAATAGCGGGAGCCGTCATAGCTGATGATGAATTTGAAATTTTTCATGCTTCGTCGTCCATGTTCTTCGTGTACCGGCAGACGGATAGTTGAGCAGCCCCAGAACTTCTGCCCCTTGCGCGCGCCCGACTGCCCGGTGCGCAGCACCATCCGCGCCGCAGCGCGCGCAGGTCCGGGACCTCATGCGTCGCTGCGCGGCACATGGCGCTCTGCCGCCGTCTGTACCGGTGCCGGCGAGCTGCAGGCTGTCATAGCGGATAAAGCCGTGCAGCGTGCCTTCATGGCGATCCTCACCGCCAGCAGATCATGCAGCCGCCGCAGCTCGTCTTCCGCATGCCGCCGGCAAGCTTGCGGCGCGCAGATACTACTTCTTGCTTGCAGCCGACCTTTTTTCCCGAAGGCCTCATAAAAATTTTTCCCGGTCTGTTTTGGGGGCGTTTTTTTTCGGATACATAGCGTCGCCTCCCATGTTTCTGCCTCCAGTATAAAGCACATCCGGCATCCGAAAATCTACCCGGTTTTTGTTTTCCTGACGCGGCTCTAATCCGGCCTGCTATACTGGCAGCAGAATATTTGAGAAAGGTCCGGCGGCTATGAATCTGGCGACGACCTCGTTTGTCTCGTGCTCGCGGCGCTCATCGCGCTTGCGGTCGTACACCTGCTCCGGCAGCGGAAGACGGGCGGCTGCTCCGGCAGTTGCGCGGGATGCAGCGGATGCCCGGCTGCCGGAAATGGGAAGAACCTCGATGAAGAAAACAACATGGATCGTCCGCACGGCCGTATGCCTGCGCTGCTGCTCGTGCTGCAGGTCGCCACGAAGAGCCTCGGTCAGTTCATGACCGGCTCCTGCGTCAATCTGGTGCTGGCGATGGCTGCGCTCAGCGGCGGGCTCTTCCGGCGTGGCGGTCGCCGTGCTCTCGCCGTTCTGCGCGTATGCGCTCGGCATCGGCCCGGCGGTTTTGCAGCTGGTCCCCTGCGTCGCGCTGGGCAACGCGGTGTACGCGGTCCTGTTTGCGCTGCTGGTCGGAAAATGGCTGACGGCGAAAGCCGCTGGCCGCCTGGGGCAAGCATGGTGCTGGCCGCCGTGTGCTGGCGGCATTGTATGTGGTGCCGATAGTCGTCGCGCCGATGACGTTCCCGGGTCACGGCCGTGACCGCGGCTTCACCTGGCCGCAGCTCGTCACCGCGCTCATCGGCGGCGTTGCTCGCCTGATCTCCCGCCGCAGGCAGGGCGCTGGAGCTGCACAGCAGCGGGAACGTTTCATACCGCGGTGAAGCCGTGGGCAGCATCGCGCCATGGGACTCGGCGACGTGCCGCCGTCGCTGCGGCCCATGTAGATCATAAAACTGGGCTCGCAGAATTCCTGCATGACCTGCCGGCAGACGCCGCAGGGCGGGAAAATATCGGCGGCATTGCCGTCCTTGCCTCCAACGACAGCAATGGCGGCAAACTCCCGCTCTCCCTCGGAGACGGCCTTGAAAATTGCGGTGCGCTCCGCGCAGTTGCTGGGGCCGTAGGCTGCGTTTTCAATGTTGCAGCCAAGATAGACCTTTCCGCTCTTTGTCAGCAGCGCTGCACCGACCGTAAAGCCGGAGTACGGCACATAGGCGAATTTCATCGCGGCAAGCGCCTGCCCGACAAGTTCTTCCGGTGTCATGGACGTTCTCCTTTCCTTCCGTTTAAACCAGCTCCGCAGCAAAACTCTTCCCCGGCGTCTGGTACGGGACGCCAAGCAGCTCCGTCACGGTCGCGGCGATGTCGCAGAAGCCTGCGCGCGTGCCGAGATTGACGGGTTTTATTTTTTTGCCGAGCGCAATCATGGGGATATACTCGCGCGTATGGTCGGTATGCTTGAGATAGCCGGGATCGCAGCCATGGTCGGCGGTGATCATCACACAGTCATCCTCGCCAAGCTTTTGCAAGCAGCTCCGGCAGCCAGCTGTCAAATTCATGCAGCGCCTGCGCGTAGCCGTCCGGGTTCCTGCGGTGTCCGTAGAGCATGTCGAAATCAACGAGATTCACGAAGCACAGGCCGGTAAAGTCCCGGTCTGCGATCTGAGCGTCTTTGCAAGGCCGTCAGTATTGCCGGAGGTATAGGTGAAACTCCGTCATGCCGCGTCCGGCGAAAATATCGTGGATCTTGCCGACTGCGATCATATCCTGTCCGGCCTCGACAATCGCATCGAGCATGGTCTTTGCGGGTGGCTCAAGCGAGAAATCATGGCGGCGGGACGTGCGCGTATACGGCCATTCGCCCTCGAACGGACGGGCAATGACGCGGCCCACACCGTATTTGCCGGTAAGCAGTTTCCGCGCGATGCGGCAGTATGCATAAAGCTGCTCGGGCGGGAACGATAGGATTCATGCGCTGCGATCTGGAACACGGAATCCGCCGACGTGTGACGATCAGAGCCCCCGTCTTCACATGCTCCCGGCCGTAGTCCTTGATGACCTCCGTGCCGGAGTACGGCAGGTTGCACAGCACGCCCCGGCCCGTCTGCTCGGAAAAAACGGCTTCAGGATCTCCTTCAGGAAATCCGTGCGGGAACGTCGGCAGCGGCTGCGGCGAGACAAGCCCCCGCGCGATCTCCCAATGGCCGATGGTCGTGTCCTTGCCGCGCGAAAGTTCCTGCAGCCTCGCAAGCGCAGCCTGCGGACGGTCTGTCTTCGGCAGATAGTCCACGCCATCCAGATTTCCGAGGCCCATGGAAATGAGGTTCGGCATGGTGAACTTCGGAGACTGGCTGCACGTGTGCAGCGTATTGGCTCCAACGTCGCCGAACTCCGCCGCGTCGGGCTCATAGCCCACGCCGCAGGAGTCAAGAACGATCAAAAATACTCGTTTCATTGCTTATTTCTCCAGTTTCACAGCCGTCTCGAGCGCCAGCTTCATCATGTTGGTAAAGCCGTTCTGCCGCTCCTCGGCGGTGCAGTTTTCGTTTCGCAGCAGATGATCAGACACCGTGCAGATGGCAAGCGCACGCTTGCCTGCGCGGGCCGCGTTCATATACAGGGCCGCAGCCTCCATTTCGACGGCCATAACGCCCATCTTCTTCCACGCCTGATTGCCGATCCAGCCGCCAGTCATGTCGCCGTCATCACCGTAGAAGCGGTCGGAGGACAGGATGTTGCCGACGTGATAGGGAAGCCCCAGCTCCTTGGCCGTCTCAACGCAGGTCTCAAGCATATGATAATCCGCAATGGGCGCGAACGTGCCGGGCAGATGATACTGGCCTGCCCAGTTGGAATCCGTGCAGGCGCCCTGCCCGATGACGATATCGCGCAGGTTGATATTCTCCTGCATCGCGCCGGTCGAGCCGATGCGCATGATGTTTTCCACGCCGAACACAGTATACAGCTCCCACGAATAGATACCGATGGACGGCATACCCATGCCGGAGGCCATGACGGAAATCTTCACGCCGTGGTACGTTCCGGTATAGCCGTGGATACCGCGGACATTATTGACGAGGACTGCGTTTTCCAGGAAGTTTTCCGCAATGAACTTCGAGCGCAGCGGGTCGCCGGGCATGAGAACAGTCTTGCCGAAGTCGCCGGGCTTGGCATTGATATGCGGAGTCGGATAATTAGCCATAAAATTTGGCTCCTTTCTATGTGTATGATGGGGGAAATCGCAATATGCGGGTTTTTTCAAATTTGCGAGCTGGTCATGTCTCCGACGGCCCCTTCTTTTCCGCCTTGCCGGAAAAGAAGGGGGGGAAAAGGGGACGCCTGTTACGGTACACCAAACTTGTGAATTGTTGCGTTAGAATAACTGCGGCAAATTAGCTTTGCGTTCAAAACTTGCAGAGCAGTACGAATTCACGGGCCGATGCCCACATCGGCCCGTTGGGCAATCACGAATTCGCCGAAGATTCTCATAAAAACGGTCTGTACTGCGCGGGCCGATGCGATGCCCGCAGGCTAGTTTCGAGGCGCAACCGCGCATCGCACGGCTCTTAGCGCCGAAGATGGGCATCGGCCCCTACATAGCTGGCGCGGGAGCGCCTTTGGGTGCGTTACTGCTTCTCCGCTTCCAGCTTCTTGACGATCTTAACAACGCGGCTGGTGCCAAGGCGCGAGGCGCCGAGCTCGATAAACTTTTCCGCGTCCTCCAGCGACGAAATGCCGCCTGCGGCCTTGATTTTCACGCCGGGCTTTACATGCTTCGCGAACAGCTCCACGTCATGGAACGTCGCGCCGCCGGTGGAGAAGCCGGTGGAGGTCTTGATATAGTCCGCGCCGGAATCGGAGACGATCTCACACATCTTGATCTTTTCGTCGTCCGTCAGCAGGCACGTCTCGATGATGACCTTCAGAAGCTTGCCCTCGCAGTGCTGCTTGACAGCCTTGATCTCTTCGAGCAGATCGTTCCAGCGCTGGTCCTTGACCCAGCCGATGTTGATGACCATGTCGACCTCATCCGCGCCGTTCTGGACCGCGTCGAGCGCTTCGAAGGCACTTGGCCTTTGTCGTGTCATAGCCGTTCGGAAAGCCGATGACGGTGCAGATCGGAAGCTTGTCTCCGACATAGTCCCTCGCCTGCTTGACATAGGAAGCGGGGATACAGACAGACGCGGTATGATACTTCATGCCGTCGTCGCAGATGGCCTTGATCTCGGCCCACGTCGCCGTCTGGGCGAGGAGGGTGTGATCGACTTTACTGAGAATCTCGTTCAGTTCCATGGAGAAGTTCCACCTTTCTATGTTCGTTGATATAATCCTGATAGCATTTATGGCACATGGCGATATAACTGTCGTTGCCGCCCAGGAAGACCTGATCGCCCTCGGTGATGACATAGCCGTCCGGACTGATACGGGCATTCGTAGTCGCCTTGCGGCCGCAGTCACAGATGGTCTTGATTTCAGTGATGGAGTCGGCCAGCTCAAACAGCCTCCGGCTGCCGGGGAACAGCTTTGTCTGGAAATCTGTCCGCAATCCAAAGCACAAAACAGGCAGATTCTCACGATCGACCAGCTCACGCAGCTGATCGATCTGCTCACCGGTCAGGAACTGACACTCATCGACAATGATCACATCCGCCCTGCCGTGCGCGGCATAGCGCTCCCGCTCGCAGTCCGGTCCGATTGCCTCGCACTGCGCCGTCAGTCCAATGCGCGATCGCAGGGTGAACTCTCCGTCGCGCCGGTCGGCGGCAGGCTTGATGAGCCAGACGCGCATGCCGCGCTCTTCGTAATTATATTTGGTAATGAGCGCCGTCGCCGTTTTGCTCGAGCCCATTGCACCGTATTTAAAGTACAGCTTCGCCATATCCTCATCCCTTCTTTTATGGGGTATTGGTTATTATACCAAATCTTTTCCCCATTTGGAAGGGGCATTTCACGTTTTTCGTTATCATCGTCATTGCGGTGATAGGCGCAGCCTATGCCATGCTTCTGTCGTTTATATTTATCATACTATACACGGATTTTATCATATTCTCAGTTTCTGCGCAGAATTTGTGCTTTTGCCTTGCGCTTTTTTTCTCTGCGTGCTATACTTCCACTGAAATCTTGGATACAGGAGGGCTTCATATGTCCATTCTTTTGACTGGCGGCGCCGGGTTCATCGGCAGCCATACCGCCGTTTCACTGCTGAACGCAGGACAGGATATCGTCATTGTTGATAATCTGTACAACAGTTCTCCAAAGGTCATTGACCGCATCGAGAAAATCACCGGCAAGCGCCCGCCCTTCGTCGAGGCAGACTGCTGTGACAGAGCCGCGATGGACAGGCTTTTTTACAGACTACGACATCACCGGCGTGATTCACTTTGCCGGGCTCAAGGCCGTTGGTGAATCCGTCGAAAAGCCGCTGCTCTATTACCGCAACAATCTGGACTCTACACTGACCGTTCTGGAAGTTATGCGCAAACATAACTGCCATCAGTTCGTCTTCTCGTCCTCTGCCACGGTCTACGGCGACCAGCCTGCGCCACTGTGAGACGCGCAGACCGGCGGCTGCTCCAATCCCTACGGCTGGACGAAAGTTCATCGATCGAGGAGATCCTGAAGGGTGCCTGCAGGGCCGATCCGGCGCTTTCCGTTGTGCTGCTCCGCTACTTTAACCCCATCGGCGCGCACGAATCCGGCCTGATCGGAGAAAACCCGAACGGCATTCCCAACAATCTGATGCCCTACATCACGCAGGTCGCCATCGGCCGCCGCGAAAGGCTGACCGTCTTCGGCGACGACTACGACACCCCGGACGGCACCGGCGTGCGCGATTATATCCACGTCGTCGATCTGGCCGAGGGCCATCTGTGCGCGATCCGCTATGCGCAGGCGCACACCGGCTGCGAGGTCTTCAACCTCGGCACCGGCCGCGGCGTCAGCGTGCTGGAAATGGTGCACACCTTCTCCGAGGTCAACAATGTTCCCGTCCCCTACGTCATCGGCCCGCGCCGCGCAGGCGATCTGGCCAGCGGTCTACGCAGACCCCGCCAAGGCAAAGCAGATCCTTGGCTGGGAGGCAAAGAAAACGTTGCCGATATGTGCCGCGACAGCTGGCGCTGGCAGACCCGGAACCCGTCCGGATATTAAGCCCGGAGCTTTCGAAAAACACATAGAACCCTGCACCGGAACACCGGTTTTCAGATTTCGCCAGAAAACGGTTGCATTTTTTGAAGAAAAGATGCTATGATATCAGCGCATCAAACAGGCAGGGTTCGTACATCGGTAGTACAGCGGCTTCCCAAGCCGCGGAGGCGGGTTCGACTCCGTACCCTCAGAAATGACCTTTGGTTGTCAGGTGACCGCGCAAGCGCGTTTCACCTCGACAGCAAAGGTCTTTTTTTTCAAAAATCGCAACCGCTGTCGCTGGGTTGTGATTTTGTTTTCTAATTTCCATAGTGTTCGAATCACACATCAAGCTGCACCAAAAAAGATGCCGCTGCGAAAAGCCTAGAAGTTTCAACTGTTTCGCCCCATAGGTACACAATGTGTCATGGGGGGTACAGTCGGTACGGGCAAAAGCAAGACGCAAACTCATGCATTTGAGTTTGCGTCTTGCTTTTTACATAAGGATAGAGCTTCGCAGGAACGTAAGCGTCAAACCTAACCGCGCATAGACACACATGACAATAGTAATATGTATGCTCCGACTTACAAACATTGCGCATGATTGCCAATTCATACACAAAATATCTCAAAAAAAACAATACATAATTGTCATGGCGCAAACAGACCCTTTTTTGGCACTATGCCCATTTGACAGGTCGATAAATGACGTGCTATCGTTTAATTGATACAAAAATACCGGCTGAAATGTGAGAAATGGATACGGCGTGCACAATTGCCGCCGATCCGGCCTTGTTGAGGGATTCAATATGATCAATCAATGCTATGAATACGAAGCAGCACATACAATCCAGGACGTGCTGTCCTGCAATGGGGATTTAAACATTGCGCTGGTTGCGGACTCGCATCTGGACAATTCCGTCCCGGCTACCATTGAGAACATCTCCGCAGTCGATCAGGCGGTACATTTTGACTGCTGCGTCCATCTGGGTGATTTCCTCGCCGGTGAGATCGGCAGACGGTACGCAAAGCTTCTGCTGCGGCAGCAGCTCGCGCTGTTCCGGCCCACTGTTTCGAGCGGACGCTTCTTCCCGGTGCAGGGCAATCACGACGCATGCAGCGGGCCGTATTCCGCGCGGCTTTGGCCGGAGGCCATCGGCTTTCTGGACGCGGAGCAGGGTGTCTGCCGTCCGGCACAGAAGCCATATTACTATGTAGATATTGCGAAGGAAAAGGTTCGCCTTGTGTTCCTGTGCTCGTATTTTTATTATGAGCACCGCGGCGGCGAACCGGTCATGATCTTCGGATACGAGGAAGAACAAATCCAGTGGCTGCAAAACGAGGTGCTGGTTTTGCCGGCGGACTGGACGGTGATGCTATTCTCGCATGACGCGCCGTTTTCTGCATTGCTGTTCGATGAGAAAACTGCACTCGAAAAGAACGACATCGTCAACGGCAATCAGATCTTTCGCGCATTGGACCAGTGCCGGAAGCAATACGGCTTTGACATTGCCGGGTGGTTCATTGGCCACTATCACGGCGATCGGATTAAGACGCTTTTTCGGGATCCCATTTTTGTCATTACCGCGTCACAGACCGCATACGACCCGCAGCTGTTTGATGACGACGTGCGCTTCTGGGAGAGAGAGCTGGGCACGCCGAGCGAAGATCTCTGGGATGCGCTCGTTCTGAAAAGAGTGAACGCCGGGTCTATCTGAAGCGTTTCGGAGCGGGCGAGGACAGAATTGTTCACTATTAAATAGATGGAGGAATCCATATGGAACCACATTTTTTGCGGACAATTGCCGGTCGCTGACAGAAAAGCTCCATGCACTCCGGGAGCCGGACGATCTCTGCTTCGCGCTGCTTGCGGGAACGGCTCTGTCGGATTTTGCGGATCATACGGACGAAAACATCCGCGCGGTCGATGCGCAGGCGCAGTTTGACGGCGTCATCCACCTTGGCGATATTTTAAACGGCAGCATCCCCGAAAATGCGTCCCGCTTTGTACTCTCGCAGGAGCTGGCGCGGTTTCAGAATGCAACAGCTTCCGGCAAGCTCTACATTGCCTGCGGCGATGACGACGGCTATCGCAACGAGCGCTATGTCGGCCAGATCGTGACGGGCATCGTGACGGACGAGCGCTGGTATCAGCAGACGGCGTATCTGGAGCAGTACCCCGATCTGCACCGACCGCAGAATAAGCCGTACTATTATGTGGATTTCTCCGAGCGGAAGGCGCGTCTGATTTTCCTCTCGTCCTATGTTTCGCAGATCGACGAACAGGAAGAACTTTTTGAAAAAAGCTGTCAATACGGCGTGGAGCAGCTTGCGTGGCTCAAAACAGAGGCGCTCCAGCTTCCTGAGGGATGGGCGATATTCCTGTTTTCGCACGCGCTGCCAAAGTCGCGTTTTGAAACGGGTACTGACCCATGGAACTATATGGAATACGCCTCTGAGCCGGCCATGATGCTGCTGCGGCAGGCGCAAAAGCACGGTATCCGCATCGGTGGTTGGTTTGCAGGGCACTACGCCTGCGATTACGAAACTACGTTCTGTCACATCCCATATTTCCTGATCGACTCAGTCCGCCCGCAGCCGATAAAATCGCTGTTTCCGAACGTCCGGAAATGCACGGAGCGGGGCTTGGGCGCGGAAACAGAAGATTTATGGGACGTGCTGCTCCTGAAGCCGAATCAGCGGCGCATCTATCTGCTGCGCTTTGGCGCGGGAGAAGACCGCGTGTTTGACTATTGACCAGACTGGAAAGGATAAAGAAATGGAACATACTTTCAAGACTTTCGGCACGATGCTCGACTGCTCACGAAACGCCGTTATGACGGCGGAAAGCGTCAAGCGCTGGATTGACCTGACCGCGAAGCTCGGCTGCAATACGCTGCATCTGTATATGGAGGACACCTATGAGGTGGACGGTCATCCCTATTTCGGCCATCTGCGCGGAAGATACAGCAAAGCGGAATTAAAAACTGAGGGAGATCGATGCGTATGCGGCGGCGCATGGCATGCAGGTCATTCCCTGTATTCAGACGCTTGCCCATGTCAACGCCCTGTTTCACTGGCCGGTCTACCGGGAAATTCACGATGCAGCCGACATTCTGCTGACCGGCGACGAGCGAACCTATGAACTGGTCGATGGGATGTTCCGCACGCTGCGCGAATGTCTGCGCACCAATATTGTGAACATCGGCATGGACGAAGCGGATCTGCTCGGCCTCGGCAAATATCTGACGCTGCACGGCTACCGCGATCGCTTCAGCATCCTGATGGAACATCTGCGCAGGGTGTCAGAAATGGCGAAAAAATATGGCTTCGAGCTTCTGATGTGGGGCGACATGTTTTTCCGTCTGGCAGGCGGCGATTACTTTACCAATTTTAATCAGGACCCGAACTTGGCGAGATCCCGGAGAAGATCAAACAGCTGGTGCCGGAGAATGTCCAGCTGGTGTATTGGGATTATTTCAGCCGCGAGCAGCAGCGTTATGAGAGAAATATCGATGCGCACAATGCCATCAAGAGCGAGTCTTGGTTCGCGGGCGGCCTTTGGACATGGGCGGGCTTTGCGCCGCACAACACGTTCAGCATCGCGACTATGCGCGAGGCAATGAAAGCCTGCCGCGCAAAGGGCGTTGAGAATGTGGTCATGACGATGTGGGGCGACAACGGCGCAGAATGCTCCAAATTTGCTGTGCTTCCGGCGCTGTTTACCGTCTCGCAGATGGCGCAGGACATTGACGATGTGGAAACCATCCATGCGAATTTTGAGAAGGAATTCGGTATCCCATTTGAGGATTTCCGTGCGCTCGACCTAGCCGGGACGCAGAACGATTCCGCTGAGGCGATTTATAACCCGGAGAAATATCTGCTCTACTGTGACCCGTTCATGGGCCAGTTTGATAACCGTGTGAAGCCGGCGGACGCGGCTGGTTATGCGGACTGCGCCGCGCGGCTGGCCGTGTATGCGGATCACGCCGAATACGGCTACCTGTTCCGCTCCCTGCGGGCGCTCTGCGCATTTTTGAGTGTGAAAGCAGACCTTGGCATCCGCACAAGGGCGGCGTATCTGTCCGGCGATAAAAAAGCCGCGAAGGCGCTCTGCACCGATTATGACGCAGCGCTCGAACGGCTGGACGCGTTTTATACGGCCTATGAGCAGCAGTGGATGCACGAAAACAAGCCGCAGGGCTTTGATGTGATTGATCTTCGCATCGGCGGCCAGCGCCAGCGACTGCTGCATTGCAGAGACCGGCTGCTGGCCTATGCGGAAGGACGGCTCGACCGGATCGAGGAGCTGGAGGAGCCGGTTCTCGACTGCTGCTGCGAGGAAAAAGCCGACGGACAGGCGACACGCGCCATCTTCTGGCACGAGATCGCGTCGGCAAATGTCATTTGAGACAGGGCGGAGGATACAAAATGAACGTACAATATCATCGGTTGACAGATGCGGGCTTTGCCTATGCCGTCCGGATGCCGGAGCGGATGCACGCAGGTCTTCCAATGATTATCCAGCTGCACGGCGCAGGTGAACGCGGCGGTGGTGAGGATCTGGAGAAGGCTGAGATTCATGGACTGGCGAACATCCTGACAGAAACGCGGGAAGAAGACTGCGTGCTGATCGAACCGCGCTGCCCGGAAGGGACCTTTTTGGGTGGCAATGCTTCCGGAACTGAAGCGGTTCGTTTGCCGCATGATCGAAGCATACGCCTGCGACCCGGATCGGGTCACGCTGACAGGACTCAGCATGGGCGGATACGGCACATGGTTCCTTGCGATGGCGGCACCGGAGCTGTTCGCGGCTATCGCGCCTTGCTGCGGCGGCGGAATGCCGTGGAACGCAGAGGTATTGACTATGCCGGTCTGGGCGTTTCATGGTGCGCTGGACGATGTCGTACCCCTGACGGAGACGGTCGATATGGTCAAGGCAATACAGCGTGCGGGCGGCAATGCAAGGCTGACGGTTTTTGGAGACTGCGGCCATGACGCATGGACGTATGCGTATGATGAAATGCTCCTGCAGTGGCTGCTGGCACAAAAAAGAACGGAGACGGACAAATGAACCCATACCGTTTTGAGAATCAGAATCGGGAAATTGTGCTGTCCCGGTACAATATGCCGACCCCGTGGATGAACTATCTGTCCAACGGAACGCTCCACGCGATGATCTCGCAGGCGGGCGGCGGCGTTGCGTGGTACCGTTCGCCGCAGATCTGGCGCATCAACCACTACCGCTTCTTCCACCTGCCGACCGACCGCAGCGGATTTTATACCTACATCAAGGACGGCGATGCCGTCTGGTGCCCGACGAGCGAACCGTGCGCATGTAAGCCTGAGAAATGGGAGGCCGCGCACGGCATGGGCTACACCCGCTTCTCAGCGGAGCGTGACGGCCTGCACGCCGAGGCGACGTATCTGGTCAGCCCGCTGAAAAACGTCATGCTCTGGCATCTGGAGCTGCGCTCCGACCGTGACCGAAACGTGACGGTCTACCCCTACGTCGAGCTTGGCATGATGGAATTCATGCGCGAGCTGCAATGGCAGTGCTACAACAAGCACCAGCTGTCCGTCTACGAGAAGGACGGCGTGCTGATCTACCGCTACGGCGTGGAAAACCAGCCGAAGCCCGACGAGACACCGCTTGTGTACTTCTGCAAGCGACGCGCGCCGCCGGGTTTGACTGCGACCGTGATGAATTTGTCGGCAGCTACCGCAGTGAGGAAGCGCCGGTCGGACTCGAACACGAACATCTGAAAAACTCCACACTCTTTGGCGGCGATCCGTGCTTCGCGCTGGAACTGCCGCTGACGCTCCGCGCCGGAGAGACAAAATCGCTCAATATTTATCTCGGCACGGAGATGACGGAGAGCGAGATTTCCAAGTCCCATGCCGCCTGCAAAGTCCCTGACTTTTTCACCGCGTCCATGCAGAAGCTGGCGGACAGCTGGGAGGACTTTTTCTCCGGCTTCCAGTGCAGCCTCCCGGACAAGGAAGCGGAGACGATGATTAACATCTGGAACCCTTACCAGATGGAGCGGAACTTCCGCTTCTCCCGGAATATCAGCTACTACGCCACCGGCACGTTCCGCGGCGTGGGCGTGCGCGACACCGCGCAGGATGTTCTCGCCATGATCCCCTTGCAGCTTGACCGGGCAAAAGAGAAATTTGAACTGCTCCTGACCCAGCAGTATCAGGACGGCCACTGCAACCACTATTTCTTCCCCACCGAGGGCTGGGAGCCGGTCACGCGCGTCCACTCGGATAACCACCTCTGGCTGGTCATGGACGCCTATCACATCGCGCTGGAAGAGGGAAACGTTTCGTACCTCGACACGCAGGCCCCGTATTTCGACGGCGGCAGCGGCACGATCTGGGAGCACATCAAACAGTCCATCCGCTTCACCACGCAGAACATGGGCGCGCACGGCTTCCCGCTGATGCTCAGCTCCGACTGGAACGACATGCTCTATAAGGTCTGCCGCAAGGGGAAGGGCGAGAGCATCTGGACGGGGATGCAGTTTGCCGTCGCGCTGCGCATGATGCAGGAGCTGGCCGAGCGCAAGGGCGAACCGGAATTTGCAGAGGAATGCAAAGCGCTCTATGCCCGTCAGCAGGAGCTTTGCCGCACGCTTGCGTGGGATGGCGCGTGGTTCCGCCGCTGCATCACGGACGAGGGCCGCTTTATCGGCTCGGAGTCCGAGCCGCAGGCAAAGATCTGGCTCAACACGCAGAGCTGGGCAGTCCTCAGCGGTCTCGGCACGCAGGAGCAGCAGAGACAGGCCATGAACAGCGTGAAAGAATACTTGGATACCGATCTCGGTATCAAGAAAATTCACCCGGCCATGACGACGGACTACCCGACAAAGGAAGAAAACCTGACCTGCTACAACAAGGGCTGCGGCGAAAATGGAAGCGTCTTCTGCCATGCGAATACTTGGGCAATCATTGCCGAGTGTATGCTGAAACGCCCAAAAAACGCTTGGAAGTATTACCACCAGCTTCTGCCGATGATCGCGCAGAAAACGGCAGGCGCGGAGCGTTATAAGGCGGAGCCGTATGTCTATTCGTCGAATATCTTCGGCCCGGAGAGCGATAAATTCGGCCTGGCCAACGTCTCGTGGCTGACCGGAACGGCGGCATGGATGTATCTGGCCGCGACGCAGTATCTGCTGGGCGTCCGCCCAACATGGGACGGCCTTGAGATCGACCCCTGCCTGCCGGAGCAGCTGCTCCCGGCAAAGGTCACCCGCGTGTTCCGCGGCTGCCGGTATGAGATCACCATTACGAAAAACCAAAAGCTGCTTCTCCCGCATGTGGACGGAAGAAAGCAGCTGAGCGTTCAGGTATAAGGAAAACCACCAGTCATACGCATATGGCTGGTGGTTCTGTTTTTACGGCAATCTCGACGAATCCGTATGTACTTACCTGCTTGATTGGGCCGATGCCCACATCGGCCCCCTATAGGCTGCGCGCAGATTTGCAGCTGCCCATCGGGCGGAGTAGAGCCCACCCTCAACTGCGTCAGTCTTTTTCAGCCGTCTCCGGCTCAAGGTTCTTTCGGCTCAGGAGGATGCCGATCGCAATGAGCGGGATCACGATCCAGCTGACAATGGTCGCCGTCCAGCTGCCCCACTGTGCAAGCAGTGCAAACAGATAGGAGGAGATTGCCGCGCCCAGATACAGCATGCAGTCGAGAATGCCGCTGACGGTCGCGCTGCGGCCGACGGAGCCGAACTGAATGGGGATCGAGATCGTAAAGGAAAGGTCCGTGCAGACCATCAGGCAAAGCATGACCGCCATAAAGCCTGCCGCGGCCAACGTCCATCCGGCGAGATTTGCAAGCAGCACGATGCAGGCCGCAGCAGCGCAGCCCGCATAGAACACGATCAGCTGCATTCTGGTTTTCGGGATTTTTTTCTGAACTGCCGGATGCACGGCAAGCGCCAGAATTTTTGCGGCGGGCAGCACCGCGGATAAGATCAGGGAAAGCGTCGCGTTCAGCGAAAATTCCTCGGAAAAATACACCGGCGCCCACGAGGTTAGCCCGTCGCGGATCATGCCGGACAGACAGGCGACGCCCATAAAATAAAGGAGTTTTCCCCGGCGGAAGAACTGCCAATTCAGCTTGGCTGCGCGTTTTTTCTGCATCTGCGTCGTTTGTGACGCTGTGCGAAGATCCCGCATCAAAAACCACACAAAGCCAAGTGTCAGACAGGCCGCTGCTGTGACCGACATGGCTGTCCGCCAGCCACCCAAGGCCAGTTCCGCGGGACGATCAAAAAGCAACTCAGAGAACCGGCATGCTGGAAAAGCGAAACAATGCGCAGGGCACTTTCCTGCTGCTCTGCGGGCAGGTTGTCCGCCGTCAGCCGGACGAGGCTGGGCCAGACTGCGGACTGCGCATAGCCGTTGATGCACCACAGAACGATCATGACCGGCAGATACGGCAGCAGCCGGATGCCAAGATGCGTCGCGGCACAGCAGAACATGGTGGCGCAGATCATCAGCCGTGGATTTGTGCGGTCCGTCAGCAGCGAGTTGATCGACATCCCGACGGCATACGCGATATATCCGGCGGTGATCGCCAGCCCCATCGCGTCCTTCGCAATGCCCAGATCGGGCAGCAGATCGACCATGCAGGCGCTCAGATCCGTGCGGCAGATCGACAGACAAAATACAAAATGCCGGACAAAATGACCAGCTTCCAATGCTTCTTTTTTCAATGCCTTGATTCTCCTTCTGATTTCTTTTTAAAAATCGTAGCATAGGTGATTCCGGCGAAGCAATCATAATTATGGCGTAATTACGCACAATAATGTCGCAATTACGACCTGTTCATTTTGCGCTGCACGATTTTATTATGGGAGAAACAATACTTGGAGAGAACGTCTATGTATAAGGGGATTTTTACGGAGTTCTGATCTGCTTTACCGCATCGACGTGGTCAACAGCATCGACTTCTATGCGATGGGCTTTGACATGATGCGAGGGGAGACCTATGCCCGGAACGCGCTGCAATGGCCGCAGCAGGAGCGGACGGATGCTGATCGTGAACGTGCGGCTGGAGGATATGTCCGGCTTCGAGCTGGCGGAGCGTATCCGCAGGCAGATGCCGCAGGTCAAGGTCATTTTTCTGGCGGATTCGCCGGACGGCGCGGATGCGCAGGCAGCTGTGCGGTTTGGCGCGTTTGACTATGTTTTTGAAATCAGATGGGATTGACGCGTTGCGCGCTGCGCTTAGCCGTGCGGCTGAGGAGCTGTGCGCGGAACGCCGGGAGAATGCCTATCTGCGCAGCCAGACCAATTGGGATGAGATTATTCCAAAGCTCCTGCGCTTGCTTACGGCCTTGCGGCCGGAAATCTGCGAAGAGCATTGGCAGCTGTACTCCAGAATCAAGCCGCTGGTTTCCAATGATTCATTCTGCATCGAGACGCTGCTGGTGCGTGCGCTGATGGAGGAGCTGCGCATGGAAATTCGCCGCCGCGATGAGGCGCTTTTCCTGCAAATCCGAAGCAGCATAATGGACACGCCGCTGGAGGAACTGACATCCACACACGCTGTGGCAACGCAAATCGACACAATCTGGAAGCTGCTCGCGGAAAAGGGCTATATTACGCCGGAGGATGCGCTGAAAAGCGACACCATTGGGCGCGCCTGTGTCTATATGCAGACGCACCTTGGAGAAAAGCTGACTGCCGAGAGCGTAGCGGCGTATGCCCATATCAGCTCACGGCACTTTGTCCGAAAGTTCCGCGCGGAGATGAATGAGACGTTTGCGGAGTATCTGCTCCGCATTCGGATCAAGGCGGCCATTGAATGCTGAAGAACGGAAAGGACGTCAAATCCATCCCGGAGGCCGGGGCTACAAGGACAAAAAGAGCTTGCACCGCTTTCAAGACCTCTGTACCGGCTGCTCCATGCGCGAATATCAGCAGAGGCTGAATCTGAGCCAGCGAGAGGAGAAGCAGCCATGATAAAACTATGGAACCAACCATGCCGCACCGCTGCCCGGCGGATGCGTTTGAGCCGTATTCACTCCGTATTTCTGCGACGGCGCCAAAACAGCCATTGTGGTGTGCGCGGGCGGCGCATACAGCGAGCGCGTAACGTATGGGATGGCGATGACGTGGCCGTGGCTGAATACGATCGGCATAACGGCCTTTGTACTGGAATACCGTGTTGCGCCAGTAAAGCCCCCGGCGCAGCCGTGCCCGACGCGCAGCGGGCGATGCGCTCTGTCCGAAAGCTGTGCGCCGAGCGTGGAATTGAACGTGTGGGCATTATGGGCTTTTCCGCAGGGACATCTGGCGGCAACGCTGTCCGTGCGCTGACGACCCGCTTTATCCGCCGCAGGATGCAGTTGACGCGTTTTCCTGCGCGGCCGGATTTACCGTGCTCTGCTACAGCGTGATTGACATGGGCGAGTATCATCACGAGTGGAGCCGCAGGCTTCTGCTTGGCGATGCGCCAAGCGATGCAGAGATTGCGTTTTACTCGCCGCAGTTCACGTGACGGCCGACACGCCGCCCGCATTTCTTCTGGCACACGGCGCAGGACGCAACCGTGTTCCGGCGATCAACTCGATGCTTTATGCCGCACCTGCAAAAATGTGGCGCCGTATGAGCTGCATATCTTCCCTTATGGGCAGCACGGTTGGCATTGGCGCTGGATGACGCTTTGCTGGACAATGGCGAACGCTGTTCCAAAACCGGCTCGATTAATACTAAAATATATTTTACCGCACATGGAAGCCCATGCGGTTTGCATAATCTTTCAGACAAAATTGTACGTTTTCGCTGATTTTTCTAAAAATGTAAATTAGATGTAAATTGACCAAATTTGTAGCAGAAATACTTTTTTGAATTTAGAGGTAATGCATTGGGGGGAAATCGTCGCAAATCTCCTGCGTTTTGTCGCAATTACGACTTGGAAATAGAAACGCGAATTCGTAAAATGAAGAAAAAGAAAAGCGGAGGAACCCATGCGAACCATGACAAAGGAAAGAAAAAAGGAAGGGCCGCGCCTGGCCACAAAGGCCGGCAGATGCAAAAGCCAGCCGTCGGCTGCTTTTTCTGATCGTCCCGGCAATCATCCCGGTTATATCCTGTTCAACTATATACCGATAGGAGCCGCAGTCATCATTCCGTTCAAGAATTTATAAATTCTCCAAGGGCAACTCGGCAGCGACTGGTGCGGGTCTGGCCAACTTCAAATTGATCATCCAGTTCTGTCGCGCTTGACCGTGCGCTGCTGCAAATGTTTATGGTCTTCTGTTCATGGTGCTCAGTCCGGTCACGAACGTGATCATCGCGCTTCCTGTTTGAGATCACAAAGCAGGCGCCGGCTGAAAACCCACCAGACCATCATCATCACCTTCCCGAACTTCCCTGTCCGTTATCGTCGGCTACTATCGTCTACGCCATCCTCAGCCCGAGGACCGGTCTTATGAACCAGATCATCCAGTTTCGGCGGAGATCCCCGTTGACGTGTATATGCGAAACCCGAAATACTGGCCGTTTATCCCGACTGTCGTAAAACTCTGCACAGGCATGGCTCAAGTGATATTTGCGTGCAAGCTGATGGAAGGGCATTGGACATCGACGCCTCATGAAAGCGGCGGAGACTCTGACGGCGCAAGCCAAGCTTCCAGCATAGATGCTGCACATCTCCCTTGCCGCACCTGTCCCTGCTGATTCGCATTTTCACCACATCATGACGGCAGCCTCAATCAGCGGCAACTGATTTGCTCTATGTTATCCCGAGAATACCTCGACGGCGGCACGCAACGACGCGATTATCTCAACCACGCACAAACGTTCAGGAATCCAGCTATGCGGATCGGCGCAAATCACGGGTCTGATTCAGTTCGTTGGTATGCTCCTTGTTCTGCCGTCTCCAACTGTAATCGTCAAGAAAGACTGACAACCTCGATGTTTTGGCGGGAGGGATCATTCCTGGCGAGCACAGCAAACTCAGCCTGAAATCAGATCGTTCAACATCATCCCAGTGGTATTTTCCTGATGTGCCTGCTCGACGCTTCCACGATCGCCCCTCAGCTCCGCCTCAGTTCACCAGCGATCAGGTTCTTGACCTCCGGCGTTTCTCAGCAAGCCGACGTGATTTCCTTTACGCTCGACGCGCATAAGTCGGCATTCGTCCAGCGGCACGCGCAGCGCGCCTACGGCGCGACCATCTTTCATGGCTTCAGTGGCTCGGTACGTCCTCAGCAGTCTCGGTCGCGGCGCTGGCGGCGTATCCCCTCTCCCGGTAGCAATTTCGCCACCGCAGGCCCATCACGGTTCTTTATCTTCTTTGCAATTACGTTCTCTTTCAGCGCGCCGGTGATTCCTGAACTACATTATGCTGCAGGTTGCGGATCTCCATCTGGATTCAGTTGGTTCTGCCCGGCATCACCGGCGGCGCATGGAATACGATGCTCCGCACATCTTTCAAGCGGCTCGCCCGAGACGCTGCTTGAGGCGTATCTGACGGCGCGTGAGCGCATCTTCTTTTTTCGGTCGTTTTGCCGCTGTCCACGCCCGTTTTGCGTCCCTTTGGCTTTTATGGCGCTGGTCGCCCGCTGAACGACTATACCACGTCCATGATTCATTACATCCGCAACGAAAGCCTCTATATTAATATTTGCCCAGCGCATGATGGATCAGGCGGAATTATGAAGAATCTTGCGAACAACCCCATGATGTCCGGCAGCGTTTCGCTGGACACGAGTATGCTGCCGAGCGAATCGCTGAAATTCGCCATGTGCGTCATCGCCGCAGGCCCCATGCTGGTCGTGTTCCCGTTCTTCCAGAAGTATTTTGCGCAGGGTCTGACGATCGGCGCAGTCAAGGGCTGAGAGAACAGCCTGTTTTATGAATTGTATGCCTGAAAACGAATGGTACCGCGTTTTGAGGCGTTTACAAGAGAAAACGACACCCCATATCACCTAAAAATCTAAGGAGGATATCATGAAAAAGAGAACCATTTGCCTGCTCCTTGCCATGATCATGGTTCTGAGCATCGTTCTGGCGGGCTGCAGCAAGACTGCTGAGACTCCCGCTGCGGACGAAACCCCCGCCACGACTGAGCCGGCGGAAACCACCGACAACACCGAAACCCCTAAAGCTCCCGAAGAGACTGCCGAGCCCGCGCTTGAGCAGAAGACCATTCAGCTCATGATCACCGGCGCCGGCAAGCAGGCCAACTCCGACAAGGTCTGGGCCGCTTTCAATGAGCAGCTCCAGCAGTACGTTCCCAACACCACCGTTGAGTTCATTGACGTTCCGTTTGAAGAGTACAGCGAGAAGTTCTCCCAGGTTCTGGCTTCCGGTGAGGGCGTTGACCTTGCATGGACCGGCTGGCTGATCAACAAGCCGCAGAACATTGCCGACGGCAACCTGATGCCGCTCGACGATCTGCTCGCAGAGTACGGCCAGGGCATTGTTGATATCCTCGGCGAAAATGTCGTTGAAATCCATCGCAATGCGGATGACGGCAAGCTGTACTATCTTCCCAGCTGGCAGGGCCTTGTCGGTGATCGCCGCGGCTGGCTCGTCGTCACGGAGATCGCAGAGCTCGCAGGCGACACCTGGATCGAGGATACCGAGGCAGCGCTGAACAAGTGGCGCAACAACTATTCCGAGGGTACAGAGGCATTCCAGGCTGTTCTGGATCAGGCGACCAAGTATCTGGCTGCTGCGAAGGAAGCCGGCAAGCTCGGCGCTGGCATCAACACCGGCCGTGTGTTCGGCTGGTCCATGTATAACGGCACGAGATCCAACCCCGGCGTCGGCGGCTCTGAGATCGGCATTCCGTTTGAAGACAACACTTTCACGGTTATTGACGGTGTTGCCAGCGAACACTACAAGCTGTACGCCAAGACGATGGCCGACTGGTACAAGGAAGGCTACATTCGCTCCGACATCATGTCCGTCGATACCTCCACGCTGACGATGCCGAAGAACGGCGAGATCACCGACACGACCTATGTGTTCAGCTGCGACCCGTATCTGACGGAGGCCGATCAGGACGCGGTAACGGCAGACGCCGGTATGGACATGACCTACCTGCCCATCGAAGAGAATGCCTACCTCATCCTCGGCGGCGATACCTCCTACGCCATCCCGTACTGCGCGGATGAGCCCGAGCGCGCCATGATGGTCCTCAACGCGATCTACTCCCAGCCCGACCTGTACAACACGCTGATCTACGGCATCGAGGGCGAGGACTACACCAAAAACGCCGATGGCACCATCACCACCAGCTATGTCGGCGCCAGCCCCACGGCGGACGACAGCTACGGCATCCAGAGATGGATCATCGGCTCCTGCAAGAACGCGCTCATCAACAATGGCACCGATCCCAACTACTATGCCGATCTGGAAGCGCTGGAGGAGACTGCCCGCGTCAACCCGTTCCTGAACTTCACGTTCGACAGAACGAATGTCGAGGGTATCTGCGCGAGCATCCTGAACGTGTACTACGAGTATGGCCCGCAGCTTGACAACGGCGTTGCAGGCGACAACTGGGAAGAACTCTATAACAACTATATGGCTGCCCGTAAGGACGCAGGCATCGAAGAGCTTGTCACCGAGTTCCAGAACCAGCTCAACGCTTACATTGAGGCCAACAATATCACTTCCTGGTAAGCATCTAACCGAAAGCGGAAGAGGCGTTCCGTCTCTTCCGCTTTTCCTATAAACTTCTTCCTGATTATTGAAAAAATAGTGTTAAAATGACGACATATTTTATTGATTTTCAAAACGGATGCGACGAAAATGACGGTTTGCGTCCCGAAACGCCGTTCCGGACGCAGCACCCGGAGCTTCTGAAACCGGACGATACGGTCCTGTTCCGGCGCGGAGCGATGTTCCGCGGGCCGCTGCAGAATCCGTCCGGCCGCTGGGAGCATCCCATCCATTACGGCGCGTATGGCGAGGGTGAACTGCCTGTGTTCTGCGGCTCGCAGAGCCTTTCCGACCCGGCACAGTGGGAAAGCATCGGCGGGAACGTCTGGAAGTATACAGGCGCGCTTTCCGGTGAGACGGCCAACCTGATCTACGGCGACGGAACGTGCGGCGCGCTGCGCTGGAGCGCGGATGCGCTTTGCGAGCAGGGCGACTGGTTTGATTCCTGCCTTGGATATTCCATTCAGCAACTCCCGCTTGCGGAGGATCATACGCTGCTGGTCTATTCGCGGGAAAATCCCGCGGCCTTCTACGGAAGCATCGAATGCGCGACCTCGCAGTACCGCTGGCTGGCGCACTGCGGACACGACATGGTCATTTCCGATCTGGAATTCCGCAACAACGGCCTGCACGGCATTGCGGGCGAGGAGGGCGGCCGGAATCTGCGCATCGAAAACTGCCGGTTTGCCAAAATCGGCGGCGCCGTCTGGGAGAAAGACCAGAAGATCCGCTTCGGCAACGCCTTTGAGTGCTGGAACGTGGCGGAAAACGTCGAGGTCGAGCACTGCATGTTCGACGATATCTACGATTCCGCCGTGACGCATCAGGGCGGCGCGGACTGCAAGCCCGCGTACCATTTCCTGATCCGAAGCAACACCTTCCGCCGCTGCGGTATGGCGGCCTATGAGCAGCGCGATCTTCTGCCGACATATGCGGAGTTCACAGACAACGTCTGCGAGGACGCCGGCGAGGGCTTCTCCAGGCTTGGCGAGACGATGCCGCGCCGGTCGGAGATCTGGCCGCAGCCGATGGGCCACCATGTGTTTTTGTGGCGTATTTCCCACGCGACCGGCAATGAGCATTTTGCGCTCTGCCGGAATACCTTCGGCGATGCGCCCTATGGCGCGGCCGTCTACTCGGTCAATCCGTCGGAGGCCGACCGGCTGGTACATCTGGAGGAGAATCGGTATCCGATGCAGCGCTATACGCTGGTTGGCCGGATGTACGGTATAGATTATCCCGATCCTTCCGCGTGGGAAAGCAGAAGAAAAGAAGAAAGCGAAAGAGAGAGCTCAATGAAAGTCTTTACCGTTGCGCTGATTGGCGCAGGCAACCGCGGCGAAATTTACACCGATATCATGAAGACGCTGCCGGAAAAAAATTTCGCGTTGTTGCCGTTGCTGATCCGAACGAGAACCATCGCAGAAACATTCAGAATAAGCACAGCCTGCCGGACAATCACGTTTTCCATACCTGGCAGGAGCTGCTGGCGCAGCCAGGGCTTGCCGATCTTGCGGTCATTGCGACACAAGACAGTATGCATTATGAACCGGCCATGAAGGCGCTGGCGGCCGGTTATGATGTGCTGCTGGAAAAACCGCTGGCGCGCACAGAGGACGAATGCGTCGATCTGCTCAATCAGGCGCGCAGGTATGGCCGGAAGTTCATGGTCTGCCATGTGCTGCGCTATACGCCATTCTATTCGCGCGTCAAGCAGCTCATCGACGAGGGCGTTCTGGGCGATATCGTGACGATCGTCCATACGGAAGGACTCGGTAATATCCATCAGAGCCACAGCTTCGTCCGCGGCAACTGGGGCAACACGGCCAAAAGCAATTTCATGCTGCTGGCCAAGTCCTGCCACGACATCGACCTGCTGCAATGGCTGATGAAGAAAAAATGCACGAAGATTCAGTCGTTCGGCTCGCTCCAATACTTCCGGCGTGAAAACGCCCCGTCTGACGCGCCGGAGCGCTGCATTGACGGCTGCCCGCACGCGGAAACCTGCCCGTACAACGCCGTCAAGCTGTATCTGGACGACAAGAACAACATGTGGTTCCGCACGACGTCCACCGGCAAG
>VOFK01003184.1_pt1 | contig 28557 bp, 39 predicted proteins | sample 5384121 | NCBI WGS metagenome assembly VOFK01 (sample SAMN12384730, study PRJNA508395) | human gut metagenome | isolation source: healthy gut J | host: Homo sapiens | reverse complement strand
TTGTTATTTTTACAATCCCTTTTAGAGTCTGCAAAAGTAGTAAAAAAGCATGGGAAAGTACCAATGATTTCCCAAAAATATTATTGATAACGGTAATACCACCAATAGGTATCGCCAAATTCGCGTCGCATACGGTTCTTCTGCTCTACCGGTGAAGTATATTCCTTTTGAAGTTTATCAAACTCTTGCAGGCGTTGTATCATCAGCGTATCATTTAGAACACGCGGATAAGCGGGGTGTGATTGCTTGTAAAGCATAATCGCCTCGCGGTAATAACGGGGTAATGTATCTTGCTCAAAAAAGCTGTCTTCCACGACAGAAGCAAATTTATCAAGCTTCTTATCAAGTAGCAGAGCACTCAAATAGTAGTCCAAAGCGGTATGTTTCCCTACTTCATCCCGACAAATACGGGCAAGGAAATCGGTCGTACTTTCTGCCGTATAAGGTTTAGCTCCCAGATAATTGTACAAACTGTCTGCATCCAATCGCAAGGTGCCCTGCGAAGACGAAGAAAACAGCAAACCATCCGAACCGTAGTATTGAGGATACTCAAACAAGTGCTCGCCCATCGTTCCCTCACGCGACAAGGCATATGCCCGAAGCACGGTAAGCGTACGGCTTGGGTCCAAAGATTCGTATCCCACTTTGCGTGCAGCTTTATAATCTTTCTCTCGGATGGCATTCTCTATAGCCAACTCATGATGAAAGTTAATATCCGAATTGCCGATACACGCCGTCATCAGACACAGTATCAGCAAAATAGCTAAATTAGAGTTGATCAGCCCAATTACAGAACTTTCATGATCCAGCCAATGACGAAATATTCGCCGAAGCACAAACACAACTCCGACATACATAATAAGTAAAAGAGGTAACAGCCATAACCATTTATCCGCAAAGTTTCCACCATGATAAAGAGAACGGTTCACATCCGTCAGCACTCCCAACAATAAACAGGAAGGGAAATATGAAAGTGACCTTACCGAACCTTTCAACCCCAACAAGCCATTTATCCCCCATCTGAATATTAATAAGACAAGTGTAATGATAATGGCTCCCGCCAAAGGCGAATAATGAGTCTTTCCCTGAGACAGCGAATAGTGTAATGCCCCCAATACATCACCCTGAAACAGGTAAAGATAGATGAAACTGAAAGCAGAGAAAAAAGAAGACCGCACGCACCCGTGAGGATGCGAACGGCTCTTTTATAGGACAAATTGGTATTGCTACTCATATAAAATTATTCTTTCACTTTTTTCAAAACCACTGCTGAACGAGCCGAATATACAGTTTCAACCATTCTTTTTTCCTTCTCTTTTATAAAGAGGATCAAAGTTGGTCAGATGTCGTATGCTATCGTCTGCCAAGCCAAAACCTCCAAATTCTTTTGCATCGGTATTGAGAACAACCTCGTATGCTCCGTAAGGAACCAAAAAACCATAGTCTGTAAACGACCGAGTCGGATTGAAATTGAAAACGAAGATATTATTCTTACGACGGTATGCCAATACCTGGTCACTGTCATTATGCCATACTTCAATCACCGGAGTATCCTGTATATTCTTCATCTCTCTGAGGGTATGTATCATAGCCGAATCAAAATCACCCAAATAATGGTAACACAGGTTTTTATTGTCTACCAAGTTCCATTGGCGACGTGCATATTTATGCGACCATCCATTACCTTCGCGCGGAAAATCAATCCATTCAGGATGACCGAACTCATTACCCATAAAGTTCAGATAACCGCCGTTAATGGTAGATGCTGTTAATAAACGGATCATCTTATGCAGAGCAATACCGCGATGTACGTTATAATTCTCGTCTCCTTTCTGGAAATGCCAATACATATCAGCATCTATCAGGCGAAATATAATTGTCTTGTCTCCTACTAAAGCCTGATCATGACTTTCGGCATACGAAATGGTTTTCTCGTCCTTGCGACGGTTGGTCACTTCCCAAAACATACTGCTCGGTTTCCAATCTTCGTCTATTTTTTCTTTGATTGTCTTAATCCAATAATCAGGAATATTCATAGCCATACGGTAGTCGAAACCATATCCTCCGTCTTGGTAAGGTGCAGCCAGCCCCGGCATGCCCGATACTTCTTCTGCAATAGTGATAGCTTTAGAATTCACCTGATGAATCAGCTTATTGGCCAATGTAAGGTAACAAATTGCATTATCGTCCTGATTGCCATTAAAATAATCACCATAATTACAGAATGCTTCACCTAAACCGTGGCTATAATACAGCATTGAAGTCACGCCATCGAAGCGAAAACCGTCAAAGTGATACTCTTCCATCCAATATTTACAGTTGGACAATAAGAAGTGTATCACTTCATTCTTACCATAATCAAAGCACAATGAATCCCATGCCGGATGCTCACGACGCACACCGGGATAAAAGTATTGATTCGGATCTCCGGCAAAGTTGCCCAATCCTTCTACTTCATTCTTAACTGCATGAGAATGAACTATATCCATAATAACGGCTATACCCATTCTGTGAGCAGTATCAATCAGTTCTTTCAATTCCTCGGGAGTACCAAAACGAGAAGACGGAGCAAAGAAACTGGATACATGATAGCCGAAACTTCCATAGTAAGGATGTTCCTGAATGGCCATAATCTGAATACAATTATAACCGTCGGCTGCCACTCTTGGTAATATCTTCTCACGGAACTCATTATAAGTACCTACTTTCTCTTCATTTTGAGCCATACCAATGTGACATTCATAAATCATCAATGGATCTATTTTGGCACGGAATACTTTTTTTCTGAATTTATAAGGTTTTTCCGGTGCCCAAACCTGAGCACTGAATATCTTTGTCTGTTCGTCCTGAACAACACGAGTTGCCCATGCAGGAATCCGCTCACCTTCACCACCGTTCCAACGGACTTTCAATTTATACAAATCACCATGCTTTACAGCATTAGGATTGAGTTCCACTTCCCACACTCCGGGAGAATTCTTCACGCGATACATCCGATAATCGCCATTCTCTTTCCAACCATTGAAATCTCCAATAATATAGATTTCTTTCGCATTCGGTGCCCATTCACGGAACACCCATCCTCTTTTAGTACGGTGCAGACCAAAATAAAGATAACCGGTTGCAAAGTCAGAAAGTGTTGATTTGCCGTTTGTCAGTTCAAGTTCTTTGTCGATTGCATGCTGATGACGTCCTTCAATGGCAGCCGAATAAGGCTCCAGCCATGGATCACTTTCAATAATTCCTAATTTGGGAGTTGTATTTTCCATAATATGATAATTAATACTGTTAGTCATTTCCTTTATTTTACACCAATACTTTTACGATTACTTTTTTCACGCCATCCGGTGTGACCCCCGGAGCATGCGCGTCTTGAGGAAAGAAGATTACAAACATTCCCGGCTTTACAGGAATGTAGCTTTCAGCCAGCCCATGGTAAAAAAAATATCTTTATCAGCATTATATTCAGCCTCAGGCAGATCCTCACGAGGAGTATATCCCATCACTTCTACTCCTGACAAAGGTATCTGTATATCAATAAAACGATTATGCGTTTCTAATTTAGCTTCTTCTTTAGTCTTGGGGTTGGTCTGCGAAAAGTTAACCACCAGGTCATCACCCTGCAGTTTTATTTTTCCCAATTCCTGAGCATTCAGATCGGTTGTCTTCAAAAACTTGATTGCCTCTGCAAACAATGGATTTAATGAAGCATACTTTTCCAGATTTTCAAATTTATCTACTACCATAATTTTATATTTAAATGGTTAATGTTACTTTCTATTATTCAAAGTCATCAATAGTGAAGTTTGTGAAATCAGCAAAACGCTTCAATTGCTTGAAGACGTCCTCCACCTTATCCATCAAATCAGGTGTCATGAAGAAGTCATCAGGTACCATGTAAGTGCAAGTAAACTCCTTACATTTTAAATAATCTATATATTCAAAATCTTTAGGAAATCCTTTTGGAGCTGTTTTCAAATGTGTTTCGCCAATAATGGGGAAATAACGCTTAAATGCAGGATCTTCTACAATAGCTCTATACTCCTCTATATTGTCATATACCGCCTGTCTGACGGCTTTCAGTACTTTAGAATCAAGACAAAGGCTTCCTCCCGCAAGCATGCTTTGTTTCCATTTTCCAAATGAAGATAATAGCCACAATGGTCCGACTTCTTGCCATGGGCATTGATATAGCCACCGAAATGTATTTTATAAGGAGTCTTATCTGCCGAAAAACGAGTATCTCGATAAATACGATAAGTACAGTCCTTGGCTTCTATACCACGGACACTATCATCAAATAAAGAGATTCGTGCAATAACAGCTGTCAATAATTGTTCAAATTCAGCCTGTGCTCTCAAATACTCTTCTTTATGCGCCTGAAACCACTCACGGTTGTTGTTTGCAGCCAGTTCCTTTAAAAATTGAAAGATAATAGATATATCCATGTTCTATTTGTCACACGTTTACTTGACAAATATACAATATATATTTGTAACGAACTAGAAAAAAACGAAGTATTTATCTTTTTCCTACTATCTTCAAGAACTCATTATGCAACTTTCCATTGGTTGCAAGTACCTCATGACCATTATAGAAATTCTCTCCGCCACTGTAATCAGTCACTTTACCGCCTGCATTCATCAAAATTATTGAGCCGGCAGCAATATCCCATGGACCAAGGAACCCCTTCTATACGGGCTTCAAAGCGCCCGGCTGCCACATAGCACAATTCAGCAGCCGCAGCTCCCCTGTAGACGAAGACCGCCTACATTGCCATAAAGTTTATGCACTATATGCTCGGCAAGTGGCTTATAGGATTGAAAATTGTAAGGAAATCCTAACGCAACGAAAGCCTCATCCATGTCCGCTACATCCGACACATGAATTTCCCTACCGTTCAGATAAGACGGCGAACCTTTGTATGTCCAATAAAGTTCATTACGACACACTTCATATACCACTCCCACCAGCAATTCTTCGCGGTTTCTCAAAGCAATGCTGATACAGTAGGGTGCATTATTATGGATAAAGTTGGTGGTTCCGTCCAACGGATCTACCAACCAGCAATACTCTTCGTCAGTCAGACTGCCTGAACCTTCTTCGGCAATGAAGCCTGCTTCAGGCACCAGTTCGCGCAATTGCGCTACAATTCTGTGTTCCGATTCCTTGTCCACATAAGACACATAATCATGAGCATTTTTCTTTTCCACTCTGCCACGGTCGAAACTACTACGCTCATTACGAAGAAAAAGCACCCCCTTGGAGTGCTATTTCACGTACTTTTTTGGTAATTTGTTCTAAGTCTAACATATCCTTATTTTTGAGAGGCATCCAATGTACCAAATTTATATACGCCTTTACGGATAATCTTTCCGTCTTTATCCGTTTCGACAAAAGCACCATGCTTCTTTCCCTGTTTGAAGAATCCGTCAAAACGTACACCGTTTTTATCCACCAGCACACCTTTGCCATCTTCTTTCCCTTTAGAGAAATGACCCTTATAGCAACTTCCGTCTTTCATTTGAAGGACTCCTTCACCGTCGGCCATATTGTTCTTCCAGTCACCTTCATACTCATCACCGTTGGCCCAAACATAATGACCTTTGCCATTACGCTGGTTATTAACCCATTGGCCATCATACACTGCTCCGTTTGCCCAAGTAAATGTACCTGTTCCGTGTTGCTCCCCATCTTTAAATGTGTCGACATACTTATCACCGTTTTTATGATAATAAATACCCTCGCCTGTACGCTCACCATCTACATAATCACCTTCATAACGATCTCCGCTATGGAAATAATAAATGCCTTTGCCATCCTGCACATCTGCTTTCCAATCGCCTACGTATTTATCGCCATTTACATATACAAAGGTACCTTTTCCGTCACGCATATCATCCTTCCATTGCCCTTCGTATTTTGATTTGTCGGGCCATACCATCGTACCTTCACCATTTTTCTTATCATTCTTCCACTCACCCACGTATTGCGCACCGGCTTTCCACGTATAGGAACCTTTAGCCGCTGCGCTGGTCTTTGAAACCAATTGCCTACATAGATGTCGCCATTATAATAATACATAGTACCCTCACCTTGCTGGTAATCGGTGTACCACATACCTTCATAACGATTGTTGTTCATAAAATAGAAAGTACCGTTGCCATGCTGCTGGTCCTGATACCACTGCCCCACATATTTCTCTCCGTCGTGAAACGTATAGGTTCCGTCACCTTCGCGTTTTCCTTTTACATACTGACCTTCATAAATGTCTCCATTCTTGAAGACTGTCTTTCCTTTTCCGTTAGGTTTGCGGCCCTTCAGTTCTCCTGTATACTCGCTTCCATCCTTAAAAAGAATAGTTGCCTATCTTTATTTGAGCGGTAGCCATTGTGCTGACCGAAGCCAAAATCAATAATATATATGCGTATTTCTTCATTGGTTCGTTTCTAAATAATAGATAAGATAGTCAAAGATACTACTTTCTGCTTTCAGCGTTGCAAGTTATTACACTTTTTTACCCGCAACGACCTCTATTAAGTTTTCTTTGCAGAAATAAGTCTGTGCCAATCTCTGTATTTCCTCTCTCGTGATTCCACGGATAGCATCCAACGAACGGATAAAAAACTTATCGTCCAATCCTGCCGTTTCAATATAAATCCATGCATCCGACAGGGAGAATGGACCTTCATATGAACGGCATAAATCGCCCAACATATAGTTCTTCACCATTTCTAGTTCCTCTTGCGGCACCGGCACATTGCAAAGTTTATCCATTTCGCGATAAACTTCGGTGATAATAAGGGATTAATGTATTCATTCGCCGCTTCAGTACTGATAATTAAAATTCCCGAATCAGGATAAGATACAATCCCCGCTCCAATACCGTAAGTATATCCTTTTTCTTCACGGATATTGGACATCAGCCGACTACCGAAGTAACCTCCAAACAAAGTCACCATCACTCTCGCCTTCAAAAAATCGGGATGATGACGTTCCATCACAAAACTTCCCATTTTGAGGGAGCTTTGCAGAGCATCTTCACGTTCGACAAAGAGGTGTTTCTCAGAAGTAGTTCGGGGTACAACTGCCTGCATCACAGGTTTATCTTTCACCTCTCCCCATGCCTCATTACCCAAATTCTCTTCAACGCTCCGAATGATATCGGGAGTGACTTTTTCCCGATATATAAACTGAGCAATTACCCGAATGGTAGTACTTCCGGTAAAAATCGTGCAATACTTCAGGGGTGATACGATCGTAATCTTCAGCCACCGCATAACGTCCGAAAGGATGTTCGGCACCGAACAAGGCACGATTCAATTGTTTACGTGCAATCATTTCCACACGCGTACTATTGACTAAAAACTGCTGTTTATTGGTATCCGCAACCACCGAAAGCTCCTTTATAGGAAAAAGTGGCGTTTTCACCATTTCAGCAATGACAGACAAAGTGCGGGGAGAAATACTTATTTAATGAGTAAAGTGTAATAAAACCATAATTCACCGATGAAGAAAGTTCCAACCAAGCCCCATAATAATCCAGTTTCTCGGCAATCTGCGCCGAAGTCATGCTTCCTGCCCCTTCACGTAGCATACGATTGGTGAACATCGCTTGTAAAGGCTGTTCCTGATGCCATTGTCCACCACCGATCAATAGGTCAAAACGGACAACATCTTCTGTTCCGGCATTAATAATATTCAGCGGCATACCATTCTTCATCACTCTCCGTTCAGGAAGTGAGATACTGAATTCACTTAGCTGGCGGATAGCCGGTGGGGTTGTTCTGTCTAAAGTCATGCGTTCTTTGCCTCCTGCTGATTTAAGAATTCTTCTGCACGTGCCAAATCCTGAGGAGTATCGATACCTATTGTTTCCACTTCACTGATACCGACCTTAATTGTATAACCATTCTCCAACCAACGGAGCTGTTCCAACGATTCGGCCAATTCCAGTGAAGATTGTGGAAGAGCAGTAATTTCCTTCAGCGCATCAGCACGATAAGCGTAGAGACCGATATGCTTGTAATAAGTATGTCCTGCCAGCCAATCCTGCTTTCCGGCATTACGCTGATAAGGGATAATAGAGCGACTGAAATACAATGCGTTCATATTCTTGTTAACTACCACCTTGGGAGAATTTACATTCTCCAACGCTGCAAAGCCATCTTCGGGAGTGAAAGGTTTCACTAAAGTAGCAATTTGCGTGGAGGCATCATCAAAACAAGACTTGACAGCCTCCAGTTGCGAATGCCGGATAAAAGGTTCGTCCCCCTGAATATTGACAATGACATCATAACCCTGTCCCACCTTGGTAAAAGCCTCATAACAACGGTCGGTGCCACTCTTATGGTCGATGGAAGTCATCACAACCTTACCTCCGAACGCCTTTACAACAGCTTCTATACGTTCATCATCTGTAGCCACATAAGCCTCATCCAAAACACCGGCCACTTGTTCATAAACTCTTTGAATCACAGGTTTGCCTCCCAAAAGGGCTAAAGGTTTAGCCGGGAAACGCGTGGAGGCGTATCTTGCAGGAATAATTCCGATAAATTTCATGGTTCTATTTCTTTTATATAATCACGCAAAAGTACAAAAACATTTCTTACTTTTGCAGCATAAATGCAATAAATGTTATGAACGAACACCACTGTTTGCTTTGTATGGGCTCTAACACAAACCGTTTCACACAGCTTTCGGATGCACGAAAGTTCTGAGTGAAGCCTTCCCCCGACATTCATTTCGGCGAACTTATGGAAACACAAGCTATCGGAAGCGGATTCCATTCTCCTTTCAGCAATCAGTTGGCAAGATTCACCACCACTCTGTCATCCGAGTCCGTCCACAACCTGTTCAAGGAACTGGAACGACACAGCGGACGCCTTCCCGGAGATAAGGCACAAGGAATAGTAAAACTGGATATTGACCTGCTGACCTTTGACAACAAGGTACTGAAGCCGGAAGATATGAAGAGAGAATACATTCGCCGCGGAATATCTCTCCTCTGATTTCACCTTTACTACCATTGGCAACTCTTCTTCACTCTTGCTATAACATATCTAAGGTTATTCAAATTTAGGCACGTTTTAAATTCATAATGAATTAATCGGAACATTTGCTTGTTTATTATCATTAATATCAGTAGCTTAGCACTCCATTGCTAACCTGATTTTAATTATCTAAAAAGAAAAGTTATGAAATTCTTTATTGACACAGCCAATTTGGAGCAAATCCGCGAGGCAAACGCATTGGGCGTATTGGATGGCGTGACCACAAATCCATCTTTAATGGCTAAAGAAGGCATTAAAGGAGTTGAAAACCAACATAAGCATTACATCGAGATATGTAATATCGTGGACGGGGATGTCAGTGCCGAAGTGATTGCCACCGACTATGAAGAAATGATTCGTGAGGGCGAAGAACTTGCCGCCCTCAACCCACATCGTAGTAAAGGTGCCTTTGTATTGAAAACGGTATCAAGGCCATCAAGTATTTCAGCAACAAAGGCATCCGCACCAACTGCACGCTGGTGTTCTCCGCAGGGCAGGCACTGCTGGCTGCAAAGGCGGGAGCGACCTATGTGTCTCCGTTTGTGGGCAGACTGGATGACATTTGTAGCGACGGTGTGGGGCTGGTTGCCCAGATTGTCGATTTATATCAGACGTATGATTACACAACACAGGTCCTGGCCGCTTCCATCCGCAACACTTTGCATATATTGCAATGTGCTGAAGTGGGCGCAGATGTAGTAACTTGTCCTCTGTCTGCTATCAAAGGATTACTGACCCATCCACTGACAGATATCGGACTGGAAAAGTTTCTTGCCGACTATCGAAAAGTGAACGGATGATTTTTTTGATTATTTCATCCATTTGTATATTCGGGCGACCAAACGTCGCCCCTACAAAAATATTCCTATTTGAACTTAAGATAACCGATGCGGGGTACATTTAACTCCTTTGCTTTCATACTGTGACAGCACTTTGGCCGACTTAATATATAATGTATCCCTTTGATTAATCTTCTTGGTATAACAATTCAATGTATCCGGTGTCAGACTAGGTGCTGCTGCTTTTATAACAAAGGAAAAACGATTGCCGTCCGCATCTTCGCCGCCAACACACTTTGATCCACATAATAGTCATGAGTCTTGTAGCTATCCAACTGCAATCTTACCCCCAGTACCTCCAAGTGCAAATCGACCAGCTTCTCTCCTTTTCCGCCTATGAAACGGCTTCCGCCGGACAAATGATGTTTTCTAATCACAGTATCATAATGCACCACCGCAAAGTCTTTGGCAATCACAGCCAGCTTCTTATCGCGAGGATTTCGGGCTTCAAATTTATGAGCCAGCCATAACACATAATTAGGGTCGACATAATACACCTCGGCCAACCGTTTGCCTCTGTATTTACCGAAAGCCACAATATCTTCGGAAGAGCCGTAATAAGGCTCAAAGAAACTGTTATCTTTTACCTTCAGCATGATATTACAATTCTGCAAATACAAAAATGCACGTTCGGCAGCATCATCGAAAGTGACAGCCAGAGTGCGTACAAACAAAGGAGAATGGCTATTATCAGGAAAGATGCGCCACAAAGCATAATAAGAACGGTAGGGAGTAGAAACGCTAATCGCATAATATCCTGTGTCTTCCCTGCGTCCCTTATTAAAATGGTCTATTTTCTGAAAGACTTTCTCAGCCATTACATTGGTTATCTGATACAGAGTTATATTTTTATCCATCACCTCCTCCTTTCATATTCAACTAAAGTTTTCCTTTTCGTAAATATAGGAATTTATGGGGACTTTCCAAAAAAAACTCGTTTTTTCTCTTTAAAACCAATCTTTAGCTATGCGTTGCAAAGAAGAAAATAATAAAAACACCCACATCACCTGCAGACACAATAAAAAGCCCGCAGAATTATCACATCCACACGGGCTTTACTTTATAATTTCCAAAGTCTTAAAGGCAAAGGAAGAAGTTTTGTCACTTATTCAAAAAAATAGCATCCAAGCCGGTATTGTCTTCGCTGCTCGAAGAGTTATCCATCAGCGTATCCTTACAAGGATCAAAGTCTTCGGGTATATTGAAACGTTCTTCCTGTGAATATCCCAAACTTTTATCCTTATATACTTTCTGCATATAGAGTCCCCATACCGGCAGCGCCATGGCAGCCCCCTGACCGTTGACCATCGTGTCAAAATGAATGTCGCGGTCTTCACCGCCCACCCATACACCGGAAACCAGTGAAGGCGTAAAGCCCATAAACCAACCGTCGGAGTTATTGTTGGTAGTACCCGTCTTACCTCCCATATCAGCAGTAATGCCGTACAAACGGCGAACGCGTCCACCCGTACCTTCATTGATAACCGCACGCAGCATTACCAACATCTTATATGCACTCGAAACACTGATCACTTCATCCATCTGAGGAGTAAAGTTGGCAAGTACATTTCCCTCGTTATCCTCTATCCGAGTGACAAACAACGGTGCAGTGCGGATTCCTCTGTTGGCAAACGCAGTGTAGGCACTGACCATCTCGCCTACCGATATTTCGCAAGGACCGAGACTCAATGACACCACCGGATCTATTTGCTTATTCAATACACCAAACGAATGAATCAAACGAACCAACTGATAAGGATTCAACTTACTCATCAGATATGCCGTTACCCAATTATCGGAATTGGCCAACCCCCATTTGATTGTCACCATTTCACCATAACGTTTCTTGTTGGCATTGCGCGGAGTCCAGGGACGTCCGTTTTCATCTATTAACGTTTGTTCCACATGGCGCACCTCGTCACAAGGAGAAAACCATTTTCCATCGCCAGCGTATATAGATAAGGTTTGATGGTAGACCCCACCTGGCGGCGTCCTGTCATAGCCATATCATACTGAAAAATAATTATAATTAGGTCCTCCCACGTATGCTTTTACATATCCGGTTGTGGGATCCATCGACATGAATCCGCACGCAGAAAATGCTTGTAATACCTGATAGAGTCCATCGGTGTCATAATAGTATCTTTCTCTCCCTCGTATGAGAATACAGACATCTCATACTTCGTATCAAACGCCTTACGGATTTCAGCTTCCGAATATCCGGCTTCTTTCATAATACGATAACGGTCGGTTTGCTTCATGGCTCTGGTCATGATAGTATTTACCTCTTCCTGAGTCAGATTCCTAGTGAACGGAGCTGTTTTCTTCTTCGACTTTTCTTTGAAGAAACGCGGTTGCAGATATTTAGCTACGTGCTCACTCACAGCTTCTTCGGCATAGCGCTGCATACGTGAGTCGAGTGTGGTGTAAATCTTCAGTCCGTCTGTATATATATTATAGTTCGTACCATCTTTCTTCTTATTCTTGGCACACCAACCAAACAGCGGATTATTTTTTTCCACGCCAAAGAATCTTCATAATATTTCTGCATCTGCCAGCCGCGATATTCACTCTTCTTCGGCTCCTTGGCTGTCATTACGCCACGCAGATATTCACGGAAGTAAGTTGCCAAACCTTCCTTGTGGTCCACACGACGATACTTCAACACCAACGGTAACTTCTTCAGCGAATCCGCCTCAGCATCACTTAGATAACCGGTTTTTCGCATCTGATCAAGCACCACGTTACGACGCCCACGGGAACGCTCGTTAAAACGTTTCGGGTTATATAGCGAAGGATTCTTGCACATACCCACCAGCGTTGCCGCCTCTTCCGTTTTCAGGTCTTTCGGTTCCTTAGAGAAATAAGTGTTTGCTGCCGTCTTGATTCCCACAGCATTATTAAGGAAATCAAATTTATTAAGATACATGGTAAGGATCTCTTCCTTGGTGTAATAACGCTCCAGTTGCACAGCAATTACCCACTCGATAGGTTTCTGCAACAGACGTTCCATCACATTGTCTGCTGTAGGAGAATAGAACTGCTTGGCCAGCTGCTGCGTGATGGTACTACCACCTCCCGCATTTTTCTGCATCAAAATACCGCGTTTCACCAATGCGCGGATAAACGCACGTGCATCAATTCCTGAGTGTTCTGAAAAACGTTCATCCTCGGTAGCAATCAAGGCATGAATCAAGTTAGGTGACAACTGGTCGTATCCCACAAAAACACGGTTTTCCTTACTGATTGACCAAGTGCCCAGCATTTTGCCATCATCGGATATAATCTCGGTTGCAAACTTCAAGTTCGGATTCTCCAACTCCTCGATAGGAGGAACATAACCAATCCACCCCTTGGCTATCGCGGTAAAAATGAAGGCTATAGCTAATATTACACAGGCTACCAACGCCCAAAGTACATAAATAAACTTCTTCCTCATGTCTGTTTCTAGTAATTATCACTGCAAAAGTAAGGAAAAACTTTGAGATAGAAGGCGTTTCTAACAAAGTTCAACTAAATATCTTTAGAAGCTTCGTCATTTTATTTTTTTTTCATACCTTTACGCTCCGTATAATTGTAATTATAAATACAAATAGGTATGGAAAATAGAAGTTTAGTCACTATTGCCGAACACTCCAAAGAGAAAATTCTCTATTTGTTGGAAATGGCAAAAGAGTTTGAGAAGAAACCTAACCGTAAATTATTGGACAACAAGGTGGTAGCCACTCTTTTTTTCGAGCCATCCACCCGAACGCGACTCAGTTTTGAAACAGCAGCCAACCGCTTGGGAGCACGGGTTATCGGATTCACCGACCCCAAAGTTACCAGTTCTTCAAAAGGCGAAACATTAAAAGACACAATTATGATGGTGAGCAACTATGCCGACATTATCGTAATGAGACATTATCTGGAAGGAGCTGCGCGCTATGCCAGCGAAGTTGCCCCGGTGCCTATTGTAAATGCAGGAGACGGAGCCAACCAGCATCCTTCACAAACCATGCTAGACCTCTATTCCATATACAAAACACAAGGCACTCTCGAAAATCTGAATATCTATTTGGTAGGCGACCTGAAATACGGACGAACCGTTCACTCCCTGTTGATGGCCATGCGCCATTTCAACCCGACTTTTCACTTTATCGCTCCCGAAGAGCTGAAAATGCCCGAGGAGTATAAGCTATATTGCCGCGAACACGGTATTAAATATAAGGAATATACAGACTTCAACGAAGATACTATTGCCGAAGCCGACATTCTGTATATGACACGTGTGCAACGCGAACGCTTCACCGATTTGATGGAGTATGAACGCGTGAAAGACGTATATATATTAAGGAATGAAATGTTGAGACACACCCGCCCCAACCTGCGCATTCTTCACCCGCTGCCCCGCGTAAACGAAATCGCATACGATGTGGACGAAAATCCAAAAGCATACTATTTCCAGCAGGCACAAAACGGACTGTATGCACGCCAGGCCATCCTTTGCGATGTATTGGGCATTACACTGGATGATGTAATTGAAGATGGTAATAAGTAAAAACGAAAAGACTATGAGCGAAAAGAACAAACAAGAATTACAAGTCGCCGCTTTAAAGAACGGAACTGTTATAGACCATATACCTTCCGACAAACTGTTTACTGTAGTTGCATTGCTCGGATTACAGAATTCTGACTCAAACATTACTATCGGAAACAACTTTCGAGAGCAAGAAATTGGGTAAGAAAGGTATCATCAAGGTAGCCGACCGTTTCTTTACGGATGAAGAGATCAGCCGCCTGTCGGTAGTTGCCCCAACGTGAAACTAAATATTATCCGTGACTATGAAGTAGTGGAAAAGAAACAGGTACTGATGCCCGAAGAGTTACGCGGCATCGTGAAATGCGCCAACCCCAAATGTATCACCAATAATGAACCGATGGCAACCCTGTTTCACGTCATCGACAAGGAACACGGTATTTTGAAATGCCACTATTGCGAAAAAGAACAAAGCAAAGAAGCAATTAAGTTATTATGAAACAAGACTGGAAACCGGGAACCATGATTTATCCGCTGCCGGCTGTTCTGGTGAGTTGCGGAAGTACGGAAGAAGAATATAATATCATCACAGTGGCGTGGGCAGGTACAATATGTACCAACCCACCCATGTGTTATATATCCGTACGCCCCGAACGTCACTCTTATCCCATTCTGAAACGCAATATGGAGTTTGTCATCAACCTCACTACCAGGGATATGGCTTTTGCTACCGATTGGTGCGGTGTGCGCTCCGGAAGAGATTATAATAAGTTTCAAGAAATGAAACTAACCCCCGGAAAGGCAAAAATGGTAAGTGCACCCATCATTGAAGAATCTCCACTATGCATCGAGTGCCGTGTGAAGGAAATCATTTCACTGGGTTCACACGATATGTTCATTGCCGATGTAGTGAACGTAAAAGCGGATGACAAATATCTGAATAAAGAAACAGGAAAGTTCGAACTGGCCGGGAGCAACCCATTGGTATATGTACACGGCGGATATTTTGATTTGGGTACCAAGATCGGTAAATTTGGCTGGTCAGTAGAAAAAAAGAAAAAAGAATAGATGAAGAAAAATTTCCTGCTCATATCGGCATTGTTTCTTTCCACGTCTGTCCTGAAAGCAGAAGAACAGAAGCAGAGCTCCCAAACAGAGCCTAAAGTCAACATAGGCCTGAAAGCAGGATTTAACTCCTCCATGTATTTCACCAGCCGCCTGCAACTGGACGGACAACGTTTTGAAGACATACAAAACAACTACAAGGTAGGCTATTTTGCCGCCTTGTTTTTCCGTTTCAACATGAAACGCCATTTCATCCAACCCGAGTTTACTTATAACGTAAACAAAGGAGATATCACTTTCGACAAAAATCAAAACAACGAAACTCTCCCACCCGATTTTGCCACTATCCGTTCCACCATCCATTCATTGGAAATCCCCCTGCTGTATGGATACAGCTTCGTCAAAAAGTCATCCATACGGCATGGCATTCTTCATCGGTCCCAAACTGGAATATATCTGGAAGAGAAAGACGAAAGAAGAATTCTCCAACTTTGGGCATGACAATATTCAAGAAGAGTTACACCCCATCAATGTGAGCAGTGTCATCGGTTTAGGCGTAAATATCTCGAATATTTTTTTTGATTTCCGCTACGAAATAGGGCTGACCAAGATATCAAAAGAAATCATTTACGAAAAGAACATCAACGGAGAAATATCCCACGAAAAAGGCATTGTTATCAACCGTCATAAAAACGTACTCAGCTTCTCATTGGGAGTTATTTTTTAAATTATCACAGTAGCGAAAGATTTTCCCGAATTTATTTCCTTCTAACCTAAAATTTCTTAACTTTGTGAACTCTAAATCGAATATCGTACATAAACTTATTATAAAAAGAAATGAAAAGAGACGATTTGATTTTCGATATCATCGAAAAAGAGCATCAACGCCAGCTCAAAGGTATCGAGCTGATTGCATCCGAAAACTTTGTCAGTGACCAAGTAATGCAAGCCATGGGGTCTTGCCTTACCAACAAGTATGCCGAAGGTTATCCGGGCAAACGCTATTACGGTGGTTGCGAAGTGGTAGACCAAAAGCGAACAAATCGCAATCGACAGACTAAAACAAATCTTTGGTGCGGAATGGGCCAATGTTCAGCCTCACTCCGGTGCACAAGCCAATGCCGCTGTTTTTCTTGGCGGTCTTGAATCCGGGCGATAAATTCATGGGATTGAATCTGGCTCACGGTGGTCATCTGTCACATGGTTCTTTGGTAAATACATCGGGGATCATCTACACTCCGTGCGAATACAATCTGAACAAAGAAACAGGACGTGTAGACTACGATCAGATGGAAGAAGTGGCATTACGTGAAAAAGCCGAAAATGATTATCGGCGGCGGCTCTGCATACTCTCGCGAATGGGACTACAAACGTATGCGTGAAATAGCCGATAAAGTGGGTGCCATCTTGATGATTGATATGGCTCATCCGGCCGGACTCATTGCCGCAGGTCTGCTAGACAATCCTGTAAAATATGCTCACATCGTTACCTCCACCACTCATAAAACACTTCGCGGGCCTCGTGGCGGTGTCATCATGATGGGCAAAGACTTCCCTAACCCATGGGGTAAGAAAACTCCGAAAGGTGAAATCAAGATGATGTCGCAACTATTGGACTCTGCCGTATTCCCGGGCATCCAGGGCGGACCGTTGGAACACGTTATCGCTGCCAAAGCTGTTGCCTTCGGTGAATGTTTACAACCTGAATATAAAGAATATCAAAAACAAGTACAGAAGAATGCCAAAGTATTGGCACAGGCTTTGATAGATCGTGGCTTTACCATTGTATCCGGTGGCACCGACAATCACTCCATGCTGGTAGATTTACGCACTAAATATCCTGATTTGACAGGTAAAGTGGCTGAAAAAGCATTGGTTTCTGCCGATATCACAGTAAACAAAAAAAATATGGTGCCGTTCGACAGCCGTTCAGCATTCCAGACTTCGGGTATCCGCCTGGGTACTCCTGCTATTACAACTCGCGGTGCAAAAAGAAGATTTGATGATTGAAATTGCCGAAATGATTGAAACCGTTCTTTCTAATGTGGATAATGAGGAAGTAATTGCACAGGTTCGCGCCCGCGTGAATGAAACAATGAAGAAATATCCTATTTTTGCTTATTAAAAAACAGGAAACACTTACATTTACCATCAAAGAAATGGGGATTGTGTCTAAACATTGAGATAGACCGGTTAGTTTTGACGCACCCCATTTCTTGAACTATAAAAGAAAAACAAAAGCACGTTTCACACGTATCAAGGGATTAAGGCACTGTTTCACAATCAATTGCAGTGAAACATAGAATAATGTATTAAGCTGATGATACTTCATACAACAACCTCCCCCCAAAAAAGACCAAGGTCTTTTTTCAAAACTCTTTCAGCTTTCAAGAAAACACCAAGGTCTTTTAAAAAAACATCAAGGCCTTTATGCAAAACACTTCCGGCTTTTTTGAAAAAGCCTAAATGTTTTCCATCTCTACTGGAAATCCTCCTTTATTTTTATACCTTTGCACACATTTTACATTAACGACTGATGAAAGGAACAAAGAATCTAACTCAAGGTCCCATTCTACGCCAGCTTTTTACTTTTTAGCAATGCCCATTATGGCTACTTCTTTTATCCAAATGGCATATAGCCTGACAGATATGGCATGGGTAGGAAGATTGGGAAGTGAAGCCATTGCCGCTGTGGGTTCCGTAGGGATTCTCACATGGATGTCCACCGCCATTGCCTTGCTCAATAAAAGTAGGAAAATCGAAGTAAATGGGGCAAGCAATCGGTGCTCAAGACGAACAAGCCGCACGTAATTTTGCTTCCAATAATATTACTTTAGCACTGTTGATTTCCGTACTTTGGGGTGCCATACTATTTATCTTTTTGCACGCCCTATCATCAGCATCTACGAATTGCAACCACACATCGAAGACATGGCAGTGGAATATCTGCGCATCATATCTACAGCATTGCCGTTCGTATTCCTGTCCACTGCTTTTACCGGAACATTCAATGCAGCAGGAAGGAGTAAGATTCCTTTCTCAATCAACGGTATTGGTCTGATAACTAACATCATACTAGACCCTCTCCTCATCTTTGGTTTAGGATGGGGAACTACCGGTGCCGCTATCGCCACCTGGCTGGCAGAAGCCATCGTATGCTTTCTTTTTGTCTATCAATTAAAGAAGAAAAAGATTCTGTGGGACAACTTTATTTTCTTTACACACCTTAAAAAACAATACGCCGTACGCATTATCAAGATAGGACTCCCTGTAGCAACATTCAACACCCTATTTGCATTCGTCAATATGTTTCTCGGACGAACCGCCTCCGAACAGGGTGGGCATCTAGGGCTGATGGCTCTCACCACAGGCGGACAGATTGAAGCCATAACCTGGAATACCTCACAAGGTTTTGCCACTGCCCTCAGCGCTTTTGTAGCTCAAAACTACGCAGCACGCCAAGTAGCCCGTGTACTGAAGGCCTACCACACCACCTTGTGGATGACTTTTTATCTTCGAAGCACCTTCTGTACCTTCATTTTTATATGTTATGGTAATGAAATATTTTCTATCTTTGTACCTGAGAAAGCAGCTTACGAAACCGGCGGTGTATTTTTACGCATTGACGGATACTCCCAAATATTTATGATGCTTGAAATCACCATCCAAGGAGTATTCTACGGAATCGGACGTACAATGCCGCCTGCTGTGATAAGTGTCAGCTGCAATTATCTGCGCATCCCGATGGCGCTCCTGTTCGTCTCATGGGGATGGGGATTGCCGGGCATTTGGTGGAGCGTAACCATTACCAGCACAATGAAAGGGATTATCTGCCTGATATGGTTTATGGCTATCAAGAAAAAGGCATTAAGTTATCAGGCTGATTGATGAACAATTTTTGCATTAAGTCATTATATAATTAAAAACAAATGAGATTATGAAAAAGACTAAATTTATTGCTTTTTTGCTGAGTGCGACACTAGTATTCAGTGGATGTGGTAACATGAATAATACAACTAAAGGCGGACTAATCGGCGGCGGTGGCGGTGCTGCCTTGGGTGCTATTATCGGAGGTATTGCCGGACACGGCAAAGGTGCTGCTATCGGTGCTGCCGTTGGTGCTGCCGTTGGTACGGGTGCCGGTGTTTTGATTGGCAAGAAAATGGATAAGGCAGCTGCCGAAGCTGCTCAGATTCAAGGTGCTCAGGTAGAGCAAGTAACTGATAACAACGGACTTCAGGCTGTAAAAGTTACTTTCGACTCGGGCATTCTCTTCAACACCGGAATAAATGCTTCCCTAAGTCCTCAAGCCAAATCAGCATTGAGCAAATTCGCCAACAATGTATTGAATCAGAACAGAGGCATGGACGTATCCATATATGGTTACACCGACAATCAAGGTTGGAGAAACAGCACTGCCGAACAAAGCATCCAAAAGAACCTCAACTTGTCTCAAGAACGTGCACAAAGTGTGGGCAAGTTATCTGTTGAGTTGCGGTGCCAGCACTTCTCAAATCAAATCAGTTGAAGGGGTTGGGCCAAGCCGACCCTATAGCAAACAATGATACTGCCGAAGGACGTCAACAGAATCGTCGCGTGGAAGTATATATATGTATGCCAGCCAACAAATGATTCAGCAGGCTGAAGCCGGTACATTGAAATAAATTATGTGATAAAATCACGCTTTCAACTACCTCTGTGAGTAGATTGAAAGCGTGATTTTACTTTTTTCGCTACGCAAACATGAAGAAAAAAAAGATTCTTAAGTTTATCCGCAATCTATTGATTATATTCTTTGGCTCATCTATTCTGTCAGTCATAGCTTTGCGTTTTATCCCCGTTTATTTTACTCCCCTGATGTTTATCAGAACCGCACAACAGATAATTCATGGCGAAGACATCAAATGGAAACACACCTGGGTGTCGAAAGAGAAGATTTCCCGCCATCTGCCCATGGCTGTCATAGCTTCGGAAGACAACCGGTTTGCCGAACATAATGGATTCGACTTTAAAGAAATAGAAAAAGCCATGGAGGAAAACAAGACCAGAAAACGTCCTCGCGGCGCAAGCACTATCAGCCAACAAACTGCCAAGAACGTGTTTTTATGGCCGGCCTCCTCTTGGCTGAGAAAAAGGGCTGGAAGTGTATTTCACGACTCTCATAGAATTATGTTGGAGTAAAGAAAGGATTATGGAAGTTTATCTCAATTCCATCGAAATGGGAAAAGGAATCTATGGAGCAGAAGCCGTTGCCAAGGAGCATTTTCATAAAAAGGCAGGTCAATTGACTCCGGGTGAATGTGCCCTGATAGCAGCCAGCCTGCCCAACCCCCGCAAGTTTAATTCGGGCAAGCCAAGCAACTATATGTTTAAAAGACAAAAGAAAATTCTTTATCTAATGAAATGTGTTCCCGCTTTCCCCCCAAAAGAAAAGAAGAAGGCGGAAAACACTTAGCCCTGCCTTACAATACGGATATGATTCGAACCCCGGTATGAGTCCTTTTTATTCTTTGAATAGTCATACATTGGCTGAGGGTCCAGAATTACCTTCTTTGCCACAGAGGAAGCATGCAGCAAATGAAGGGTATCTCCCACCCAACAGACAAAACCGACGTGTACCACATCAAGTCCGGTAATATTCGTTGTGATTGCCAATATATCACCATCCTTTATATTCAACTTATAAGGAGGATAACTCAGTTGGTCTTTCGGAAAGTAAGTAACCACACTCCCCATTCAACGCCTGTTCCTGCCGCACTATTTCAGCTACTAAAGAAGGATTATCTTTCAGCTGCCTATAACTGTCGGGATGGGTAGACATGAAGTTGAGATGCAACTCCTGTTGCAGGGTGCTGAATTCGTCTGTCCGCTCCTTTACGATACCCTTCCGCTCATTATCCTTTATCCACTCGCTAAAATAATGCAGACGTGATGGATAGCCATTCAATACTCCGCCCCTATAACGAATATGTTGCAACGCTTTTTTAAAACTGCCAAAGTTCCTTTCCTTGTCTTTATCTGCTAAAGCCAAAGCTAAAACCGTCTCAACAAAAGTCGTACAATCCACCTTGTCCAAATGAACTACAAGGTTTTCCTCTTTGCCTTCATCCAATGGTTCCCGCCACGTAAGGCACGCCCAGCATCTGTCGGGCAAAAAACATTGTTCTGCTGCTATCGCCGGGCAATGCCGACGCTTTCTGCAATAAAGCCTCCACTTTTTATACTGTCTTTCTCTTGAGCTGCCGCAGGAAGCATCAGCATTCCTGTCAAAAAGAATAATAAAGCCGTTCGTTTCATCCTGTTGGTTTTTCTGAAGGAGTAAAGATAGTAATTAAATAAATGATAATAAAAAACAGGCGCCTGTTTTTTAGAAAAACAAACGCCCGTCCCTTGTTGCTATATTATAAATCAAGCGAAAAACTCCGTTCGTTCCAAGTAAGCAATGACATCACCTTTGTTGACAACCGCACCCTGTGCAGCACATACTTCCACTACTCTTCCGGTGAAATTGGCCATTATCTTTTCGTATTCTCCCCATGGAGTGGAAATATAACAGAACACTTCGTCATGCTGGTATTTACGACCGATAAAAGGAGCTGTCGACGGACCTTCCACCGATACTTCCCACAATACCTGTCCTTTTTCGGGCGCAATAATCGGGTCGGCCTTGGCGCGCTTATACTTTTTGATTTCTTCTTCATTAAAACCACTCTTTGCCATTGCCGCATCTTTGGCACGCTGCAGGTCATCCAAGAAACGCTTCTTGGCAACTCCTGATTTATAATCACGATATTGGCGGTCGTGCATGGCCAATTCAAAGAGCTCTTCATCATCTTCTCCATAGTCCCAACCATTTTCATCCATTTCTTTGCGATAGTTATCCAACTCATCGGGATAGTTCTTCTGTGGGTCTTCATCCGTAAATTCCAACCCTTTGCTCTTTGCCAACTCTATAATTTCGGGAGCTAACTCACCGGGCAGCTTACCACTCTTTCCTAATATCATATCCCAAGTATGATTGTCTATCATGGTCCAGCGTCCCTCACCCTTTATCAACTGCATTACGTTCATCAGCGCCACATTCTTTACATATTGGCTAAATGGAGTTACTAACGGAGGATAGCCTAATTTAGGCCATACATACTCCACTTCCTCAAACAGCATCACCACCAAGTCATCCAGACTCATCGGCTCCTTGCCCTGTCCTTTCAATATCAAGTTGATGCCCGAATGAACACCCTTCAAGTCAGCCATCATGGAACCCATCATTCCGCCCGGCAGTCCGCAACCGAGCAACAACGAAGACATGTGTTTGTTGGTAGGGTCGATAAAATAACCCAAGAAATCATCTATAAACTCTTGCGTCATGCTGCGCGCTTTCATATAAGCCTTCATATTGATTTCGGGCACCCGGAAACCGGCATTCTTCAGCATGGCCTGAACGGAGATGACATCGGGATGCACCTTTCCCCATGACAAGGGTTCCATTGCAACATCAATAATATCGGCACCGTTTTCACAAACCTCCAAAATAGACGCCATCGATAAGCCCGGCCCCCGTATGTCCATGATATTGGACAATCACTTCGGGATGTTTTTCCTTGATATTTTTCACCAGTTGCCCCAACATTTCGGGACGTCCAATACCTGCCATATCTTTCAGGCAGATTTCGGGAGCCCCTGCCTCTATCAATTGATCTGCTATGCGGGGAATAGTACTCTACGGTGTGAACCGGAGAATAAGTAATACACAAGGTAGCCTGCGGAATCATTCCGGCTTCCTTGGCATATTTTATAGAAGGAATAATATTGCGCACTTCATTCAGACCGCAAAAAATACGAGTGATATCAACTCCCTGTGCATGTTTCACCTTATACATCAACCGTCGCACATCAGCGGGAACGGGATACATTCTCAATGCATTCAAACCACGATCGAGCATATGAGTCTGAATACCTGCTTCATGCAATGGTTTGGTAAACGTACGGACTGCTTTATTCGGGTTCTCCCCATAAAGTAAGTTCACTTGTTCAAAAGCACCTCCATTGGTCTCCACGCGGGCAAAACAGCCCATCTCAATGATAAGAGGAGCTATCCGTGCCAACTGATCTGCTCTGGGTTGATACTTTCCTGATGACTGCCACATATCGCGGTAGACCAAACTGAATTTGATTTCTTTTTTCATAATTATATTTCGATTTAAAGGTGTTTCGTCCTTCTGCAAATATAACAAATGAATAAAAAGAAAGTTAATATTCAAGTAGATTTTTTATCCTCTAAAAAACATGTTTAATATCATATTGCCAGCTATATAAAACAGAATAGGCCGAACTTATCCGACCTATTCTTTCTTTTTGTTATTTTCAGACGCTAATTACACAAAATCACGTAGCTGTCCCTGCAAGCGTTGACGAGTAAAAAAGATACGACTTTTTACTGTTCCAAGCGGCAAAGATAATTTTTCGGCTATCTCACGATATTTAAAGCCTGACACATGCATGGCAAAGGGAATACGGTATTCATTCGGCAAGAGATTTACTACCCGGTGTATTTCCTTAATGTCATAAGCACCTTCTGTACTGTCAAAACCGGAATCCTGTGGCAAGTTCAAGTGGTATAAGTTATCGGTGTGGTCGACAAATGTTTGGTCACGTACAATTTTTCTGTAATTATTAATAAAGATGTTACGCATGATTGTGTACATCCATCCCTTAAAGTTTGTATCGGGAATATACTTATCCTCATTGTCTAAGGCTTTCAGCGACGTCTCCTGCAATAGGTCGTTAGCTTCCTCACGGTCGGCTGTCAGTTTATAGGCAAATCGAAGTAATTCTTCTTGCACACTAAGCAGGTTTTTCTTAAAACTAATACTATTCATAAGTTTTTAAGTTTAGGTTTATAACTCTTTGTTCATGCTCTCGTGCTGCAAGGATAAGGCTTTTTTAAGGGGCGGACAAGGAAAAACTATCAAAATAGGGGGTAAAAACCGCCAATTATCAGTTTCTACCCCTATCTTGTCGATTAACAGGTGGTTTTCGGAGCTATTCTCCTTTTTAAAGTTGGTAAACAAATACTATATTTAACAGCCAAAAATACGAGTGAAAAACACCGTTACTCCTCCTACTACCTGGCATCCGTAAGCCTCCATTCGGCAAAGTCGCATATCCAGTAAGCCAGTCCGCCCACGACACACGCCATTGCATAAATTTCGCACGAAAGATTAACGGAATCTCATTAATAAACACATCGCGGATTACACCTCCGGCAGCACCGTAATACTACCCATGATAATGGCTACCCAATAAGGATACCCCAATGCAATGCTCTTGCCCACACCTACAACGGTAAACAAAGCCAGACCGATGCTGTCAAACAAGAAGAATGTATTGTGCATGTGAATCAGATACTTTCCAAAAGCAATCACCCAGAACAATGCAAGCCCCGTACATATCAAATAAATGGGGTCGGTCATCCATCCGGCGTCACATCCAACAATACATCGCGAATTGTACCTCCGCCGATAGCCGTTGCCATTCCTACTACATAAGCCCCGAACCAGTCAAATTGTTTTAGCCGAAGCAAGCGGGATGCCCACTAATGGCAAAGGCAAACGTTCCTATAAAATCAAAACTTGTACAAATGTTATCATAAATAAACTTATTTGGCTGCAAAGTAACGAATAATTTCGATAAGAAAACGTATTTTTGTCTTTTGAAAATAGCTAAAATGAAATGAAAATAACAATTATCGCAGGCGCACGCCCCAATTTCATGAAAATTGCTCCCAATGCGTGCTATTAACGCTGCCAAAGCAGCAGGTAAGAACATCAGTGCCCGTCTGGTATATACAGGTTCGGACGAAGACAAGAGCCTGGAGCCCTCTTTGTTCACCGACCTCGACATGCCCCGTCCCGATGCATATTTAAGAGTGGATGATACTGATTTCTTCCAACGAATGGCAGGCATTGTCGTTGCCTTTGCCCGTGAGCTGGAGAAGCATCCTGCACAAATTGTCATTGTGGTAGACGACCTCACTCCCACTATGGCCTGTTCTATCGTAGCTAAAAAGAAGAAAAGGGCTGAAAGTTGCCTCATTTGGTAGCGGAACACGCTCTTTCGACATGGATATGCCGAAAGAAGTCAACCGTATGATTACCGACGGACTTTCGGATATCCTATTTACTGCCGGAATGGTGGCAAACCGAAACTTAAACCATACGGGAACAGAACAGGCTCATGTTCATTTTGTTGGAAATATCTTAATCGACACTTTGCGATACAACCGCACAAGACTACAACGCCCTGTGGCTTTCTATTATGGGAGTGAAGGAAAAAAGAATACGTACTGCTTACTTTAAACCGACATACATTAATTAATAACGATGCTGTTCTGAAAACCCTTTTCCATACAATATTGGAAAAGACAGATAAACCGATTGTCGCTCCTTTACATAATTATGTAAAAAAACAAGCTGAGTGCCCTGGGCATTCATTCCGAGCGACTGCATATTCTTCCTCCCCAACCCTATCTGGCTTTTCGGATATATGGTAAATCAGGCGCAGACCATTATCACAGACTCGGGCAATGTGGCTGAAGAAGCTACCTTCCTCGGTATTCCCTGCATCACACTGAACACTTATGCCGAGCATCCTGAAACCGTAAGTATCGGTACGAATTGTTTGGTGGGCGAAGATGCCGGAGCTTTGTCTGCGGCACTTGACAGGCTGAATAAAGGCGAATGGCAGAAAGGACATCTGCCGGAACGCTGGGACGGTCGTGCTGCCGAAAGAATTGTGCAAACCTTGCTCGAAGAGAAATTATAAAGAGAAAAGGAATAACCATCACTTTTAATCGGCCCGGCGCAGTGCTATTGGTCATTCCGAAACAAAAAAGAAGAATCTGCTGACACAAAGTAATGTGCGCAGATTCTTCACAATATCCAAAATGACAAAAGATACAATACCGTATTTACCAAGTATAGTTCAAACCGAAACTCAGCAATTCCTGCAACTGGAAATAGCTCTTATTATCCTCCGTCAACTTCACGCCATCATCATAGCGGGCATGAACGAATAATTTCGTCGACAAATAACGGTTCAACACGAAGTTGAATGTGTTTTCCCAACTGGCAATTACTTTATCATAAGTAGTAAAGTATTCCAATTTAGACTCCCATACGATACTCGGGATAATTGTCCAAGTGAGGTTTCCCCTGTAAATTTAGAACCGATAAGGTTGGCAGTGCTGTGCCCCGGCTCCATTAAAAGCAGCAGGATCGGTAATTTTATCATTACTGATATACATAAAGGTATATGCCAGCGGAGATGTCAGCAAAGACAAAGTATAATTCTTCTTGTTTTGCTTAAAGTCCATACCGAGGGTTATATCCAAGCTGTGCCGGAGACATGAAATTAGAAATCATGTCGTTCGTATTGGTTTTGTAGTTAGCAAAGAACTGGGTCTTGAACTCGGCAGCCAATGTATAATACCAATTCTTGAATGCTTTCACACCGAGCTTACTGTTCAAACGGAACAAATCGGCGTTTGTCTTATATTTATGAACCGTATCAGAAGGGGCAGTGACGAATCCCAACTTCATCTCCAGCTTATTTTCAAATTCCAGCCGCTGACGGTCATCAAAAATTAGCTTCAAGCACTAAGCCCGAAAGCAAAGAGTTAGTACTTTCACCACCTTTATACCAATTGTCCGAAATATAATGCTGTGTAAACTGAGCATATCCGTTTCCTTTTATATTTCCAGAAGTTGGGACGAACAATCACCAAATCACTTTCCCGTATCCACACTCTCCAATCGGATTTTCCGGTTGTAAGAAGCTCTTAATATGCTCTTTACGTGGATTCATTACAATCTGGCTGTCTTCAAAGGCTTCAAGTCTGCCAGATAAAAGCTCATTACCCAACACTCTCTCGGATACTGCATATAATAATTAAGAAGAATTTATTCACCAACGGTCTACCTTTGGCCGACCGTTCCCAAATCAGGCACAGTAAACAACCGAATAGAATCCTGTTTGGCACGATAAACCGAATCTGCCGCCGTGTGTTTTAGTATTATATTCTTTTCGGGCGACCACTTCAATTCCAAAGCCTGCTCTACCGGTGCGGTATAATAAGTAGGCGGAACAAACAATTTATAATAAACCGGGTCACGGCGGACGCAGCCGGAGCATCCAAGTCATCCCACATTCTAAAATAAGCATAATAAGCTGCTCTCAAATTAGCCAAAAGAATCGGCAAATGCCGCTACCGCAGGACTTGCCTTCGCTTTTGTTATCTTCTGCGCCGGTGCTACAGAGCAAAACAAAGCCAAAATCAAGGGTAAAAGCCAGTTTCTTTTCATATTCTTTATCGTTTTGCGTAAAGGCGCTTAAATGGTGCAAAAGTACACTTAATTTTCCTTATATCCAAAAGACAAAAGTACTTTTAAAAACCATATCAATGACTTTTTAAAACCGGATGAAGTTTTAAAAGCGCTGCCGGGTTACTTTTTAAACGTTCTATTTTTTAATTTGCAATTTTGCAACTTCGATAATTCAAAGAGAATAACATTTAAAAATATTAAGTAGTGGGGAGAAACTAAAAGTATATCTTCGTAACTGGTGGTGTTACACTCTTCATTTGGGCAAAGAGTATTATTTCATCATCAATAGGTAAATTGCTGCAAGCAAGAAGCTAGCAATGTTACCATTCAAAAGTTTGATCCCGTATATGTCAACATCGACCTTAGACTCTGAATCCATACAGGCACGATGAATGTTATGTAACCGTAGACGGCCACGAAGCCGATCTTGACCTGGGACACTATGAACGCTTCTTGGGAATCAGACAGCAAAACCAACAACATTACAACGATTCGCATCTACAAAGGCGTTATCGACAAAAAGGAACGCCGTGGCAACTATCTGGGGAAAGACCATTCAGGTTATTTCCCACTTATCACTGACGAAATTAAGCGCAACGTAAAATTATTAGGCACTAAAATAGGGTGACTTCGTAATCACCGAAATCAGGTACGGTAGGTGATATCGAACACTTACACCTGGAAAGCAATACGTAATA
>VOFK01001902.1_pt1 | contig 28560 bp, 37 predicted proteins | sample 5384121 | NCBI WGS metagenome assembly VOFK01 (sample SAMN12384730, study PRJNA508395) | human gut metagenome | isolation source: healthy gut J | host: Homo sapiens | reverse complement strand
CGTTACGTATTGCCTGTGAATCTTCACTCCTGTCGGTTTCTGGCCTTTAAATAAAATTCAGTCGCCCATTTAAGCACTTCATTTTCGTTAACATTCAGCTTGCCTTTTACCTGTGCCCAGCTCGATACCCGCTCGGTTTTTGCCGTGATAGTCGCTTCCTCCACTCATATACAGCTTATTTTTTTTCTGCAAAAAATTTTCGAGATATTCTGTTTGCTGTTCTGTAAATTTTGAATAGTAGCATTCAAACCCGTCGGGTTTATACTTATCCGTTATTCTGTCGATATGTTTATATACATTTTCACTGTATATAAACATATGTGCCACAAAAAGCAAGTCCGCCTGCATTGTGAACGGCTGAAATTACCTCGTGCGGATCGGGAAGAAGCCCGTCAATGTTTAAAAACAAAGGACTTTCGGGAAAATTGTATTCTTTTCGAAGAAAAAGGTCGTACTTGTAAAAGCTTTCATGGTATTTGCAGAATTTTTCATTTTCCGGAAATTTTATGATATCTTTATAAATTACCGGACGTGCATACATAGTTTCGGGATTGAAATTTTCCGGTTTTATACTCATTTTCAGTCCGAGCTTTTTGTACTGATTGTATGTTTTATCAAACATAATTTTCTGGTATTGGCTTTTGGGCATATAGCTTGCTTTTATAAACTTTGAAATTATATCTGTATTGACACCGTATCCGAGTATTTCGACGGTTTCTCCGTATATTGTTGTTGAAAGCTCCGTTCCGCTGATTATTTCCCCGGAAAAGCCCGCGCGTATTTTTTTATCTTTCAGCTCGCGGTAAGCGCTGACTTTATTGTGATCCGTGATGGAAATAAGCGAAAGACCTACTGCCTGTGCCTTTTCGAGTATCTGTGATACACTGTCGCTGCCATCGGAATTATTTGTATGTATATGCAGATCCGTCATAATTTTTTCTCCCGTAAAAATCATATAAATTATATACCCGAAAATTTTAAAAAGCAACCTTAACATTGACATAATTTTGTTTTGCGGCTATAATAATCATAGAAGTGCAAAGACGGAGGTGTATAGTTTGAAGGAGTACTCAACAAGACAGAGAAAGCTGCTGATTGATTTTTTTAAGCAGCATTGCGATGAACAGCTCACCGTCAAGGAAATTGCAGGGTTTGCCGATATACACGATAAAATCAGTCTCAGCGCACTTTACAGAAATATTGATAAAATGCTGCTTGAGGGCATTATTCAGAAATACGCCAAGGAAAACGGAAGGGAGTTTGTCTATCAGTATATTGACAGGGAAAAATGCGCATGGCATTTACATTTGAAATGTACAAACTGCGGCAAAATTATTCATTTGGATGATGAAGCTACCGATAATGTACGTTCAATGCTGAAAGTGAAAAATAATTTCAGTATAAACGAGCATAAGACCATTCTTTACGGTTTGTGCAGCGCTTGCGTGTAAATTTAAAAAAAGTCTTGACAATATGATATTCATGTGTTAACATATAGAAAATTTAAAACCGATGATTAAGAGTAGTAGCTGTTAAGAATGTTTTAAGAGAGCCGCGGGTGGTGTAATCGCGGCAGCGGAATTTTCAGTGAATGGACTTATGAGGGCGGTCGAAAGCAGTATTGTGAGTAGTAACCGACGGTTTTGTACCCGTTACAGTACAGCTCATATGAAAGAGTATGAGGCAGAGTGGATGTTTTCATCAATTTGGGTGGCACCGCAGGGATATTTCATTCCTGTCCCTTGTTTAGGGACAGGAATTTTTTATTTTCAGGAGATGTTTATGTTTATTTTAGCTGTACGATGGTGAAATTTAACTTGATATTTTACGTGTTAATATGAATTACTTTACTTTTGCTTTAAGGAGAAATTGAAATGAAAAAAATAAGATTTTTTGCTTTATTACTTATGTTTGTATTGATGATATCGCTTGCAGGCTGTTCCGGCAGCGGTAAAAAGACGATAGGTATTATTCAGTTCGGCTCTCACGGCTCACTTAATAATTGCTACGACGGTGTTATCAAAGGTCTTGAAGAAAACGGAATCAATCTTGATGATTATGATGTTGAGTATGTAAACAGCAATTTTGACGCGGGCGTTTCACAGACTCAGGCAAATAATCTTGTCAATAAAAAAGCGGCTGTAATTATTGCAATTGCCACACCTTCTGCGGTTGCTGCCGCAAATGCTGCGGCGGACTCCGGAATTCCGTTGTATACTGTGCCGTTACCGACGCTTCTGTAATGGAAAACTATACAAATGTGACGGGTTCTTCCGATATTCCCGACTTTTCAAAGCAGCTTGAGGTTGTCACCGGCTTTATGGGTAGAAATAATCTGAAAATCGGTGTATTATATTCTACCGAAGAATCAAGTTCGCCGGTTCAGGTTGAGAGCCTTAAGGAAGCTGCAAAGGCGTATGACGGTATGGAAATACTGGATAGTGCGGTAGCAGATATAACGACTATTGATACAAAAACAAATGAGCTTATAGACAGAGGAGTTGACTGCTTTGTCAATCTGCTTGACAATACTGTTGTCGGCAAGCTGGAAACAAATATTTTGCCTATTACAAATGAAAAGAAAATACCGGTTTTCGGTTCGGAAATCGAGCAGGTTAAGGTTGGGTGCGCAGCCAGCGCGTCTATTGAATATATAAATGTAGGAAAAGATTCCGGCAAGGCGGCAGCTCAGATACTTTCAGGCAAAGCGACATCAGAAATTCCCGTTTCGCGCACGACTGAGCCAAACAATTATTATAACAGCAAAGTGTGTGAAAGTCTCGGACTTACCGTACCGTCAGATATCTCACTTAATGATACTGCGGAATAAATGCTGATTTAAGGATCTAAGACAATGCTTTTTTTCTCAACAACAATTGACGGACTTCAGATGGGGCTGTGTTATGCAGTTTTGGCTCTCGGAGTTTATATTTCTTATTCGATACTTGATTTTCCGGATTTGTCTGTCGACGGAACTTTTCCTCTCGGCGGTGTATGCTGTACCATATTCATGCTGAAACTCGGTATGCCTGCGCTGCCCGCAGTGCTGCTCAGTTTTTTTGCCGGGCTTGCAGCCGGTGCTCTGACAGGCGTTTTGCATGTTAAATTCAATATTTCCAAGCTGCTGTCCGGTATTATAGTCATGACAGGTCTGTTATCCGTCACGCTGGCGCTTACAAAGCTTATTACCAGAAACGGTCAGACGACTGCGATTTTTTCCTATCGCAGCGAATCAATTGACGGTTTGTTCGGAGGCGCTATGTTTAAGTCGCTGGGAATTGAAGTTAAGGATTACCTGATAATAGCTTTGCTTTTGGCTTTTGTAATAATAGTTAAAATAGTTATTGACTTGTTCTTGAAAACCAAAATCGGATATATGCTTCGGGCGACCGGGGATAATGAAAAGCTTGTCATTTCACTCGGCAAGAATTCAGGCAATTATAAAATTTTGGGTCTTGCACTTGCAAACGGGTTCGTCGCGGTATCAGGAGCACTGTATGCAAACTTATATATGCAGTATGACAACACAAGCGGAAGCGGCAAGGTCGTGCTTGCTCTTGCATCGGTTATCATCGGTATGTCGGTGTTTTCAAAGATTCGGATAGTAGCCGACACCACGGCGGTTATTTTCGGCGCTATTATTTATTCGCTGTGTCTTAACTATCTTGTGCTTGTTGATTCTGATGGGATTTACCTCAAGCTGCTTAATGCGGTCATGTTTGCTCTGATACTTATTTTTAACGAAAAAATTACGGGCATGGCATCGGGAAAATCCAGGCATAAAAGGGCGGTGTCGGAAAAATGATAGAGCTTCGAAGCATAGATAAAATATTTAATATTGGCACTGCCAACGAGTCACAGCTGTTCAGTGATTTCTCGTTTTCGGTAAAGAGAGGCGAATTTGTATCTGTTGTCGGTTCAAACGGTTCCGGCAAAACTACTATGCTTAATATCATCAGCGGAACTCTCCCTGTTAGCGGCGGTGAAATTTTGCTTGACGGTTGTGATATTACAAATCAGCCTGAGCATGTGCGTTCAAGACGTATAGGTCGTGTTTTTCAAGACCCTTCAGTGGGGACGGTGCCGAGTATGACAATAATTGAGAACTTATCGCTTGCGGAAAATAAGGGAAAACCTTATCTGCTTGATTTTGCGGTAAACCGCCGTAAGAGAGCTATGTTCTGCGATACGGTTGAGCAGCTTGGACTTGGGCTGGAAGATAAAATGGATATACCGGTCGGTCTTTTATCAGGCGGTCAGCGTCAGGCACTGTCGCTTTTGATGAGTACAATGACGCCGATTGATTTGCTGCTGCTTGATGAGCATACTGCTGCGCTCGATCCTCGTACTGCAGAGACCATAATGCAGCTGACCAATCAAATTGTACGTGAAAAACAGTTGACTGTCATTATGGTTACGCACAATTTGCGCTATGCCGTCGAATACGGAAGCCGCCTTATTATGATGGATAAGGGTAAGGTTGTAATAGATAAATCCGGTGAGGATAAAGCTCATACAACAGTCGATGATATTCTTAGTATTTTTAACAGTATAAGCATTGAATGCGGCAACTGATAATTAAGTGAAATAAATAAAGCCTACCGACTATCGATAGGCTTTATGTTTTTTAATTGCCGGCAGTCTCGGCTTTTACCTGTGAATTAAGCTTTCTTTGTTTGGAAAAGCCTATAAAACCGATTGTCAGTATCGGGACTCCAAACATAAAATATGCAGGGAAGAACAATGTACCAACTGCATATAAAATTGCAGATGTAAGTGCCGCCCAGCTCTTTTTAATAAAAAAACCGAGCCAGCCGAATACAGTACCTATTAAAAACATAATAATATGCGGCATTAAAAGCGCACCTGCAATTGCGTATCCAATGGCTTCGGTTCCGCTTGCACTTGATGTACTTCCAAAGAAATAAAACATTAAATAAATTACATATGCCGTTGAAAGTATGTTGGATACACATAAAACTTTACTTCTCATAAACTTCCTCTTTCTTCAATTATCTGTTAAATGCAAAGACAGCTGTTTTTGATGCAAGCCAGGACGACTTTACATTCAGTTCGAGTTTTGACCAGTTTTCAGGCACTTCAACTGCATACCAGCCTGCTAACCTTTTACCGGGAGCAATGCTTCCGTCTAATTCTCCGTCGTAAAATGCGCATGCGGCATTAAACGAATAATCGCACTTTGCATCATCTGCATATGCGTCGAAAAGCAACGGAGAACTTACTGATTGTTCTTCATCTGAGATGTTTTCAACAGTGAAATTAACGCCGATAAAAACATTGCCGCTTTGCGGTGTAAAAAACTCGTCCCCTTCGGACACCTTAATTTCATTTGCGGTAAATCTCAAATCGTCTAATGTTACGGATTCATTGATACCGTATGTTTTTTCAGCGTTTGTTTCTTGCGTCGATGTACTGCCGGCTTCTTTTGCAGGTTGATATTCTGCTTTACAAGATGCTGTTGAAATACAAATTACCAAACCTAAAAACAACAGAATAACCTTTTTTCATTTAATATTCCTCCTTTAATTTTGCACCTATATAAGTGCATTTGTATTATACACTTGAAATATACTATTGTCAAGATAATTTTTTAAACAAGTGTAAAAGAGGATATAACAATGAACAGTTTGATAGAGAAAAAGGTCGGTTATAACATTAAATTGCTTAGAGAAAAGGCAGAGCTTACACAGGAAATGGTTTCTGCCCGTTTACAAATAGAGGGCTGTGATATTACAAGAAGTGCGCTTGCCAAAATTGAAGTGGGGCAGAGACATTTATATCCCGATGAAATTATTTTGTTAAGGAAAATATTAAATGTGACCTATGATGAAATTTTTAAAATATGAAATATGTGCCGATGGAAAGCTAATATAAAAGGCGTTTTTTTGAACGGGAGGCTGTAAATAAAATTATTATCAATAGCGGAAGTGTGAAAAATGAAATATGATATGCGGCAAATGCCGTAAAATATGCAAATACGCATTGATAAATCACGGCAAATACCGCGCGTTTTGTACTGTGCATTTCACGGAAAATTGTCGATATTGCGGCAAGACACGGCGCACACAGCACGTTGAACAGCATAAAGGAAAGAGCGGCTTTACTGCTTATAAGCTCAGGCATAACCGTGCTGATATTGGCACTGTCGAGCAGAATGCTGAGTGAGCTTACAATGTTTTCCTTTGCAATTATTCCCGACAAAGCCGATACAGCAAGCTCCCAGCTGTTCCAGCCAAGCGGGGCAAATATAGGTGCCAAAGCTTTTGCCGAGCACTGCAAGAAAGCTTTCTTTAATTTCACATTTTATAATTTGCGTACCTGATAAACCGTAATTTGATAAAATCCATACACCTATTGAGGCTAAAACGATAACAGTTCCTGCTTTTTTTATAAATGATAGAATGCGCTCTTTTACGGTTTTGTATATTACTGAAATTTTGGGTAACCGGTACTGTGGCATTTCCATAATAAACGGACATGGCTGACCGGAAAAGCGTTTGATTTTTTTCAGTATAATTCCGGAAATAAAAATTGAAAGAACACTTATTATATATACAAACGGAGCTATCCACACTGAATTGTTAAAAAATGACGATGTTATTAAGGCAATCAGCGGGAGCTTTGCGCTGCATGGCATAAAAAGTTGTAGTTGTTATAGTTATGATTTTATCACTGTGGCTCTCTATCGTGCGCGCTGCCATAACGCCGGGCACGCCGCAGCCTGTACCCATAATAATCGGTATAAACGATTTTCCGGAAAGACCGAATCTGTTAAGTATTTTATCGGTGATAAATGCAATTCTTGACATATAACCGCAGCTTTCCAGCAGAGAAAGACATAAAAACAATATCAGCATCTGCGGTATAAATCCCAGCACAGAACCGACTCCGTTGATAATTCCGTCGCATACAAGGTCGGTTATGTCTTGGGAACAATTTATCCGAGATAAAGCAGACGGAATTAAGGTCTGAAAACCCGGCACCCATATTCCGTAATTTTGCGGTATAGGCCGCTGAACATTGAGTGCTTTTTCATAATCTTCACGAGTTGCGGCAAGTTTCTGTGAGGTATTATTTACTTTTTTTACATATATTATTTTACTGTGCGCAGTACCGTCTTTTTCAAATTCCGATATTATTGCTTCAGCGGTTTTGTATTCTTCAAGTGCCGTGTTATATTCGGATGTTCCGATTCCGAATAAGTGCCAGCCCTCTCCGAAAATACCGCTTGAAATAAATTCGGACGCATTGCGGCTTATGCCGCCCATTGACAGCGAATATATTAAAGTCATAACAACTATAAAGATAGGATAGGCAAGATATTTATTTGTTACTATGTCGTCTATTTTGTCGCTTATTCCTTTGCCGTGTATACCTGCGGACTTTTTGCATTGCCGGCAGATTTTATCTATCTGAATGTATCTTTGCTCGGCAATTATGTTTTTTTCGCTTTTGTCGCCTTGCATATGTTCGGCTTCGGATATGACGTTCTCAATACATTTTCGCAGCGTTTTGTTGATTTTTAAATTTTTAAATGAATTTTTATCTCGCTCAAACAGGTTTATAAGCATGTGTCGGCAATTTTTGATACCTGTTATATCGGATATTTGTGACAGTGATTTTTCTGTTCTATCATCAAATCTGAGAGCATTCAGATGTAAATTATTACGGCTTGTGACAGCGTTTATGAGTGTGTCAATGCCTTTGTTTTGCGAAGCCGAAATTTCAACGGCTTTACAACCGAGGATTTTTTCAAGCTGTGCAATATTGATTTTTGTGTTTTGCTTTTTTACAACATCCATCATATTGAGTGCAAGCACCATGGGGATGTTAAGCTCAAGCAGCTGTGTTGTGAGATATAGATTTCGTTCTAAATTTGAAGCGTCAATTATATTTAAAATCAAATCGGGCGGCTCGTTTTCAAGATACTCTTTTACTATGATTTCCTCTGCCGTATATGGTGAAAGTGAATATACACCCGGAAGATCGCAAATAAAAACAGACCTGTCATAGACAAGCCTGCCTTGTTTTTTTTCCACGGTGACTCCCGGCCAGTTTCCGACCGTTTGATTTGAACCGGTAAGTATATTAAACAGTGTGGTTTTTCCGCTGTTCGGATTACCTATTAACGCAACTTTTAGCGGCATTTGTTTTACCTCCGCAGCTTTTTTAAAAATATATGCGTGCAAAGATAAAAATATAAATTAAACAAATACAAACTGTATAAGCAGCATATAGCAAACTGTGCCCAAAAAGAATACTTAAAAGTGTATTTCTCTTCCAGATATATGTACCGGCTACAAGCGCGATAGATAAAAATTCCGGAATTCCGTATGGCGCTGAAAGTAAGGATATATCCTTTAAACAGTAAATTACAAGCATGCCCATTACAGAACAGGGGAGAACTCTGCTTAAAAATGTTATCGGTTTCGGTATTTTTCTGTTTCCCGGAAAAAGCAGAAAGGGTAAAAAACGTGTAAGCATAGTAACGGCTGCTACTATTATTATAACCAGTATATCGTGAGTCAGCTTATTCATCTGCTTTGCCCGCCTTTTTGGAAAAGTATCCGTAAATAAATAATGACAGTGTTATTATCAGCATTGACGGAATAAAGAAAATTCTGCGCCTTAAATATAATAAGACATATGACAGAGCAGACAATTCCGATTATTGCGGGAATAATATTTTTTGCAGACAGCAGCTGGTCAACAAAAAATCACCGTAAAAAGTGCTGTCATGGCAAAAATCTATTCCGGCAGTATTAAAGGTGAGGGCGGAGCCTATCAGTGCGCCGACAATACTGCCTGCAATCCAATAGCATTGGTTCAGAACTGAAATGTACAAATAATATTTTTTGGAGTCGGTATCTGCAGGATTACCGCGGCAAACCAGCGCATAGGTTTCGTCAGTCAACGAAAAAATCAGATATGGTTTTGCCTTTCCGGTACCTCTGTATTTTTCGATCATTGATATTCCGTAAATTATATGTCTTGCGTTTACAAGCAGAGTCATAATTGCCGCAGAAATAAGTGATGCGCCGCCTGTGAGAAGATTTACAGCGACAAACTGCATCGATCCGGCGTAAACTGTAAGACTCATTGCCAAAGCCCAAATAAAGCTATAACCTTTATCTGCCAGCAACACGCCGAAAGCAGTGCCGAGCACAATATAACCTGCCATTACCGGTACGGAATCCTTAAATGCTGTTTTGAAAGTGTGTTCTTTCATGAAAAACTCTCTTTTTCCTGATTTTTTTGCTGATATTATAGCATAAACGCTATAAATTATCAATAAAAAGTTAACCTTGTGCTATGCCGCTTGACATTATTATAAATTTCTGTTAAACTTAACAAAATAAAAGAAATGGAGGAAGGTATTAATATGGATTCTGACAGTTCGGATAACCCTGACCGAAATATGTGCTGCGCTGTGTTGCATATGCTTCTGTAAATACGTGTTTTATTTTGTATTTATCTAAAACGTATTACGGAGGAAATAATTTTGAATAAAATAATAGCGCAAATAATACTTCAAGTTGTACTTATACTATTAAACGCTGTCTTTGCATGCGCCGAGATAGCAGTTTTATCTATGAATGAAAATAAGCTTGCCAAACTTGCTGAAAGCGGTAATAAGAGCGCAAAAAGGCTCAGCAAATTGACCCGTCAGCCTGCACGCTTTCTTGCAACCATACAGGTTGCCATCACTCTGTCGGGTTTTCTTGGCAGTGCATTTGCGGCAGATAATTTTTCTGACCCTATTGTCGCCGCGCTGAAAAACGCGGGAGTGCCGGTACCCGAGGCAACGCTTAACACTATTGCCGTTGTTGTTATAACGATTATTCTGTCGTTTGTAACTCTTGTTTTCGGTGAACTTGTACCGAAGAGACTGGCTATGCGCAAGACGGAGAAAATGGCGCTCGGTCTTTCGGGCACAGTGAGCTTTATATCGGTAGCTTTCGCTCCGCTCGTGTGGCTGCTTACCGTATCAACCAATCTTATTTTAAAGATTATGGGAATTGATCCGAACGCGGATGACAGCGAAGTCAGTGAAGAGGAAATCCGCATGCTGGCGGAAGCGGGAACCGAGAGCGGAATTATAGACGAGCAGGAAAACAGTATAATTCAAAATGTCTTTGAGTTTGACGATATTTCAGTGGGTGAAATTATGACCCACAGAACCGAGGTTACAGCACTCAGGAAAGAGGACAGTGTAGAGGAATGGCATAAAACCATATTTGAAAGCAACCATATGTATTATCCGGTGTATGATAAAAACGCGGACCAGATAATAGGTGTGCTTGATGCACGTAAATTTTTCCGCTTAAATGAGTTTGACAAGGACACCATTTTGAAAAAGTCGGTAATAAAGCCGTTTTTTGTTTCATCTCATACTAAAGCAGATGAGCTTTTCAGGATGATGAAAGAGAGTAAAATACGCTTTGCCGTTGTTGTAGATGAATTCGGCGGAACAGACGGTATTATTACAATAAATGACCTGATAGAACAGCTTATCGGCGAATTGGAAAGTTCTTCTGATGAAATCGTGACGGTGGATAAGAGTACATATAAAATTTCTGGCGGTACTGAGCTGTATAAAGTGGAGCGCGAGCTGAAGTGTGATTTTGACAGTGATGCTGCTACTTTAAACGGCTGGATTGTTGAAAAACTGGGAACCATACCTCCGTTAGGAGAGACGTTTGAGCATGGGCAGTTTGAGTTTGAGATAGTTTCTACCGATGAAAAGCTTGTCCGTGAAGTGATTGTTAAGAGAATGCCACAGCTACAGGAATGAGCTGTGTAAAATTAAATTAAAAACAGCCGCCGCAAGCATAATGCTTGCGGCGGCTTGGAGCGGGTGACGAGGCTCGAACTCGCTACCTCAACCTTGGCAAGGTTGCGCTCTACCAGATGAGCTACACCCGCGTTTAAACGACTTAAATATGATAGCAAATAAGGGCTCTTTTGTCAATATTTTTCAAAAATATTTTTAAATCCCTTATAGGCTATTGCATTATTTAAAAACATATGTTAAAATAAAGAAAATAGCTAAAAGACTGTGACGGAGAGAGTAAGGCTGCAGGAAATTATCAGCGAGCAGGGGACAGTGTAAGCCCTGTAACAGTATGGCAGTTCTGAAAATCACTCCTAAGTTGCGGATTGAAATTACAGTAAATCCCGCCGGGTATTCGCCGTTATACGAATCGTGCATGTCGGTGTGCTGTAATAGGTGGTTTTGTGAGCATGAGGCTTTCGTCCTGTTATGGACGAAAGTCTTTTTCTATTTTATAAAAGGAGCAGTAATATGTATAATGAAGTGCCGACAAACTTAAACTTTGTCGAACGAGAGAAAAAAACGGAAAAGTTTTGGCAGGATAACAAAATATTCGAAAAGAGTGTGGACTGCCGTGCAAAGGGGACGCCGTATGTGTTTTATGACGGTCCGCCTACTGCAAACGGCAAGCCCCACATCGGGCATGTTCTCACCAGAGTCATAAAGGATATGATTCCGCGTTATCAGACGATGAAGGGGCGTATGGTACCGCGTAAGGCGGGCTGGGACACTCACGGTTTGCCTGTTGAGCTTGAGGTGGAAAAGATGCTCGGTCTTGACGGTAAGGAGCAGATAGAAAAATACGGACTTGAGCCGTTTATAGCTCACTGTAAGGAGAGTGTTTGGAAATATAAGGGTATGTGGGAGGATTTTTCACGTATTGTCGGATTTTGGGCGGATATGGATAATCCTTATGTCACATACGATAATTCATTTATTGAATCCGAGTGGTGGGCACTCAAAAAGATATTTGATAAAAAACTGCTTTATAAAGGCTTTAAAAAATAGTTCCTTACTGCCCGCGCTGCGGCACTCCGCTTTCATCACATGAGGTGGCGCAGGGGTATAAAAACGTAAAGGAGCGCTCTGCTGTCGTCAGGTTTAAAGCTGTCGGTGAGGACGCGTACTTTCTTGCATGGACAACAACGCCGTGGACGCTTCCGAGCAATGTTGCTCTTTGCGTAAATCCCGATGTTGATTACTGTAAGGTACATGCGGCGGACGGAAAGACTTATTATTTGGCGCAGGCGCTGCTTGACAGTGTGCTTGGTACGCTTGCTGCCGAAGATAAGCCGGCGTATGAAATTGTTGAACATTTCAAAGGCTCTGAGTTGGAGTACAGGGAGTATGAGCCGCTTTTCCCGTTTGTAAAGCCGGTTTGTCAAAAGCAAGGTAAAAAGGGTCATTATATAACCTGCGATACCTATGTAACTACCGCGGACGGTACGGGAATTGTCCATACTGCTCCTGCTTTCGGTGAGGATGACGCGAACGTAGGGCGTAAGTATGACCTGCCGTTTGTGCAGTTTGTTGACGGTAAGGGCGAACTCACGGCTGAAACTCCGTATGCGGGAATGTTTGTAAAGGACGCCGACCCTGTTATACTGTCTGACCTTGATAAGGCGGGGCTGTTGTTTAGCGCACCTAAATTTGAGCATGATTATCCGTTCTGCTGGCGCTGCGATACGCCGCTCATATATTATGCAAGAGAATCCTGGTTTATAAAAATGACCGCTGTGCGGGATGAGCTTATAAAAAATAACAATACAATTAACTGGATTCCCGAGAGTATCGGAAAGCGCCGTTTCGGAGACTGGCTGGAGAATGTGCAGGACTGGGGCGTATCGAGGAACAGATATTGGGGAACACCGCTCAATATTTGGGAGTGTGAATGCGGTCATATTCACTCGATAGGCAGTATTGAGGAACTTAAGGCAATGTCTGATAACTGTCCTGATGATATTGAACTGCATCGTCCTTTTATAGATGCCGTCACCATTAAGTGCCCTCATTGCCAAAAGCAGATGAAGCGTGTGCCGGAGGTCATTGACTGCTGGTTCGATTCCGGCTCCATGCCCTTTGCGCAGCACCATTATCCCTTTGAGAATAAGGAGCTATTTGAGTCACAGTTCCCCGCAGACTTTATATCGGAGGCTGTTGATCAGACCCGCGGATGGTTTTACTCACTGCTTGCAATTTCAACTCTGATATTCAATAAGGCTCCGTTTAAAAAACTGTATTGTTTTGGGGCATGTCCAGGACGAGAACGGGCAGAAAATGTCAAAATCCAAGGGCAATGCGGTAGACCCGTTTGAAGCGCTTGAAACCTACGGCGCTGACGCTATCCGCTGGTATTTTTATACGAACTCTGCACCCTGGCTGCCGAACAGATTTCACGGAAAGGCAGTTATCGAGGGTCAGCGCAAATTTATGGGCACGCTGTGGAATACTTATGCGTTTTATGTTCTCTATGCAAATATTGATAGTTTTGACCCGACAAAGCATAAGCTATCCGAGTGCAGACTGAACGTAATGGACCGCTGGATACTTTCACGTCTTAACAGCAGCGTGCAGTGTGTTGATGAGTGTCTTTCGGGCTATAAAATTCCGGAGGCTGCGCGTGCACTTCAGGATTTTGTTGATGATCTTTCAAATTGGTACGTGCGCCGCGGACGAGAGCGTTATTGGGTACAGGGAGAAACCGATGATAAAACGGCGGCATATATGACTCTGTTTACCGCTCTTGTAACCATATCAAAAGCGGCGGCTCCTATGATACCGTTTATGACAGAGGATATATATCAGAATATTGTCCGCAGTGTTGACAAAAACAGCTCCCGAAAGTATACATCTTTGCACTTTCCCTGAGGTAAATACCGAATATATAGATAAAGAGCTTGAATACAGCATGGAAAAGGTTTTGGAAATTGTCGTGCTCGGTCGCGCTGCGAGAAACGGCTCCAACATTAAAAACCGTCAGCCTCTGTCCGTCATGTATGTTAATACGGAAAAGGTACTGGAAAACGCGTATATTGAGATTATTGAGGATGAGCTTAATATAAAAAGCGTAGAGTTTACCGATAAAACAGACAGCTTTATTTCGTATAAATTTAAGCCGCAGCTTAAAACGGTAGGTCCGAAATACGGTAAACAACTCGGCGAAATAAGAAACGCACTGGCTGAGCTGGACGGCAATTCCGCTAAATCCGAGCTTGATAAAAACGGCAGTATTACACTTTCTCTTTCGGGCGGTGAGGTTGTACTGGAATCCGCTGACCTGCTTATTGAGACAAATCAGAGAGAAGGATTTTATACAGTCAGCGACAAAGGTGTCACCGTGGCATTGAGTACCGAGCTTAGTCCCGAACTAATCGAAGAGGGGTTTGCACGCGAGATTGTTTCAAAAGTACAGACAATGCGTAAGGAAGCGGGCTTTAATGTGACCGACCATATTAATATCACTATGTCCGGCAGTGCTAAGGTTACCGATACGGCGCAGAAGATGAGTAAATATATTACGGCTGACACGTTGGCTGACAGTCTTGTTCTGCTCTGAGCCCTGCGGTTATGTTAAAAGCTGGAACATAAACGGAGAGAATGTATCTATCGGGATAGATAAAAAAAAGCTTAAATTTCAGATAAAAGAGCATGCTGCTGTATGCTCTTTTATTTTTACAATTAGTACTTGAAATACTAAAATAAAAGTGATATAATTATTAACAATGAATTGCATCCGTTTAACGGAGCAGTATCGGAGGTAAATTGAATATGAAAAGTAAGATGCAGACACGCAAGCTTGTGCTTGCAGCGGTTTTCAGCGCACTGATAATCGCAATGACGTTTATTCCGTACATGGGCTATATTATGTATGCCCCTGCCAGTCTGGAAATAACAACGCTTCATATTGTTGTCATTTTGGGTTCTATCTGTCTGGGCTGGAAATATGCGGCTGTTCTCGGCGTAGTAGGGGGAGTTTCCTGTATTTTAAGAGCGGCTACCAATCCGCTTTGGTACGATTTTTTGAATCCGCTTATTTCTCTTGTTCCGCGTATAATTGTGGGACTTGTAGCGGCGCTTGTATTTGCCGGTCTTATGAAACTGAAGCTGAATAAATACATCTGTGCCGGTATTGCCGCTGCAGCAGGGGACGCTTACAAATACTGCTCTTGTGCTCTCAATGTATAATATTTTCGGAGGAAGCATCACAGCAGGTATATATGAAACCTTTAAAACCATTATTATGACAGTTGTTTCTGTGAACGGCGTTATAGAGCTTGCGGCAGCGATTATTCTTGTTCCCTTGATTTACGGCAGAATAGCTGCGGCAGATAAACATATGAAAAACCGAATAAAATTAATATTTACCGGACGAAAGGCATTGCCTTTCGTCTTTTTTTGTTCTAAAAATGAAATCGGACAAATAGTATTTAGCAAAGGACAACTTGTTAGGAGTGTAAAATATTATGATCGACGGACTCAAGTGGCAAAGTGAAATATATCCGTATCTCGGTCAGCGAATTTCAAAGTATATTGAAAAGCTGCCGACCTCTACGCTGTGCAATATAAGCGAAATCAGGCTAAGGGCAAACGGTGCTGTCAGCGTTACGGTAGGTAACAAAAACACTATTGTATATAATGAAAAAAAATGAACCGCTGAGCCTTGAACTTTCGGAAAACTCAGAAATATTTACAAGACTGTGCAACGGCACAGTTTATCAGTTTGAAAATCAAATAAAAAACGGCTACATAACGATACAAGGCGGTCATCGCGTTGGCTTTTGCGGAACTGCGATTTACGAAGGTGACAGGCTTGTAACTTTAAAGGATATTACATCGATTACCTTTCGTATTTCACGGCAAATTAAAAATGCCGCCCGTGAAATAATCGGCAATATTATAAATGATGATAAAATTTATTCGGCTTTAATTGTGAGCGAGCCGTGCGGCGGAAAGACTACCATTTTAAGCGACCTTGCACGGCTTGTGTCAAATCTCGGTAAAAGGTGCGCCGTAGTGGATGAGCGCGGAGAAATATGTTCTGTTTACGAAGGAGTGCCGCAAAAGGATATAGGCAGTCTGACCGATGTGCTTAACGGTTACAGTAAGGGTGACGGAATGATGACAGCACTGCGCTGTCTGTCTCCTCAGCTGATAATATGTGATGAAATAGGCTCACGCAGTGATGCCGACGCTATGCTTGAGGCAATGAATGCCGGTGTACCTGTAATTGCAACCGCACACGCGTCTAACGAAGATGATTTGCTCGGTCGTCCGCAGATTGAACGTCTTGTGGATTACGGTGCGATAGATAAAATATTCTTTTTACAGGGAAATGCAAATCCGGGTGTGGTAAGAAAGGTTATTACGGTGAACAGATATGATGAGGATAGCTGGAACAGCGATGATTGCGGTTAGTATATTGCTCATAGGCTTTGTACGCTATGAAAAATATAAATCGAGACCGCTTGATTTGGAGCTGTTTATAAAGCTGATTTCCGCTTACAGGCTTGAACTTAAATGGAGCAGAAAATCGTTTGATGAAATCGCCGGAAGTTTTCACTATAAGGGTTATGATTCATATTTGAATGAGGCGGTTTCGATGATCGGTGTAAAAAGCAAATCGGAAGCGTATATGGATGATAACAGCAAATTTGCTTTGATGAACTTATCTGATGACGACGCAGCGGTGCTTAGATATTTTTTTTCGGAAAGCGGTAAGGGGAGCCTGTTATCCGAGGTGACGCTGTGTGAAAAAACACTGGAAACGCTTGAGGCAAAAAAACAGGAGGCTGTGGCAGAATTTAAAAAGCAGGGACCGCTGTCTTTAAAGCTTGGTGCGGTATGCGGAGCTTGGCTTGCTATAATGCTGCTGTAAGGAATACAGATGAATATAGATATTATTTTTATAAATTGCCGGAGTAGGGCTTATAATAGCTATTTTGAATATCATTCTGTCAAAAGCGGGGCGAGATGAATATGTGATGCTTACAACGCTGGCAGGTATCATTATTGTCGTTATTATGATTATGGATGAAATCAAAGAGCTTTTTTCAGCTCTTGAGAAGCTGTTTAACCTATGATTGGCGCCGTAATTAAAATAATACTGCTGATTGTCTGCGCGCTTATGCTTGTTACTATTTTGAAATCTGTCAAAAGCGGCGTATCGGTTTTTGTGCTTATATTCGTAACTGCGGCAGTATTTGTATTTGTATGTACACAGTTGGGCAGCGTTATCGACTTTATCAAATACTCTTGCATCTAAGGCAGGCATTGATGAACAGTACATAGGTATAATACTGAAATGTATCGGTGTATGCTTTCTCGGAGATTTTGCAGCCGGTATTTGCCGTGACTGCGGGGAGAGCACGCTTGCCAACAACAGCGAAATAGTTTGCAAGTGCAGTATTATTGTAATCGCACTTCCGATGTATATAGATATATTTAATCTGATATTAAAATTATGGGAAAATGTATAAAAAACGCTGTTTTAATAATTTTTATTCTCTCTGCATTGTGTGTAAAGTGCTTTGCCATTACAGATGAAAATGAGCTCTTGGAACAATATCTTGAAAACGCACCGCAGCAATTTGAATTTTCGGGAGATGACCTGTCGGATTATTCCAATCTTAATGAGAAAGTAGACTTTGAAGGGATATTAGCCGATATTTTGCGGTTGCTTAAATCACAACTGAAAAACTGTATAGGTCTGTTTGTTACGGTATCTGTAATAGTTTTACTGTTTGCGGTACTTGACAGTTTTGACTTTAATACTGTGAAATCGCTTAGAAATATTGCGGCGTCTATCATCTCGGTTACCGTACTTTCTATATGCTTTGCAACCATAAAAAGCAATATTGATGTAATAAAAAGAGTCGGTAGAGTCGATGAAAGTATTTACGACGGCTGCTGTGCCGATTATAGGCACTCTTTGCATTTCAAGCGGTGAATCCTTCTCAGCGGCGATGTTCTCAACGGCAATGTCGCTCAGTTCTTCGGTGTTTGAATTTGTAACCCAAAATGTGCTGCTGCCGCTTATCGTTTTGTATTTATCATTCGGAATAGTAGGAAATCTTTCCGACAGATACAATATAATTTCGGCAGACGTCTATATAAAACGTTTCATTAAATGGACAATCGGTATTTTTGCGGGGATATTTACATTTTCACTGTCGCTTCAAAGTTTTCTATCACATTCTTCCGATACCCTTGTTAAAAGAGGAATCCGTACAGCGGTCGGCAGCTTTATACCTGTTGTCGGCAATACGCTGTCGGGTGGGTGTGGACAGTATGTTCACACTCGCGGCAAATTCTAAAACTTCGTTTGCTGTTTTGGGCATAGTTATAATTGCTTTTATTTTTTTTACCTCCGGTAATCGGTAATGCGTGTTACGGTTTGTCGCTTAGCTTTGCAAAGGCTCTTGCATCGTTTTTAAAAAGTGCCTAAGGCTGAAAAAAACGCTCGGCATTGTGGCGGACACATTTTATATATTGGCAGGGCTGTGCGGTGCTTGTGTATATATGGTAATGATATCATTTTTGTTAATATGTATTAATATCGGTTGATTATGAATGAATTGTTAAAGTTTGCAGTCAATATATGTATTCTGATGATAATAGCATCGCTGGTCGGTACGCTTACCGAGAATATGAAAAACGGTGGACTTGTGCGCTCATGCACGGCAGTTATGATAATCATTGTAACTTTAAGCTTTATTTTAAATATAGATTTTAAAAGCGAAGAATATTTTTTTACCTGAAAATTATACCGTAGAGAAATCCGGGGTTTGGGAGCGCACTCTTGAAAATGTGGAAAGTCAGCTTGAAGTTCAGATGATGAATGTGTGCAATCAGAACGGTCTTTTGATTGATAAAATTGATGTTGCGCTTGAAACCGATTATGAAAACATAGAAATAAAAAGTATTGAAATAAGCGGCACCGATTCTCAGGCGGCTAAAAATTTAATTGCAGGTTATTTTAAAATCGGACTCGCATATATAATTATTGACGGAGTTTAAGACAATGGAAGATACTGTAAAAAAAGTAACAGAACTTATTAAGTCAAACAAGACGATAATGCTTATTATTTTGGCGCTAATCGGTATTTTGATGATTACGGCGGGCGGTATGTTTCAAAAATCGGATGAAGACAAAGAAAAGGATGTATTCGACGAAAAAGTTTACATAGAGGATCTTGAAAAGCGAATCGGGGAAATGGTGTCATCAATCAAAGGTGCCGGTGAAAGCCGGGTTGTTATCAATATAATTTCAACGACCGAATCGGTTTATGTAAAGGAAAATAAAAAATCCTATGACAGCAGCAGTGAAAAAAGCAAGAGCGAAACGGAAGACAGTGTGCTGACGATGACTGACAGCAGCGGAAACGAATATGCTCTTGTAACAAAACAGATAATGCCGCAGATTGGCGGTGTAACCGTCGTGTGTGACGGCGGGGAAGATGCTACGGTAAAGGCGTCGGTGATTAATGCTGTCTGTACCGTTTTAAATATCGGTGCAAATAAGGTGTGCGTAATTGCAAAAGCAAATTAAATATTTAAGGAGAAGGCTATGAAAATCAATAAAAAACAAATTGTAATGCTGACACTTTCTTTAATCGTTTGCGTCGCGGTATATCTTAACTGGAGATTTTTGCAGGGCGGAGAATACGATAACGTAACCGAAACATCAGCGACAGGCGAGGTGACGGAGACCGGCGAGTCATCGGATAATACAGAAGAAAATAAGGATGCTGAAAATAAGGAAGATGACGGAAATAAGAAAACTCTCGGTGAAGCGCAGTATGTATCGTCGGCAGGTACAAGTGTGGAGGAATACTTTACCGGCTCAAGATTAACAAGACAGCAGTCAAAGGACGAAGCGCTTGAGCTTTTGCAGGCGGTTATAAGCAATGAGGCATCCAGTGCCGAATCTGTAGAAAAGGCAAATGCGGAAATAGTTGCTATTGCTGAGGATACCGAGCTTGAAGGAACAATAGAGAATCTTATAAAAGCAAAGGGATTTAAGGATTGTGTTGTATTTATAAGCTCAGATGTAGTTAATGTTGTTGTAAACAGCGACGGACTTACCGCTGAACAGGCGGCACAGATAAACGAGCTTGTGTCAAGTCATACTAAGATGCCGGCGTCAAAAATTAAAATAGTTGAAGTCAAATAACAAAAAAGTATTTATTTTTTGCAAATATATGGTATAATATCTTTAGTGTATGAAACAAATGCAAAAAGGAGATGCAAAAATGTCAGCAAACGATATTTCAAATATTCAGATTTCAAATGACGTTATTTCTACTATAGCAAGCGTAGCTGCTTCGGAAGTGGACGGTGTTTCGGCGCTCAGCACGCTGCTGTCGTCAAATATTAAAGACTTGCTTTCTAAGAAAAACGCATCAAAGGGAATTGTCGTTGAGGTCTCTGATAACGGTGATGTTGCGGTTACCGTTAATATGATAGTAAAGTATAATTATAAAATTCAGGATGTTGCTCTTAATGTTCAAAATCAGATTATACGAGCTATTTCCGATATGACAAATTATAATGTTTCCTATGTCAACGTAAATGTTGTAGGTGTGACCATACCGAAGTCAAATACCGATAAGTAATTTAAAAGCCGCCGTAGTTATTCACGGCGGCTTTTATCATTCATGTTGTCGATAAACTCTATCTTTTGTGCTGTCATCTGTACCCAGGCAGGTCTGAAGCCGCTTTTGACAGCGTTGCGCGCCGAGGCAATATTGGACCAGGCACAGCAGTAAAACGGTACTTTGTCAAGCTTTAAAATTTCATTTGCAAGTATTGAAGTAAGTGCAGATGCAATACCTTGCTTTCTGTATTGCGGTAAAACGTCTATGCCGATTTGCCACATGTCTTTGCAATCGGCTGAAGCGCCTGCAAGACCGATAAGACTACCGTTGTCATATGCTCCGACTGCAATTTTGTCCAGTTCTTTGCGTTCTTTGCAAAGCGCGTTTGACCATTGGGGAAGATATAATTCCTGAAAATCAGCTTTTGCTATAATTTTTGTTTCAAACCCGCATCTGCATATTTTAACTGCATTCATATCCGGTAAAAAATATTGCGCCATAAAGCAGATATCTAATCCGAATGGTCTCAGCTGCTCCATAAGTACGTGGAGATTAGGCGTTTCAAAGCAGTGTTCGGGAGGATAGCTGTTTATGTAATCCGTAACTATATTATATAGTTCGGGTGAAACCGATGCTACTGCATTGCTGCCATAAGAAGTAATATCGCAGAAAAAAGGCAATTTCAGATATTTTCTGGCATCAGCGTTCTTTTCGGATATTACAGTTTTGGGAGCTCCGCTCAAAAAATCTTCGGCGCGGCAGCTGCTGTCAGTTGCAGATTGGTTAAGCGCAATTTGTAAAATTTGTGAGTTATTCATTTGGTTTATCCCTTAAATTAAACAGCGCAGCTTTGCTGCGCTGTTTATTAACTTTATTTTGCTTTTTGCTTTTGCTTTTCTCTTCAAGGTGCTTTTGCCATGATACCCAGAGTGTACCGGGAAGTGTAATCGAGGAGTAACAACCTGAGATAATACCCACCATTAAGGGGAGTGCAAAATGCGAAACCGATGTAAGTCCGCTGATAAGAGAAAAGATGAACACAAGCGCAATAGCGAGACCTGACATCAGCGATGTGTTTACGGTTCTTGTAAGACACTGGTTTATGCTTGTATCCGCGATTTCTTCAATAGACATTTTTCCCGCATGCAGACGTTTATTATAGCGTATTTTATCATATATGACGATAGTATCGTTTACCGAATAACCGAGAATTGTCAGTACAACCGCTACAAAACCGTCGTTTATCGGGATACCGAAAATTACAAATGTAAAGAAAACCAAGAGGAGATCATGGAAAAGGGCAAGAAGCGCCGTAAGCGCTGCCGAAAAACCGGAAATAATCTTAAATCTCAATGTAACATATATAACAATCAGCACCATAGCTATCAGCATAGCCTTGATACCGTTTGTAAAGAATCTTTTTCCGATATACGGCTCAACACTTTGTGTTTCGTAAAGCTCAATATCATTAGCAGAATATTTTGCTGAAATTTCTTCTGTTATTTTATCAAGCTGTTCCGTCGTAAGGCTTGAAGTGCCTCCTACGCTTATAACGACAGTTTTGCGGTCGCTGTCTTCACTGACAGCAGTCTGAGTCTGAGCGGTTGCCTTTTTTCCCAAGATGTTGGTTACGATTGTTTCAACGTCCGAAATTTGAATGTCGCCCGAGTAGCTGTAGGATATTTTTGTACCGCCGCTGAACTGAATATCAAGCTCAACGCCGCGTATGAATAAAGAGACGACGCCTACAAGCATAAGGCAGATAGAAATGATGTAAAACCATTTTCTGTTTTTATAAAACTTAATCATTTGCAGTAGCACCGCCTTTCACTTTTTTGATACCGTAAAGCCACGGCTTTGACAGCCCGTCAAAGAAGCTGAGAGACGTAAGCATAAGCTTTGTTGTTATAATTCCGAAACAGAAGTTCATAACTATACCTATTAACAGAGTATATCCGAAGGACAATGTTGACCCTGTTCCGAATATCAAAAGCAATACTGCAACAATACCTGTTGTGATATTACAGTCAAGGACAGCGGAAAATGCTCTGTTGAATCCTCCTGCGACAGCGCCCTTGATAGTTTTATTGTTTCTCAGCTCATCTTTTATTGTTTCGGCAATAATTATATTGGAGTCAACACTCATGCCTATCGCAAGAATGATACCTGCAATACCGGGCAGTGTCATTGTAAGTCCGAGCATCGAAAAAAAATGAGAAGCTGACCGGATATTTCCAGAACAAGGTTTATGCATCCGACAAAACCCGGCAGCTTATAATAAAGCAGCATAAACAGACAGATGAGAATTGCGGCAATAATGCCTGCATCTATCATAATGTTCAGCGCACCTTCACCGAGCGTTGCACTAATAGAGCTGAAGTTTGTCGAAGTGAGACTGAAGGGAAGAGCACCTGCCTGGATTTTATTGGCAAGCTCGCGCGCTTCCTTTGCTGTGAAGCCGCCGCTTATCTGTGCATTTCCGTCCGTTATCGCCTCTCGGACATTAGCGTAATTTATAAGCGTTTCATCCATGTATATACCGATTGTCTTGCCGACGTTGTTTTGTGTGGCGTCAGCAAAAAGCTTTGCTCCGTCGCTGTCAAACTCCAGCATTACAAGATACTCACCGTTTGCGTATCCTGCTTCGCTTTTCTTGACTCTTGCACCGGTCAGGATTGGCTCATCACCATTCTTGGTGACTTTATTCGGATCAGACGAGTCTACTGTTACAAACCAGAATGAAAGCTCAGCAGTTTCTCCGAGCTCCTTGATAGCGGCTGCAGGGTCATAGTCCTTTTCGTCCGCTGACCATGGAAATTCAACGAGAATATCTCCGCTGCCGGTATCAACCGTTACGTTTCTGTCAAGAATATTTTTTTACCGTCAAGTCTTGTCTCTATTATGGTTTTTGCAGCTTCAAGCTGTTCGGCAGTAGGACTTATATTTTCGTCAGCCGGTTTGAATGTAGCACTTACGCCGCCCTTTATGTCAATGCCAAATCTGATATTACGGACGCTTTTTACGTAAGTTTTGCCGTTAATGGTCAGCCCGAAAACGGCAAGGGCAGCAACAATCATAATTATTGCCGCAACAATGAAAAAAACTGATTTTTGCTTTACAGTCTTGCTTTGTTTTCTCATCGTTTACCTCCTTTGATTTGTATTTACGACCTGTTATAAGTCATAAAATTTGCTGTATCTGAATATAATCAATATTAAAATACACTTGTTAATTATATAATTCATAACCGAAAAAGTCAATTACTAACGTATTTTTTATATGGATTTTTATGAAAAAATTACTGAAAAACATAGCTTTTGGCGCAATTATAGGTGCATCTATTCTGGTTCCGGGGATGAGCGGCGGTACAACTGCGCTCATTCTCGGCATTTACAGCCGTATAATCGCTGCGATTGACGAGCTGTTTTCTGATTTCAAAAAGAATTTCCCGTATCTTCTGACATTAACGGTCGGTGCGGCAGTCGGGTTTTTACGTATGTTCGTTTCCTATAAAATTTATTCTTGACAGATATTCATTTGAATTCAGTTTTTTTGTTATAGGAGTTATTGCAGGCAGTCTGCCTGTATTTATTAAAGGAGCAGGTAAATTCAAATTTAAATATCTTATCTATATAATTATAGGTGCTGTTCTGACGCTGCTTGTTGATATGTCAGCAGGAGTCAGACTCGGAAACACGGATAATGCTGTTGCGTTTATAATAGTGGGACTGTTGTCTGCGGTTGCACTTATTCTGCCGGGAATAAGTCTGACATATATATTGATAGCGTTCGGATATTATGACGCACTTATAATCGCTGTGAACAGCATGGACATTTTATTTTTGCTCAAATTCGGTACTGTTGTTATTTTAGGAATATTTGCATTTACAAAGGTGCTTAATATAGCATATAAAAAAATACCCGGTATCAATCAATATGATGATACTGGGTATGGTGGCGGCGTCTGTAAAGCAAATATTTATAAGGCTGCCGGTTAATGGTGAAGTGGCAGCATGCTTTTTACTTCTTGTCGGCGGTTTTTCTGTTTCTCTGCTTTTCGGACTGCTTGGAAAAGGTACAGACTGTGTTTAACGTGCACCGCTCGCATGCAGGACTGCGTGACATACAAACGGCGCGTCCGTGATGAACAAGGTTATGGCAGAATTTCGTCTGATATTTGTCGGGTATGATTTCCCTTAGACGTTTTTCTACTGTTACGGGGTTGTCGCTGTTTTTAACAAGTCCCAGACGGTTACTGAGTCTGATACAGTGTGTGTCTGCAATAATTGCAGGTTTTCCGTAAATATCGCCGCAGATTAAATTTGCCGTTTTTCTTCCTATTCCTGACAGCTTGGTAAGCTCTTCTATGCTGTCGGGAACTTTTCCTTCATAATCTTTAAGTATCTGCCGTGACATTTCAATAATGCTTTTTCGCTTTTCCTCTGAAAAAGCCGCAGGAGTGTATATACGTACAGAGCTCGTCAAAATCGGCATTAGCAAACGCTTCCAGTGATGAATAGCGTTCAAACAAAGCAGGCGTTACTTTATTTACGCGCTCGTCGGTGCACTGTGCGGAAAGACGGGTTGCAATCAAAAAAGCTCATACGGTTCTTTATAGGTGAGTGAGCATTGGGCATCAGGATATAGATTATTCAATTCTTTTATAATAAATTCAACCTTATCTTTCAGTATCATTTTTGATTTTTCTCCAATATTCTTCAGTATTTCGTTCTAATTTGTTATCGCCGTATTTATAATATACGGCGTTTTTTAAATCGTCCGGCAGATATTGCTGCTGTATGTAATTGTTTTTTAAAATTATGCGGATACTTGTAATCTATACCGTTAGAAAGTGATTTTGCTCCGGCATAATGTGAGTCTTTCAGTGTCTGAGGCACTAAAGCACCTTTACCGCGGCGGACATCGTCAAGCGCCGCATCAACAGCGCATATTGCGCTGTTGGATTTAGAGATGTTGCGAGCAGAATAACTGCCTGTGCAAGAGGTATCCTCGCTTCGGGAAATCCCAGCATCATTGCACTGTCGACACAGGCTTTTTACAATAACGGCAGCATTCGGGTAGGCAAGTCCTATGTCTTCGCTTGCAATTACAAGTAGCCTGCACGGCATATGGAAGGCAGGTCGTCAGCTTCTATCAGCCGTGCAAGATAATGAAGTGCCGCGTTTTCATCCGAGCCGCGTATCGACTTTTGAAATGCGGAAAGTATGTCGTAATGTGCGTCGCCGCCGCGGTCATAGCGCATGGAGCTTTTCTGAGTGCATTGCTTTACATGCTCAAGCGTTACCGGTTCATTGCCGTTTTGTGAAATGATAGATAAAAGCTCTATGCTGTTGATAGCTTTACGCACATCGCCGCCGCATGCCAAAGACAGATAATCAAGTGATTCATCGTCAAGAAAAAGCTCGGTATTATTTTTTTCATTTAGCTTTTGTATTGCTCGCTTTACAGCGATTTTTATATCATCGGGTGCTACGGACTTAAATTCAAAAACCGTACATCTGGATAGAATTGCATTATAAATATAAAAATACGGATTTTCGGTTGTTGATGCTATCAGCGTGATTTTTCCGTTTTCTATAAATTCAAGCAGAGACTGCTGCTGGCGCTTATTAAAATACTGTATTTCATCAAGATACAACAGAACTCCGTTGGGCGCTGTGAACATGTTGCAGTCTTCAATAACGGCTTTAATATCGGAAATCGAAGCCGTAGTAGCATTCAATTTGTACAACTTTCTGTCACTTTTGGCTGCAATTATATTGGCAAGCGTGGTTTTACCGCATCCGCTCGGACCGTAAAATATCATATTGGGTATATTACCGCTTGAAATAATACTGTAAAGTGCACAACCTTTACTCAGAAGATGCTGTTGTCCGACAATATCATCAATGCTGTCGGGACGGATGAGGTCAGATAGTGGGTTCATTTTTGTCTCCGAAAATTTAATTTAACTAATTATATCAAGTTATTTGACGTAAATCAACATATTTTGAAGCATTTGATATTGACATAAAACATAATTGATTGTAAAATTATGTTTAGTCGGCGCAGCCGGTGACTTGCAGTGTCTGTTGTGCGGATATTCGTATCACAATCGGAGGTAGTTTGAATGAATGACATTCAGAAAAATGAATTAAAAGTCATCGCTCTGAAAATCAGAAATGATATAATCGAGCAGGTGCACAGTGCAAAATCCGGGCATCCGGGCGGCTCGCTGTCAATAGCCGATATAATAACATATTTGTATTTCAGGGAGATGAATATAGATCCGAAAAATCCCAAGGCGCCGGACCGTGACAGATTTGTTTTGTCCAAAGGTCATACGTGTCCTGCCCTTTATGCGGCATTGGCGGAAAAAGGCTATTTTCCGACAGAGCTTTTAAAGACATTCAGGAAACTTGACAGTATTTTGCAGGGTCATCCCGATATGAAGCACATCCCCGGTGTTGATATGTCCAGCGGCTCACTCGGACAGGGAATATCAGCCGCGTGCGGCATGGCGCTTGCTGCCAAGCTTGATAATAAAGATTACCGAGTTTATTCCATACTTGGCGACGGTGAAATAGAAGAAGGTCAGGTTTGGGAGGCGTTTATGTTTGCGTCTCATTACAAGCTGTCAAATCTCTGTGCTATTATTGACCGTAACGGATTGCAGATTGACGGCAAATGCTCTGAGGTTATGTCTTCCGAACCGCTTGAGGACAAGATGCGTGCTTTCGGTTTTAATGTTGTGGTTATAGACGCTCATAACTTTGATGAAATTGAAAGCGGTTTTAACAAAGCGCGTGCCGAGAAGGAAAAGCCTACCGTTATTATTGCAAATTCCGTTAAGGGAAAAGGTGTATCGTTTATGGAAAACATTGTTTCATGGCATGGAACTGCTCCCAGCGATGAGCAATATGAAGCTGCATTAAGTGAACTCAGGGAGGTTAAATAATTATGTTGAAGGAAGCTACGAGAGAAAGCTACGGCAAAGCACTTGCAGAGTTTGCCGAGCAGTACGATTTATATGTCCTTGACGCCGACCTCTCAGAGGCAACAAAAAACTAAAATATTTGCGGAAAAATACCCGGAAAGATTTATTGAGTGCCGGTATAGCAGAGGCAAATATGATGACCGTTGCTGCAGGTATGGCGGCATGCGGAAAAACCGTGTTTGCAAGTTCCTTTGCAATGTTTGCGGCGGGACGCGCTTTTGAGCAGGTGAGAAACTCAATAGGTTATCCGCATCTGAATGTTAAAATCGGAGCTACTCATGCAGGTCTCAGCGTCGGCGAGGACGGTGCGACTCATCAATGCAATGAGGATATAGCACTTATGCGCACGATACCGGGTATGGTTATATTAAATCCTGCCGATCCCGTGGAGGCAAGGCTTGCAGTAAAGGCGGCTGCCGAATATTACGGCCCTGTATATCTTCGCTTCGGAAGAATGCCGGTTGAACAGATTTTGCCTGATGATTATAAGTTTGAAATCGGAAAAGGCGTTGTGCTCAGAGACGGAAAGGATGTTGCAATAGTTGCAACGGGACTAATGGTTGCACAGGCACTTGAGGCTGCCGAAATATTAGCTCAGCAGGGAATAAATGCTGCGGTTATTAATATTTCTTCAATAAAACCTCTTGACAAACAGCTTATTTTGGACTATGCTATTAAGTGCGGTGCGATTGTGACCACCGAAGAACATTCCGTAATCGGCGGTCTCGGCAGCGCGGTATGCGAGGCGGTCAGTGAAAGTGCTCCATGTCCTGTGGTGCGTCACGGCGTGAATGATGAATTCGGAAGAAGCGCCGCAGCGCTTAAAGTTTTGGAGCATTACAAGGTCAATGCTGCCGGTATTGTTGAAAAGGCGCTTGAGGCTGTCGCCCTTAAAAAATAGTTTTTCATGCGGAGAATTACAATTCTCCGCTGATGCGGGCTTATAGCTCAGTTGGTAGAGCGATGCGTTCGCAACGCATAGGTCAGGGGTTCGATTCCCCCCTTAGGTCCCCACATAGGGAGCAAGCTGTTAACGGCTTGCTCTGTTTTTTTTGAGACTTTGTGAATTTGAATTTACATAAAGGAGAAGATATGAAACTGGGAATCGGAGG
>VOFK01003165.1_pt1 | contig 28580 bp, 59 predicted proteins | sample 5384121 | NCBI WGS metagenome assembly VOFK01 (sample SAMN12384730, study PRJNA508395) | human gut metagenome | isolation source: healthy gut J | host: Homo sapiens | reverse complement strand
TCGCCGCGCCGGAGCACGCGCGTACATGGCCATCACCCCAATGGCAATATCCGAACAGCAACAGGCCGACATTCACGAAAATCAAGGTAATAATATAACCTTTCTCAGCTTCGTTACATTATCGCAGCCAACAAAGCCTCTAATCACGATATTATGTATCACGAAAGTGATACTCATACCCTCTATTTCACTACTTCGCGTGGGTTGCATCGGGAAAAGAACAAGCACCAAAACCAGCGTTCGAATATTTAAAAAGGTATAATAAACGACCTTCCGGGCCAAGTTCGCGGCCTTTTTGACCGATTGTACGTACATTTATGGGTATTATTTACATTTGCGAATACAAGTTTTTTTTATATCTTTGTTGGCAAAAACCGACTACTAACATGTAAGCGAAAATCGAAAGCAAAAACGCTGGTGTTTACCATCACGGAGTAACGGACCTAACCCAATCTTTTATTGTATGGTAAATTTGCACTCATCTGCGTGCTAGCGCTGGGGAATGCTACCGACCAGGCCTTTGCGGCTGAGCTCGGGCGGAAAGCGCCTGCTGCGTAACTTTGGGACATTACAAAAGGTCGTCGACTCCACCGCCAATGAACCTACGTGACCGAAGTTACCAACAATGTCGTAACGACCGACCACGAACGGTGAGTTCAATCACCATCTCAAAGAAGAAGGGATCGATTGAAGTCGTATCGGTTTACAAAGACCACTACCCTCGACATCACGGGCGTCAGCGACATCGAGGTAAAACTCGAGCGACAACCAGGTTGAAGGTCGTTGTCGTAAGGTGCCGGTGTTCAGCGTAAGGTATCTATCACGGGTGCCATCACCTCCAGTTGAAGGAGCAGCTGCGCATCGATCTATCGCTGACCACCGCTCTGGCCGGTAAGCTGGCCGGTGTGATCGAATGTTTCGCTTTACTGGTGCCCCGGTGCTACACTCAGAGTTCTACATCGCGGTATCGGTACGTTCGGCGGTCGCGCCACACCCCTGTCTGTTGGATGACGTCGAGATCTCGTCTGGCGACCTTAACCGTATTCCTCCTCGAGACCATCGAGAGCTTTACCGTGCTGAAGGATGATGCATCGGCTACGGCCATCTACGGTGCGCGGTGCAAACGGTGTGATGATCGTTACAACCAAGAAGGGTAAAAGACCAATACCCGCGCCAAGGTGGGTGTTACGCTCGAGAACTCATTCGTTCAGCCCATGCGTATGCCCGACTTCGTGGACGGAGCTACCTGGATGGAGCTCTACAACGAGGCCATGGTTGCCCGCGGAGCATCTACGGGTCGCTATACGCCCGAGATGATCGAGCTGACGCGCAGCCACAAGTATCCTCTCATATACCCCGACGTTGACTGGCAGGATGTGATGTTCCGCAACATGAACGTCAACCAGCGCGCCAACATCAACATCACCGGTGGTGGTAACCGCGTATCGTATTAGAGCATGAGCCTCCAGTTCAACCACGATACCGGTATCGTGGATCACCGAAGGACTACGTATATAATAATACGATCCAGAACTACGATTACATCTTCCAGAACAACATTTCGTACCAGCTTTCGCCCTCAACGACGATCGACCTGCACATGAATGCGCAGATGATCTACCAGCGTAACGGCGTAACGGAGGATGTGAACAGCCTCTTCGACTACGTAATCCGTACCAACCCGTGATGTTCCCGCCCACCTTCCCGGCACAGAGCGAGGATGACACTCTCGTTCGTTTCGGTAACGCCATCCTCACTGACCAGCGTACCCGCACCAACCGTATGCCGCCATGATGGATGATCACAAGTCGACGAAAATACATAGCCACGACTCAAAATAGATCAACTTCAAAGTTCGACTTCATTACAGGGTCTCCCGAGCGACCGCCATGGTAAACTGGAAGAACTGGTCTTCGAAGGAACGTTCACCCAGGCTCTTAAGCCTACTACTACCGTATAGCAGGGGTAGCTGGGACATCAACAACCCTGACGTATATACCCTCGAAAAATCGGTGGAGACTGGTAACGACTACCGGTGACCGAGCGACAACGGGTCGAAGCCCGAGTTGGCGACAACACCTTCTGCCTTCGGACGCCACACCGTAGGTGGTCTGTTAATGCTTATGATGCTGCGCAGTTACCAGCCTGCCAACTCTCTGCCCAACCGTAACCAGGGTCTCTCGGGTCGTTTCCGACCAGCGCTACTGGGTTGAGTTCAACTTCGGTTACAACGGTACGAGCGTCTACGAGGGCGACCGCTTCGAATTTTCACTGGGATGGGTACCGAGCAACGAAAGTTCTGGGGGGAGCCCATCAAGAACGTAGTCGACTACTTCAAACTCCGCGGTTCATACGGTCTTGTAGGTAGCGACGGTTTCGAGGTCCCCACTTCCTCTACTTCGACCAGATCACCATCAACGGCGGTGGTGCATATGTAACAGGTCCCGCAGTTGGTCAGCAATACTCATTCAACGGTCACGCATTGTCAGCATACGCAGTTGACGGCGGAACATGGGGCGTGAAGAAACTCAACCTTGGTGTTGATATGTCACTCTTCCGCCAGCTGAACATCACGGCCGAATACTTCAAAGGGACCGTCGCGACCACATCATGCTGCAGCGTGCATCATGGCCGTTCGTTCTCGGGATATTGGGATGCTATTCCCTGGGGACAAGTCGGGAGGCCGAGAGCCACGTGATTCGAGGAGCTCAGTGTCAACTGGGACAAGCAGGTCACCAAGGATCTTCAACTCAGCCTGCGCGGTAACTTCACCTACACGAACAAGTAACATCGACCTTGATGAGCCCAAGTACGAGTCGGTATGGCAAATCAAGACAGGCAAGCCTCTGGACGGTTATCGCACCGAGGGGTTACATTGCCAGAGGGCCTCTTTCACTTCACAGGAGAGATCGACAACAGCCCCGAGCAGCTGCTGGGTACCACCGTGCGCCGGGCGATATCAAGTACCGCGACGTAAACGGTGACGGTCTTATCGACCAGAATGACCAGGCCATGATTTCACCATACGGTAATCTGCCGCGTATTCAGTACGGTTTAGGTTTCAACCTGCAGTGGAAGAATTGGGATCTGGGCGTATTCTTCAACGGTTCGGCCAAACGTACGATCATCGCCGGTAACATTGAAGTATTCGGCACCGACGATCGTAACGTACTGCAGTTCATTGCCGACGACATGGCGTCTGGACAATCCGACCCCAATGCCAAGTATCCCCTCTGGGTCTGACCTCGGCGACACAGCCAACAACCGCGTAAACAGCACCTACTGGATGCATAACGGCAACTTCATCCGCTTCAAGACCCCTTGAGATCGGTTACTCATTCAAGTTCGGCCGCGTTTACCTCAACGGAGACAATATCGCCGTATGGAGCCCGTTCAAGTTGTGGGATCCCGGAGCTTGCATGGAACTCGTATCCTCTGTCGCGTACCTTCACTTTGGGTGTACAGCTTAAGTTCTAAAAACCATTAAAAAGATTATATATATGAAATTCGGATATATAAAAACCATCGCTTTAGCCGCATCGGGCGCAACGCTTGCTTCATGCGACTTCTGGACGTTGCGCCTGCAAAGCGAGCATCTTTGGACGACGCCTTTAGAGATAAGGCCAGTACCGAGGCGTGGATGAGAGGTTGCTACTCACAAATTTCTGCAAGACACCCGGTGTCTACAAGCAGCTACGAAGCATCAACAGACGAATTTGTATGTCCTGATAAATGGTCGGAGTACGACCGTCAGGTGGTTGCCTACTGTACTCTTAACGCCAGCAACATGCCCGATACCTATTTCCGTCAAGTATATGGTATGCTGGGTAACCTCCACATGTTCGAGCACGAGCTCTACAAGCAGCGTCCGGCATTCCCTTACGGAAGAGGACTACAAGCGTTACGATGCCCACATCGCATTCATGGAGGCATACTACCACTTCAAGTTGCTCAACTGGTTCGGCCCCCCTGCCCCATCATGGACCACCACTACGGTACAGACGTGACTTCGGACCAGTTCCCGGGTCGCTCACACTACGACTATGTTGTGGATTACATATGCCAGCGTTTGGACGATGCATATCCGTATCTGTATGAAGGCTATGCCCTTGACGATACTTATGGCCTCGGAAACAAAGCCGCAGCAAAAGCCCTGAAATCTCGCACGCTGCTCTATGCCGCATCACCCCTTGTGGAACGGATCTTTCCGTATTTCGTCTGGACCAACACCAACTATGAGACGCGGGCTACGGCAAGGGAGCTTGTAAGCTATACATTCGATTTGCAGAAATGGTATCGCGCTAAGCAGGCTACCATTGAAGCTATAGAGAAGCTACAAACTCTGTAAACAAGCGTAAGCTTATGCAGGTTGAGGGACGCCTGGCTATGGCAGGCAACCGCCAGGGTGTACCTGTACGGCCCGAAGATGGAGGTAACCAATGCCATTAACCGATACTGCAGACTATCACAGTACAAGGATGATATCGCAGAGCACATCATGCTTGAGATATGTAGCAGCATCAGATGAGACTATGGGTAACAAGGAGCTTATCTTTACCTGCTTTGACAGCAACGAGAGCGTTAGAGGTGGAAAAGCCTCGTAACATCGTCCAGGATAACAATGGCAACTGGGTAGGAGGATGGTCAGAGTCAGCCCAACGCTTCAAATGGTAGAGATGTTCTATACCATAAACGGTAAGCGTCCCGCCGAAGATCCCGTTTACGCCGGAAAAAGCCAGTGGCTTAAGTCTGCAGGTCTTGAAGGTCGTCCCGAGATCAACCTCAACTGAACCGAGAGCCCCGCTTCTATGCATGGATGGTTGTCAGGACCTTGGCCCCCCTGCTCAGCGACGGAAAGCCTTTCCGCGTAAACCTGCGTGCCGCCAGCAAGAACGAGGTGAGGGTAAAGGTTACAACACCTCAAACTGCCATGACCTCAACCAGACCGGCCATTTGACCGACAAGCCTCTTTTTCGCCCCACACCTGCCACCAAGAACTCAGCCTGAGGAACAGGATATCAAAGCCTCTGCACCTCTGATCCGCTTGCAGAGCCTCTATTCGAACCTTGCAGAGTGCTAAAGCGATCTGTTATGAACACTGGAGACGAGGCTGAACTTTACAATGGCACTTGACAACCTCAACATCATCCGCCGCCGCGCAGGTGTTCCTGAAGTTAAGAAATAAGACTGCACAGGCGATAAGACAATCCGAGACTGGGTTCGCAAAACGAACGTACAATCGAATTGTTCATGGAGGGTCATCGCTACTGACCTGCGTCGCTGGGTTGAGTGCGACAAGTATCTCCGCCGCAGGCGTCCGCACCGTCTCGATGCTTTCGTCAGCAAGCGTATCGATCCCACCATCGAGGAGTTCAACCAGGAGGTTGTCGTAGACGGCTCATACACCTGGATGGATCGTATGTACCAGCTTCCCATCCGCAACCAGGAGCTCTTTAAACCAGCAGATGGTTCAGGCACCGGATATTAACAGTTAGCAAAAGAATAGAATATGAAACATATACGATAAAAACAGGTATCGTCGCGGCCGCAATGTAACGTTTGCTGCGTTAGACAACTCGGAATACGAGTTGGATACCTGATTTCCCCGACGAACAAGCGCGTAGTCAGCATCAAGGATGCTCCCACGGGCGATGGAACTCTTTCGATGTGGGATTGGGTATGAAATCGAAATTCACCGTTATACGTTCGGGTGGCGATCGCTTCGCGAGGGCTGCGACCACGATCCAGACCATGACACAGGAGGAGCTTTATTCACCAAACGCAGTCTCGTTGACCAAGTCGGCGTACACGGTTGAATCGAGCATCAGCCCCCCCAACCAGGGTTATAGACAGTTAGTATCATTTGGAGGCCGACAAGATCGTCGAGCCCGACAAATGATGATAGCCGACCTCAAAGCAGAGGGAACCGGCAAGGAATACTACGTTGCCCTCAAGCTCGTAAAAGAGCGGTGAGAGACCGTCAACGACGAGAAGTACTACATTCTTCGCCGTGTGGTAGTTTCAGATCCCGTACTGCAGTTCAGCATCAGCAAAAGATGCTACATTCGAAAGGGAAAAGACCATGGATCTCACCGTTTCGGTACCGTTCGACAACGACTTCGACGTTGCCTGGGATATCGAGTTCGAGTCGGCATCGGTAGAGGCTGACAACGGCACCATCGAAGGCTATCGGCAGCTCTCTGAGGGTAAGGTTTCTTCCCGTCACGCGCTGCCGCTGGAGGCCATCACCAACGCTGACGTCAAGACTCTCGAGCCGGGTATAAACTCGATGAGCTACACCGTTAACATGCCCGAGGGAACTCCTTACGGAACCTTACTATTTCAACGTTGTTCGGAAATGCCTCTCTCAACGGAGCTCCTATAGCTACTAACACCGGCGACCTGCAGGCAACAATTGCTTCGACTACTGGCCCGGCGTTGACGTTGCCAGCACGGGTTCATCAGCAACGGCACTGGCAGACTACGCAACGAACGGTCGTTCCTCAGGCTGACATGACGTTCGTACCCGAGGTCTCAGCAGAACTCTGACCCCGCAGCTCAGGCTATAGACGGAAACGTTACGAACAAGTGGGAAAACAGCGCTGGGGCGGCGGCTACGGTACTACGTCGTTGCCGTTCAATGCGGCTCTCGACCTGGGTTCGGAGCAGACCGTAACGATGGTTGAGATCTGGCGTCGTAACGACAGCATGGTTACCGACCTTGCCAACGTCGAGTGCTACGCAGCCGAGTCTTTAGACTACAGTGATAAGGAGAACATCAAGTACACGAACCTCACCTACCTTGGCAAGCTCGATTTCGAGGGGTCAAGCGACCGCGTGAGAGTATTCCCCCTGTTCCGACCGTTTGAACACGCGCTACCTGCTGTTCTACTGGAGCTTCAGGCCGGCAGCGCCGTATCAATTGCCACGATGCCGCGTATGGACGCCCCAAGGTTGCCGAGCAGCCGAGGAGCCTGAGAATCCTGAGGAGAAACCCCGTGAAACCCCGAGACTCCCGCCGAGTAAATTATAAAAATGGAGATTTGAATGCTGGGAGAAAGCGGACAAAAACAATTACAAGTTGGCCCAGATACGGGTAACAAGTAAGGACTTTGTACAGCTACACGGACAGGGATATCTTCAAAGCTGAAAAAAGTTAAAAACCGACAGGTTGCACCACACTTTGGTGCAACCTGTTTTTTTTATTCCATACACAGCAGCACCTAAATACCAACGACACATGAGATACACTCAAATATTACACTCAACCCGTAAAAACCATATATTTCACCATGTATCTAAGCGTCATAAAAGGTGACACCGACAGCGCTGAACAATTAGCGACAAGACATGGCACAAAAACCATGAACAGCGGATTAACGCCACGCAGGCCGCAAACACTGCAGTGACACAAATGTTGCAAAAACATAGTGTTAGCGTATAATCAAAACGGATGCACAAGTGGTCAATATTGAAATTTTTGCATCAAAAGTTGCAAAATCATCTCGATATGCTTACATTTGTGTTAAACCGCTAACGAAAACCATGAAACGTATCACTGCCCTGTGCTCTTTTGCCGTCATTATCCTTTCGCTAATGGCGCGCGCATCTCCACGTGCAACGCAGCTGACAGCGCAACGCCCGACGCTGCAGCTACGGCGGAAGGTTGCAGACATGATGTCCACCGCCGCTATCGCAGCACAGGCGGCCGTCGCTCAGAATGTCAATGCCGGAGACCGGTTTCTGGTTATACGCATCCGCATCCCCGAAAAATAAGGTACTACTCATAAGCATCATTGCTGGCCGGTAATTCTAATAACCTCGGCCGTTGTATTTGCCAAACGGCACAATGGCAAAGAAGCCGAAAAAGCCGCCGGACGACGCAGCAGGCAGCAATACCAGAAATCATACTCGGAGACAAACTCTGCAGTCTCTACGCCAAAAGAGGCAACTGTACAGGCCGTTGCAAACACAGCCACAGCATCGGATGACAACGGAAGCTTACAACTGCTGAAGAGAATCCGACAGCAAACTGCAATCGAACCGAAACAAACCGCTCCGAAATGTGCTGCAGACGAAAAATCGTCGACAGCCGTGGAGAATAACAACGTCGGCAGCACAACGTCAAATAATGAAAACGCCACACAACGTAAGGAACAGATAAAGGCTACGACACAATCCGACAACGACATTGCGGCACAAACTCCTACCCGCAGGAAAAATAACTCGCCAAAGTACGCTGATAAAAACCGTGGCAGCCCCCCATGCACTCTGTGCAGAATACACCGCAGGCACGGCCACAACGAGTGCCCAAGCTATAATGCCCGAAGAGGCCGCCACTGTTACGGAGGACACAGCATACGACATGCCCCAAACAGGAACTGCTCTAGATACCGCACCAAACGAAGAGGTAGCACGACGGAGAAGAGACCGCACACTACCGACATGTCGACATCGGCTGGCGATCGCGAACTGGGACAGCGTATCGAGGAGTTTGTGGCGGAACATATGCACAACGTCGACCTCGGTAGACGACATAGCCGGAGGCCATGTGCATGAGCCGCTCTACCCTCGTCCGCAGCATGCATGAAACGCATCTACGGCGTGAACCCCAACGAGTACCTGCGCCAGCGGCGCCTCTCATACGCGGCCGACCTGTTGCAGCAGAACAAGTACACCATATCGGACATCTGTCTGCTCGTCGGGTTCAACTCGCCCCTCATACTTCTCGTCGTGCTTCAAGAAACAGTACAATGTCCTGCCAAAGGACTATAGGGGACGATAACATAGCAGTCTCAAACTATAAACCGACAGGTCATAACGCCAGATTATGCCGCACGAGAGACAAAATTGATGCACGCCCGTTTTTCAGCATAGCGTCACGCGCCCCCGGCAGAAAACGCCCCGGCATCGCAACATCCAAAAACTTTTGTCATCCCGGCAGACCGTTTTCAGATAAATCAAACGCCTTGCAAACTCCGAAAAAGGGTCAAATCTCATAAAACTGTGTATAGATTTGTCTCTGCGCTCGGCTTTCACTATCTTTGCACCCACAAAAAGTGATCGCACAATGAGTTTAGTAGCTATCGTAGGGCGCCCCAACGTGGGCAAATCGACCCTCTTCAACCGTCTGGTGGGACAACGCCAGGCCATAGTGGGACGCCACGGCCGGAACCACGCGCGACCGCCATTACGGCAAAACCGACTGGAACGGCAAGGAGTTCTCGGTAATCGACACGGGCGGTTACGCCGTCAACAGCGACGATATCTTCGAGGACGACATACGCCGCCAGGTGATGCTGGCCATCGAAGAGGCCGACCTTATCCTCTTCATGGTCGAGGTCAACACGGGCATCACCGACCTCGACATGATGATGGCCGACGTGCTGCGCCGCTCACGCAAGCGCGTTATTGTCGTGTGCAACAAGGTAGACAACTACGATCTGATATATCTCTCTCACACGAGTTCTACGCCATGGGCCTCGGCGACCCCTACTGCATCAGCTCGATGTCGGGAAGCGGTACGGGCGACCTTATGGATGCCATTCTCGCCGCCCTGCCCGAGGATACGCGCGCCGAGGAGGAGGACGACCTGCCGCGCATAACCATCGTGGGACGTCCCAACGTCGGCAAGTCGTCGATGACCAACGCCCTGCTGGGCGAGGAGCGCAACATCGTGACCGACATCGCCGGCACCACGCGCGACTCGATCCACACGCGGTACAACAAGTACGGCATGGACTTCTACCTGGTCGATACGGCCGGCATGCGCAAAAGGGACGCGAGATGGAGGACCTTGAGTTCTACTCGGTGATGCGTTCAATCCGTGCCATAGAGAACTCCGACGTCTGCATCCTCATGCTCGACGCGCAGCAGGGACTCGAGTCGCAAGACCTGAACATCCACAACCTCATCGTACGCAACCGCAAGGGCTGCGTCATCGTGGTCAACAAGTGGGACCTGGTGGAAAAGGAGAGCAACACCATGAAGGAGTGGCGCGCCTTCCTCGAGAAGAAAAACTCGCGCCGTTCAACGACATTCCCATCGTCGTCTTCACCTCGGCGCTCAACAAGCAGCGCATACTCGAGGTGCTGCAGCAGGCCCCCATCCGCGTATACAACTCGCGCCGCCGCCGCATCCCCACCTCGGAACTCAACGACTACATCCTGCCCATCATCGAGGACTACCCTCCCGCCTCGACCAAGGGCAAGTACATACGCATAAAGTACGCCACGCAGTTGCCGACGCCGACGCCGCAGTTCGCCTTCTTCGTCAACCTGCCGCAGTATATCAAGGCAGCCATACCGCCGCTATCTCGAGAACAAGATACGCGAGCACTGGGACTTCTCGGGAGTACCGATGCAGATATATTTCCGCCAGAAATAACCCTCACGCAATGGTGCGCCGCGACGGTGTACCATTGCTTTTTACCATAACACCATGAAACCGACCTCAGGCTCCATCCCACGTTCTGCTTCCGCGTGACGATACCCGACACGGCCATCATATCATGCTCCGCAGTAAGCGGGCTCGACCTCGAGTGTGACGATATCTCATACCGCTGCGGCGACAGCGTGATAAACATACGCTTAAAGATTGGCGGCTTACGCAGATCGGGCGACATCACCCCTGAAACGGTGCCGCGCGGACAATGTTCAGGCCATAACCGAGTGGTACGACAAATCCATACACGCCAATGTCCAACGCAGGAACATTGCAATCGAACTACATCGACGAGAATCAGGACCCGTAACACGTTGGCGAGCCATAAACGCATGGCCCAAGAATATCACGGGCGAGAGATAGCGCAGCCACCGACTTCGAAACAATAGTTCTGGCACACGAAGGCGTCGATGAGAAGTGACACGGCCGCTCGCCGGGTAATAACAAAAAAAAGCCCTTTTCAGGGGCTCTTTCATTTTTTGCCATAACTTATATACCACGACGGCCAAACGGCCGTAAAAGCCGATTAAAGCCGCTTGTCGACCATCGGGACGATTATCTTCTCCGACACCTCCATCCGCCACACGTCGCCGCCGGCCGAACGGTCGCAACGGAACTCCAACGGCGCAATGAAGTGTCTGCCGCGGATGTATCTTCGCCCCGCTGTTATGGGCGTGGTAAAACCATGTAGTACCTGCCGCCACGCACCCGCAGCAGCGCATGGCGCCCCCGTGCCGACATATCCAGCATGACGGTGCAGTATGGGATTGCCCTCGCAACGCTCGTACGGCCCCATCACGTTGTCGGCCACGGCTACGCCCACGGCGTAATCCTGCTCTGATAGTCGTTGCAACTGTACGTAAGGTAGTACTTCCCCTTATGTTTTTACGACCATCGGTCCTCGGACACGCGCCTGCCTCCCACGTACCGTCACGCGCATCGATGAGACGTCGTGCCGTCTCGAGCCTGACCTCGTGCAGGTCGGGCGTCATCTTCGCCACCCATATCACATTGCCGGCCGTGAAACGCACCCAAACATATAGGGGCGTGCCGTCGTCGTCGAAGAAGATCGACGAGTCGATACCCTTCTCGTCGAGGTAGGGGCGTTTCTCGCGCTGCACAAATGGCCGCACGGCGAATCCGACTCGGCATAGCAGATGTGCTCCTCGGCGCTGTAGGTCATGAGGTAGCGCCCCTCCCCTCGAGCTTGTATACCTCGGGTGCCCAGAAGAAGCGATCGCCCCACGTCGTCCTTATGCAGCGCCAGCGCGTTGCGTGCGTTGCCGCAACGTTCGCTCCAGTGCCGCATGTCGCGAGAGCGGTAGACCACAATGCCGTCATCGGCATGCGTACCGTAGATATAGTACCAGCCGTCGTCCTCCAGTATGAAGGGGTCGGCCAGCAACAGCTGTCCTTCGCGGGCAGCGACACCTCCGCAGGCTGCTGCGCAAGTGCCGAAGGCACCGCCGCAGCAAATATCATCACTAGAAACAATATGCTTTTCACCGTTCAGAACCGTATAAACCAAACAACGACCTATCACTATTTACCCGCACAAGCGTACCTTGAGCACCATACCTGGGGCCGAAAGGTCGCCCTCGCTGGCACACATCAGACCCACGCGGTCGATAACCTCACCCGGTACGACCAGACGGTTGCCCTCGATGCGCACCTCGGAGGTAATCTCCACGGGCGTATCACCCGCCAGATCCTGCCCCCACACCTCTACCGCAGCTGCATCCACCGCATCGGGATATACGACGGCCACCTCGCCGAAACGGCCGAACAGACCCACGGGAGCCTCCCCCAGTCGCTGCCCTCGACCAACGGCTGCGGCACGCGTGACATACTCACGGCCTATGGCGCGGCCTATGGCAGCCACGGCAACAGCATCGTTCGGATAACGCGACGCCAGCACAAAGGGTCGCGACGCCGACGTATCGGCGACCTCGGGCAGAGGCATGCGGCGGCTCACACGCGCGGGGCGCTCTCGCGCAACACGGTACCTACCTGACGGCCCTTGTTCCACGTCTCGTTCTCGTGCAGCTCCCACGAATCGGCCAGGCGCACCGTGTCGACGGCACAATCGCCATCCACGGCGAACGGCTCGGCTATGCGGTGCCAGCGCACGCCGCGCACCACCTCGTCAAGGCACCGCTTGTAGTTGTGGCCCACGGGCGGGAAGGCGTCGTCCTGACGGCCGTCGGGCAGGTTGCCCGCAAAGGGATGGCGCATCACGCCGATGGCGCACCCCAAACCGACGGCGATGTAGGGGTTCGTCCTCGCAGTTGATTATACCGCGCGCCCCCCTCCTGCGCCTTGTACGGCAGCAGGTTGGCCACACGCTGTATGGTGACGGGCTGGGCAATGACATTCTCGACATCGTAAGTGCGGAAGGCATCGCTGAAGACCACATAATCGTTCTTCATCGCGTGCTCGATCCACAGTCCGGTGCATGCTCGTGCCCCAGCCGCGTCAGCATCTGACGCCATACGTCGTTTGTGGCATCACGGCCCCAGTCGACCTTCCAGTACGAGAAACCGGCCTCGGCGGCATCCTTCAACCTGTCGGTCCAATACTCCTCCTCGCTCATCGAGGCACAGGCCTCGGGCTTCTGGCACATATCCAGCCGCCGGCACCCTTCCACCCCATGCGTTTCAGACGCTTCGTGAGAGCCTTGAGGCGCTCGGCAGGCTCGCCGCGGAACGAGGGAAAACGGTCCTCGCTCAACTCCGTGGTGCCGAGATAGGGATTGCCGCCCGCCGCGTTCTCGTCCTGCGGGATATCCCACGAGTCGTCCATCACGAAGTAGAGGTCGCCGCGTATGGGCTCATAGAGCGACGCCCAGTTACAGTACTCGCCGTCGCCGAAGATATTCTCCTCGTTCATGGCGTAGCGCATCATTTCGTTGCTCACGTAACTGGTCACGTACCCCCTGCAGGTTCCATGTGCAGAGGTAGTCGGGCGCAGCCGAGGGAGTATCGGGCACGAGGCTCTCGGGGCCACGGCCGCAGCATCCCGCCATCACCGAGGCAAGGGAGGCCGATAGCTGTAAACGTATCATCTTCCGAATGTAAAAAGATATTTCACCGAACCCTATCGTACGACGGGCGGCACCGCCCGAAGGCCACGCCGCCCGTCACGATATCAATGTATGTGTGTTATGCTCACGCCCTGTGCCGCAGGCAGGTAGTTGATGCCGTACCAGCACATCTGCAACAGCAGGAACGAGAATACGATTATGGCAAATGCCACGTTGCGCTCCTTCGGACGCGCCGCCCGCAGGTGCAGGTAGAGCAGGTAGCCGAGCCATGGGCCGCCGCCCAGGTCTCCTTTGGGGGTCCCACGTCCAGTAGTCGCCCCACGCCTGCTTTGCCCACAGCGCCCCCATCACCATGCCGAGCGAGAGGAACGCCCAGCCCATGCGTACGAGGTGGTCGCAGAGACCCATCTCGCCGGCCGAGGGCTCGCGGCGCGACGACCGCAGCCACAGATAGATGGCAAAGAGCGTCACGGCACCCAACAGCGCATATGAGAACATGTAGACAATGACATGCGGCACGAACCATACGCTCTTGCAGCGCCGGCATGAGCGACTTGTTGTGTATCTCGGGCTTGAAGAGGTTAATGCAGACGAATACTATCGACATGACGCTGCTGAACGACAGAATCCATTTGTAGCGCCAGCGCGCATAGACAGCCACGCCCGCAACCGAGAGGAAGAACGAATACCACAGACGCGTCTCACCCATCGTACGCATGGGCGGCCGCTCGAGCGACACCCACATGCCGATTATGAAGGCGAGGAATACGGCCGAGCCGCAGAGCGACACCGCCACCGGACCCACGTCCGCTTCGTGCGGTATGCCGCAACGGCTCCCGCAACCCAACAGGCGGCCGCTACGGCCGCATACCACAAGAGTTGATCCCACGTAGTCATCGTTTCACCTCTTTTCCTCTGCCGCGGCGTCTGGCGGCCGCAGCCTTATGCGACACGGCACCGTCGGCCCCATTCATGTCACCGGCGCCGTCAGCGCCCTTGTCTCCGTCGTAGCACGTGCCACGCGGCGGCCTCCCCGCCGTGACGAACATCACGACACCCGAAGCCAGCAGCAGCCAGCGCAACGTGCGCCGCACCGTACCACGGATCGCGCACACACTCCAGCACGCTAGTATCGCTCCAGCGGCCCTTGGCTATGTCGTAGCTTACCTGATATATGCGCCACGAACCGACTCGCGCCGGATGGTTGACCTCGATGTCGACATCGCGGCGCACGCCACCCTCCTCCATTATGTTCACGCGCGAGGTAGCTCTTCGCCTGCGGCGGGGCATGGCCACGGCCACGCCGTCGGCAAGCATCAGGTACGACGGCTCGAATATATGGCTGCCGCAGCTCACCCATCCGCGGAACTGTTCGCCCGTTGCCACATTCTCGGCCGACACATACACGGCCGGGCGGCTCCTATGTGGTTCATCGCGCGCCACGCGCTCTCGCCGGGCACATGGCCCGCCATGTCGAGCGTATGGTCGGCACGTATGCGCCAGCCGTCGATCACGGCCTCGGCACCCTCGGCCTCCACCGACAGGAACTCGCGCGACGATTTCTCACGCCGAGTGTCGAGCAGGTGAGTTTCGCGATACTCCTCCATCGAGAAGTCGTCAAGCGTCAGCGCAAAGGGCAGCATCACCTCGTGGCCCGCATCGTCGCGGCCCACGTTCACTGGCTCTCCCCACATGCGTCGTGACCATGCAGCGCACCGCGCCGCTGCCGAAGGTGCCGCTACGAGCAGCACGAATACACCGAGGTGCGTCATGACGGCCGCGGCACGGTAACGCCGCAGATGGTGTGGCATCTCGGCCACCACGCGCACACCGAGCGTGGTCATGAAATAGAGCAGCAGCAGATTGAACGGCCACGATGCCGTCATGCGCGAGAAGCCCATGGCCCCGACCATCCCTCGCGCAGGGGGTCCTGGACGCGTGAGTCCGAAGATGATGACCACCACGCCGAACGAGGCCAGCGACAGATGCACGCCTTGTCGTCACCCAGCTGCCGCAGCCAGCGCCACTTGTCGCGCATGGCAGGCCACAACCAACAGATAGAGATAGTTCACCGCAAAGGATAAGCCCCCCACGGGTAACGCAACAGCGCGAGGTGTCGATATCACCTACCGCCATTGCAACGTTGTGCCCACTACGAATAGTAAGGCACAACGCAGAAAAAGCTCTTTTTTTATAACCCCATTCCAAGGTCATAGGCAGTCATATTTAGGCCTTCTTCCACTGCTCGCGCAGCAGGGCTACGGCGGCGGGAACGGTCTGTTCGCGGTCACCCTGCGAACCGCACTCGAAGCTACATAGTGCTGGTAGCCCATCTCCTTCAGAGCGCGCATTCCGTCGATGTTATCCTCTCGCCATCTCGCCCGCATGCTGCGGCGGCCGCGGCTGGCTATGTGTACGTGCTGCAGATACTCGGGACCTGCGGCCATGAAGGCTGCGTAGTCCGACGTCTCCTCCATCATGTGCCAGAAGTCGCCCATGCACTTCACGCGGCGCTCTTCGAATCACGGCAGATGGCAGCGGCATCGCCCACCTGACGCATGTAGAATGCCTCGCCACGGTTCAGCGGCTCGAGGATAACCGTCGTACCGCCTTGAGCGCATACTCGCCCAGCTCGTGAAGCTGCTCGGTAAGATAGTTGCGCGTCTCCATCGTGTGGGGCTTGCAGGGCTTCTGTCCGTTGAAGGCGGGCACCATGATCACACCCGTCGAACCCAGCTCACCGGCTGCGGCGATGATATCGCGCATCGTCGAGTCGAACTGTGCCTTGACTGCGGGATCCTCGGCAAGGATGAAACCGCTGAAACCGGCGCAGATGGCCGACACCTTGATGTTACGACCCCTTGAGCGCCTGCTGTATCTCGTTTTATACGGGCAGCGAGGTTACCTCCTCCCGGCTCGAAACCTACGACACCCAGGTTCTCCATATAGTCAAACTTCTCGTTCAGGCTGTTTCCGGGGGGCGATACCCTCCTGGAACGACAGCTTGAGCTCGGTCTTGCCGCCCTTCTTGGCCGTGCATGCGGCCATAAGCTGCGTAGGCGCACCGGCTACGGCTATCGTAGCGGCACCTGCCAATGATCGCTGTAAAAACTCTTTTCTATTCATCTTTCAACTTGTTAAATTCCGTTTCCAAATTCTTTATGAACTCCGCTACGGCCGCCTCGTCATCCACGTCCGGCGTCCACGGCGCCACGTTCTCTGCTGCAATTGGGGCATAAGGGCCCTGCTTGACCTCGAAGAGCACCGTATCATCACTCCAGCACTACAAGCCCGTTGCCGCCATACGCCCTCGATATCGAAACCGCAACACGGCCCCGAGGCACTGACACGTCGCCGCGCGACAACGCCGCCCCTGCCCGTCATATATCGTAACCCCAACGCTACCGCGCATGACACACTGGTCTCGCTGCGCGCAGGCTCAGGTGGCGGTGTACTGGCAGATAGCTGCCGCGATGCGCCAACGTTCAGCAGACGGTTTTACGGGATCGTCGGTCGTGCGGTGAAAGTTGTAGTTCATCCGCAGCCTCGGCGAACGCCCGCCTGCTCCGATACCGTCGCGAAGAGATCGTCGTCGAAAAAATTCGGTCTTGCCGACACCTTCGTCCAACCGCACCTCTATCGCGCCGCCGGCAACGGGACTTTCCGTCCGCGTCTGCTCGGTCGCTGCCCTGTCAGCCATCAGAGGGTCGCCCATACGGGTATTTGTTATGAAAAAAGGGCAGAGATGGAGTCATCGGCTCCCCGCTCCACCCTTTTTTTCTATATTACGCCAGTCGGATTATTTGCCGCTGCCGAACGGGTACGACATACTTCACATATCCATGGGACCCATCTCCAGCTTCTCGGGCATGTAGTCCAGAGCCGAAGCGCTCATCTCGTCCCAAAGTTACCGTAGCACCGGTATAAGCGGCCTCACGACCCATCACACCGGCCAGACACGAGATTGCGCAACCCTCGGCCTCATCGTGAGCCTCACCCTTGCGGATGTGGTTAACCCAGTCAACGTGCTCCAGAACGTAGGGGTTGTGCTGCTGGAAAGCGGCCTTGGCAGCCTCGTCGTCATACTTCCAGATAACGTTGCCTGCCAGGTCCTTGATCTCGCGGTTGTAGCTGTTCCACGAACCCACTTGGTACCCTGGATGTACTCGCCCACGTTGTTGCTGCAACCGTCGATCTGACGGCACATGCTATGCAGGTGGATACCGTTCTCAAACTCGAAGTCGACACTGAACTGGTCGTACTGGTCACCCGTGATACGGCGGTGACGAGCACCGAAAAGCGGTAGCCTTGACGGGCTTCAGACCCGACATCAGAGGAATACGTCGATATTGTGTACGTGCTGCTCCACGATGTGGTCACCAGCCACTTCCAGTTAACCCAGTCGCGGATCATCCACTCCATGTCGCTCCAGCCCTGCTGACGCTCGCGGTACCACAGCATGCTCTGGTTCCAGTAAACGTTTACCGCCGGTGATCTCACCGATAACCCTCCTGGATCTTCTGGAATGCCTCTACATAGGGACGCTCGTGGTGACGCTGCGTACCGGTAACTACGCTCAGGCCCTTGGCCTTGGCCTGCTTTGCCGTAGCCATGATCATACGGTAGCCCTTGGGATCAACGGCGATAGGCTTCTCGAGGAACGAGTGAACGCCCTTCTCCGTAGCGTACTGGAAGTGTACGGGACGGAATACGGGAGGACGTTGCGATGATAACCAAATCAACACCCGAGTCGATAACCTTCTTGTATGCATCGAAACCTACGAAGCAGTTCTCTGCGGGAACCTCCTGGTTGTGGTGCTCCTTGAGGTTGTTGCGAAGACCCTCAAACGATCCGAAAGGTATCCGCCAAGAGCCCGTAACCTGATGCCGTTGGCGGCAGTCAGAAGTCAACGATGGCACCCGGAACCACGGCCGCCGCAACCGATAACACGGCCTTAAGCTCCCTTGTCGATTGCCTTGTCTGGCAACCTCAGGAACGTAGTACTCTTGCCGGCCTGCCAGCGGGGGGTATAAACAGGACCTTTGTTTCCACATGATGAGAGAAGGGTCGAAGAACCATGCTCGTCACGTCCCAAAAGGTGCAGTGAATACGACAGGAAAGTCCCTTTCTGCTGATCTTGCTCTTTGCTCGCCAATCGTAGTAGTTTATAGAGTTAAGTGTTTCAAACTGTATTCAGGTTGGTTGGTTTCATTACCCGCGGCGGGCACTACTGTGCCGATACGCCCTCGGGAACCTCGCCGCACACGACGCGGAAGCCGATACCCTTTATATCCGAGTACCACCATATACTCTTGGGGTTCTGCGGGGTCGGTCTTTGAGCCATGCGTCATGCTCGGTGTGAGGCACGTGCGGCATCGCATCTTGCGAAGCATCCTCGTTGTAGACCGCCGCGCACGACGTGCTCGCCCGAGCGGGACCCTTCGGGTCGGTTGCGCCGTCCGCATCTGCGAGTATGCATCCTCGGCATACCAGTCAGAGCAGTACTCCATGACGTTACCCAGCATATTCTCCAGGCCGAACGGGTTGGCCATCATCTTCGACGGCTCCTGCGTGCGGTTCTTGCTGTTGTTCACATATACCACGTAGCTGCTGGATGATGACAGCGGTGTCGGCGCCGAACAGACCGTTCCAGAAGCCTCGTTGGTGAACTTCTTGGGGCTACCCTCGAAGAAGTACGGCGTAAGAGGTGCCGCCGCGTGCCGCATACTCCCACTCGGCCTCGGTCGGCAGAGGTTTGCAACTTCTTGCCCGTCTTTTCGACAGCCACTGGCAGAAGGTCTCGGCAGCATAGTGCGTCATCGTGATTGCAGGACGCTCGCCCATACTCCCCAACCCTGGTCGGGGGAACGAACGGAGGCGTCCGGACCGCTTAGCTCGCATCCACATCCTCGCGCGAGTTGTTGGCATAGACCTCCTCTGGGCGAAATACGGCCCTCCGACATGGTCTCGCCGTAGAATGCCCAGTACTGGTCCCATCGTAACCCATCTCACCCATGAAGAAGGGCGATACGGTCACGCTGCGCTGCGGCGACTCGTCGCTTTGTTGCGGAAAGGCTCGTTCTCGGGGCTGCCATGGTGAAGCTGCCGCCGGGATGGCAACCATCTTAAGCGAAGCCGACGCGGGGATGGTCTCGGTATAGTTCTTGAATTCACGGTGACGGAGTAGCCTCGGTGTAACCTCGGCTGCGGCGGCCGTAGCCGTTGGCAGGCCCGCCATCTGGCCGTGCTGGTAGTTCGATTGTAGTGTCCGCGTCGAGGTGGCAGCTGATGCACTGCAGGTCGAGCTTCTCCTCGTTCTCCTCGTAGAGGTGCGCCGTCACGCCGTCATCAGTAATACCCTCGGGGAAGAGGTTGATGTGGCACTCCTTGCACGACTCGTTGTATACGATCTTGGTAGCATATTCAATTCGCCCTTGCTGTCCCAGTCGATATCCTCCTTCTTCTTGGTGAGGTACGACCATACGTCCTTCATACCGGTCTTGGCCTTTGGCCTTGAAGTATGCGAACGAGCCCTTCGGCGGGAGGTGGCACTCCACGCAGTCGGTTTCACGCCGCTGCCGTTGTTGTAGTGCATCGACTGCTTCCAACTTGCATCCGACTCGGGATGGTAGTGGCACATCATGCACGCCTCGTTTGACGAGCTTTTACATAAACGAATTGAGAAGGATCATCAGCGAGAATCCGACCACGAGGCCGGCCAAGCCGACAAGCAGAAATTTCTTTGTACTACCTGATTTAGACATATTAATTGCAAAAAACAAAAAAAAGTGCATTCGACACCTCGGACACCCGCACCCTCAAGCGAGCGACAGTCCGAGGCCTACAACTTAATCTACGTCAAAGTAGAAATTTTCACCAGCGACAAATATTTCGGGACATTTTATTAAAATATTTTTCTTAGCAGCCGCCGCGTCGAAAGACGCCGGCCGGCTGCCTGAAACCACTAAAGCCGCATGACCGTCGAGGCCGCGCGCGCGCGGCATGTTTCAATCCATTTATACCATTTCTGCTCCCGATCGAAACCGGCGGCAACCATCGTCTCGACGAACTGCATGCCTCGCACGCCGTCCTCGACGGTGGGGGAAATCGAGCCACCTCGCTCGGGGTCTCGCCTGCGAGCGGGCGCGCACCGTATGCGAAGTTGCGGTAGATGTTGGCGAACGACTCGATGAAGCCCTCGGGATGGCCGCCGGGCGTACGGGTATTGTGCTTTGCGAAATCGGTAAGGAAACCGTATCCGTTACCACGCGCACCTCCTCGGTGGGACGGTCGAGCCACCTTCATGTGGGTATTGGGCTCCATCTGGCGCCACTCCAGACCGCCCTTTCGCCGTAGACGCGCAGGCGGATGTTGTTCTCCTCGCCCGTAGCCACCTGCGTAGCCTGCAGCAGGCCCGTGAAGCCCTTTGTCGAAGTGCAGGAATGCACAAGCGTCGTCATCGACGGGACGACCCTCGGCCACATGCTGCAACTCGGCGCAAAGCTCCGTTACGCGGCCACCCGTGACATACTCGGCCAGGTGCCATGCGTGGGTACCGATATCGCCCCACACAGCCGCCCTTGCCGCCTGCTTGGGATCGTTGCGCCAAACGGCGTTATTGCCGCCCTTGAGCTCGATACGCTGCGTAAGCCAGCCCTGCGAGTACTCGACGAAGACACGGCGTACGCGGCCGATATCGCCGCGCTCGATGCGCTTCTTGGCCTCCTTGACGGCGGGATAACCGCTGTATACGTGCGTAAGGGGGCCAGCGTGCGTCCGTCTCGTTAACCTTGTCGCGAAGTTTCAGCGCCTCGTCCAGCGACAGGGTCATGGGGCTTGTCTATAACCACATTGAAACCGAGCTCCAGGGCGCATGGCGGGTCCGAAGTGGAAAACGGTTGGGCGTAACGATGGTGACGAAATCCATACGCTCGTCCTCAGGCAGAGCGGCCTCCTCTGTCGAGCATCTCCTCCCAGGTGGTATAGATTCGGTTATCGGGCACATAGTACGAACGGCCTGAGCTGATCGATATTTCGGGATTTACACTGAAGCATCCGCATACGAGCTCGATCTCATTCTCCATAAGAGCGGCACGACGGTGTATGGCACCGATGAAGGCATCGCTTCCGCCTCCGATCATGCCCATTCGCAATTTTCTGTTTTTCATTTCGGTGATAGGTGATTTTAGGTTTAGTAAATTTATTTCAAATATAACAGTTTTTTCACAATCATCCAAACCCGTATGGAAAAACCGACCCAAAAGTGCGACATTCCGACATGGCCCCACACCTCTGCCGCCCCGATTCCTGCTCCGCATACGGCTAAGGCTCAACGTCCTGCCCCCGCACAGCGCTCGCGCACGGCAAGGACAAAAAGCACACTACAAACAGCAAAAAGGAGAATGCCTGCCCTTTCGGGGGACATTCTCCTTTCGTTTTGCCGGACCCGATCTTCCCGGCGGCATGGCGGCAGTATCACACCGCCGCCGTGCGCCGCATCAGACCATTGCCGAGATCTCCCACACGAAGGCGCGCAGGCCCTGCTGGTCGTTCTCGCGGTCGAGCTTCCGGAGGCTCTTCGAGGAAGCGGGTTCCACCTTCTCGTCCTCGGTTACGGTAATCAGCGCCGAGTTCATCGTCGGCCATGCATGGTTCCCGAGGTGGGGGGCTCACCGTGGCGCTGCCACCAGCCCATGAGCTCCTCCCCAGCCCGTATAACCGCGCATCTGCATACCATTCATTATATTGAGCACCTCGTCGTATATCGACTGGTTGCACGCTACAAATATCGCTTTCATTACTGTTGCTGCATTTTAAGTTCCTTCTTTTTCTGCGGTTCTCACCGTACGGCGAACGACGTAGAGCGTCGGGATCAGGATCAGCGTGATGAGCGTCGAGAACGACAGACCCCATGCCACCGACATACCCAGCGAGTTCCACTCTCCGAACCGATACCCGTACCCACGGCCATGGGGGATCATACCCAGCACCGTCGTGGGGGTCGTCATCAGGATCGGGCGCAGACGGCCGCGGCCGGCCGTAACCACGGCATCGTATATGCCCATGCCACGTCGCGGCAGAGGTTGGTGGTGTAGTCCACCAGCACGATACCGTTGTTCACCACCACGATACCCATAAGCATCAGCACTCCCAAAAGGGCCATCACACCCATCGGCGTATTGGTCGTCACAAGTCCGATCATAACACCCACCACGGCGAACGGCATCGAGAACATGATCACGAAGGGATATGTCAGCGACTCGAACTGCGAGGCCATGATCACGAACACCAGGATAATCATCAGCGCCATCAGCGTGGCCAGATCGGCGAACGTATCCTGCTGGTCCTCGTACGTACCGCCGAGGTTCCATATATATCCTGCAGGCATGTCGATATCCTTCATTCCGCCTGCACCTGGCAATCAGGTCACCCATGGCGTAGCCGTGGCAACGACGCCTCGAGACGGTAACGTAACGCTCGCGGTCCCATGGTCGATCGTGGGCGGCGTATAAGCCTCCTTCACCGTTCCCAGGTCACGCACCCTGATGCCCTGACCCTGGGTGAGTTGTATATCGTTATGTTCTCGATATCCTCGATCGACTCACGGAACTGGCGGTCGTAGCGCACGCGGATGTCGTACTCGTCACCGTCCTCGCGGTAGTACGAGTTGACCGAACCGTTGATGCGGTTACGCAGGTACATGGCCGCCGTCGTAACATCCAGACCGTTGAGCGAGAGCTTCTCGCGGTCGAAGTCGACATGGTACTCAGGGCGTGTACTGTCACGCGAGATCGTTACCTCCGAACATCCGGGCAGCGTACGCATCATGTCCGACACCTGCTGTGCCAGTTCGTCGGTGGTATCGAAAATCGTAACCGTAGATCTCCACATCCACCGAGCTCTGGCCGAGACACCGCCTCGCTGACCCGACTCGTTGACGTTGTAGGTACGGATCTCGGGGTACTCGTTCAGGATGGCTCGCATGCCGTCACCGATCTCGGTAAGGGTACGCTCGCGCTCGGTCTTCTTCAGCAGCGAGATGTTCATAGATATATAATGTGTACCGTTGTCCTGCATCGAGGCGAACGAGTTTGTCGGTGTCGGCCTGACCCCTCGGTAAGGTTCACCGTGATGATCTCGGGGAACGCCTCGCGGAAGCGGTCGCTGATCTCCAGCGCCAGGTCGCGCGTGATCTCCTGAGCCGTACCCACGGGCAGCTGTATCGTCACACCGATACGGGCGTTGTCCTGTACGGGGAAGAACTCGGTGCTCAGTTTGGGACCCAGTCCCACAAGCGTACCGAAGAACAGGGCGATGGCACCCGTGAAGATCGTCTTGCGGTGGTGTACACGCACCAGTTGAGGATACCGCCGTAGAAGTTGTTGAAACGGGCCATGACGGCATCGATCTTACCCTGGAACCACGCCTTGGTGGGGTTCTGCTTCATCAGCGAGCAGAGTACCGGGGTGAAGGTGATGGCGGCAATGGTCGAAAGACGGTAAGCGTGATCGACACCATCCAACCCAGCGAAAGTTGAATAGCACACCGCCATACCGCTGATCATCGTAAGGGGCAGGAACACGGCGATGGTGGTCAACGTCGACGCGATAACCGACACACCCACCTCCCTTTGTTGCGAAGATGGCCGCCTGACGCGGGCGGGAACCCCTGTCGACGTGCGTTGTTATGTTCTCCAATACCACGATGGCGTTATCGACGACCATACCGATCGATATCGAGAGCGAACTCATCGAGATGACGTTCAGCGTCTCGCCCGTAGCAAAGCAGGTAGACGAGTGCCGCGAGCAGCGAGATGGGGATCGTGAAGACCACCACGAACGTGGCGCGCCAGCGTCCCAGGAAGATGAACACCACAATCATCACGAGGATGAAGGTCGGCGATGGTGTCGCGCAGCGAGTTCACGGTCGATATGATGTTCTCCGGACGTATCGACGATGGTGTAGATGTTCACATCCGAGGGCAGCGACGGCATGATCGTCTTCAGCTGCTTCTGCACACCCTGGGCAACGGCTACCGAGTTGGCGCCCGATCGCTTCTGTACCACGATCATACCGCCCCTTCTCGCCGTTGTTGAAGGTCTCCTGCGTACGCTCCTGCACGGTATCCTGCACGCGGGCTACGTCACGCAGGTATATGGGGAGCCGTACCGTTGTGTCCGACGACGATGTCGAGCATCTCCGACGGGTCGTTGAACTCCTGGTCGACACGCAGCGAGTAGGTGTTAGAACCCACGTCGAACGTACCGCCCGGGTACTGCGGTTGGCGGCGGCGATAGCCTCCGAAATGGCCTCGATCGACAGGCCGTAAGCCTCCAGCTTGTTGGGGTCGCAGTAGACCTGGATCTCACGCTGCGCGATACCCGAAACCGAGACGGTACCCACCCGCTCACACGCGCCAACGACGTGGCGACCTGGTCGTCGAGTATCTTGTAGAGGCCCGGCATACTCTCCTCGGCCGTGACACCCAGAAATCAGGATGGGGATCATGTCGGTCGAGAACTGAATATGATGGGATTGTTGACGCCGTCAGGCAGCGTCGTTACCATATCCAGCTTGTCGCGCGCACATCGTTCGTCGCCACATCGATGTCGGTACCGTACTCGAACTCGAGTGTCACGACCGATATGTTCTCCTTCGAAGCCGAAGTGATGTGCTTCAGGTGGTCAACACCGTTGAGCGTGAAAGTTCTCAACGGCTTGGTTACGTTATTCTCGATATCCATCGGCTGGCGCCCTCGTAGGCCGTCATCACCATGATGGCGTTGGTCTCGATATCGGGCATCAGGTCGATACCCCCAGCCTCGTGACCGAGAAGAGGCCCATGACGGCGATAGCCACGAATATCAATATGGTCGATATCGGGTTATTGACCGCTGACTTGTAAATATTCATCGTTTATTTCGTTTACGCGTTCCACACTCATTCCGTTGTTCAGGCCGTTCTGACCCTTTACCACCACCTCGGCGCCGTCCGTAAGGCCGTCGGTGATCTCGTAGCGCGCCCATGCGGCGGCCGAGCTTCGATCTTCTGGAACTTGACCGTGCCGTCCGTCTGCATACCCATATACAAGCGCGGTCACCCGAGCCGATCTGCTTAACCACGGCACGGTCGGGAATAACCTTCTCGCGCTCGCGGCCGTAGTTCATCGTCACGCGGGCATACATTCCGGGCTTCACGGTCTCGTCGCTGTTGGCCACTACGATCTCCACCGGAAGGTGTGCGTCGAGGCGTCGACGCCGGCGTTATGCGCGACACCTTGCCCTCGAACGTGCGGTCGGGCAGCGCATCGAGCGTGACGTCAACCTTCATACCCTTCTTCACGTACAGTAGAGCGACTCCGACACGTTGACGATGATCTTCACGGGACGTATCTGCTGGATGACGCATATAGGTGATGAACCAACCATGTCGCCGTTGTCGTAGTGCGGGCCGTCACAACGCCTGCGATGGGCGACACTTTGAGGTCGTATTCCTCCAGCAGGTTGTCGTAGTTGGCCTGCGACAGCTCGTAAATGGCGTTCTTGGCCTCCTCCCAGCGGCCTTCGACTCGCCGCCGAACTTGTAGAGCTCGTCCGGCATCGCTCATGGGCAGCGCGTGGTAACCAGCTGCGACTTGGCCTGTGCCAGGCTCGACTCGTCCATCTCGGCCACGAGCTGACCGGCCTTGACATGGTCACCCACGTCCACCAGCAGGCGCGAGATACGTCGCGACGACTGCGGCGTTATGTTGTTCACGGCATATCCCTCGACATTGCCGGTGAATACGCTGATCTGATCCACTTTCTCGACATGAACCACCTCGGTGGTCACCTTGGGCTTCTCCTCGGCTACGGCCGTCTGCTCGACCTTGCCACCCCTTCGAACCGCATGCTGTGACAGCCATGCACGCACCGCACGCAAGCAGTGCCACGATAACATTACTTTCTAAAAATCCTATCTTTCTTTTTCGTGTTTCCGTTTTTACGCCGTCAGATCCGGGCTACTCCTCCTCGGCGGACATGTTGGCCGTTCCGCGGGATCTTCTCGAGCGACACCTGGTTGACGCCACCAGTTGTAGATAGCCGTCACTGCCTGCGTGTAGAGCCAGCTGCGAGTCGTCGATCTCGAACCAGCGTGCCGTCGCCGACCTCATACCGCTTGACCGCGATGTCGTAGCCGCGCTTGGCCTCGTCGTGCTCGACAGCGACGAGTGGTACTGCTTCAGGTTTGTCTGCATGTTGCTTGCATACCATCATCGGTGCGGAGCGTACGCTCGGTATTCTCGCGCTGCAGCTTTGCTCAGGTTCAGCTTCGCCTGCTTGATGTCGGCACGGCGCTTGCCGCCCGCGAAGATGGGATGTTGAGGCTCAGCGTGGCATACGAATAGGGATTCCACGTATACTGGGTTGAACTTGAGTTGTCCTCCATGGCCGTGAAGTTGTAGTTGGCCGAGAGGTTTCAGCGTAGGCAGGTTGGCCGCACGCTGCATCTCCGAGCGTCTTCTGCAACTGACGCTCCTGGATCTCAACTGCTTCATCTCGCTGTTGTTGCGGTCCGGGGTTGAACTCCATGTCGAAGTGCGAGGTCATCATGGCCTCATAGTCCGACAGCAGACGGCGCAGTCGATATCGATGTTGAGGTCCATGCCAGCAGCGCCTTGAGCTGCCACAGGCCCACCACGATCGAGTTCTCGGCGTTGAGCACGTCGGGCTCGGCGTTCGACACGCGTCACCTTCGAGCGGAGGAACTCATACTCCGAAACCGATCCCCACCTCGTACTTCTTGGTGACGATCTTGTGGTTCTCGACGGCATTGTCATATACGCGCTTGTAGACGTCATACGAATCCTTGGCCAGCAGCACCTGGTGAGAGGCCTTCGACACCTGCTCGATCATGTCGATGCGCGAGCCGCGCGCTGCTCGACAGCCAACTCGACATCCATCCATGGCCGAAATCTTGAGCGACTTCCACAGCTGTGCGTTCACGACGGGCATCGTTGCCGAGAAACCGCCCTGGTAGATGTTGCTCGTACCGACGGTCATCGTCTGGTCCATGATGTGCATCGTCAACTGTTTGATGTAGCGGTTGTATGTGGCCGATGCTTATCTCGGCCACAGACCCGCATAGGTACCACGTTTGGCATACTTCTTCACCTCGACGGTCTGATCGGCGATCTTCACCGTCGGACTTTCGCTCAGGGGCTATCTCCAGAGCCTGCTCGAGCGTCAATGTCAACGGACCGGCACTCACCGTGTCCGCGATCTCCTGCACCCGGCGAGGCGCCGCGGCAACGCCTATCGACGCAGCCAGCGCAAAAGAGATTCCTCAGTTTCATAAACTTCGCTTGCTTAATATGATTAATTGTCTTCACTTGTTGTCCTTATCCGTCCCTTCCCTCATCAGGGCCTGCAGGCGCTCGCTGCGGATATTCTGGAGCTGGTCGCGCGCAAGTATCGCATCTATCATCTCGATACCCTTTATCGACGACACCCCGCGCAGGAAGTTCACAGCCATGCATCCGTAGGCATCCTCACGTGTAACGCCCTCAGGCAGCATTATATTGTACTTTCGCGCATGAGCATGCCCGAGGTCTGGAAAAACACCATCGTCACAAGTTCTATGTCGACGTTGCGGGCAAGGTATCCCTCCTTGCGGCACTCGATGAGAATAGACTTCAGCCCGGCCAGCCCCTGTTCGGTGAAGGTTTTGCTTTTACGCGCTCATAGATTTTTGGGATAGAACTTTTCATGTTGTTCATCAGACGCCACTCCGACTCGTCCCAGCGGCTGAATATCTCGAGGAAGCACGTCAGCACCATCTCCAGCGCATTGTCGCAGGCCTCGGCACGCTCCTTGAGCGCACGGTGCATCTTCTCGCGATGGTGTATGATGCTCTCGTAGAGCAGCTCCTCCTTGTCGCCGAACATCTCGTAAAGCGTACGCTTCGACATGCCCATCACGTTGGCTACATCGTCCATTCTCACCGACTTGATGCCCATCGTGATGATCATATGCCGACATGATCGACTATTTTCTCTCGTTGTGTTGTCATCTCGTATCCTGTTTCCGGCTGCAAATACAGCAATACGTAACTG